>Ga0164290_1001234_pt1 | contig 44804 bp, 40 predicted proteins | sample Micstemetagenome_FD_108782 | JGI IMG/M metagenome (GOLD analysis project Ga0164290, IMG submission 108782) | Contaminated culture microbial community from soil near Moab, Utah, USA - Microcoleus steenstrupii SON62 (Illumina Assembly) | ecosystem: Environmental > Terrestrial > Soil > Soil crust...
AACACGGTGCGCACCGTGTTCACCCGTCCGGGCAAATACGCGCTGGATTATTCGAATGGTATCCGGAAGAAGTACTTCAAGCCCGTTAATTTCCTGCTTTTGCTGGTGGTGCTCTACCTGATCTTTCCAAGGTTCAAGGGATTGAACATGCAGCTTTACAGCCTGCTGATGCCCGAGTATGGCTACAGCTGGATCGCCACTCCTCTTGTACAGACGGAACTGAAAGAGAAGACCGTTACGATTAATCAGCTGATTGAACGCTACGACGCCCGGTCGCCCACGGTTTCGAAAGTGGCGATCTTCGCCATGCTGCCGCTGTGCGCGCTCACGTTGACGCTACTTTTTTTCTACCGCAAGCGCTACTTTTATGACCATTTCATTCTTGGCATAGAGCTGGTTTCGTTTCATGTTTCCTTTCAGTATTTACTGATTCCGTTTCTGTCTTTTCTGACGGAGAAAATCTATCCGCCGGGAATGGTTTACTTTTCCGATAGTGACGGAGTGCGGGAGCTTATCGAGATTGTGGTCGATATCCTTTTTACGACGGTGGCGCTGTCCCGGTTCTACAGCCAGAAGTGGTATGCGACGCTGCCACAGGCCATTGCTTATCTGGCGATGTATCAGATGATCGTGTTCTATCTCTACCGGACGCTGGTGCTGTTGGTTACGATGTACCTGATCTAACCGGGGGCTCAGGCTTTCTCGCTCGTGCCTGCTCCGGGCAGTGCCTGCTTCCAGGCCTCCGGAACGGCCTCCCAGGTATCCACATCACTCAGCGTGGCCAGCAGGGTGTGCGAAAGACCGGTGGCGGAACAGCGCTCCAGGGTCTGGGCCAACACCGCATCCGTGCTCCACGCAATGTTTGCAAACAAAGCTTCCCGCAGGGTCCGCAGTCCCAGCAGGTAGTAGCCACCGTCAGTAGCCGGCCCGATCACCATATCGTGTTGGCGGAGGGCGGCGAAGGCCTCCCGCAGGTGCTTTACCTCCAGTTCGGCGCAGTCGCTGCCGATAATGCAAACCTTCGCGTAGCCTTCGCCGAACACCTGCCGAAAAGCACTGTACATCCGCAAGCCCAGGTCCACCGGGTCCTGCAGTTGTTTCCGGCAGCCGTTCCAGAGGTCATTGCTTCCGATTGCATCGGCATAAAAGATGAACCGGTCGGCATCGGCCTGCGCGGACACCGCGTTCGTGTGCGCCAGCAGTTTCCGGTAAATGTCCAGCGCGAGGATATCGCCGGCAGTAGCGGCAATGCGGGTCTTCACTTTTCCCCGTTCAGGGCGGCGCACGAAAATGATCAGCGCCTGCTTCTTTGATTGTTCGTCGTTCATGGTCTTGTTTCAGAGCTTAGGCTACGGATCCTCCGCAGCTGCTGCCCGCCCCGGCCGTGCATCCAAAGCAATGCTGGTTGACAACAATGCTCCGGCGGCTCAGGGCTTCGGCGTCAAAGGCGGAGATATGATCTATACCGGGCAGGTCCGCTTTCAGTCCGAGCATCTGGTTGAAGTCGCAGTCATACAGCCATCCGTCCCAGCCGATGGAAATGGTGTTGCGGCACATGACATTTGCGGCTGCAGCCGGATTGAAGGCATTGCATAGCTTTTCCATATAGGCCTCGTAGTTGCCGCTTTCGAGCAGGAAGTCGAGGAAGCGGCTGATGGGCAGGTTGGTGATGGCAAACAACTGGTTGAAGACGATGCCAAAACGTTCCTGAAGGGCCTTTCGGTACTCGCGCTCGAGCGATTCCTGCGGTGGTGGCATAAAGGCGCCCGCGGGGTTGTACACCAGGTTCAGCACGAGACCTGTGCCGCTCTTGCCATATCCCGCTTCATTGAGCTGCTGCAGGGCCGCGATGCTGTCGGCAAAGACGCCATCGCCCCGCTGCCGGTCGGTGCGGTCCTGCGTGTAGAAGGGAAGCGATGAAACCACCTCGACACCGTGCTCTCTGTAGAAATACGGAAGGTCGTGGTACTTCGCGTTGGCCCGGATGATGGTCAGGTTGCAGCGCACGATCACCTGGCGGTTCCGTTTCCGGATTTCCTCCACGAACCAGCGAAAATGCGGGTTCATTTCCGGTGCTCCTCCCGTAAGATCTACGGTACGCAGCGAAGGGTGCCGGTCGAGTGCGTCGAGGCACTGCTGCATGGTTTCGCGGGTCATGATCTCTTTCCGGTCTGGACCGGCGTCGACATGGCAATGGCGGCAGACCTGGTTGCACATCTTTCCGACGTTCACCTGGAAGATCTCCAGCGGCAGGGGCCTGAGAGGATACAGGCCACATTCTTCCAGCTTTTGCTGAAAGGGTACCAGCCGGAAATCGGCGGCGTCGCCCTGCAGTACGGCCAGTTGTTTTTCTGTGCTGGAGAGTGCGTGCTGCTGTCGTTGCAGCGAGGTGCGGGGTGGTTTCGTCATAACTGGGTTTACATCGCAATTTCCTTGACCTTATTCATCATCTGTACGCCATGCACCAGTGCGGCTCCGCCTTTAATGGCTGCGGCTACATGGATGGCCTCCATCATCTGGCTTTCGCTCCACCCCTTTTCAAAGGCATCGTTGCTGTATGCGTCGATGCAGTAGGGGCATTGCACGGCATGGGCCACGGCCAGTGCAATGAGCGACTTCTCACGGGCCGTGAGCTCGCTGTCTTTAAATACTTCGCCGTAGTAGCTGAAAAACTTGTCGGCCAGGGGCTGCTGGAATTCTCCGATGCTGCCGAATTTGGCCAGGTCAGAGGCGTTGTAGTAGTGGTTGCTCATGGGGAGGGTTTTGAGGGGTTGTGAGGGGTTGTGAAGGGGTGTGAGAGGTTTTGAGGGGACGGTTTCTGAGGGTTTCTGAAGGTTCCTGGGGGTTCAGGGGCCGGAGTTGTTGAGTTCGAGGGTCCAGTCGTAGGACAGGAAACGTATTTTCGGCTGTGCATCGGCGTGAATGATGCCATGTTTCCGCAGCAGCTGCCGCATTCCCTTTTTCCCGTCAAAGTCGGCGCGGAACCAGCCCATGATCGCAGGCAGGTCGATGACGTTGTCGGAAGGGCTGTACAGCACACCGTTTTTCAGGTAGTTGGCTGTAGCCAGGTCGAGCTGCCGGTCGAGGTCGTCGGCCTTGTAATAAGCTACGGGCGGACAGCTTCTGGCGCCACAGTTCAATGCGAAGTGAATCCTGGGATCGACGCGGCGCACGCGCATTTGCTTTTCGAAGTTGCCGGGAAAGGTTTTCCCGAAATAGCCAAGGCTCCACTTCAACCGGGAGCGGCGGAGGATGCCGTGCTCGATGTCGTCGAGCGACAGCTGCCTCCCGGCAACAGGCAGCTGCCGTCCGCTGAAGAACCGGTTGCGCTTTCGGTAACGGCTGCTGTCTTCCCGGAGCAAGGCCTGGGTAAACCCATTATAGAGGTTGATCCAGAACGCATTTTTTTCGTTATCCGTGCGCAGCGCCGACCGCAGATCCTCCGCAGAAAGGCGGGCTATCTGCCCGCGCAGGTTGTCGGTGGCCGAACCGGTGCGGGCGGCGTACACAAAATCCTGCGACAGCTGTAAGAGGGCATTGTTTCCTGTGCTCATCTGGGTTGGTGTATGCAGGGGCGGGGTGTTTCTTTCCGGGGAAGCGGGCGGCACGGTATTCAGCCATTGCCGCACCTGCGCATCCGATACGGTAGCGGCATCAACGCTGGCCAGAATGCGTCCTTCCGCATCCAGAACCAGGGTGTAGGGATAGGCAGGTGGGGCAAACTGTCGCGTGATCTTTTCACCGGTATCTACAACCAACGGAAAGGGTTGTGGTTGACGCAGCAGGAAAGCCCGCAGTTTTTCTTCGGGTTCGGTCGACAATAATACCACCTGCAGGATGCCGGCATTGCGTTGCTGCAGGCCCTGCAGGTTGGGTAAGGCCCGCAGACAGGGAGCGCACCATGTACCGAAGAAGTCGAGAAGTGTGATGCGTCTTTGCAACTGCCGGAGTCGAACAACTGATGAGTCTTTTCCCAGAACCCGTTCCAGCGGGTAGTCAGGCACGGTTTGTCCGACCCTCAGAGACGGTTGTGCAACTGCCCTTGAGGCGGCCGCGAGCAGGAAGGCTATGAGAAGCAGGGATTTCATCATGGTCAGGGGCGATTGCCCGAAGGCTTATCTACGTAATTTACGCACTTAAAGTTGTTATTATTTATGAAAGACATGGCCCTTGCCCTCAACGAAACCGTTGCCTTTCTGCAGCAGCAACTTTCCGGCAAACCCCGCGTGGGCATTGTGCTGGGAACGGGGCTGCACGGTCTGGTGCAGGAGATCGACATCACCCATCGTTTTTCCTACGCGGAGTTGCCGCACTTTCCGAAGTCGGAGCATAGCTTTCATAAGGGAGAACTCATCTTTGGAACTATAAAAACCGTGCCCGTAGCCGTGTTGCAGGGGCGGTTTCATTATTACGAAGGTTTCAGCCTGCAGCAGATCACCTTCCCGGTGCGGGTGCTGGGGGCACTGGGCATCCAAAGGCTGCTGCTGAGCAATGCGGCCGGTGGCATGAACCTGTCTTATAAGAAAGGCGACCTGGTGATTATCGAAGATCACCTCAACCTGTTGCCCGACAACCCCCTGCGGGGCATCGGGGATGCATTCGGCAACCGCTTCACGGATATGAGTCAGCCCTACGATAGCCGGCTTCAGGAGCAACTCGCCATGGCCTTGCGGGCTGAAGGTCTGGAAGCAAAGAAGGGGGTGTATGTATCGGTAATGGGTCCCAGTCTGGAAACCCGCGCGGAGTACCGGTGGTTGCGGAATACCGGCGCCGACATGGTAGGCATGAGTACGGTGCCGGAGGTGATCGTGGCCAACCAGATCGGGATTGCCTGCGGCGCTGTCAGTGTCATTACGGATGAATGCGATCCCGACAACCTGAAGCCGGTCAACATCGCCGAGATCATTGACGTTGCAGGAAAGGCGGATCAACGGCTGACCCGGGTGTTTGTGGAGGTCGTAGGCCGTAACGTGTGACGTGTTGCGCGGAGAGGGTGGAAATGGGTTCCTGGAGCGCAGCATGGTCGGTGCACCGACTCGATTGGCGCTTCTTTTTTTAAGGGGACTCACGGTTAGACACAACGGAAAAGGGCGGCTGTGTTTCCGTAAGCTGGTGGTGTCGGAAGTTTGGTCATCTGCCGTTGTGTGTGCCGGTAAATTCTGTGTATATTAGCTTACACATACTCGACAACATGCAATTTATCGAGGCAAGAGACTTTATCCTGGAGAAGCTCCGGAATGAGCTTCCCCCGCACCTTTCGTACCACAGTGTGGAACATGTGCAGGATGTGTACCGCGCAGCCGGGCATTTGGGAGCGCTCGAAGGCGTGGCGGGTGAGTCGATGACGCTGTTGTTGACGGCAGCCCTTTATCATGATACGGGCTTTCTGCGCGGGCCGCGCGACCATGAGCAGGTGTCTTGCGAAATTGCCCGGGAGCAGTTGCCCGTTTTCGGTTACACGGAACCGCAAATAGAGCAGATCTGCGGGATGATCATGGCGACACGGATACCCCAGGCTCCCAACAATCACCTGGAGCAGATCCTTTGCGATGCGGACCTCGATTACCTGGGCCGGGATGATTTTTACCAGATCGGCAACCGGTTGTTTGAAGAGCTCAGTATGTATGGCATCATCCATGATGAACAGGAGTGGAATAAACTTCAGATCCGCTTCCTTGAAAGCCACAGGTATTTTACTCCTTCGGCCATTAAGCTAAGAAAGGAGAAGAAAGAACAGCATCTTGCCGACATCCGTTCCACCCTCTGCTGATTTATTCTCCACCAAATACTAACGCACTGTCACCAATGGCTCATTCCTTCGATTTGAAAGCTGCTATTCAGGATGTACTCTATGTAATAGCCGGAGTCCTTTTCGCCAGTTTCGCCATGAAGAGCTTTCTCACGCCCAATCACTTTTTGGATGGCGGCGTAACCGGAGTGTCGCTGCTGTTTCATGAGATCACTCATTTTAACCTCGGGATTGCGCTGATACTGCTGAATATACCTTTCATCATCATGGGCGCGGTGCAGATCGGCCGGCGCTTCGCCTGGCGCACGTTGCTGAGCATCATTGCAATGGCGCTTTGCCTGGAGCTGATCAAATTCCCGGTAATTACGTCCGACAAACTACTGGTAGCCATCTTCGGTGGCTTTTTCCTCGGACTGGGGATTGGCCTTGGCATGCGCGCCGGCGCCGCACTCGATGGAATAGAGGTGCTGGCCCTTTACACGCTCAAACGGGTCGGACTGACGATTACGGAGATCATTCTTGGATTGAATGCCCTGTTGTTTTTGATCGCGGCCGTTCATTTTGGTCTGGAAACCGCTTTCTACGCGATGCTGACTTATTACATTGCCACGCGCACGATCGATTATGTGGTCGAAGGTCTTGAGGAGTATACCGGGGTAACGATCATATCCGGTCAGAGCGATCTGATCAAGGAGAAGCTTGCGCTGGAGATGGGCCGGGGTATTACGGTTTACAAAGGCGAGCGGGGTTATCTCCGTGATAGTTTCGAAGTGAAGCACGATTGCGATATCATCTTCATAGTCATTACGAGGCTGGAAGTTCGGAAGCTGCGGAGTGTTGTTACGATGATCGATCCGAAGGCTTTTGTCTTTACCAACACCATCAAGGAGGCTGCCGGGGGCGTTCTCAAAAGACACCATGGGCACTGATCTCCTGATGCCACGGCTCACTAGGCCATTACGTTCTGCTTGTCGGCCCTCACAAAATACATGTTCATCATGCCTTTGTTTTTTGCTTTGATCTCACCGCGATAGCTGCAGGGAAACTGATCTTTTACGAGTGCGTAGGTGGCTTCCGAGATATTGATCTTCCCGGGTTCGCCACTCTGCTCCATCCGGGCGGCGGTATTGACGGTGTCGCCCCAGATATCATAGGCAAACTTCTTGACCCCCACGATACCGGCCACAACCGGACCGGAATGGATGCCGATGCGGATGTCGAAGGCGCGGTCGCCGAGGAGGCGCTTGCGTTCTTCGATGAAATCGAGGATCTCCTGTGCCGCCTTCATGGCTGTAACCGCATGATCTTCTTTTGGGTGCGGAAGGCCGCATACCGCGAGATAGGCATCGCCGATGGTTTTGATCTTTTCGATGCCATACTTCGCCATGATCTCATCGAAGGCTTTAAAACAGGTATGAAGTTCGTTAACGAGCTCCTGCGGCGGCAGTTGTTCGGAGGCGATGGTAAAGTCGACAAAGTCGGTAAAGAGAACAGTTACTTCGTCGAAAAGGCGTGCTTCAGCCCTGCCGTTTTGCTTGAGTTCGGCGGCTACTTCCGCGGGCAGGATGTTGAGGAGGAGGCCTTCGGATACTTTTTGTTCTTTCCGCGTTTTGCGCCAACCCACAGCGATGGATCCGCCGAGGAGCACCAGCAGGGCCGAGCATCCGACGAACAGGTTGCGCTGGAGTTTGCTGTTTTCGAGTTCCTGCCGCTGCAGTTCTTTTTCCTTTCTCAATGCAGCGAGTCGCGTTTGCTGCAGGTCTTGCCGGCTTTCCGCGAGCTGCAGTTGCTGTTCCTTCTCCTGCTTTTCGGCCTGTTCTTTCAGGAAGGCCAGGTGTTGCAGTTCTTTCTCCTTACCGCTGAGGGCGAGCTCCTGGTTGCGGAGAACGAGGAGTTGGGCCTGCTGCCGGTTGAGGAGCTGCTGGCGTTCGAGTTGCTCGGTTGTCAGTTGCTGCTGAAAGCGGAGGGAGTCTTCCCTGCGTTCGAACTCGAACTGCAGTTCTTTTCGGGTAATATCTTTTTTTACCCGATCGTTGGTCAGAGAGTCGCTGATGGATACGAATTTTTGAAAGGTCTCAAAGGCCAACTGGTAGTTTTTTTCATCGCGATAAAGTATGTAGAGTATTCCCAGTCCGGATCGTCGCATCTCTTTGTTTCCGGTTGCCTGGCTGATCTGGAGCGCTTGATAAGCCAGTTCCCTTGCTTTTGCATAGCGCCGGGCGGGATCGATACCCAGCTTCCTCAGGGAGCTGTCGGAGAGTTTTCGATAATCGCGGGCCAGGTTGGCCAATACATGACCCAACCCGTCTTGGTCGCCCAGTTTCTGATGGATCGCACGGGCTTGTTCGGCATAGCGCACAGCCTGGTCGGGTTCCTGCATAAACGCATGAAGAGCGGCGAGGTTGCCCAATATGTTAGCTGCGGACCGTTCATCGTTGTTGCTCCGGGCAGTGTCGAGTGCGGCTTCAAAGTAAGTTTTTGCCGGCTTGAATTGTCGTAGGCGCCCATAGACTATTCCCAAACTGGTCAGTAATTCACTTCGCTGCGTACCAGATCCCGAGTCGCGGACAATCGGCTCTGCTTTCTTATAATATTCATAAGCTTTCCTGAGTTCATCGTTTGCGCTGTAAATGTTGCCGATATTGACCAGCACATCGGCTGCCTTTAATTTGTTTCCTTCCTTTTCACGGATCTGCAGCGATCGGAAGCAATATTCCAGCGCCTTTCCATATTCTCCCATATTGTACAATGTGGAGCCAATCCGGTTCAGGGCCCGGGCTACCTTATCTCGGTTCCTGGTTTGTTCGTACAAGGTCAGTGCGCGCTCAAACCGGGGAACGGCAACTTCAAAATCACCGGATTGATGATACATCGACCCCAGTTGGTCTGATAGTTCTGCCTCCGTGATAACGTCTTTCGATTGCCGCATCAGGGTCACGGCTTCGATCAGACAAGTCGTACCGCGCTTTTGGTTGCTCTGGTCAAAGTAAATCTGACCTGCCGCAGCGAGATTTTTAGCCAGGCCGTAGCTGTTATTGAGTTGGCGGTTAATTGCCAGGGCATCTTCGAAGTAGCGAAGGGCTGAGTCAGGATGCTTTTTCTGAAGTGTCAGTCCATCAGCATGGAGGAGGGCAGCCTTGCCCGTCATGTCGGAAAGCGCGGTAACCAGGGGTTTTGCTTCGCGGATATAACGGGCCATCTTAGACAGATCGCCCTTGCTGTAGTGATCGGCCAGAGCCAGCAGCATCCGGAGCTTGCTGAGGTCTTCTGCCGGGTGGTGCTGCAGACGCGCCTGCAAACTGTCGGGATGCATCCCCTTGGGAAGACCGAGCTGGGCATTGGTGCGAAAAGGGTGCAGGAAACCAAGCGCCATGAGCAGCAAAAGCAGGCGCATGCTGCAGGCGAGCGGTTTTCCAGGGGGTAACTTACATCCTCCCTGATTTCGTTTCATCTGGTTAATTGTGCTTTTGCCGTTACATACCGGTATAGGTTTGCTACCCTTGTACATTATCCGAGAATTTTGAATATGGTAGTTTTCACGGCTGGGTTGACGGAGGCCCGATGCACCTGCGCTCCTCCTCTGACTTGCTCCTGCACGCACCAGCATACCCAACAGGCGGGCATACGCGCTCAAAGTCAGCACCGGGGCACGCACGACAACCGATGCACTAACGGGAACGGACCTTGCCGAATATACGATTTCCCTGAGAAAAGCGTGTGGCGAAGTCCTTTCCGTCATTTTACAGGCGCCTCTCGGAGGCGGAGGGTGGTTTCGGTGGAAGTGGTTGGTAATGAGCGAGTAAGTCGCCGGTTTTCTTAACCCGCCTGCCGATTCCTTACCTTCGCGCAAATTTTTCCGAATGCCCAAATCCACAATCACCATAGATGTTACGCTCGACGAGCAGCGGGTACCCGAGCATATTGAATGGCAGGCTACTGAAAGCACCGCTTCGGCGCCACAGGCCGCCAAGGCCATGATCCTGGCCCTTTGGGACAGTGCCGACAAGAGCGCCCTCCGCATCGACCTCTGGACACAGAAAATGATGGTCGATGAAATGGCCGACTTTTATTACCAGACCCTGATGACCATGGCCGACACCTACGGCCGTGCCACGCAAAACCAGGAAATGGTAGGTGAGATGAAGGGATCTGCCAAGCATTTTTACAAGAAGTTCCAGGACCAGCAGTTGAAAGACAACAAAGCAGGGTGATGAGCCGATGTGCAGATGTGTTGTAGCCTTGGAGAAGAAGGGGGTAATGAAGGTTTCTGAAGGGTTCTGAGGGTTCCTGAGGGTTGGCAGCGAATAGACCAATAAACAAATAGACCAATAAACCAATAGACAATGACGCTCGAACAAAAGATCATGGAGCCTCTGAAGGATGCCATGCGGTCGAAAAACGAAGCTGCGCTCCGCGCTTTACGCGCCATCAAGGCCGAAATCATCAAGGCCAAAGTAGAACCGGGCGCTAACGGAGAACTTTCTGCCGATAAGGAAATCCCGCTGTTGCAACGCATGGTCAAGCAGCGCCGCGATGCACTGGAGATCTACCAGCAGCAGGGGCGTGCCGACCTGGCGCAGAAGGAACAGGAGGAGATCGACGTCATTACGCAGTTCCTGCCGCAGCAGCTCTCCGAAGCCGAACTGCAGGCCGAACTGCGCGCCCTCATTGCCGAAACCGGCGCTTCGTCGGCTGCCGACATGGGCAGGGTGATGGGCCTGGCTTCTAAAAAACTCGCCGGCCGCGCCGAAGGAAAGGCCATTTCGGCAGCGGTAAAGCAGCTCCTTGCCGGATAAACTGTGTCTACCCGGAAATACGCAATAAAGTGTCGTTTGGTGATTGCTCCCGTTATTTTCCCTCACCCCGGCCCCTCTCCCAGGGGGCGAGGGGAATGTTGTCTCATAAAGGGTGGTCCCGCTCCCCTCTGCCTACGGGAGAAGGGCCGGGGGTGAGGGGTTTAATGCACCGGCATTGATTGTTGACTAGTCATCCCGGCCAACTCCATTCTGATGGGAATCGATATCATTGTTCTTGGCCTCCTCATCCTCGCCGGCAACAAAGGCCTGCGCAAAGGACTCGTGCTGGCCGTGTTTTCCCTCCTGGCCTTTGTGATCGGACTGGCCCTCGCGCTGAAGTTCAGTACGTTGGTGGCCGGCTACCTGGGCGAGCATACCAACGTGTCGGGCCGCTGGCTGCCCGTACTGGCCTTTCTGCTGGTGTTTGTGGCCGTGCTGCTGCTGGTGCGCCTGGGTGCCCGGATGGTGGAAGGAACCCTCAACCTGGTGCTGCTTGGCTGGGTGAACCGCCTGGGCGGCTTCCTCTTTTTTGCCTTTCTCTACCTGTTCATCTTCAGCATCCTGCTTTTTTACGCCGACCAGCTCCTGCTGCTCAAGCCAACACTCAAGGAGCAGTCCATCAGCTGGCCCTGGCTCCGGGAGCTGGCTCCGAAGGTGATCGCGGGCCTCGGCACCGTGCTTCCGTTTTTCAGAAACCTGTTCGGGGAACTGGCCGGATTTTTTGGAAAGGCGTCCTGACCGGCAAGGGTTTCAGGGCACCTGCCGTTAGACAGAACCGCGGGATAAACCCCATAATTTTCTTTTAATCGGGCGCTGTGGATCACACCGTTATATTTGCCCCGTGCGAGTTGGTACAATTCGTGCATTTTAGGTAAATAGCCTATTTTAGCGAACAGACAAAAGCAGATGCAGTACGAAATAAAGCAACACGATAAATTCAGATTCATCGAGGAGGGAGAGGGCGAGCCGCTGGTTTTGCTGCATGGTCTGTTTGGCGCGTTGAGCAACTTCAAAGACCTGATCGAGTACTTCCGCCGGACACACAAAGTGGTGGTGCCGATGCTGCCCCTGTTCGACCTGGACATCCTGCATACAACGGTAGGCGGCCTGGCCAAACACGTCTACAAATTCATCGAAGCCCGTAATTATACCAACCTGCACCTGCTCGGTAACTCGCTGGGCGGGCACGTGGCCCTGGTGCACCTGCTGAAGCACCCCGAACGGGTGAAATCGCTGATCCTCACCGGTAGTTCCGGTTTGTTCGAAAACGGGATGGGCGACTCCTACCCCAAACGCGGCGACTATGATTATATCCGCAAGAAAACGGAGCTTACCTTTTATGATCCGGCGATGGCCACCGAAGAACTGGTCAACGAAGTTTTCGAGATTACCCGCAACCGCCTGAAAGTCATCAAGATCATCGCCCTGGCAAAAAGCGCCATCCGCAACAACCTGGGTGAGGAACTGAGCCAGATCCGGCAGCCGACCCTGCTGATCTGGGGCAATAACGATACCATCACGCCACCTTTTGTAGCACGCGAATTCAACCGGCTGATCCCGGGCAGCGAACTGCACTTCATTGATAAGTGCGGGCATGCCCCCATGATGGAGCAGCCCGAGGAGTTCAACCAGATCCTGGATAAATTTTTGCAAAAGCTGGCCCAACCTGCAACAGTAGCAGGGTGATGGCTGTCTTATTGCTAAAGGGCATAACCTATGTTGACCAAAGATCTCATATCAAACTCCATCCCGTACCTGCGTCCGGAAGACAAGGTATTCCATGCCCTTCAGCTCATGAACGACTACCATGTAGTGCATCTGCCCATCGTAGAGGCCGAGCAGTACCTGGGCATCATCAGCGAGGAGCAGCTCCTGCACTCCGATGAAGAGGAGATACTCCGACAGCTTCCCATTTCCGACGGAGGCAGCGCCGTGCAGGCCAACGATCACTTCCTCAAGGCGATACAGGTAGCCGTGCATAATAAACTCAGTGTGGTTCCGGTGCTCAGCGAGCAAAAGCAGATACTCGGACTGGTAACCTATAACGACCTGTTGCGCAATGCTTCCGAGTTTATGAGCCTCGATCAGCCCGGCGGCCTCATCGTGCTGGAGATGGAGCCGAAAGCCTATGCCTTCACCGAGATCAACCGCATCGTGGAGTCGAGCGATGCCCAGATCACCCAGCTCAACACCTTTGGCGATCCCGAAACCGGACTGATGCAGGTAACCATCCGTGTCAGCAAGCTCGAGATCTCGGATATCATCAGCACGCTGCAGCGCTACGAGTATACGGTCAAGTACTACTTTGGGGAAGAATTGTATCAGAACGAGCTGCGCCGTAACTACGACAACCTGATGAGCTACCTGAAGCTTTGATGTGCCTTTCCCTTGTATCATGGGATATGGCGGGTCCGGGCGATCCGCTTTTTTATTTGTCCGCATCCGGCCACATCACTCATGGCGGGTGTTCCCGTAATTCTCCGGCGCTCTTTCCGGCATTCAAACGGGCTTCCGGCAACAGGAGGCGGCTTTTCTTAAGGCTTTCTTAAATCCGGTACGGTTTTGCATGATACAGCAGAGGGATCAACCCTATGCTAACCCGAAAGACACATAGCTTCCTGTGGCTGCTTGCCCTGATGCTTTGGTCCGTACCCGATGCCGCCGCACAAGCTGCCCACGCAGGTGAGGAAATGCTCTTCTCCACGAAGGATGTTGCGGTTCATGCCGACACTACCGGTATTTATACGGTTATGGATTTTGAGATCGAAGGCAACAAGCGCACACGCGATCGCATCATCCTGCGCGAGCTTCCCTTTTCCGAAGGAGAAAGCTATCCGCTTTCGGAACTGATGGAGCGCTGCCGCCTTGCGCATTCGCGCCTGATGAATACCGGACTTTTCCTGGATGTGGTCGTGGGCGTGGCCCGCGCTGAATTCGGTGAAGCCCGCATCCTGGTATCGGTGAAGGAACGCTGGTACTTTTTTCCTGTTCCCCTCGCCGACGTGGTAGGCACCACCTATCCCCAATGGCTGAAGAACGGAATGCCGCTGCACCATATCCGCTACGGTGTGCGCCTGAAACACAAAAACATCTCGGGTCTGAACGACCGGCTCTCCCTGAACCTGACCAACGGCTACCAGAAAGAAGTGCAGGTGGCCTACGAAGGACTGCCGCTCAACCACGGCCTCAACTGGACCCTCAACCTGGGTTTTGCCACCGGCCGCCAGCGCGATGTGGTGTATGCCACCGAAAGGCACAAGCCGCAGGTACTTCATGATCCGCGCAACTTCCTGCTGGCCTACACCCAGGCTTCCGCTTCCGTAAGCTGGCGGCCGGCCATCCGCACCAGGCACAGCTTTGGCCTGTCGTGGCGCGACGAGCGCTATGCCGACACGCTGGCATCCCTCAATAAGGTTTCCTTTCACCAGCAAAGCCGCGTGCAGTTTCCGGAACTGGGTTATCATCTGCATTTCCTGGATCTGGACTTCGCTCCTTACCCCACGCGCGGACTGGAAAGTGAAGTGCAGTTGCTGAAGAAAGGCTTCTCGGGCCCTGTAAACCTGTGGCAGCTGAGTGCACGTGCTTCCTGGTTCCGTCCCGTAACATCCCGTTCCTTTCTGAATCTACGGGCAACGGGTATGCTGAAGCTTCCCTTCGAGCAACCCTTCCCGATGCAGCAGTTCGTGGGGCACAATAGTATGTTTCTGCAGGGATATGAACCCTACACGATCGATGGCGTTGCCGGCGGCTTTGTAAAGGCATCCTATCACCAGCGGATCATCGACCGGAAGTTCGGCATCCGGGTGAAGCGTTTGCCACAGCTCGGCAATATCCCCGTAAAGGCTTATGTAAAAGTGTATGGCAACGCGGGCTATATCCATCATGAACAGCCGGGCACTAACTTCCTGAACAACCGTCTGCTGCGTTCTGCCGGCATCGGACTTGACCTCGTATTGTTCTACGACTTCATCTTCCGGATCGAGTACAGCGTCAACTCGATCGGTCAAAAGGGCCTATATTTACACGACAGGAACCGATGGTAAGCCAAACCGAAAACAAGCCCTTTTGAAAGTAGCGATTTACAGCCGGGTAATGGATCTGGGGCAGCAGCAGGAAGTGCAGCTTTTTTTCGATGAGCTGCAGCAGGAGCATATTGTTCCGGTGGTGTTCGATGAGTTTTTCCAGGAAGCCCGCAAGCATCTTTCTCTCCCCGATAATACCGAAGTCTTTCATGGTCCGTCTGACCTGGGCGATGATGTGGAGTTTATGATCAGCCTGGGCGGAGATGGTACGCTCCTCGATACGGTGACACTGGTGCGCGACAAGAATATTCCCGTGGCCGGCATCAACTTCGGCCGGCTTGGCTTCCTGGCCTCCATCGGCCGCGACGAGATGCAGGAAGCCGTGCGGGCGCTCTCGCGCCGCTCCTATGTCATCGACAGCCGTTCGCTGATTCACCTCGATGCCAGCATTCCGCTCTTTAACGACATTCCCTATGCGCTGAATGAATTCGCCATCCACAAGCGCGATGTATCGCCGATGGTGAAGATCCATACCTATATCAACGGCGAATTGCTCAACACCTACTGGGCGGATGGCCTCATCGTGGCAACACCCACCGGTTCTACCGGCTACTCGCTCTCCTGCCAGGGGCCCGTGGTATTTCCCGACTCCGGTTCTTTCGTCATCACGCCCATCGCGCCGCACAACCTCAACGTGCGTTCCATCGTGATTCCCGACAGCACCGTCATCACCTTCGAGATCGAAAGCCGTTCCGACGAGATCATCGTCGCCCTCGACTCGCGCCGGGAGATCGTGAACAAGAATGTGGAACTGGCCGTGCGCAAGGAACGCTTCGACATCAACCTCGTTCGCCTCAATGAGAACAACTTTTTGCAGACTTTGCGCAACAAATTGAGCTGGGGCTTGGATAAGCGGAACTGAATCAGGGAGACGTGAGGCGTGCGTTGTAAACCACTTCAGGTACCTCATCTGTTTACTGAAAGTATGTCGTGATCTTTTTCAATTGATGCGTTTTTAGCATGATACGCATACTAATAAAATCACTGATGTATTGGGTTGATCAACAGAATATAGATGCAAGATTATGATCGGTTTGGACGTGTACGGATGCACGCTGTCTCCTCCTCATTTGCTCCTTACTGCTGGCGGCTCACCGCTCACTGTCGATAGCTCACGCCTTACCATTCACGCCTCACGCCTCACGATTCACGTCTCCCGAACAAGAAAAGGCCCGATTTTGCGTTAACAGTTGTGAATCCCCTAATTTGCAACGCTATGAAAAGACTTCTGGCTGTTTTGGCTTTCAGCGCCCCGCTGGGCCTGTTGGCGCAGGATGGCTATGTTCAGGAAGGTGAGTTTGGCTTCGGTGCCGGCGCGGCTCATTATTTTGGCGATCTCAATACCCGCTCGCGCGTAAACCGTCCCAAGATCGCAGCCACAGCTTTTTTCCGGAAGAACTTCGGCAATTACATTGCCCTCCGCGTAGGGGCTACCTATGCCCGCATCGGCTATTCCGACAAGTATAACAAGCAAAACGAATATCAGCAGCGCCGTAACCTGAGCTTCAACAGCAATGTGTGGGAACTGGCCCTGCAGGGCGATTTCAACTTTTACAAGTTCATGCCCTACAACGAACAGCTTCGGTTTACCCCTTACGTTACCCTGGGCATGAGCATTTTTTCCTATGATCCGTATGCCTACCTGCAAGGACAGCGCTATTTTTTGCGCAACCTGGGCACCGAAGGGCAGGGCAGCGATCAGTATCCTGACCGGAAGCCCTATACCACCATGGCCATGGCCATTCCGTTTGGGGTGGGTATCAAATACAACCTCAATAACCGGATGAATATCGGTGTGGAAGTGGTGCATCGCTTTACGAACACCGATTACCTCGACGATGTCAGCAAGACCTATGTAGAGCCGGAAGTTTTTCTGCCCAATCCGGATGGCTCGCCTTCGCCTGCGCAGCTGCTGTCGGACCGCTCGTATGAGACCGGAACGCCGATCGGAGGGAAAGGGATTCAGCGGGGCAACAGCCGGCAGCGCGATCAGTTCATCACCGCCGTGGTGTACCTGAGCTTCAACCTGCAGTCGTATAAATGCCCGACCTATTAAATCAAAAGTCAAAATTCGAAAGTCAGAAAGGTCTCTTCTGCGCGGATCAGCGTTCCTGAGCCGGTCAGCCGCCGGTGGCTGCAAGCGAGGTCGCGCTGGGGGGTTGACTTTTGACTTGCTGGCGCAGTTGGATTAGAATCGTAAATTCGCCGCCTATGTCCGAACTGCTTACCCAAATCGACAAAAGCCGCCTGCCGCGGCATATTGCCATCATCATGGATGGAAATGGCCGCTGGGCCAAGGAGCAGGGCAAAGACCGTCTTTTCGGGCACTTCCACGGCGTGGAAAGCGTCCGGAATATCGTGGAGGGCTGCGCGGAACTCGGGATCGGCTACCTCACCCTGTATGCCTTTTCTACCGAAAACTGGGACCGTCCCGAATACGAGGTGGTCGGGCTGATGGAGCTGCTCGTTACCACGATCCGCAACGAAGTGGAGAGCCTCCACAAGAACAATATCAAGCTGCATGTGATCGGCGACCTCAGCATGCTGCCCGCCTACGCCCGCAAGGAGCTGCAGGAGGCCCTGGACTTTACAGCCGGTAACTCGGGGCTCAGCCTGATAATGGCGCTGAGCTACAGCGGCCGCTGGGAGCTGCTGAATGCGGTCAAGAACATCGCCTGGGAAGTGAAGCAGGGCCGCCTGGCGGTGGAGGCCATCGACCAGAATACCCTGCAGCAATACCTCACCACCAGCGCCTTTCCCGATCCGGAACTGATGATCCGTACCAGCGGGGAATACCGGATCTCCAATTTCCTCCTCTACCAGCTGGCCTATGCCGAATTGTATTTCACCACAGTGCGCTGGCCTGACTTCCGGAAGGAAAATCTGTATGAAGCCCTGCTCGACTACCAGGGACGGGAACGCCGCTTCGGAAAAACCGGGGAGCAGGTGAATATAACCAGTTGATAATCAATTTTTAATTCAATAATCAAAAGGCAAATGCCGGCTGCATGCCGATGTTTTCCCGCCCGTCCTGCCCTTTTTCCGGCTCTGGGTCCGGAACCGGGTGTGTCTGAGTTTTTTGAATTTTGGCAGGTAACTTTTGCCTTCCCCGACCCGCGCTACCACCGGGGGTTTTAACAAATACCTTCGATTTTTACCGTTAATTTGCCGCCCAAAGCTTAAAGAAGGCCTGCTGCTTTCGATTGACTGAACCCTCATTTATGCGACAATTGTTCTCCCGATCATTACTCGTGGCCCTATGCGTCTGCTCGGCCACCTTCACCCTAAAGGCCCAGGATACCACCAAGCCGACATCTGTGGACCCGGAGCTGCTTGCGATCGGAGAAGGCCGTCCGAAAGAGTTCACCATCCAGTCGATCCGGGTCACCGGCCTGCAATACCTTGACTCCGCGATCGTTTTGTCCATTTCCGGGCTTCAGCAGGGCGACAAGGTACAGATTCCCGGTACCGACGTTTTTTCCAAATCCATCCAGAACCTGTGGCGTCAGCGCCTTTTCTCAAACGTACAGATCTACATCACCTCGATGCAGGAGAATGCCATCTCCCTGGAGCTGTATGTGCAGGAGCGTCCGCGCCTCGGCAACTTCAACTTCGTAGGCATTAAAAAGTCGGAGGCCGATGACCTGCGCGAGAAGCTGGCTCTTTCCAAGTCGAATATCATCACCGAAAATACCCGCCGCACATCGATCGATGTGATCCGCAAGTTTTTTGCCGGTAAGGGCTACCAGAACGTGCAGGTGCGTCTTGAAGAGCGTCCCAACCCGACGCTGGCGAATACCAACAACCTCACCTTCCTCATCAACAAAGGCCAGAAGGTCAAAGTCAACTCGGTCAACTTTTATGGTAACGAGGCGGCCACCGACCTGCGCCTGAAAAAGGAAATGCAGGGCACGAAGGAGCGGAGTAAGTTTACCCTCAGCCCGGTGGATGCTCCGAGCCGCTTCGGCACCAACGAGCGCATCTCGTTCAAGGAGTATGTGAAAGACTGGGGTTTCCTTTCGTATTCGAAAACAAAGGCTGTTCTGGACCCCTACATCCGCTTCAAGCTGTTCAGCAATGCCAAGTTCGACGAGAAGAAATACCATGAGGACCTGGAAAAGCTGCTGGATTACTACAATGCGCTGGGCTACCGCGATGCCCGTATCGCCGATACGGCATTGACACGTCTGCCCGACGGCAATGTCAATATCGAGGTAAAGGTTGATGAAGGCCGCCGCTACTACTTCGGCAACCTCACCTTCCGGGGAAATACGAAGTACAGCGACTCGCTGCTGCAGGCCATCGTGCGCATCAGCAAGGGCGATATCTACAACCTCGACATCCTGAACAAGCGCCTCGGAAAGCAGCTTTCCGCCGACGGCGGGGCCGACATCAGTGCCCTGTATATGGATGACGGCTACCTGTTCTTCCGTGCGGAGCCGGTGGAGACCTCCATTTACAACGATACTATCGATCACGAGATCCGTATTGTGGAAGGTCCGCAGGCTACGATCCGGAACGTGAACATCTATGGCAATGAGAAGACCAAGGACTATGTGATCCGCCGCGAACTGCGTACGGTGCCGGGGGAGAAGTTCAGCCGCTCCGACCTGATTCGCTCGCAGCGCGAACTGGCACAGCTGCAATATTTCAACCAGGAAAAGATCAACCCGGGCGTCAATCCGAACCAGGAAGACGGTACGGTGGACATCAACTGGAACCTCGAAGAAAAATCATCCGACCAGCTGGAGCTTTCTGCTGGCTGGGGCGGCGGTATCGGACTCACCGGTACGCTGGGTGTGACCTTCAACAATTTCTCGATCAAGAATATCCTGAAAAAGTCGACCTGGGATCCGCTGCCTTCGGGCGATGGCCAGCGACTGAGCCTGCGTATCCAGAGCAACGGCGCGGCCTTCCGCTCCTACAACTTTTCGTTCACCGATCCCTGGCTGGGTGGCAAGAAGCGCAACCCCTTCACCGTATCGTTCTTCAACAGCCGCTTCGCCAACCTCTTTGATGAGAGCGGCCGATTCGACCGTAAACTGGTGAACGATCAGTAACTGCGCACGATCGGTGTCGGCGTTTCGCTCGGTAAGCAGCTGAAATGGCCCGACGACTACTTCAGCATCATGTACTCGCTGAACTACACACAGTACAAACTGAAGAACTACGATTTTTCCGGATTCGGCTTCCGCAATGGTACGGCCAACAACATCAGCCTGAAAATTGCGCTGCAGCGCTCCTCCGTATTCGATCCGCAGTATCCCACCGGTGGTTCGAACATGATCGCCAGCGTGCAGTTCACACCGCCTTATTCGCTGCTCGACAAAGACCTGACCAAGTCGGCCAACCCCTTCCGTCGTCCGGAGTACCACAAGTGGCGCTTCACATCGGAGTGGTTCATGCCGATCGGCCGTCCGGGCGGCGCCGACAAGAACCGCCAGCTGGTGCTGAAGGTAGCTGCCAAGTATGGCTTTATGGGTCGCTACAACCGCCAGCTCGATTTCTCTCCCTTCGAGCGCTTCCAGGTAGGTGGCGATGGCCTGACGAACCAGTTCGGCATCATGGGCTTCGATGTGATTTCGCTCCGCGGTTACCCGGTATTCGATCGCTCGAATCCGACGATCAACCCGGATATGAACCAGGCCAGCACCTTCTTTACCATCTTCAACAAGTATCAGCTCGAGCTCCGCTACCCGCTGGTGCGTAACCAGAGCAGCACGATCTACGGCCATGTGTTCTTCGATGCGGCGAACGGCTGGCGCGATTTCAAAGAGTATAATCCCTTCCGTCTGCGGCGCAGTGCCGGTGTGGGGATGCGCTTCTTCCTGCCGATGTTTGGTATGCTGGGCTTCGATTATGGCGTCGGTATCGACCGCCTCAACCCGGCCGACCGCTCGCTGAAGAATGCCAGCCGCTTTACGTTTATGTTAGGCTTTGAGCCCGAGTAAGCGGCCATCCTTTTTCGTTTCGTTATCGTCAATCCAGAAACCGTGTTATGAAAAAGTTCTTCCTGCTGGCCTGTTGCAGCCTGTTGGCCACCGCCTCCCTCAAAGCCCAGCGCTATGCCGTGATCGACACGCGCTATGTCCTCGAGCGTATGCCCGAATACAAGCAGGCACAGCGCAACCTGGATGATATTGCGGCCAGCTGGCAGCGCGAGATCGACAAGATGCAATCGGACCTGGACCGGATGTATAAGGATTTCGAGGCGGAGCAGGTGATGCTTAGCGAAGACCTCCGCAAAAAGCGCGAGGACCAGCTTTTTGCAAAGGAAAAGGGCCTGCGCGAACTGCAGCGGCAGCGTTTTGGCTTCGAGGGCGATCTTTTCAAAAAGCGCCAGGAGCTGATCAAACCGGTGCAGGACAAAGTGTATAATGCCGTGCAGCGACTGGCTTCGCAGCGGGGTTACGATTTCATACTCGACAAAAGCGAAGGAATTACTGTTATCTTTGCCGACCCCAAGCTGGAGAAGAGCGATGATGTGCTGCGGGAGCTGGGGGTGAAAAACTAAAAAAGACCTAATACGGAAGCCCTGCGCAACCCTGTTGCCCGGCCTCCGGTCATATACAAAACACAAAAACCGAACATGAAGAAGATCTCTCTCGTTGCGCTCGTTTTCACCCTGCTGTTTGGCACGGCTGCTTCTGCCCAGAAGATCGGCTACATCAGCGTTGACCAGGCCGTAGGTATGATGCCTGAGCTGAGTCGTATTGATACGGTGCTCCAGCGTTTCCAGGCTGATTCGCTGAACCCCCGTTATGCTTATATCATTTCCGAATACCAGCGGAAAGACAGCCAGCTCAATGGTAAGGACTCGGCCAAGTTCTATCCTTCTCCCGCCGTTCGCTCACAGGTTCGTTCGGAGCTCGAAGGCCTGGCCTATCAGATCCAGAACTGGCAGCAGTTTGCCCAGCAGGAGATCCAGGGTAAGCAGAACGAATTACTGGAGCCCGTTTACCGCCGGGTCATGAAAGCCATCAACGATGTGGCCAAGGAATCCGGCTACACACACGTAATGAACAAGGAAGCCCTGCTTGTGGCGCCTCCCGGCGACGATATGCTGCCCATGGTTGCCAAGAAGCTGCACGTCAAGCTGCCCGCAGGTGGTGCTGCGCCCACGGCTCCGGCCCCTCCCGCCGGCCGCGGCCGTCAGTAAGCGAAACGCATAAATAAATAAGAGTCCCGCCGAAAGGCGGGATTTTTTTTCGTGAATCGTGAGACGTGAGACGTGAAATTCCGATGGCTGCATTCCCTTCTACGCCAGTTGTTCCAGTTGTCTTGATTCACGCCTCACGCCTCACGATCCCTTACCTTCGTTCCATGTGCTCACCCGCCCCCATCGGTGTTTTTGACTCGGGCTATGGCGGCCTGACAGTGCTGCGTGCCCTCGTAGATCGCCTCTCCGGCTACGACTATCTTTACCTCGGCGATAATGCCCGTGCTCCCTACGGCAACCGTTCGTTCGACACGGTGTACCGGTATACCCTTCAGTGCGTGGAATGGTTGCTGGAGCAGGGTTGTCCGCTGATCATTCTCGCCTGCAACACGGCCTCGGCAAAGGCCCTGCGTACCATTCAGCAACGCGACCTGGAGGTACTGGCAAAGCGTTTGGGTAAGCAAGGCCTTGCAGCTGAAGATGGTCTCGCCGTACGTGTGCTGGGCGTGATCCGACCTACCGCGGAAGTGATCGGCCAACATACCAAAAGCGGGACGATTGCCGTATTGGCTACTAACGGCACCGTACAGTCGGGATCTTACCAGATCGAGATCGGCAAGTTTTTTCCGGACGTGCAGGTGGTGCAGGAAGCTTGTCCCATGTGGGTGCCGCTTGTTGAGAATAATGAGCACCAGGGTCCCGGGGCTGATTACTTTGTAAAGAAGCACCTCAATCAGGTGCAGCAGGCGCACCCATCCGTTGATACCCTGCTGCTGGCCTGTACGCATTATCCCCTGCTGCTGGATAAGATCCGGCACTACCTGCCCGAAGCCATACAGGTGCTGTCGCAGGGCGAAATCGTGGCCGAAAGCCTGGAAGACTACCTGCGCCGCCATGAAGAAATCGATGGCCGGCTCACCCGGTCCGGTTCGCGCCGCTTCTATACCACCGACTCCGCAAGCGATTTTAATGAAAAGGCGAGCATTTTTTTCGGCGAGCAGGTGAATGCGCAACACGTGGACCTGGAGGATTATCGAATAAAGAATAGCGAATAACGAATATCGAAGGGAGAGGAGTGGTTTTGGGTTGCTGGTGGAAATGAGCAACAATCAATGTTCAATATCCAATTTTCAAGGAACGTATGCCCGGGCTTTGGTGCCTTGAACGATGGACATTGAACGTTGCGTATTGAGTATTTTCTTTCCATCTCCTATGCCCCGCATTTCCTGCGTCCGATATTCGTTATTCGCTTTTCAAACAAAAAGGCCGCCCCTCCCAGGACGGCCTTTACCTAACTATAACCAACGTTCTTTAAAGGAAGTAGCGTTGTTCGCTGATCAGCCGGTCGGCAATGATACGGCGTGCTTCTTTGCTATTGAAGGGTTCCGCTTTCGTAAAGCGGCGGATGCCCATCTGCATCATGCGCAGCTCGTCGCCTTCGGCAAAGGAGTTGATCGCATCTTTGCCCGCTTTGGCTATGCGGTCGGCAGCATCGTAGAGGTAGCATTGCGCGATGGCGCGGTGCACATCGGTAGCCTTGCCTTCCTGTTCGAGACGGATTACACGCAGCAGCAGGCTTTCGCCGATGAATGTGTCGATCGACATGTCGGCAATGTTCATCAGGATTTCCTGCTCGTGCTCGAGTTTCATCATCAGTTTCTGGGCTGCAGCGCCCGCGGTGAGCAGAATCGCTTTTTTGAAACCTTGCAGCAGCTTGCGCTCGGCGGCCCAGGGCGCATCGTCGTTATCGCCGAAGTCGGGGATGGCCAGCAGTTCCTGCCCCACTTTCATGGCGGGGCCCATCATGGCCAGGCGCCCCTGCATGGCACGCTTCAGGGTCATGTCTACAGATAGCAGCCGGTTGATTTCGTTGGTGCCTTCGTAGATACGGTTGATGCGGCTGTCGCGGTAGGCGCGGGAGATATTGTATTCTGCGCTGAAACCATTGCCGCCATGAATCTGCACGCCTTCATCCACTACGAAATCGAGTACTTCCGATCCGTCGACCTTGAGCAGGGCGCATTCGATGGCGTATTCTTCCGCTGCACCCAGCAGGGCATCATTGAAGGGCTTTCCTTCGGCCAGTAGTTCTTTTTCTTTTTCCTCGATCCAGGCGGCCGTGCGGTAGAGTGCGCTTTCGCTGGCAAAGGTGCGGATGACCATTTCCGCCAGCTTGTGCTTGATGGCGCCGAAGTTGGCGATCGGCGTCTTAAACTGCTCGCGCGTATTGGCATATTCCACCGACGTGGTGATGGCCCGCTTGGCACCGCCGAGCGCCGCCGCGCACAGTTTCAGGCGGCCGATGTTGAGGATGTTGAACGCGATCTTATGGCCCTTGCCGATCTCGCCGAGCACATTCTCCACCGGTACCTTGCAATCCTGGAAATAGAGCTGCACGGTCGATGAGCCTTTGATGCCCATCTTCTGCTCCTCGGGTCCGTTGCTGAAACCTTCGAAGCCGCGCTCTACGATGAAGCCGGTGAACTTGTCGCCATCAACCTTGGCAAAAACGGTATACACGTCTGCAAAGCCACCATTGGTGATCCAGCATTTCTGTCCGTTGAGGATATAGTGTTTGCCGTCTTCACTGAGCCGGGCAGTGGTTTTGGCACTCAGGGCATCGGAGCCGCTGTTGGGCTCGGTGAGGCCATAGGCGCCGGTCCATTCGCCCGAGATCAGCTTCGGGATGTACTTCTGTTTTTGTTCTTCCGTGCCGAAGTAAAGAATCGGCAGCGTTCCGATACCAGTATGGGCAGAGATAGCTACGGAGAAGGCATGGCCCGCCCCGAGGTATTCATTGACGATGGTGGCCGTTACAAAGTCTTTGCCCAGGCCTCCGTATTCTTCCGGAAACGAAGTAGCCAGCATACCCTGCTCACCGGCTTTTTGTACCAGCGACTTCATCAATCCTTCCTCCAGCGCATCGATCCGGTCGAGCAGGGGAAAGACTTCATTGTCGAGATACTGATTGCACATGTCGCGGATCATGAGCTGCTCCTCATTGAAGTGCTCGGGAACGAAGGTCTGCTCCGGCTCGCTCTCCCGGATCAGCCACTCGCCACCTTTGAGCGTGGTGTTTGTTGTTGCTTCCATGTGATTTGTTTATTTGTTTATTAGTTACTTAGTTCATTGGTCTATTGGTAAGGACCTACCAGGAAAGCCATTCCCTCATCCTTTTCTTCCCTCCCCCCTAACCCCTCTCCCAAAGGGCGAGGGGAAAATCCTTCGATGATCTGGCTTTGCTCCCCTCTCCCCTTGGGAGAGGGGCCGGGGGGGAGGGAAAAATCTGCAATCTGCAATTCGCAATCTGAAATCACCCCGTCACTCCACCCTTCGACTCCGCTCCGCTCAGGATGACACCCCTGTCAGGCTGAGCGCAGTCGAAGCCCAAATCACAGATCCGAGATCTGAGATCCCAAAATCAACCCAGGCCGCTCAGATTATCATATACCTTCTGCAACACCTCTTTCGCCATTTCGATATGCTCGGGAGCCACACCGTCCAACGCTTCGTTCAGGGTTTCTTCGGCAAGAATCATCGATTGCTCCTGCAACTTCTGCGCGGCCCTGGTCAGGTGCACCTTGTTGATGCGCCGGTCGTTTTCATCGCCCACCCGTTTTACGAGCCCGGCTTTTTCCAGGTTGTCGATCAGCCGGGTGATGCTGGGCTTGTCGCGAAAGGTGGCATTACACAACTCCTGCTGGCTCAGGCCATCTTCTTTCCAGAGGTGATAGAGCACACTCCACTGCTCAATGGTCAGCGGCAGCTCGTGCTGGTTGAATTTCTTCTGCAGGCGGCGCGCAATCGCGGTCGATGCCTTGCCGGTGATGAAACTATACAGCTCGCCTCGTCGGAATTGGTTGTTTGGCATATGGTTGTTTATGCAACTAAGTAAATTTAAGTGCTTTTCGGTTAATTTCAGCCCTTCCAAAAAAAATTTAATGTTCCTGATCGGGGCCGGTTTTTTTCTGTGGATGGGCTATGCATTTCTGATCGGGTTTTACCGGAAGGGATGGCAAATCAGCGCTGCGCCGGCAAATTACCCGGCGGCGCCGGATGTCCCCCTCACGATAGTCATACCTGCCCGCAACGAAGAAGCCCGCCTGCCGGCACTGCTGCGGGCACTGCAGCTCCAGGACTATCCTGCCGCACAGGTGGAAGTACTGGTCATCGATGATCATTCCACCGATGGTACCGCATCCATTGCCGAAAACGCTGCTGCGCCCGTGCGGTTGCTTCGTGTTCCGGAGGACAGGGCCGGCAAAAAGGCCGCTATCGAACAGGGCGTGTTGGCCGCAGGTGCTTCGCTGGTGCTGACCACCGATGCCGATTGTGTGCCGGGTCCGCGCTGGCTTCAGAACATCGCCGCCCTTCATGCGGCGCGGGGCAGCGCCTTCATTGCCGCGCCGGTGCGTTATCATCATCCTACCGGCGTGTGCGCTGTTTTTCAAACACTGGATTTCCTGACCCTGCAGGGTATCACGGCCGCTTCGGTGGCCACCGGCTTTCACAGCATGTGCAACGGAGCCAACCTGGCCTATACGAAAGATGCCTTCCTGGCCGTCGATGGTTTTGCCGGTGTCGACCATCTCGCCAGCGGCGACGACCTGTTGCTGATGCACAAGATCGCAAGGCATTACCCCGGCAGGGTGCATTACCTCCATCACCCTGATGCCATTGTCGACACCGACCCGGCACCCGGCTGGCGCGCCTTCTGGAAACAGCGGATCCGCTGGGCTTCAAAGTCGGCCCACTACGACGATCGCCGCATCTTCGGGGCGCTGCTGCTGGTGTATCTGTTCAATCTCTGGCTGCTGGTGCTGCTGGTTGCCGGTTTCTATGATCCCGCCTGCTGGTGGGGGGGCGCCGCCCTCCTGGTTTTGAAGACGATCGTAGAACTACGGTTCCTCGTTCCTGTCGCCCGGTTCTTCGGCCAGCAACAGCTCCTGAAGTGGTTTCCCTTGCTCCAACCCCTGCATATTGCCTACACCGTTCTCGTTGGGCTGATGAGCCAGTTCGGTACCTATGAGTGGAAAGGGAGAAGGGTTACATAAGTGCGGATACGCCGACAGCTGCCAGTACCACCGATCCGGCCGTCTGAAAACCCTAACTTCAGCTTCTGAATAAGATGAACAGCGAGCAGTTATCCACCCGCAGGGCCTTCTGGCTCCGCTTCCGGCGCAACAAGGCAGCGCTGGCCGGACTTGCGCTGATCGGCATCGCACTTCTGGTAGCCCTCTTCGCCTACTACCTCGCTCCCGATCCATCACCCTATGCCAACCGCATCATTCTTGAAATAGGGGGCGGCAGGCCCGGCTTCCGGCAGGATTTTCTGCTGGTGCGCAAGGAGCCTGAGCCGCCTGCTCCCGGCTTCTTTGCCCGCCTGCTCTCCGGCCGTCCGGACCGGTTCGAGTACGTACCGGTGGTGCAGGTGCAGGCCGGCAGCGCACAGGTGATAGCCGATAAGTTCGTGGATGAAGGACTTTCGGAAAGGCGCCTGTATCGTATCGAACAACTCGCGGAGCAGCCCGTTACGGCACAAACTTTCAGTCTGGGAACCGATAAGTATGGGCGCGACATCCTGAGCCGCCTGATCATCGGCACCCGCGTCAGCCTGCTGGTGGGTCTGATCGCGGTGCTCGTTTCCCTGTCCGTAGGAATACTGCTGGGCGCACTGGCCGGTTACTTCGGGGGCCGCACCGATGCCTTCATCACCTGGCTGATCAACGTGCTGTGGAGCATGCCGACCCTGCTCCTGGTATTTGCGTTCACGCTATTGCTGGGTAAGGGCTTCTGGCAGGTGTTTCTGGCCGTTGGACTGACCCTCTGGGTCAACGTGGCGCGGCTCGTGCGCGGGCAGGTGCTGGCGGCGCGCGTACTGCCTTACGTTGAAGCGGCCCGAGTGCTGGGCTTTTCCCATACCCGCACGCTCTTCCGGCATATTCTGCCCAACCTGATCGGACCCATACTGGTCATTGCCGCCTCCAACTTTGCCTCCGCAATTGTGCTGGAGGCCGGACTCAGTTTCCTGGGCGTCGGTGTGCAGCCACCGCAGCCCAGCTGGGGGCTGATGATCAAGGAGAACTACAACTTCATCCTCACCAATAACCCCACTCTCGCTCTGATTCCGGGATTGGCCATCATGCTGTTGGTGCTCTCTTTTCACCTCGTTGGAAATGGATTGAGGGATGCACTGGATGTAAGAGAGGGGTAAGTCAAAAGTCAAAAACGGGGACTCGGCAGCAGTTCAGGGGCAAAAAAGGAGGAGCGCCTGAATGCCTTAAGACCAGGCCCCACCTAAAGCTTTTTGAATTCTGAATTTTGAATTTTGACTTCCTGACTTCGCTCCTTTACATCTGCCACGATCAACGTACAAATGGCCAGGTAGAAAAGGCTTCCGAGTTTGTCGGTTTCCACGAGGTCGTTGAGGAAATTGACCGTGCAGTGGATGGCCAGCACTACGGCGCCGATGGCCGCTATGGTTCTGAGAAACGGATCCGCCGACCGGCGATAGACGCGCTGGGCCGTATAAAACGCATAGCCCAGCAACAGCAGCAACATGAGCAGTCCCGTGAAACCCTGCTCAACAACAGTAAGCAGGTAGTAGTTGTGGACCGTGCTCCGGTCGTCGTTGCTGCTCACCCAGGTTTTGAATGCGGGGATGGTATAACGTTCATAGTTATCCGAAAAGGTATTGGGTCCCCAGCCGGTGGCCCAGCGTTCGGGAATCATGCGCACGCCGGCGATCCAGCGATAGAAGCGTTCCGCGGTCGATACATCCTTGAACTCATAGGTGGCTTGCAGGTGCTCGCTGAAATCGGTGTGAAAGGTGGTGGTGTTATGATCGTGTGCAAAACGCATGTAGCGGTTGTCGTCGATCAGGGCAAAGGTAGCCATGGCGGTGAGCACCAGTCCCAGCAGGAAACCATGAACCAACCCGCGAAAGCGCATGAGCCAGAAGGCGGCAGCACCTACGATCATGGCCAGCCAGGCGCCGCGCGCATACGACAGAAAGAGCGCCAGCGCGCTGATGCCGAGCAGCACCGCGAAAAGCTGTTTTCGCTTTTTGCTTTCCGCAAACTTGTATCCCGCGATGAGCAGCGGCAATACACAGGCCAGCACGGCCGAATAGTTCACGTGGTTGCGGAAGTGCGGCCAGAGGCTGTCGTTGATCCGTTCGAACGTAAAGCCGAATTCATAATGCTTCACGATGGTGCGCGCTACCAGCAGCAGCATCGATATCGAGAAAATCTGTGCGACCCGGATCATCTGTTTCCGGTGCTGGAAAAGAACATAGGGCGTGAGCACGAAGGCGCTGAGGTACCAGCCTTTTGCAAGGCAGTATTTGACGGATACGGCGTAGTCGGTGGAGAAGTAGGTGCTGACGCCCCACCACAGGGCCTGCAGCAGCAGCACGATGGTCAGCGGCGAGGAGAAGAAGCCGCGCAGCGGACGTTTGTGGGCATGATACACCAGGAAGCTGAGCAGCCCGAAGGAGGTCAGCAGCATCAGCGGCTCGGTGGGCAGGTCGGTGCCAAGGCTGGGGGTGAAGTTGTGCTCGATGGACCAGGGAATGGCCGCTACCAGCACATAGAAAAGTACGAAAGGATTGTGACAGGCCCAGAAGAACAGGAGCGCCGCGAAGGGAACGATCAGCACGTAGGGCTGGAACAGCAACAGCGAGGTGATGCAGGCCGCCAGGAAAAGGATGCCGAAGCCCATAAACGTTCTGACCGAAACGGCAGGCAGCATCAGTTCGGGTTTTTCCGGCTTTCGAGGTAAAGCGACAGCAGGATGGCAAAGACCAGCGCCGAGAAGCACACCATCACAAAGGTGGGCAGCAGCTTCGGCCGCTCGGGCTTGAAGCCCGGACGGGCCGCTTCCACGAGCAGCAGCACCTGCGGCTTGGTAGTGCTCATGAGCGTGTATTCGTTGATCAGGCGCTCATATTGTCCGAGCTCTCGGGTAATGGCTTCCGTACGGATCCGCAGCAGTTCGCGCTGTGCCTGTCCGGCACGCTGCATTGAGTCGGCATCGCGCACATACTCTTGCTGCAACTGCGTGTACTGTCGCTTCAGGTTCGATAGGATGCGCTCGTTGGTGGCGCTCTGCAGGCGCTGGTGCATTACCTGGAATTTCTCGAACAGGTGGTTGGCCATGCGCGCCGCCAGGTATTTGTCTTTATCGTAGACCTTGATGCGGAGCTCGGCGTACTCCGTTTTGAACACTTCGATGTTCTCCCGCAATTCCTTCATGCCATAGTAAAGCGGCAGGCGGCTTTTGGTCAGCTTATAGTGTTTGATGAGATCGAACTCGCGCACCATCTGGAAGTAGATGGTGTCGAGGGCGGCCGTGCCCAGCACGCGGTCGAGGTCTTCGGAGCCGCCCAGCGAGGAATACAATCCCTGGATGTTCTCGTTGAAGATCTTCGATTTGTCGAAGTTGATGGTGGTGGCGGGCAGTGCCGTAACCATGGAAAGATATTGCCGGGGCAGCAGCAGCAGGATGGAGGCGGTGACGACGGCAACGGCTAGTACGAAGCCGGCAATCAGCTTCCACCAGCGGGAAAACAGGCTCAGAAAATCGGGCATGAAACAGCGGTATTATTTTGTCCGGACACGTGCGCGGCGCACACGGTTCAGGATGACAAACATAAGCAAAGTGGCGGCAATAGCCGCCAGCAGTGGCAGCAGAAAGGCCGGCAGGGGTACACGCTGCAGCAGGAGCGTCGCTGCGAGCAGTACTGAACCGAGGCCGAGGTAGCCCAGGAGGGAGGGCAGGTGCACCTTTAGCCCGAAGCGCTGCCGCGCCCGCAGGAAGCAGCCCAGCGCACAGGCATACTGGCTGGCCAGTGCGGCGTAGCAGCAGCCGAGGGCGCCATAAGGTTCAATCAGCAGCAGGTTGAGGGCGATGTTGATGCCGGTTGCCGACAGCATGATCCAGGTGAAGTCGCGCAGGCGGTTGCTGGCGGTGAGGGTGGAGCCATAGAGATGAATGCCATAGTAGGCCGGCAGCACGGCCACGCAGGCTTTCAGCACCTGTTGTTCGTAAACGGAGTCGGTATGATACAGGAGCTGCATCATCGCGGGTGCCAGGCCCCAGCACAGGGCGCAGAAGCCCAGCGCGGCAGCCAGGAGGCCATGGCGCAGGCGCAGCACGGTGGCGTTTACCAGGGCGCGGTCTTCGAGATGACGTGCGATGAAAGGCACCAGGAAGGAGGCGCTCATATAGCCGATCGTATTTCCGGCGTCGAGCAGGCGGTAGGCGGCGGCATAGATGCCCGCTTCCAGGGCTCCCTGCGGGTGGAGGCGTTCGAGCAGGAAGGCATCTAGGCGCGTATGCAGTCCCATCAGCAGGATGAGCAGCACGAAGGGCGCGCTCTGGCGGAAGATGCCGGAGGTCTTCAGGCCGGCGTTTAGCGGAAGCGTATGGTGGCGGCGGGCCAGATACATGGCCAGCAGCAACGCCGCGAAGGTGCCCGCGATCTGTATCCAGAGAAAAGACTCCAGACGGATGCCGCCGGCGAAGGGCAGGTAGAGCAGGGGCGCACACAGGAGGATCATCAAAGCCTTATCGGCTACGGAAAGCCAGGCATCGGTGCGGAACTGCTGGTGGCCGGTGAGGATGTTCCGGTAAAAGAGCAGGAAGGAGGCACCCAGTTGCAGCAGGGCCACCTGGCCCACGAGGTCCCAGCGTGTGACGGAGCTAAGCTGGCAGACCATTGCCAGCACGGCGAGGTAGCCTGCCGAGAGCAGGAGCTTGTAGCGCAGGTAGCGGCCGATGGGCAGTTGCTGTCCCTGCGCGAGCTGCCGGTTCAGGAGGTTGGTCAGTCCGGCATCGGCCAGTATGGCCAGGATGATGGCCAGGTTGAGGATGGAAAAGTAGGTGCCGAAAGCCGCATGACCGACGGCGTTTTGAACCTTCCGGTCGATGCCAAACACCCAAAGCGGCTTTACCAGGAGGTTGAGCACCACCAGCCAGGAGAGGTTGCGGAGGAAGGATTGAATTTTCATTAATGGCGCCGGTCAAAGATGGCAGGTTTTTCGTTATTTGCAGTGTGTATCAGCGAGTCTACCACTTTATCAGCGATTTACTAGTGCGTCGCCATTTTTATTTGACCAAAGGACTTGCTTTTCTGGGACGTAAACCGCAATTCCCCATTCATCGGTTGGACTATGTGCGCATAGCCACTCTTGAACTTTTTGCTCATGAGCTGCAGAGCGCAGATGGTGCTGTTGCTGAATTGGGTGTATACCAGGGGGGATTTGCCAGATATATTGATCAGGCTTTTCCAGCCCGAAAATTTTACCTGTTCGATACGTTCGAAGGATTTGATCAACGCGATGTCAAAAGGGAGCAGGATAAAGGCTTTAGCGACGGTAGTCAGCGTTTCGATGATACATCAGTGGAAATGGTACTCAAGCAAATGAAAGAGCCTGGAAGATGCATCATTCGCAAAGGCTTTTTTCCTGACACATTTGCCGGCCTGGAAAACGAGCGATTTTCTTTTGTGAGCCTGGACGCCGACTTGTATGAGCCAATCCACTCTGGTCTCGTGCATTTTTATCCGCGCCTTGTGCAAAACGGAGTAATCATGATCCACGATTACAATAACAGCAATTATCCCGGATGCCGTGAAGCGGTACAGGATTTTTGCAAGAAATCCTGCATTCCCTATGTGCCCGTACCTGATATCGGCGGAACGGTTGTAATCAGGAAGGCGAACACATGTTGATGATGCACCGTTTGTCGATCAATCCATTCGAAGGGGAAGAAACAGTTATTTCGTCAAGATGCGCCGGACAGTAATCAAGCCCATCAAATCAAAATTGGAATCCTTTTATTGAGCAACGTGAATCAGGTTTTCAACCTACGAGTTCGCTAGAATCAGCTTCGCTGCAAATTTACTTCCACAGGTTGTAGCGCAATATGCAATAGATCGCACGGAAACCATCTTTCCAGTTAATCTTTTTGCCTTCACTGTATGTTCTTCCGTTATAAGAGATTCCTACCTCAAACACCTTTATTCGAGGAATCCGTGCTACTTTAGCAGTGACTTCCGGCTCAAAACCAAATCGTTTTTCGTTCAACTTAATGCTCTTGATAACATCAGTGCGGAATGCCTTGTAGCATGTCTCCATGTCTGTCAGGTTCAAATTTGTGAACGCGTTTGATAAGAAGGTTAGCAGTTGATTGCCTACATAGTGCCAGAAGAACAGCACCCTGTGTGGTTTATCGCCAATAAACCGCGATCCGTACACCACATCCGCCCTTGCATCCAGAAGAGGCGCTATCAAATCGTTAAAGTCATTAGGGTCATACTCGAGGTCTGCGTCTTGAATTACAAGAAAATCGCCGGTGGCATGCTCAATCCCGGTATGTATCGCAGCGCCTTTTCCTCTGTTTCTGGAATGGTTAATGAGCTGGACATTGTATTCAGGGTATGAGTTAATAAAGGATTGAACCTGTTGAACAGATGTATCTTTAGAGCAGTCATCAATAACCAGTATCTCTTTCAATAAACCTCCGTTTAAGGAAACACCTGCAACGCGATTTAGCACATCCGATATATACCTTTCTTCATTATAAAGCGGAATGATTACCGATAGTATCTTAGACATAGAACTCAATATGCAATTACTTCTAAATCATCGATGAAAATACTCTTTTCACCGCCTGCATTCCAAAATAGCACACAAGCGGCATCAAACTCACCTTCTGGAACTTTGGCGTCTATCGACGTACGCTTATTTTCTTGATCTGCCAGCAATCTTTGCACCCGCACCTGATTGGTCTGAACAATTTGCCCTTTTTTGTAAAAACGAATGATGAACTGGGTCATCTTCCAGACCTCCCATTCTTTATCCGTTATTTCAAAAGTGGCTGTGGCCCGAATGTATCGGCTTCCAGGGGGAACGCTGAAAAAGTAAAGTTGTGAAAACTGAAACTGCCCATCAAGGAGAATACTCTTTCCGGCTTTACCAGGTACGACTATTGCATTTTGAGCACTATCCTGGTCGAAGTAGTTTCTATAAATCCTTGTAAATGAGGTCGGCGATCCACTGAAAAAATAATCGTTTTCAAGTAAATTCTGTGCGCGCTCATCCACTCGGTTACGACCTACTACCGCCCAAAAATAGGATTCATTCATTTCTTCAGCTTTCATCAACCCGCCTAAGTGTGACTGATGCGTCCACCATAGGTTGTACCAGATGCAAACGACCAGAAAGCCATTTACGACCGTTCTAGGCACTCGTCGCAAGCGAACCTGGTCATATAAAGCCGCGGTAGCTAGGCCAAGAACAGGGTAGCTTTGAATAAGAGCCCGTTGACCTAGACTCCCCCCATACCACCAAGTTTGCCAGGAAAAACAGATATAGGCAAAAGTCAGAAAGAAAACAAAAGCTGGAACAAACAAAGGCTTATGCTTCCGGTACAAAACGACGAAACCAGCTAAAGCTGTTAGAAAGAACGGAGAATAAATAAGCCATCCTGCCTTGTAGCTGAAAAGACAATCCAAAACATGCGGGTGAAACCAGTCGAACCCTTCCGCACCATAGCTGTACACAAACACGCGTCCAGTCGTGTAAATCCAATAGCCTATTTGCAAGCTGCATAGAGCAACCGCCCCAAGACCTGCTAACAGCAGCTTCGGAAAGTTATCTGTCAGGAAACTTAGTTGCCCCCTCCATCCCCGCCACGCCCACAACAAAGGAAGCAGAGCCGCCAGCATTTCGGATGGGCGGATTAAAGTTGCCAAACCCACAAGCATGCCGATCAACAATCCCCGTTTATAGGTCGGACGCTCATGAAACGAGATAATCTGATGCAGTAAGGCCGCATAAACAGTGAAAAGCCCATTATGCGTCATTGCTCCATCAATAGCGGCATAGTTAAGATAGTTGGTCGCCAATGTCAACCCAATCAGGGAGAAAGAAGTGGCGGGTTCTGAAAAAAAACGAGTAAGAACTTTTCTGACATAGTAAAGCCCAATGCAGGCGTACATCATCATCCCCAGCCCAATGAAAAGCTGATAGATATAGGAATAACCATCAGCAGGATAGCTATTCGATAAACTAGTGATGAAGTGAGCCATCAGGAAAAAGGGGCTATAGAGTACCGCTTGTCCTAATGTGTATTTAATTACATAATTCCCGGTTGAGCTGTCTTTGTAAGCCTGATCGAATGCATTACTCGGTCGATATTTCTCGTGAATCCTGGGATAAAAGCTCAGATGTTTGACATCTTTGTATATAAACAGCGCGGGCAAATAAAGATAGTAGCCAGAAACATCCCAGCTAATTGTCGCCTCGGTCGTCCTGTTGTTCCATTTTGGATAATAAAAAACCCCAATCAATAGCAGAAATACACAACAACCGATTAAGGCTGCGCAAGATTTTATCTCGAGTCTACCTTTTGAAGAACTTGAGGAGTCTTCGAGTTCCTTTATAGGAAATAATAACATAATAGGCCCCTATCGCAAGATTTGACACATCCACTTCCACCAAGCCATTCATGGAATCCTGCTATAGGATCTCGGCACATTTATCCACAAGTGTCTTGGCAAGAGTAGATGCGATAGGCGTCAAATATAGGCATAGCAGATCGGATGGGGCGGGGTGGCGTAAGCCGCATTACCTACATTTGGCTACCGGTCAACGGTGGATGCTATCGGGTGCGCTCCCGCAGGCTGATCCCGCGACGGCCTTAACCTGATTCCGTATGATTGCAAAGAGCGTGATCCTGTTGTTTGCCTTCCTGCTTCCGTTTTACCAGATAGCCGGAGCTCAAAGTCGCGACGAAATGATGGCCTTTCTCCGCCGGCACCGCAGCACGGTTTCGGCAGGCGCTACCGACAGCTTTTCCTTCGACACATCGTTCTACGCCCACCAGTATTTTTTCTTTGGAGAAACGCATGGGTCGGCCCAGCCGCAACAAACCGACTGGGCGCTGTTTACACAGTTGCACCGCAGGGCCGGTGTTCGCTATTACATTGCGGAAGTGGATTTTTCCAAGGCGCGTCTGCTCAACGAATACCTGTCTGGCGGCGACACGGCACTGCTCAACAAGGTGTTTGCCAGTTGGCGAAGAGATACGGCGCAGTGGGCGAACCGCGAGCATTACGAGAAGTGGGTGCGGCTAAGGCAGTGGCAGCGCACGCTTTCGCGGCAGCAGCAGATAACGGTGCTGGGTGTGGATGTGCCGCAAGACAATGCGTTGCTGCACGAGCACTTCGTTGCCCTTACCCGCAACAGAAAGTTTGGTGCCTGGAGCCAGGCTATCGACAGCCTGCATCGGCTGTCTGCCCGGCCCGATCGTAAGGAGCTGGTGGCTTATGCCAAAAGGCTGCTGCCGGTGCTCGATAGCAACCGTTCCTTTTTTGAAAGAACGCTGAAGGGAGCTTTTCCGGCCTTCCGGCACCTCATCGCCAGCCTCACCTTTTTGGGTGCCGGCAACAGCCGCGACAAGGTGATGTATCTGAACCTGATGATCCAGCTTTCCGGGATGAGCCTGCAGCGCGAAAAGATGTATGGCTTTCTGGGTTTCTATCATTGCCTGCAAACAAGCTATAACCAGTCGATGCCCTTTGCCGCCCTGTTGAAGCAGGGCTTGGCGCCGTCTGCCTCGATGGTATCGCTGGTGATGCTGGCGCTCGACTCCAAAACCATGTTGCCTTTTGTAGGTGTGCTCCGGCAAATGATGCCTCAGGCGCAGGTGGAAAAGTTATGGCGGGAGCATCCCGGTTTTCCGGCATCGGGTCGTTATGTGCCTTATGTGCTGAGCGCCGAGGATGCGTTGATGCGGGTGGCCGGCATGGATATACTGCGGGAGTTGTCGGAACCCGGCTCGGTAACGTTGTTCGGGTTGGAGGGCAGCAACAGTCCGTTTCGCAGCTCCCGGCAGTTTGCCGAGGTCGGCGGCTTTCAAAGCCTGCAGATGACGGCTGCCGATGGCCATACACTCGATGGGTTTCAATACATCCTGTTGTTTCGCAACAGCCGGGCGGCAACCCCATTCGAATAGGCATTGCAGCGCCCGGTTCGGCGTAGCCGGTTGTGGACATAAAAAGGGGGCTGTCTCAAATCAAGGAGACAGCCCCTTTTTATTCGGGTGCCTGATGAAGAGGGGTAGTTCTTGACGCGATCAGCAGCGTCTTGGATTAGAAATGGCAGCGCCCCTGTTGATCGGATTTCCGTGCTCAGGCCGGTTGTTCTGCCTCGTTTCGTTCGCGCCTTGTGGCGCGTCCGCTACGGAGGGCGTTGAACTCTTCGGTGATGGCGGTGGCGGCGCCCACAACCGATTGCCAGGCGTCGGTGTTGGCGTTGTTGCGGCGGGCGTTGGCGAGGCCGGCATTCAGGAGGGTCAACACCTCGTCGTAGAGCGGACGTGCTTCCTGGAGTTTGTCTTTCACGGAAAAGTCGATGTCTGCTGTTCTTTCGGCGCGATCGACGTTACGGGCCACCGATAGTTCGTCGTATTGCGTATTGGCGGCGGCGAGGCGGGCCGAGAAGCGTTGCAGTCCGAGGGTGTTGAGGGCGCCGGTAAGTTCGGGTTGGTTGTTCCAGTCGCGCACCACTTCCTGGATAGACGTTGTTTGGGCCTTTACGTTTTGGCGGATGATGCGGGTGGCCCCGCCATACACCTGAAGGTGGTTAAGCAGGCTTTGGGCGGCGGTGCGGGTGGCGGCGTCGGGATCGTGGAGAAAGCCGCGGCAGATGTTGTTGATGCCGGTGAGGAGGTTATCGCGTTCTTCCTCGAGGGCGTTCAGCAGGGTCGTTTGTTCGGCGGCCCGTGCCTGGCGGAAGGCGCGGAGCGCGTCGTTCAGTTTGGCCTCGAGGTCGTTCAGGGCTGCGGTGAGGCTGTCGGAGAGGTTGCCTCCTGCACGCAGTACGCGGATGAATTGTTCGAGAAAGCGGATCGCCTCCGCCTGCGGAAGAGATCCGAAAGGAAGGATAGGTACCATGATTTTTAGGGTTTAGACTTCTAATTTAAAAACCCGCCGAAAAAAAGCAAAGCGTCAGGAGAATGATTTTTAGCGGGCGGGTGTGAAACAGGCGGGGGTGCTTAACCGCTACGAGCGTTTGCCACTGCATCGCAAGGGGCAAACTCGTTTTGCGGATGCCAAACGGCGTGCAAAAAGGGGCAAATCGGTTTTGCGGAAGCCAAACGGCGTGCAAAAAGGGGCAAATCAGTTTTGCGGAAGCCAAACGGCGTGCAAAAAGGGGCAAATCGGTTTTGCGGAAGCCAAACGGCGTGCAAAAAGGGGCAAATCAGTTTTGCGGGAGGCAACCGGTGCGCAAAAAAGGGCAAATCGGTTTTGCGGAAGCCTGTTTGCGGGCGGGAAGGAGCTTTCCCGCTGCGGCAAGCGGTTTGTTGGCGGGAGAATCGGCGTATCCGGCGCGTCGGGGGCTTGTTACCTACCGCGCCGCTCCCGCCCGGCAGACAGTCAGCATGGACGCAACGGAAATCTGAAAAGGTATACTGGTAGTGTGTTGAATGTCAATGGTGAAGTTTGCGAAGGGGTTGCAGATATTGGCGTAAATTGGAGTGTTATGCGCCATCCAAGGACCTACAAAGAGTTTCCGCAACAAAAAGTAAATTTCCGCCGTTTCGACTAGGCAGTCACTTTCAGCTCGGTGCGGATTCAAATGCTTTAACTTGGGTGGTTCAAAGGAACGAAAATGAAGGCAGGGTCGTTTTTACTTATCATTCTACTCAGTTGTTTTACCGTTAACGGACAAAAGAAAGCGCAAAACCCTTTCACGCTGCCCAAAATCGACAATCTAAAATTTATATCACTTCCAACCGCCTTCGAGCGCCAATTCCCGACCGGACCATGTAAGCAAAACCTTTTTAAATATTTGAAGCAATACAGTAGACGCTTAACTCCGATCGATGGAAATCAGGTTTATTTGGTGAAGGGTAGTTGTAGTTATTCAGAACATACTTGCTTATGTTTTGAAACGTCAATCGACGGAAAATTTGATTTTCTCGTAGTGTACAATCCAAAATCAAAAGGTGCCACTCTATTCGTTTGTTCTTTCGATTTTTTTCCGGATTCTGTGAACTACTATATGAGTTTTCGAATTCGAGGTAACGAAATAATGTTGGAGGAGTCAGGCTATACGGAAGGTGAAAATGGAGTGGCAGAGAAGTTTTCGGGAAAATCTCATAAGTTGTTTGTTTTGAAGAATGGCAACCTTCGAATTGCCTCGACGAGGAACTAGTGACCGACCATTGTGAAGGAAACGAGTGTTGAGATTTCCGGTGCGACGTATTCCTCGCGACTTCTGACTCGGCAAGACTAGGCGGGACGGCGCATAACATGGGCTGTTGCGCTATGGCCGGTCGTTTAAAGTAAAACGCTAACTTAGTTCAGGCCACAGCGCAAAGCCCTGGTCGTTAGGCGAAAATGCCCTTTTGAAGTCTGTCCTAAATTTATAGTTCCCAATTTGGGAACAATAACTATCTTTGCTTAAAGACAAAAGGTGCGGGTTATTGCTAAAAAGACACTTCGCGATTTCTGGGTGAAGCATCCTGACTGTGAGCAGCAGCTAAAGGCCTGGTATCAGGAAACCGGCGCCGCTGTTTGGAAAGGTCCTAAGGATATCAAACGGGACTATCCCAGTGCGAGCTTCCTTGCAGACAATCGTGTTGTTTTCAATATTAAGGGCAATCATTACCGCCTCATTGTCAAGATCAATTACCCTTACCAAATGGTATGGATCCGCTTTCTGGGCACCCACAGCCAGTATGACCGGATCGATGCCGAAAAAATTTGACCTATGACGGTGAAGCCTATAAAGACAAAGAGGGACTATCAGACAGCCATGCAGCGGCTGGAGGCCATTTTCGATTCCCGACCCGGCACGCCCGAAGGGGATGAGCTGGAAGTGCTGAGCATCCTGATCGAGAAGTATGAAAACGAGAATTTTCCCATTGGGCTGCCTGATCCTATTGAAGCGATCCGTTTTCGTATGGAGCAGCTTGGTTACAATCAGGCGGATCTTGCAAAAGTGGTCGGTTTGAAAAGTCGCGTCAGCGAGATATTGAATCGCAAGCGCAAGTTGACACTGGAGATGATCCGGCAACTTCACGAAGCGCTGAACATTCCGACCGATGTCCTTATTCAAAGCTACTGATCAGGGCATTTCGCCTAACAGGGACTGTTGCGCTAGGCCCCGGTCGTTTACAGCACAAAGTGTCCTAAATTCGGGGGGCGGCACAACGTGTAAGTACCCCTAAAATTCGGACTGTTTAAAAGTAGACTTTTCTATTTTTCGCGGAGGTGACACGGTAGGTTCCCCGGGTCTTTCCTTCTTTTCGTAACATTGCTGCATGAAACTCCTCTCCAACAAAGTAGCCATCGTTACCGGCGCCGCCCGCGGCATCGGCGAAGGCATCGCCCTGAAGCTGGCGGAGCACGGCGCCCACGTGGCCCTCACCTATGTTTCCGAAAGCAGCGCCGAAAAGGCCCAGACCCTCGTCGATAAACTGAAAGGCCTCGGTGTCACTGCCAAAGCCTGGCGCTCCAATGCCGGTGACTTCGCCGAATGCGAAAGCTTCGTCAACGAAGTGGTGAAGGAGTTCGGCACGGTCGATATCTGCGTCAACAATGCCGGCATCTCCAAAGACAACCTGCTGCTGCGTATGAACGGTGAGCAGTGGGACGAGGTGATGCAGATCAACCTGAAGAGTGTCTTCAACATGACCAAGCACGTGATCCGTCCGATGATGAAGGCCAAGAGCGGATCCATCATCAATATGAGCTCGGTGATCGGTGTGATGGGCAATGCCGGACAAAGCTCCTATGCCGCCTCCAAGGCCGGCATCATCGGCTTCTCCAAGTCGGTGGCCAAAGAGCTCGGTTCCCGCAATATCCGCTGCAACGTCATCGCCCCCGGTTTTGTCGAAACCGATATGACCTCCTACCTCAAAGAAGGCGAGCAGGCCGATAAATACAAAGCAGGTATTCCCCTGGGCCGTTTCGGCACCGCGGAAGACATCGCCAATGCCACGCTCTTCCTCGCCAGCGACCTGGCCGGTTATGTCACCGGGCAGGTAATGAACGTAGATGGCGGACTGCTGATGTAGGCTCCCTACCCTCAAAGGGGGCACACCGGCCCAGGATACTTTATGACAGGATGCTTTTCCTGTTGCGTTGATACGAAAGCCCCGCGATTGGCGGGGCTTTCTGCGTTATAAATGTTCCATATTCAATGCTCAATAGGCAGGTGTCAAAGGAGGTAGGCTTTATCAGGCACGCGCTGAAAATTGATTATTGAGCATTGATCATTGAATATTTCCCAACCAGGGGCGGCTTCCCGAAAGAAAAAGCCCGCCCCGACCTAAGCGCCCCCTTCGGGGGACAAGGGGCTCTGCGACGGGTCTTCTCCTGCGGGCAGGATGATGAGGAACGTCGCGCCTTTTCCCCGTTCCGACTCGGCCCTGATGATGCCGCCATGGTTCTGCACCACTTTGCGGCAAAGGGCAAGGCCAATGCCCGAGCCGGCATAAGTGTCGCGGTCGTGCAGGCGCTGGAACATCACGAAGATTTTCTCCGCCGACTCATTACCGAAACCAATCCCGTTGTCTCGGAACTGTAATTCGAAGTAGCGCTCTCCCTGATCCAGTACGGCCTGCTTTGTCCGTTCGGTTTCTGAAAGCTCCCGGCAGCGGATGGCCAGCTCGGGGCGGCGGCCGGGAAATTCGAACTTCAGTGCATTGTGGACCAGGTTGAAGAACAGCTGATGCATTTGGTGCGGCACTGCCCGGATGACGGGCAGCCGGTCATATGCGATCTGTGCCTGCTTTTCGTAAATCAGGAGCTCAAGGTCGGCGAGCACACCCAACATGACTTCATTCAGGTCAACCGCTGAAAACGCCTCCTCACGGTTCAGGCGGGCATAGTTCAGCACATCGCGTAGCGCCCGGCTCATGCGGCGGGCCGCATCGTTTACTTTGTCGAGACGTTTGAGTGCCGCCGCAGGCAGCTCCGGACTGTCGTTGCGCACCATGTCGGTGAACATCATGATCTTGCGCAGGGGCTCCTGCAGGTCGTGGTGCGACACATAGGTAAATTGCTCCAGCTCCCCGTTCGAGCGCTTGAGCTGCTCCACCAGTTGTTCGAGTTTTATTTGTGCCTCACGAATGGGTGTTACATCGGTAAAGATGTTGATGAGCCGGCTGTCGTCGAGTTTGGAAACGGCGAGCTCGATCCATTTGTGCGAAAGCTCAATGAAATACTGTGTAATGAACGGATCGCCCGTTTGCAGCGTATGAAGAGCCTGTTGAAAAAGGGGACTTCCGAGAACGCCCGGCAACATTTCCGTAACTGTATGAGCAAGAGTTTGCTCGCGCGAAATGCCCGTGTGCGTTTCCGAAGCCCGGTTAGCCAGGATGGTCCGTGCGTCGATGATCTGCCCTTGTTCGTTGCGGATCACTTCGGTGACGGTGATGCCATTGCGTGCATTTTCGACGATGCCCTGCATCAGCTGCTGCGCCGCCTGCACCTGTCGGGTCCGTTCCTCCACACGCCGCTCCAGTTCTTCTTCCGCTCGTTTCTGGTCTTCGATGTCGGTACTCGTTCCATACCAGCGTAGGATATTGCCCGCTTCGTCTTTCATGGGCGTGCCGCGCGCGATGAACCAGCGATACACACCATCGTGCCGCTGCAGACGATACTCCACGTCGTAGGGCGCTCCCCGCAAAACGGCCTGCTCCCAGGCAGTGCGCGTATCCCGGGCATCCTCCGGATGAAGGGCATTCATCCAGCCACTTCCGCAAACCTGTTCAAAGGAAAGTCCGGTATAGTCCATCCATTTCTGGTTGAAATAGTAGGCCGATCCATCCGGATGTGTGGCCCACACCAGCTGCGGCATCGTATCGGCCACGAAGCGCAGTTCCTGGTTCCTGGCCTGCTGCATTTCTTCCGCCTCTTTCTGCCGGAGCATACCCTCACGCATTTCAATTTCGTGCATGACAACGCGGGCGAAGCGCACCAGCATACCACGTTCTTTCTCCGAAAGATGCCGTTCCCGTTTGTCGACCACGCATACGGAGCCGACGTGGAATCCATCCTGTGTTGTCAGGGGCGCTCCGGCATAGAATCGGAGACCGAACTCGCCGTGCACGAGCGGGTTGCTCAGCAGGCAGGGCTCCTCCAGTGGCTTGTCGAATATGGTCGGCTCTTCGGAAAGGATGGCAAAGGAACACAGGCTCACACTCCGGGGCGTGCTCCGGACTCCGGGCATACCCACGTTGCCTTTGAAGAATACGCGGTCTTTATCTACGAGGGAAATAAGTGCAATGGGCACGCCGAAGGTGTCTGCCAGCAACTGCACCAGGTTGTCGAATGCCTCTTCGGGCGGCGTATCGAGAATATGGTAGCGGCGCAGGGCTTCCAGGCGCTCGGAATCGTTGTCGGGAATGATGGACTGAGGGATGGCTTCGGCCATGGTTAAGGAATGCGTTAAGGGTCGACAAAGGTACGAAGGGAACCGTTGCCTCTCCTGCTTTCCCGGCTATGCCTGGTCAACAAGCACAGCCGCCCGAAACAAACCGGCAGTAGTCCTGGCTCATCCTGCAGGGTTCCGCCCTACTGCGTCAACTGCTCAAACCAATCGGCATTGCTATTGCCACGAACCGCCTCCCGGTCTTCGGCACTCAAGCCCATCACGAAACTTTTATAGGAAGCGAGATAGCGGCTTGTGGTTTGCCCCGGACAATAGGAATTGAAAATATGGGTGCTGTAGGGCTTCGCGAGGGTGGTAAGTGCATTGACGCAGGGAAATACCTTGTTCCAGTTGGTCGCCACCATGAACCGGATCTCGTTCCAGACCGGGCAGCTTACTTTTTGTCCGGCCAGCACCATGCGGTTGCTTTCAGCGACTACCTCATCGATATAAAACTGGTTCTGCTTTTTGTAATAGGTGGCTTTTTCTGAATAAACCGTTCGTGCCGTGGCCAGCTCCGAAAGCGAGCGGGTCACGCCATCGCCGGCTTCTGCTTTTTTCCGGTCGTATCCCGCTTTTATTTTTTCAACCGCCTGCGCCTGTTGCTTCGGAAGGTTTGCCTGCAACTGGAACACCTCATCCTTCAGCCTCTTATTATCGTTTTCCAGCGCCGCGATCTTTCCCCGGGCGCTTGTTTTCTGGTCAAGGATATTTTTTTCTAGGGCGCTGATCTGTGCCGACAGGGTGCTTAGCGATGCCCGTAACCTTGTTTTGACGCTGTCTGCCGTTCGGGGTTTCTTTAATTCTTCCTCGGCCTCCCTGCGGTTATTTTTCAGTTCCCGGATCTGCGTTTCCAGGGGAAGGATACTTTGGTTCAGTTCATCCTGCACCGCCGTCATTTTTTGCTGATTGAGGAGTACCTGTCCGTTCTTTTGATTTTGCTGTGCGCTGTTCTCTTTCTTTACCTGGTCGCTCAGCAGCTCGGCTTCTTTCTTGAATTCGCGCTCCAGGCGCAGAATCCGGTCTTTAAAGATCGTGGCCTTGTCATCAGCGATTAGAATATTGGTGGCAAACACCGCCAGGCTTCCGGTCCAGTTTTCGTGCTTCGACCGGGCTTCGGCAAAGACGGCCGTTTCATAGCGTTTGCTGTGCGCCGTGATTTCCTTGCAAAGCCCTTCGTTCGCCTGTTCGAGGGCCGTGATCTCTTTCATTTTCCGGGCTACCGGATTGTCGCCTTCTTCCACATTCTTGATCTGGACCTTCTTCATGGCTATCTTCTCGGTATACAACTTGCGTGTGGCCTCCAGTTCGGTGGTCGTGGCCGGCACGGCATAGCCTTTTACTTTTCCGAGATGCTCCTGAAAGTTCTCGCCTGCCTTCTCGAATTCCGATTTGTATTTGCCGCACTGGCTGCATTTGGCACCCACCTTCATGTCGGCAATCAGGTCGTCGCGCTCCTTGTAAAGGGCCGCCAGTTCATTACGAAGCTTGTTGATCCGCTCCGACCAGGCCGCCTGCAGGCCGGCAAGCTCTTCTTTGATTTTTGCGACCTTAGCCTTGTTG
>Ga0164290_1001235_pt1 | contig 44736 bp, 42 predicted proteins | sample Micstemetagenome_FD_108782 | JGI IMG/M metagenome (GOLD analysis project Ga0164290, IMG submission 108782) | Contaminated culture microbial community from soil near Moab, Utah, USA - Microcoleus steenstrupii SON62 (Illumina Assembly) | ecosystem: Environmental > Terrestrial > Soil > Soil crust...
CCGACGAACTGCCTACCTGCGTACTCTGACATGAGGGGCCTCCTTCGTCGTCGACGTGAGTACACCCCCAGCATCCGCCCGGGGACGCACGAGGAGCGAGGCCCCGCTCCTTCATCGCATCAGCGACGGCCATTTGCGCGCCCGTAGGGATTCGAACCCCAAACCTTCTGATCCGTAGCTCGGTTCCGGGGTGTCTGGTGCCGCCGCGGCGCGCCTGCAGGCGACGTTCTGTCTTCGCAAAGTAGCAGCGCCGGGCCGCAATTCGCAGGGTTGACGGGCATCGACGTCTAAGGTCGTGAGGAGTCGTGCCTGGTCCGCACCCGGAAGTTGTTGGGCCGTATTTGGGCCGGCGTCCGGACGTCGACCGAAACCTCGACGCTGCTTAAGGCGCGTCTCCGCGAGGAGAGAAGCGCTCGTCGGCCGACCTGGATCCCGGTACGCCGACCCGCGGCTCGCCGAGGGGGTTTCACGTCCGCGACCGCTCTCGCGCTGACGAAGGACGGCGTGGGGCGAACGCATCCGTGGTCACGCCGACCGCCCAGCTGATCAGGATGATGATGAACGGCGAGAGCATCAGGGCGAGAAGCGGCAAGAACGCGGCGAGGAAGCTCTGCATGAAGGATCTCCCAGATCGTGCGTTGAGTCGATGGAGAACAGGACGGGTCCGCACGCTGGCGGTCAGACCACGGGCACCGCGCCTCGTCGCGCGTTGCGGCGGCTGCCGTTGACCAGGTCGTTGAAGCGGTCGACGGCCCAGACGGTGCGCAGTCCCAGTCGGCCCATCATCATCGGCCGCGGGAACTTGGGCTTGTCGTGCCACAAGGTCTGGAGGTCCTCGTGGCGTTCGCCATCGACGATCGCGTCAGCGATGAGGGTTCCGACGTACGGCGCCTGCGCCAGCCCGTGCCCGTTGCAGGCGATCGAGTAGTGGATGTTGTCGCCGATCCGGCCGGCGACCGGCAGCCAGGACGACGTGATCGCGATCCAGCCGCCCCACGCACGCTCCACCGCGACGTCCGCGAGGGACGGGAACCGCATCGCGAAGGCACCTGCGAGCTCTTCGACGAGCGTGGGGTCCGGCGTCTTCTCCGGGAGTGGATAGCTCGTGGCGCGCTCGAGCCGACGCACGCCGAACACGATGGTGTTGCGCGGAGTGAGCCGGTAGTTCTCCATGATCGCGTGCTGGGTGACCAGGCCCATCCCGCTGGTCCAGCCGAGGGCGGCGATGCGCTCGGGGTCGATCGGCTCGGTCTCGACCTCGATGACGTAGAGGGGCACCGACAGATGGCGAGGGGTGATGTCCCACTCGCCCGCGAAGGCGTTGGTGGCGAGGACGACGTGGTCCGCCCGGACCCGTCCCTGCGGGGTGGTGATGACGACCCGGTCGCCGTCACGGGCCACGTCGGTGACCTTGGTCTGCTCGAACACCCGCGCAGCGGAGTCGAGGAGGACCCGGCGCATGCCGAGCGCGAACCTGCCCGGGTTCATCCGGCCGCCGACGACCTCGCGCATCCCGCCGACGAACCCTCGGGGGATCCCCAGCTCCTCGCTGGTGCCCACCTCGACCTGGCCTCCTGCGCGGGTCACGATCTTGGCCACCCGGCGCACGCGGCCCATCTGGCCGCGGGAGACCGCTGCGAACGCGTTGCCCGTCGCCTCGTACTCGCAGTCGATGTCGTGCTTCCCGATGAAGTCCTCGACGTGGTGCGCGGCGTGCTCGGCCAGCCGCATCATCCCGGGCATCTTCTTGCGGGACAGCAGGTTGAGGAGCTGGAGGTCGCCGCCAGGGGCGCCCGCCAGCTGGCCCGCGTTGCGCGAGCTCGAGCCGTGGCCGCAGAACTCGGCCTCGAGCATCACCACGTCCTGGCCGCGCTGGGCCAGCCGCAGCGCGGACGACATGCCGTTGATGCCCCCGCCGATGACGGCGACCTGACAGTCCAGGTCGTCTGCTAGGGCGGGGCATAGGTCGGTGGGTGCGTCGACCCAACCGCTGAAGGCGGCGTACTCGACGTTGTCGGTCCTCATGCTGCTGCGACCCTGCGGCTGTCGCGGGGCGCTTCGACACCGGTCGCGACGTTGTGGTCGTGGAGGGCGCCGTAGCCGCGGTAGTAGACGAACATCTGGAGTCCCCAGGTGGTCAGCGCCAGCACGTAGAACGTCGTGCGGTGCTCGTCGTCCGGGAACGGGAAGAAGTCGTACGTCAACGCGATCGCCGTGGCTGCAGCACTCACCAGTCCCGTCGCGGCGGCAAGGCGGGTGGCACCGATCTTCCAGAGCCGCCACGCGAAGTAGGCGAGGAACGCGGTCGTCAGCACGTTGACGACGAGGTAATAGGTCGCCGGCCCGAGGTGGAGCTCGTGCCCGCGGAACTGCTGGAGGTAGAGACCGACGCCGATGGCCAGGACGAAGGAGCCGATCTCGACGGCGAGGCTGGGCTTGTAGCGGTGGGTCACGTACATCAGCCCCAGGACGAGGATGAGCGTGATGCCGACCGAACGCGAGAAGGCGTCGAAGAAGTACGCCACGTCGTAGAGGACGTGGCCCTCGTCGCCACTGACGAGGGACCAGAGCAGGAAGTTCGTCCCCGACGTGGCGACGATCATGCACTCAAGCCCGAGCAGGTAGTTGTGGTAGCGCCGGATGAACCTCCAGCCGTAACGGAAGCCGACGACGATCATCCAGAGATCGGCCAGCAGAAAGAGCAGCTCCTTCATTTCCTGGGTCATGTGCATCACAGTAAGCCGTAGTTAGTCATCTGATCAAGATATACGACCAAGTTGTTTGACCAAGTTGTGCTCAACGACCCCGACGTGGTCGTCGGCACCGAGGGGGCGCTGCTAGGCTGGCGTGACTAAATCAAGCGTCCAACTTCATCGGGACGCGCACACCGGGAGGGCTGGATGGCACGGATCCCCGTCGCGCAGCGGCGTCGCGAGTTCATCGATGCCGCGGTCGAGGTCATCGCGACGCACGGCATCGACGGCGCGACAACGCGGCGGATCGCCGAGCAGGCGCAGGCGAACGTCGCGATGCTGCACTACTGCTACGACTCCAAGGAGGACCTCTTCGCGGATGTCTTCGAGTACGTGGCAACCACCTACCGCGAGCTCCTGACCAAGTGCGACCCCGCGTCCGGGTTCCAGGAGACGGCGCGCCAGCTCCTGCGCGCGGTGATGGAGTTCTACCTGGAGTCGCCCAACCTCACAGTGGCGACCCTCGAGCTCGTCAACTGGGCCCGCCGGCAGCACGGTGACCGTGGCATCGGGGTCTACGACCAGGCCGTCGAGACCTCACGCGCGATGCTGCGCGAGGCCGGCGCGGGTCACCGGATCCCGAAGCGGACCATCGACGAGGCGGCCTACGTCATCGCGACCCTGGCGGACGGGTTCGCCGTCAACTACCTGACGTACGGCGACCGCGCCGCCGCGAAGAGGCAGATGACGGTCACCGAGTCCGTGCTGACGAGCTGGCTGGCCGCCAAGCTCGAACCCGTCTCCTGACCGCTCACAGCGGCAGGTCGGGCGAGTCCACGCCGACGACCCGGTCGCCGCAGAAGACTCGCACCGACTCGTTGGGGCCGTGGCCGCCGATACCGGCCGGTCCCCAGAAGCTCTGGGCCGAGTCGTCGCCGAGGTCGGCGAGCTTGGCACCGTTGACGCGCACCTCGCCGGCCGTGATGCGGGATCCGATCTCGATCGCGCGGTTCGTGTCGCCGCCGAACACGTAGGCGTCCAGCCCCGACGGGCTGGCGTTCGCGATGCGCAGCGCCTCCTCCGCGGAGTCCACGGCGTGCAGCGACACCAGCGGGCCGAAGAGCTCCGCCGTGGCCGCGGCGGCGTCAGCCCCAGCGGCGATCGTCGGGGACATGAAGAACCCGCCCAGCTCGGGCAGCTGTGCCGGCTGGTGGATGGTGGCCCCGAGGCCGCGCAGCCCCTCGATCCTGCTCTGGAGGGTCTGGAAGTGCGGCTCGTTGGAGATGGGCCCGATCTCGGAGTCCTCGTCGAGTGAGTGGCCGACGACCAGCTTCGCGATCCGCTCGGTCAGCGCCTCGACGAGGGGGTCGACCAGGCCGTGGGGTGCGAGCACCTTGCCCGGCCCTTCACACCACTGACCGTTGAGCTTGGTCATGCCGTCGAGGATGCCGTCGGCGGTGACGTCGAGGTCGGCATCGTCGAGCACGATCACCGGGTTGTTTCCCCCGAGCTCGAGCTGCAGGACCTTGAAGTCCTCCGCCCCGGCCCGGGCGATGGCCCGACCGGCGCCGGGTCCGCCGGTGAACGAGACGATCTTGATGCGCGGGTCGGCGGTCAGCCTTGCGCCGATATCGCCGGCGCCGTGCACCAGCTGCACGGCCCCGCTGGGGAGGCCGGCCTCGACGAAGCACTCGACGATGATCTGCGCGCTGCCGGACGCGTGCTCCGACGGCTTGAGGATGACCGGGCAGCCCGCGGCCACTGCGCTGGCGACCTTGGCGGCGGGGATGAAGCTCGGCCCGTTCCAGGGGGTGAGGATCGCGGCCGGCCCCCACGGCACCTTGTAGAGACGGACGTCGCGGCCGCCCGCCTCCAAGGCGGTGACCCGCGGGATGTCGCGCAGCTCGGCGGCCGCGGCCCGGATCCGGAAGGGCAGGAAGGCCGCAACCTTGCGCGTGACACCGATGGGCGTACCGCTGGTCAGCGCGTCCGTACCTGCGATCTCCTCGGTGCGGCTCTCGACGATGTCGGCGACGCGCTCGAGCATCGCGGCGCGCTCGCGCCGGTCCTCGTCCCAGCGGTCAACGTCGTACGTGCGCTCCGCGTGCTGCAGCGCGCGCTCGAGGTCGGCGGGCGCGGTGGTGACGAGGCGGTGCACGGGCTGGCGCGTGTTGGGATCGACGTTCCACGTGTCGCCGACGGTGGTGCACTCGCTCCACTCGTCGCCGATGTAGTTCACCGGCTGGGGGATCGTGGTCTCGTTGCTCACCTGGGAGTCACCTTCTGCAGAAGTCGGTCGGTCAGGACTGGAGGTCGACGACGATCCGGGTCACGTCGCCGGACTTCATCTGTTCGAAGCCCTCGTTGATCTCGGAGAACGGGATGACCTGCGTGACCATCTCGTCGAGCAGCAGGCGACCCTGCTGGTAGAGCCGGGCGAACTGGGCGATGTCCTCGCGTGCCTGGCCCGAGCCCATGTAGGAGCCGATCAGACGCTTCTCCTGGAAGAAGAAGTCCAGGGCGGGCACGCTGAGCTCGGTGCCCATCGGTGCGATGCCGACCAGGCACGCCGTGCCCGCGGGCCGCACCAGGGCCAGGGCCGTCTGCGCGGTGCGCGCAGATCCGACCGCCTCGAAGGCGTAGTCGACCCCGTCACCGAGCAGGCGGTGCACTTTCTCCACCGGGTCACCGTCGCCGCCGTTGACCACGTGGGTGGCGCCGTACGTGCGCGCAGCCTTGAGCCGGTCCTCGTCGAGGTCGATCGCGACGATGGCCGAGGCACCGGCGAGCCGTGCGCCCTGGATGATGGCCGATCCGACGCCGCCGCAGCCGATGACGGCGACCGTGCTCCCGGGTCGCACCTGGGCGCCGCGGAAGACCGCACCGACGCCGGTGATGACGCAGCAGGCCAGCAGGCACCCGACGTGTAGCGGTACGTCGTCGGGGAGCCTCACCAGGGAGTTCTCACGCATGAGGACGTGCTGGGAGAAGGCGCCGATGGCGCCGAGCCGCTCGATCGGCTGACCGTCCGTGGTCTGGAACGCGGGCCGGGGACGGCGCCGGATCTCCTCCACGCGGAGGCACTGGGTCGATCGCCCCGCCTCGCAGTTCGTGCAGCGGCCGCAGGAGGGGGTCAGCGCGCCGACCACACGGTCACCGGGTTGCAGCCCGACCACCTCCGAGCCGACCGCCTCGACCACGCCCGCTACCTCGTGCCCGACCACCACCGGCAGGTCGGTCGGAACCGTGCCGGTCATGTAGTGCAGGTCGCTTTGGCACAGGCCGACGTTGGTGACCCCGACCCGCACCTCGTGCGGCTCCGGGTCGTCGACCTGGATATCAGTCAGCTCCAGCGGCTGGTTGACGGCGTTCAGCACCGCGGCTCGGGTGGTGATCATGAGGTCGTCTCCTTGGTGGTCCAGAAGCCGGCGACGCCGGCGGTGAGCAGCCCGCTCGCCCATGCCTCGGCTGCGGCGTGGTCCTCACGCTCGAAGGCCGCTTCGACCTCGGTCATCAGCGGGCGCAGCAGCGCGAGGTGGAGCGCGGTCGTGCCGCCCTCCGGGGTCCACGCGAGGACGGTGTCGATCGCGTGGTCGAGGAGGGCGTCGGGTTCGACGACCTCGTCGAGGAGCCCGATGCGCAGGGCCTCCTCGGCCGGCACCCGCGGCGACCCCAGCACCATCCGCATCGCATGGTTCCCCACGAGCCGCCGAAGCAGGAGGCTGGTCGCGTTCGAGATCGTGAGGCCGCGCGCGTTCTCCGGCTGGAAGTACTCCGTCGCCGGAGTGCCGATGCGGGCGTCGCAGCACAGGGTGATCTCCGAGGCGCCGCCGACGGCGAGACCGTTGACGGCGGCGATCACCGGGACCCGGGTCTCCAGGACGGCGCGGGTGATGTCGTGGAAGCTCTCGAAGGCCTCCGTGACCTCGGCGTCGGTCGTCGGGGCGTGTCCGAGGTCCTCGCCGGCGGAGAACGCGCGTCCCCTGCCGGTGAGCACGATGCCGCGCACGGTCTCGCCGGTGCCGTGCTCGCGGACCAGCGCCGCCAGCCGGCGCCGGGTGGGCACGTCGAGGGCGTTGAGCTTGGCGGGACGGTCGAGGGTGATCACTGCGACGTCACGGACGACGTCGACGGCGAGGAACTCCCCGCTGGAGGGATGGGACGTCATGCTGCTAGCTCCTTCGTACGGCGAAGTCGTGGGTGGTGCCGGGGCTCTCGGCGGCCCGCGCCTTGAGAGCGGGCTTGGAGACGCGCTCGGAGGGCGTGCGGGGGAGGTCGGCGACGAACTCGACGTACCGGGGCACCTTGAAGCGGGCGAGCTGCGTGCCCGCGCACTCCAGGATCCGCTGGGCGGTCGTCCGGTCGGCCGGGACGCCGTGGGCCAGCTGGAGGAACGCTTTGACCTCCTCGCCGAGGACGTCGTCGGGCTCAGCGACGACAGCCGCCGCGACCACGCGGTCGTCGCGCTCGAGCGCGGCCTCGACCTCGGCGCAGGCGACGTTCTCGCCACCGCGCCGCACCATGTCCTTGATCCGCCCGACCAGCTGGAGCCCGCCGTCGGGGTGCCGGACGACCAGGTCGCCGGTGTGCAGCCAGCCGTCGCGCAGCACGTTGGCGGTGGCGTTCGGCCGGTTCCAGTAGCCGTTCATCATCGGCTGCCCCGTGATGACGAGCTCGCCCGGCTTCCCGTCCCGGATCTCCTGCTCCGGGTCGGCGGGGTCGACGACGCGCACCTGCTTGGTCGGCACCGGGCGTCCGAGACTCCCGCTCCCCACGGCGGCCAGGTCCTCGAACGGGCTGAACAGGTCGATCCCGGACTCGGTCATGCCGTAGACCTCGCGCCACGGCGCGCCCCAGCGCTCCTCCAGATGGGGGTGGAGGGCGACCGGGATCCCCGAGCAGAACACCATGCGGAGGTCGTTGTCGCGGTCAGCGTCGGTGGGCGGCTGCTTGAACAGCAGTGTGGGCATCGATCCGAGGACGTAGCAGAAGGTCGCCCGGTGCCGGCGTACGTCCGCCATGAAGGTCGACGCCGAGAAGCGCGGCAGCACGACCAGGGGCGCACCGGCGGTGAGGGCGAGCGCGGTGTTCCACTGCGGGTCCATGTAGGAGAACGGCTGCGCCGTCAGCAGCACGTCCTCGGCGCCGAGCCCGGTGGCAGCGGCGCAGATCCACCCCAGCCGGACCCAGTAGTCATGGGTGAGCATGCAGGCCTTCGGGAACCCGGTGGTGCCCGAGGTGTACTGCAGGTTCGCCAGCGTCCCCGCCGTGATCTCCGCGCTCGGAGCCGTGTCGGGGAAGGGTTGGGACCCGTCGTCGGCGACGTCGACCACCCGGACACCGGCTAGCCCGTCCTCGGTGTCGATCACGTCGGTGACCAGGCCGGCGCGCTCGCCGTCGGTGAAGACGACGCGGGCGCCCGAGTCCCGGAGGACGAAGGCGAGGTCGGCCCGCTGGTAGCTGCAGTTGACGGGTACGGCGACCGCACCCGCCTTCAACGCAGCCAGCCAGACCACGGGCCAGTGCACGACGTTCGGCAGCATGATCCCGACCCGGTCGCCGGGCCGGATGCCGTCGACCTCGATCAGGCGGTGCGCCAGCCGGGAGGTCCAGGCGTCGATCTCGGCGAACGTCCACGACCACTCGCCGAACCGCAGGAACTCCCGATCGCCCGAGGCCAGCGCCCGCTGCGCCAGCAGGGCGCTCAGCGTCGGGACCGACGGTTCGTCGGCCATCCGCTCGGCGGCGACAGCAGGCTGGTGGGTCAGGTGGGTGGTCACTGGCCGCTCCTCTGCTCGAGCCGCCGCGCCGCCTGCTCGACGATCCACGTCAGCGTCGGGTCGGTGCTCTTCATCCACTCGGGGTGCCACTGGACGCCGAGGACTGGACGTCCCGGCACCTCGATCGCCTCGACCACGCCGTCGCTGGTCCGTCCCGTCACGGCGACGCCGACGCCGCAGCGGTCGACGGCCTGGTGGTGCCAGGAGTTGGTGATCGCGTCCTCGCCGAACAGGCCGGCGGCGATCGAGCCCTGCGCGAAGCTCACGAGGTGGTCGACGTTGCCGTCGGTGGGTGCGACCTCGGTCGACGAGTGGCTCACGGAGCCAGCGGGGAGGTCGGGAACGAGCGTCCCCCCGAGGGCGACGTTGAGCACCTGCATCCCGCGGCACACGCCGAGCACCGGGATCTCCCGGTCGATCGCGGCCCTGACGAGCGCCAGCTCGTAGTCGTCGCGCTCGACGTCGTGGACCATCGGGTCGGTCCGCGGGTCGATGTCGCGGACCACGGAGGTGTCGCCACCCCAGCACGCCGGGTGCATGTCCTGACCACCGGTGATCACGACCCCCGACAGCCACGCGCAGATGCCCGCGGGGTCGGTGTCGTAGGACAGGTGGACCGGGAGGCCTCCGGCCTCCGCGACCCGGGTCGCGAAGTCCGACATGGAGGAGTCGATGCAGCGGTCGCCGTACCGCTCGTCGGCGCCCTCCAGCACGGACAGCCGGAACCGCCGCCCGGTGATGCCGATCGGCGGCCGCATCACGGGAACTCGAAGTAGCGGGCGGACTCCCACGCGGAGAGCTCGGCGAACGGGTCGCCACCCTTGGTGTGGAACTCCATCCACTCCCAGCGCCGCGACGCGACCCAGAAGTCCACGAACTCGTCACCGAGGTAGTCCCGCAGGATGGGGTCGGCGTCCAGGGCCGCGCCGGCCTTCGACATCGTGTCGGGGATCCGCCGTACTCCGCAGTCGTCAGGCAGGCACCAGGCCATGTCGGTGACCTGCTCCGGCGGCTCGATCCGGCGCTCGATGCCGGCCAGGACCCCGGCCAGCACACCCGCGAGAGCGAGGTAGGGGTTGACGTCGGAGCCGGGCAGTCGGTACTCGAGCCGGGAGTACTTCGGGTGTCCGGTGATGGCACGCACCGCGGCCGTCTTGTTGTTGATGCCCCAGCTGACGGTGGTCGGCGGCCCCGTGAGGTCCACCAGCCGCCGGTACGACGTGATCTGCGGCATGACGATCGAGGTGTTGCCCTCCATCGTGGCCAGCAGGCCACCCACCGCGTGCCGCATGAGCTCCGACGGCCCGTCCTCGGCGAAGAACAGGTTGCCGCCCTCGCCCTGCAGGGACAGGTTGATGTGGGCTCCCTGACCGAAGCCGGCGGTCGGCTTGGCCATGAACGAGACCGTGTGGCCCTGCTCGAACGCGACCTCGCGCATGACCTGGCGGGTCCGCGCCCAGCTGTCGCACAGCCGGACGGGGTCGGTGGGCGCGAGGTTCAGCTCGGTCTGGCCGGGCGCCGCCTCGTCGGTCCAGGCCTCCCACGCGATGCCGACCTCGTCGAGCCGGTCGACCACGGCCTCCATGTAGTCGATCCAGTCACTGGACCTCGCCAGGTGGTACGTCGCCCCGGTGCTGCCGCCGAGCGGCGTCAGGTCCCGGTAGCCGAGCCGCCGGGCCTCGTGGACCGACTCCTCGAACAGGGTGGCCTCGATCTCGACCGCGACGGTCGCGGCGTACCCAAGCGACTCGAGCCGGGTCACCAGCTTCCGCACCAGGTTCCGCGGACAGATCGGGACGGGCGTGCCGTCCTTGAGCCAGTAGTCACCGATGACCGAGTCCAGGCCCGGCTTCCACTCCACGAGGGTCGCCAGGTCCGGGACCATCTGGATGTCGTAGAGGTTGCCCCGCCAGTCCGGGAACGCGTCGCCGAGGACGATCTCGTTGTTGAGGTCGATGGCGAACAGGATGTCGGCGAACGCGAAGCCGGACTCCCTGCCAGCAGCGAACTTCGCCTGCGACACGTTCTTGCCCAGAAGGCTCCCCTCGTGGTTGGTCGCCTCGAGCCGGACGCGGCAGGAGCCGGCCGAGGTCGGGTCTCGGTGGAGCAGAGCGTGGTCAGACATCGAAACGCACCTTCCAGGAAGCGGCCGTCATGACCGACAGCTGCGACAACGTGCCCTGGACCTGCACTCCGGCGGCCAGGGAGGCGAGGAAGTCGTCGGCGCCGCTGAAGACGCCGGCGAGGAGGTCGGCGGGTCCCGCGATCCGGTAGCGCGTGGTCCCTTCGCCGAACTGACGCTGCTCGGGGCCGTCGGGACCGACGTCGTCGACGACCAGGACGTCCGGGATGCCGGGGATCTCGCGGGTCATCTCCCAGAACCGCGCGGCTGCGTCGCGCCAGTGCGGCACCGGCGGACGCAGCGCCAGCAGGACGCCAGCCGCCAGGTCGGCGTCACCCGTCGGCGCCTCGGTCGCGGCGAAGCGGGCGTGGAGGTCGACCGCGACGGTCGCGTCGGGGTCGACAAGGACGCCACTGGTCACCTCGATCCTCCCGTCACCGAAGGCGACGGTCACGGCCTGCGGGGTGTCGTGGGAGCGGACTGCGACCAGGCCGGCGGTCCGGCCCAGCTCGTCGGGGGCGTGTCCGACGTGCGCCGCGTCGCGCAAGGTGCGCCCGACCAGGCGTACCAGTGGACTCGCGTCGTCCTCGATCAGGACGCGCGACACGTCCGGCCGCGCCGACGGCGGGGCGATCGTCGTGGTTTCGGACATTCCTCGGTCCTCCCGACCTCGTGCCTCTCGATCGCAGTTAGTCAAATGACTCGATCGTTTGACGAAGATAGTTGCTGGTCCAAGCGCGTGTTGTCAACCGCGAGGTCCCAGGGCCTCTTGACGAGCGGTGATCACTAACACACACTTAGTCATCTGTTCGAATCAAATGACCAAGTAGCGAGGACGTGCGACAATGAACATCGAGAACGCGACGGAGTGGGCTGACATCGTGGTCATCGGCGCCGGGCTGTCCGGCATCGGTGCAGCGAAGTACCTGACGGACGACTTCCCCGACAAGAAGGTCCTCCTGCTCGAGGGCCGAGGCTCCGTCGGCGGCACCTGGGACCTGTTCCGGTACCCGGGCATCCGCTCCGACGACTCCGTGCACACCTACGGCTACGAGTTCAAGCCGTGGCTGCACAAGGAGGCGATCGCGGGCGGTGACCTGATCCGCGACTACATGGTGGACACCGTCAGCGAGTTCGGGCTCGACAAGATCCTGCGGCTGCGCCACCGGGTCACCGCTGCCGACTGGTCCAGCGAGGAGGCGCTGTGGACGCTGCAGGTCACCGCGACCGACGAGGCAGGCAACGAGACCCTGAAGGCGGTCAGGGCGAAGTTCGTCTTCAGCGGCACCGGCTACTACCGCTACGACCGGGGCTTCGAGCCCCGCTTCGAGGGTCGCAACGACTTCCAGGGCGACATCCTCCACCCGCAGCACTGGCCGGAGAACTACGACCACAGCGGCAAGCGCGTGGTCATCATCGGCAGCGGCGCGACCGCGGTCACGATGCTTCCCGCGATGCTGACCGGCGCGGGCGCGGCAGCTCACGTCACCATGCTCCAGCGCACCCCGAGCTATGTCGCGTCGATGCCGCGGGTGGACAAGATCGCCCAGTGGTTCATGAAGATCTTCGGCGTCAAGCTCGGCTACTCGGCCACGCGGCTCAAGAACATCTGGCGAGACCACTTCCTCGTGTCGGTGCTCGTTCACTTCCCGAGCTTCGGACGCAGGCTCCTGCGCAGCATGACCGCCAAGGAGCTGCCGGCCGGCTTCGACGTGGACACCCATTTCGCTCCCCCCTACAACCCCTGGGAGCAGCGCCTGTGTGCGACCCCCGACGGCGACTTCTTCGAGGCGATCCGGAAGGGGAACGCCGACGTCGTGACTGACCAGATCGAGCGGTTCACCCCCGAGGGCATCCTGCTCAAGTCGGGTCGGACGCTCGAGGCCGACGTCATCGTCACCGCGACCGGCCTCGTCATGCAGGTGCTGGGCGGCATCCAGCCGACGGTCGACGGCACCCCCGTGAAGGTGTCCGACTCGGTGCTCTACCGCGGCGCGTTGATCTCCGGCGTACCCAACTGGGCCATGATGCTCGGCTTCACCAAGGCGACCTGGACCCTGCGGATCCGCAACGTGACCCGCCTCGTCGCCGCCGTGATCCGCGAGATGGACCGCAAGGGCTACGACACCGCTCTGCCCGTCGCGCCGGAGGGCATGCCCACCACGGATCTGTTCGACCTGTCGGCCGGCTACATGCAGCGCGCCAAGGACGAGCTCCCGCGCCAGGGCACCGGTCTCCCGTGGCAGATGCACACGACCTTCGTCAAGGACAACCGCCTCTTCAAGGGTCGGCTGCTCCACGACGACATCCACTTCTCCCAGCGGTCCGTCGAAGCGCCGCACCTGGTGAGCGTCGAGGCCGCGTCGTGAGCTCCCAGCGCTTCACCCTGGGCCAGCGCCTGCAGCGGCTGTTCCTCGTCGCGCTCAGCCGCCTTCCGGCACCGCTCCAGCGCCTGCTCGCGCGGCCGCCGGTGAACAGCGCGGGAGACCGGATGGCTCCCGACATGGCCCTCCTCATGAGGGTCAGCGAGAGCGGCCCGGACTACAGCGACCTGTCGCCCGCCGAGGCGCGGGAGATGACCGAGCGGGACCTGGCGCTGTTCGGCGACCGGGCCGCGGCCTGTGCCGTCGAGGAGGAGGTCGAGATCGCCGACGGGCTGTGGGCGACGCGCTACTCCTCCGGAGGTGCCCCACGAGCGCTCGTCCTCTTCTTCCACGGCGGCGGATTCGTGCTCGGCAGCCGGGCGAGCTACGCCGGCCCGGCGCGTCTGCTCGTCGACGGCACGGGCGCCGACGTCCTCTCCGTCGAGTACCGGCTCGCTCCGGAGGACCCGTTCCCGGTGGCCCACGACGACGCGCTCGCCGCCTGGCGGTACGTCGTCGACCACGCCGCGGGCTGGGGCATCGACCCGCACCGGATCGTCGTTGCCGGCGAGAGTGCCGGCGGCAACATCGCAGCCGTGCTCTGCCAGCAGGTGCGTGGCGAGGCGGTGCAGCCGGTGCTCCAGGTGCTCATCCAGCCCGTCACCGACATCTCGGTGCACCGCCCGTCCCAGGACGAGTTCGCCGCCTCGCCCGCGCTGTCGGCCAAGCAGGTCGCGTGGTTCATGGAGCACTACCTGCCGGACGGAGCCGACCACCGCGACCCTCGGGTGTCGCCGCTGCTGACCGACGACCTGGCCGGACTCCCCCGGACGATCGTGTCCCTCGCAGGCTTCGACCCGCTCCACGACGACGGGCTCGCCTATGCGACGGCGCTCCTCGAGTCCGGCGTACCGGCCGAGGTGGTCCACGAGCCCGGCCTGGTCCACGGCTTCATCTCGTTCACCGCGGTCAGCCCGAGCAGCAAGCGGGCGACCGAGCGGATCGTGGCGTCCGTCGCCGCGGCGCTCGAGCGGACCGACCGTGCCTCCTCCACCACCACCAAAAAAGCGAGCTGATCAACGTGGCTGCAGCACCCCAGGGACGAGGGGAGACCCACGAGGTCGTCGTGGTGGGCGCCGGCATCGCCGGGCTGATGGCCGCGACCACGCTGGCCGACCGGGACGCCGTCGTGCTCGAGGCATCCGGGCGGGCCGGAGGACGCGTCGACACCGTGCGCCAGGGTGACTACTGGATCAACGTCGGCACCCAGTTCACCGAGGGCATCGATCCCCTGATCGACGCGCTCAACCGCCATCGCGTCCACATGGGGACGCTCGAGGGCAAGTCCGTGGCGCTCGCGCTCGGCGGCAAGCAGGTCGACACCTCGAACCCGTTCGCCCTGATGTTCCGGTCCCGCATGACCTTCCGTGACCGGCTGGGTCTGGCGGCCGTCGGGACGCGCATCCTGGCGAACGTGCCGTTCCTGGAGATGAACCCCGAGAACCGGTGGGCAAAGCGGGTCCGGGCGAAGCTCGACGCTCGACGCGCCGACTTCGTGCTGCGTGGCGTCAAGTCGGACCTCACCCGGGAGATGGTCCGCTCGTGGTCCGGGCAGTGGATGGGATGCGAACCGGAGGAGACCGCGGCAACGCAGTTCGTCTACTCGATGGGCCTCTTGCTGACCGACCCCGGGAAGGTACCGAACCTCTCCCTGCCCGAAGGGGGCAACCAGACCCTCACCGACATCCTGTCCGCCGACCTCGGCGAGCGCATCCGGCTCGACTCGCCGGTGCGCTCAGTGGAGTGGACCACCGACGGCGTCGTCGTGGACTACGTCGACCCCGACGGCCCGGTGCGCGTGCATGCCCAGCGCGCCATCGTCGCAGTGCCGGCAGACATCGCCGTGCAGATCATGCCCGGGCTGCCACCGGCGTACCGGAAGGCCTTCGAGGCCATCCGCTACGGCCGCTACGTCGTCGTCGGCTTCTTCACCCACGAGGAGGGACCGCAACGGTGGGACGACTACCTGGCCGTGTCGACGCCGGAGCTGTCGTTCCAGGCGGTGTTCAACCACGCGGCGGCCCAGCAGCGCGGTGACGCGCGCAAGCCCGGCGGCGCGCTGGCCTGCTTCGCCGGCGGCGCCGAGGCCGACAACCTGTTCGAGCTCACCGACGACGAGATCGTCGCTCGCTTCACGGCAGACCTCCTGGCGCTCTACCCCGAGCTCGAGGGAAAGGTCGACAACGGGATCCTGCGCCGTCACCCTCGGGTCGTGCCCTTCTGGGCGCCCGGCGGACGTGCTTCGCTGCCGACGCTGCGTCAGAACCTCGGCCCCGTCCACCTCGCCGGCGACTACCTGCTCGACATGCCCTCTCTCGCTGACGCGGCCGACTCGGGCCAGCAAGCCGCAGAGAAGGTCCTGGCGACCCTGGCGCAGCGCCACACGAGGGAACCAACGAGATCCTAAGTGGGTCACCGGCGGAGCCGGCGCCCTACCGATCAATGAGGCGTGTGCGACAGGTGCTCGACCATCACGACCTGGAGCTCGCCGACCAGGAACCCAAGGATGGCGCCGACCATGACCATGAGCAGCTCGTCGTCCTTGAAGACGGGCCGGAGGATGCCCTCGTACTCCTCCGGCGTCAGCTTGTTCATCTTCTCGACGATCAGGTTCTCGATGTCGAGGGTGCGGGTCGCGTAGTCCTGGGCCTCGACCATCGTGTCGGGTAGCCGGTCGATCAGCATCTGGATGACCCGGTCCTTGACGTCTCGGTAGCGCCGGGTGCCGATCGCGAGGGTGATGACCGGGCGCGCCATCCGGGCCTCGGCGTCGATCGCAGCGTCGACCTCGTTGGCGATCACGGTGAACAGCCGGTCCGCGGTCGGTCCGCGGAGGACGGCCTCCATCAGCACGTCGGCGGAGAAGATGTCGTTGGCCAGCAGCCGGGCGTAGTCGCGCGTGACCTGTTCGCGCTGGGCGTGCAGGGTGCCGTGGACGGGGATGATCCCGAACAGCTTGCGCTTCTCTCGGGGGACGAAGATCAGGTTGAGGGCAAGCCAGTCGCTGGCGAAGCCGGTGAAGAAGCCGAACGCCGGCATGATCCACGGGTTGTGGAAGTAGCCCCAGGCCACCATCTGGATGGTGCCGATGAGGAGCCCGAAGTAGATCCCGCTCCGGCGGATGAACTTGATCGCCGCACCGCCAAGCCCCTGCATCAGCAGGTTGAGCTGCTCCTTGTTGCGCACCAGGACCGTGACGGCGACGTACTGCAGGTCCACGAACCGCGACAGGTCCGCGCGCATCTCGTCGAGCAGGTTGTCGATGACGCGCGGGGCGATTCCCTGGACGCGCGAGCGGATCGTGGCCCGACCGATCTCCGGGAGGGAGTCCCACAGGCCCGGACGGAGCTCCTCGAGGAGCTCACGGCCCAGCTCGTCGACGGTGCGGAGCAGCGGCTCCCGCAGTTCCGCGACCGCGGCACTCGCATCGATCTTGTCGAGTATCTCCTCCGGTTTGAGGAGCTTTTCCTGGAGCATCTGGATGGTCAGGGCGGCGGTCTTTCCGGCCCGCCGGGGCACGACGCCCTGCCAGCCGATCGGCCCGATGCCGCGGAACTCGATCGGGGCGTAGATCATCTTGATGGCGACGAGCTTGGTGGTGTAGCCCACGAAGGCGGCCACGAAGGGCATCGAGAGGTAGATCAGCCAGTTGATCTCGAAGTCGGCGACGATCTCCGACCAGGTCTGCACCGCGGGCAGCACCGCGCCGGGCAGCCGGCTGATCATCTGGCCGATCATCTGGCCGGTCACCTGCCCTCGCCCACGACGCTCGCCCAGAGCTCTCGCCCCAGGATCGACAACCGGAGCGTGCGCCGCTCGATCCGCGGTCCGATCGCACCACGCGAGGCGCGCTTGATCGCAGCCAGGACCGCCATCTCGGCAGCCAGGATCTCGTACTCCGCCTTCATCGTCGCGTCCTCGGGACCGACCTCGAGCAGCCCGAGCGACAGGAGGTGGCCGACATAGTTCGGCGTGAGGTGCGGGAGCGCGAGGTTGGCGGTCCGTCCGATCAGCGACATGTTCTCGAGGACGGCGACCGGAGCCTGTCGCCCCGCCGTACGGCGGAAGACGTGGATCAGCGTCGAGGACGAGCCATCCGAGAGCGCACTGATCATCCGGGCCTCGTCGGGCACGATCTGGTCGAGCATCTTCGCGAACAGCTCCTGCCGGCTGGCATCGGTCGTCTGCTCGTTGGAACGTTCGAGCAGGTTCCCCATCGTGTGCTGCAAGCCGTCGCGGTCCCGCGCCGCCGGCGCGGCCAGCTCGCGCGGCGACGAGGAGCGGTCGTCGACGCGCATGCCGAGCAGCTCGTACACCTGTTGCTCGTACCAACCGGCAGCGCTGGCTGCAGCGCCCGCGGCCACCCTCAGCCCGGCCGCGGTCACCGTCAGCGAGCCGAGACCGAGGTTCGTCGCCGCCCGGGTCGCGGCACCGAACAGGCTCACTTGAGATCGAGGTCGCTGACCAGCCAGCGATCATCGTGCTGCTCAAGGGTCATCCGCATCCGGTTCCGGTCGGTCGCCGTCCCGTTGGTCGCGACGTTCTGCACCTCTTGATCGATGAACAGGAGGACCACCGCGCGATCGGCGGTCGCGGTCTGGACCGCGGCGTCGACGACCTTGGCGGTGACGATCGCCTTGGTCCTCCGCAGCACACTGCGCAGGTTCTCGTTGGCCTCGTCGTACTGCTGAGCGAAGTCGCCCGTGGCGAGCACGCGCACAGCCTCGAAGTACGCATCGAGCTCGCGGTAGTGATAGCTCGCGATCGTCCCCGCATGGGCGCGGGCAGCGTCGAGAGCCTCCGCACGGGCACTGTTGAGTGCCTCCGTGCGCGCGATCTGCTCGTCGTCCTGGCGCTGCTGGACCGTCAGATAGATGGTCGTCCCCAGGAGCGCGAGCACCAGGACGAGAAGGCCGATCCTCGACCCGTTCTGGCGGAGGGTCCGAGGCAGCGCGCGCTCCCGGGAGTGGTCGGGTTGGCGCGCCGCCTCGGAGTCGGTGGGGGTGGGAGTCGTCGTAGTCATGGCAGTCTCCTGTCAGGGACGCGGCGCGTAGTAGGCGCCACGCTGCTCGAGATTCGGGCCGTAGGTGGTGCAGTGGCGATCGGGGTGGAAGTCAGGGTCGCGCGCCACCCAGGGCGCAGGGAGCTCGGTGGAGCCGTAGTCGCACTGGTCGGAGGTGGGGGCCAGGTAGACGATCCCGTTGAGCCAACCGTCGTGGATCCACGGAGAGAGCGCCGCTACTGCGGCGGGAGTCTCGTGCAGCAAGGCGGTGATCGCGGAACCTCGCGCGTTCAGGACCGAGAGGAACGGCGCGACGTCGTCCATGAATGCCGCGAGCTCGGGAGTGGTCTCGTCCACCACGGTGAAGATCTCGTCCAAGGCCGGCGGCACCTGCCGCAGGCTGTCGCGCCAGGTCGGGATCCCCCGCTCGAGCTCGTGCGCCAGCTGACGGGCCGACCTGCTGAACCTCGCCAGCTGAGGCCTGAGGTCGACCGCGGTCCGCAGGACGGTGTGGCCGTCGGTGAGGAGGGTGAACATGTCCGGCTGGGTCTCGACCAGCGTGTCGAGGAGGTCCCCGGAGTCCACGACGATGCGTCGCAGGTCGACCGCGGACCCGCCGAGGCCGGCTGAGAGCTCGGTGACGACCGTCGCGATCGGTCCCGGCTTGATCTGCACCGCCAGCTCGTAGACGTGGCGCATCATGGTCGCGAACGCGATCGGGGTGCTGGTGTCCTCCTTGGCGACGACGTCGCCCTCGCCGAGGTAGGGCCCTCCCTCGGAGCGCGGCCGGAAGTCGAGGTACTGCTCGCCGACGGGAGACAGCCCCGCTACCACTGCCTCGGTGTCCTGGGGGATCTTCACGTCGGGATCGATCCGCACGGTGACTTCGACGCCTCCGTCGACCGGCTTGATCGAGCCGATCTCGCCGACCGGATCACCGAGGTAGGTCACGTCTGAGTTCGTGTAGAGGCCGCCGGTCTCGGCCATCTGCACGGTGACCTCGTACGGGGGGTCGAGCGGGTTGTAGCGGACCAGGTAGATCAAGACGTAGGTCAGTCCCAGGGCCAGCAGCACGCCCACGGCGATGTTGGAGATGATGAGCTTCCGAGTCATGGCTCAGCGCTCCCCTCGCGTCGCTCCGGGGCCGAGGAGCGGCAGCCCCACGACGCCGTTCACCTTGATGGTCGAGGTCCCTGCGCTGCCGCGGGTCACCCGGCGCAACGCCTGGTGGAGCTTCAGCATCTGGAGGATGGCGGGCTCGAGGTCCTGGTCGAGTGCGATGAAGCCGTCGAGGACCGGGCCCAGCCGGTCGAACGTCTGGACCGCGTGCTCCCCGGTGGCGTCGAGCAGACGCGTGCTGGTGGACGCGAGGTCGTCGAAGCTCGCGAGCATCGCGACGAACTGGCCGCGCTGTCGACCCAGCTCCCTGACCGCCGGGGTGACGTCGCGGAGCAGACGGTCGATCGCCGGCCGGCGCTCGATGACCTGCAGGGTCAGCGAGTCCATGGAGTCCAGGATCCGCCGGATGGCAGCGGTGCGGCTGCGGACCGTGGTCATCATGGTCCGGAGCTCGCTGAGCAGCTCACGCGTGACGGGGATCCTCCCGTCGAAGATCGTGTTGGCCTCCTCCACGATCGTCTTGAGGTTGCTCAGGCCGCCGCCGTTGATCAGGGTGGAGAGCGCGGCCAGGGTGTCCTCGATGCTCGGCGCCGACCCAGTGGCGTCGACCGGAATCGTGTCGCCGACCGCGAAGTAGCCGTGCCGCGCCTGGTCCGGCGCGTTGACCGCGACGAAGACCTCGCCGAGCGCAGTGGCCTGACGCAGCTCCAGCGTGGTGCCCTTCGCGAGCCGGAACTCCTCCAGGATCGCCATCGTCACGGTCGCGGTGTAACCCTCCACCTCGATCTCCATGACTTGGCCGACCTCGACGCCGTCGAGGGAGACCTTGGCCTTCTCCGGCAGGTTGAGGACATCGGCGAACTCGGCCTTGAGCTCGTACGACGGACCGGGCAGGCCACCTCCCGGGAGCGGCAGGTCGGTGGCGGTCCACCCGCACCCCGTCAAGGTGGTGGCGACCAGGCAGGTCATCAGGACGGCGAGTCGCTTCACGAGGATCGTGCTCATGGCTGGGCCCCCGTCAACAGCTCGGTCATGCCGAGGTCGGGACCGACCTCGCGAAGACCGAGACCCGAGCAGAACGGCAGCTGGGTGACCGCTTCGCAGTAACCCTCCAGTAGGCCGCTGTTGAGGATGCTGTTGACGACCTGGACCCGCACCCGCGGCCCTCTTTGCGGGTCGACCATCCTGCGCGCGTTCTGCATCAGCAACGGCAGCAGGTCGACGATCTCGGCGATCTCCTGGGACCGGCTGCCGAGGACCTCCGCCGCATCAGCGAGTCCGCTGATGCCGGCGCGCAGTGACCGGCGATGGGTCGTGACGAAGCCCGCGACGTCCCGCAAGGCGGCCAGCAGCTCCCCCAACGCGGCGTTCATGCCCTTGCCGTCGTCGGCCAGGACGGCGCTCGCCTCGGTCACCGAGGAGCTGAACCGCCGTACGGTCTCGTCGCTGGAAGCCATGACGTGGGTCAGCCGCGCGAGCTGCCGGATCAGCGTCGCGGTGTCGTCGCGGTTGGCGGTGAAGCCGGCGAGCGCGCCCTGCACTCCCTGCAGCGTGTCTTGAAGCCGGGCACCGTTGCCGCGCGCGTTGTCGGCGGCCACGTTCATGAAGTCGTCGATCGCGCCGGTGCGGTGCTCGACCTTCCCGAGCTGTGCAGAGAGGTCGTCGATCGCTTCGATGACGTCCTGGAACTCCACCGGGGTGCGGGTGCGCTCGACCGGGATTGTGGCACCATCGCCGAGCGCGGCGCCCTTCTCGTAGTACGGCGTCAGCTCGACGACCCGGTCGGTGACGACGGACTGGGGCATCAGCACCGCGTTGACGTCCTCGGGAAGCTTGACGTCGCCGTTGATCTCCATCGTGACCTCGACGGTCCGGCCGTGGGGCTCGATCGTGGTCACCTTCCCGACCGGGACGCCGAGGACCACGACCACGTTGCCCTCGTAGAGACCAGGTGTCTTGGCGAACAGGGCGGTCACCGTGTAGTGGTCGCCCACACGGTTGGAGGCGACCAGCGCCAGCAACGCCATCACCAGCGCGAGTCCGAGGCCGATCGTCCTTCGGGCGGTGTCGAGGTTCATCCGGCTCACCTGCAGTCCGAGATCGCGCGGGTCCGGCACAACGCGTTGTCCGGGGACACGTACGGCACCTGGACATCGGCGAACGGCCCGTTCCCGGTGGCGTTGACGTAGTAGCGGGCCGCAGGTCCGATCACCTTCAAGGCCTTGTCGATCTCCTCCGACCGCTCGTCGAGGAGGTCGGTGACCGCGACCAGCCGGTCGAGGAACGGCTGGATCCCTGCGGCATGGTCACTGACCAGTCCCGACAGCTGGACGGCCAGCGAGCGGGTGCCGGTGATCAGGTTGTCGATCGCTTGGCGGCGCGCGACGATCTCGCGCATCAGCAGGTCGGAGCTGCTCATCAGGCTCACGATGTCCTTGCTGCGCGACTGCAGGACCGTCACGACGTCGCTGGCACCGGCGACCAGGGCTTCGAGCTGGTCGCGCCTGCTGCCGAGCTGCCGGGACACCTCCCCCAGCCCGTCGAGGCTGGCCCGGACCCCCGGGGGCGTGTGCCGGTAGGCGTTGCTCACGGTGCGCAGTGCGCGTTGGATCTTGTTCGCATCGAGCTCTCCGAGTGCCGTACCCCCGGCCTCGAGCGCCTCCTGCACGTCGAACGTCACGTGGGTGTGGGCCAGCGGGATCCGGTTGTCCTCCAGGTCCCCGAGCCCCTCCGGGGCGAGCTGGATGTACTTGTTGCCGAGGAGAGTTGCCAGCTTCACCTCCGCGCGGGTGTCCGCGCCGAGGTGCACATCGTCGTCGACGGTGAAGGTGACCTCGACGTGGTCACCCTTGAGCTCGACCTTCTTGACCTTGCCGACTCCGACGCCGGCGATGCGCACCTCGTCGCCCGCCTTCAGTCCACCGGAGCGGGCGAAATCGGCGGTGTAGGACGACGTCCCGAACGAGATGAACGACAAGGAGAGCGCAGCGATCAGGGCGAGCACCAGGATCGAGCCGATGACCAGGCCGACGATCCGGGGGTTCTTCCACGGGCTGGTGCTCGCGGTCATCGGCACACCTCCGAGTGCTGGTTGCCGAGGAGCAACTGGGTGAGCGGGGTCAGGTTGACGACCGGCGCCAGGCGCACCTCGCAGACGTAGGTGTTGAACCACGAGCCGTAGTGCGCGAGCCCGCCGGCACGTTCGAAGAAGTCGCTGGTCGCGGCGATGACGTCACCGACCAGCTTCCGGTCCCGCGCATAGATGCCGAACACGCGCGCCGCCTTCTCGCGGTCGGCGCGGAGGCCGGGGCGGATCCGCACGAGCAGGTCGGACATCGCGGTCGCGAGGGTGCCCATGCCCTCCAGGGAGTCGCCGATGACGTGGCGATCCTTGGCCAGCCCGACCATCAGCGCCCGGGTCTGGCCGACCAGGTCGCCGAACTCCTCGTCCTTCGACGCCAGGTGGGTGACGACCTCTCCGAGGTTGGTGATCACCCGCCCGATCACGTCGTCGTGCTGGGCGAGATCGCCGGAGACGGCTCCGATCTGGTCCAACAGGTCGGTCAACGTTGCGCCCTCGCCCTGGAACACCTTGACCAACGTGTCGGCGAGCCGATTGACATCCTTCGGCGACAAGATGTCGAAGAGCGGATCGAAGCCGTTCATGAGCACGCTGAGGTCCAATGCGCCTTCGGTGTGTCCCATGGGCACATCAGACTCGTCGGGCAGCGGTTCTCCCTTGCCCTCTCCCGGACGAAGGGCAAGGTAGCGCTGGCCGATCAGGTTCTCGTACCGGATCAGCACCTGGGTGTTGGTGGAGAGCTGGTGGTCGTCCTGCACCCGGAACCTCACCACGGCGTCGTTCTCGTCGCCGAGCGCGACCTCCTCCACCGTGCCGACGACCACGCCGGCCACCCGCACGCTGTCGCCCTCGTGCAGGCCGGACGCGTCCGCGAAGTGCGCGGTGTAGGTCAGGGTGTCCCCGTCCGTCGCGTTGTTGAGGGTGTTCCACATGATGTTGAGCACGAACAGGGAGCAGATCGCGAAGACGATCAGCTTGACCAACATGGCCCAGGGGAACTTCATCGTGACACCACCGTCCCGCCACGGATGACGGGGCCGAGCAGCACCGTCGCAAGATCTGTCTCGTCGCCCCGCTGCGCACCCGTCATCTGGCCGATGAGCCGCTGCTCCTCGGGTGTGCCCACCGATCCGGTGGTGCCGCCGTAGTCGGGAGCCGGCCGCAACCTCCCACTGAGCCTGCCATTGCTGCCGTCGCAGTTGCGCCCCGCCAGCGAGCCGTACCGGGGGCAGTCCGCGGAGGTGTACGTCGGGAACTCTGTCGTGACGAGGTAGCCCTCGATGTGCGCCCCGGTGTTGCCGGGCGCGATGCTGGCGAGCTGGCCCGCCATGCTTCCGAGCGCGACGAGCGACCGTTCGATGTAGATCGCATTGGGTGCGACGATCCCCGCGAACCGCGCCGTCTGGTCGAGGAACCGGATGATCCGGGGCCCCTGCTCCCTGATGAAGTCACCCGCTCGATCAGAGGCATCGATCCCCGCCGCGAGCAACCGCTGCAGTCCGACCCGCTCCTCGACGAACACCCGCGCCACCGCGCTCACGTCGTCCATCGACGCCAGCAGGTCCGGGGCTGCCTGATCGACGCCGTCGAGCGCATCGGCGAGCAGGCCCAGGTCGTCCTTGAAGACCTCGGCGTGTCGGTTGAGAGCCGACACGTAGGACTCGGCGCGCTCGATCATATGCCCGATCCGGTCGCCGTTGCCGCGCATCGCGTCCGCGATCGCCGTGAGAGTCTCGTTCAGCTTCGCGGGCTTCACCGCCACCAGGACGTCGTAGACCTTCTGGAACACTGTCTGCATCTGCACGCTTCCCGCCGACAGGTCCTCCGGCACCGTCGCGCCGGCCTCGATCGCCGGTCCCTCCTCGCCTGCAATGCGCAGGTCGACGAAGGGAGCACCGAAAAGGTTGGTGGGAAGGATCCGCGCCTGCACCGATGCGGGCACCTGATCGGCGAACTCCGGCTGCAGCTCCATCTCCACGTCGAACCTCCCAGGGCTGGCGTCGACCGCGGCGACCCGCCCGACGATGACGCCGCGCAGCTTGACGTCCGAGCCGACAGGGAGGCCATCGCCCACCGAGGCGAACTCACCCGTGACGACCACAGGGTCCCGGAAGACGCCCTGGGACTGCGCGATCAGCAGCCCGACTGCCAGAAGAATGACCGAGATGTAGCCGACTCCGAAGAGCGCCCTCCTGCCGAGAGATCGATCCATGGCGCGCTACCCCGAGATCCTGACGCCGGGGTCGAAGCCCCAGAACGCGAGCGTCATGAGCATGTCGAGCACGATGATGAGAATGATGCTGGCCCGGATCGCGCGCCCGGTGGCGACGCCCACACCCTCGGGCCCACCCTTCGCGTTGTAGCCGAACGAGCAGTGCACCAGCGTCACCAGGCCGACGAAGGTCACGACCTTCACCACCGAGAGCACGATGTCCTTGGCCGACAGGAACGCGAAGAAGTAGTGGTCATAGGTGCCGCCGGACTGGTGGAAGATCTCGGTGACCACGAGCCTGGTCGCGAGGTACGACGCGACCAGGCCGACCAGGTAGAGCGGCAGGATCGCCGTCATCGCAGCCACCACGCGCGTCGACACCAGGTAGGGGACCGATCGGATCGCCATCACCTCCAGCGCGTCGATCTCCTCGGAGATCCGCATGGCGCCGATCTGCGCGGTGTAGCGACAACCGACCTGGGCCGCGAAGGCAATCGCGGCGATGAGCGGCGCCAGCTCACGAGTGTTGCCGTATGCCGAGACGAACCCGACCAACGGCGCGAGACCGAGCACGTCCAGCCCGCTGTAGCCCTGGACGCCGACGGCGGCACCCATGAACATCGACATCAGCACCATCACGCCCACGGTGCCGCCACCGACGACGATTGCCCCGCTGCCCCAGGTGATGTCGGCCAACGTCCGGTAGGTCTCGACTCGGTACCGCCGCATCGCGAGGGGGATCGACGTGAAGCACTGCAGGTAGAACCTGCCCTGGTCGCCGGCCTCGGCCAGCGCCCGCACCGAGCGCTTGACCGCCAGCTGCCCGAGCAGCAACGGGACCTCCACCACCGCCGGAGCCGACATCAGGCGACCCTCGGCGGAAAGACCGTCACGTAGACCTGCGTGAGCACCATGTTCACGCCGAAGAGCAGGACGAACGTGATCACGACCGACGCGTTGACCGCCCCGGCGACCCCTTTCGGGCCGCCCGACACGTTGAGCCCCTTGTAGCAGGCGATCACCGCAGCCATGAAGCCGAAGATCGCGGACTTGAACACAGCGAGGATCAGGTCGTTGGGGCTCGCGAACGCAGCCAATGACGACACGTAGCTGCCCGGCGTGCCGTTCTGCACCGCCACGTTGAACGCGTACCCGGTCACCACACCCGCGAAGATTACGACCCCACAGAGGAGCATGCCGACCACGACCATCGCCACGATCCGCGGACCGACCAGGCGACGGATGGGGTCGAGCCCCATCACCTCGATCGCATCGATCTCGTCCCGGATCTTGCGCGAGCCCAGGTCGGCACAGATCGCCGAGCCGGCGGCGCCAGCCAACAGCAACGCCACCACGATCGGGGCGCCCTGCTGGATCACCGCCACACCGTTGCTCGCTCCCTGCATCGACTGTGCGCCGACTTGGGCCGCCACGCTGCCGACCTGCACCGAGACGATGACACCGAACGGGATGGCCACCAGCAACGTCGGCAACAGCGACACCTTCACCGTGAACCACGCCTGGGAGATGGCCTCGTTCACCGGGAACTTCCCCGTGAAGAGCTTCCGGATCGCATCGATCGACATGAGCGCGATCGATCCGAAGGTCACCAGCGACTGATCGAACCGGTTGCCCTTCCAACGGGCCGCGAACGACCCAAACCCGCTCTGCGCCACCCCAGACACCGCCTCACTCCGACTGAACAGTGACCTAGTTAACACGTGACCGGCCGTACGGTCAAGGATTGACCGTACGTTCAGTCATCCTCTTTACTGGAACCGCATGACAGGAGAGGCCATGAGAAGAAGGATGTCGGCGCTCGACGCCGCGTTCGTCCAGCTAGAGCGCGCCGAGGCACCCCAGCACGGGTCCGTCCTCTTCATCCTGCGCAGGCCAGAAGGCGCGTCATCGCGTTACATGGCCCAGCTCGCCGCATGGATGCGCGAACATCCGGTGACAGCCGAGCGGTTCAACTACGTACTGACGCCAGGCCCGGGCCGCAGGATCCGCCCGAGCTGGACCATCCGCCCGCCGGAACAGATCGATATCGACTACCACTTCCGCCATTCGGCGCTCCCCCGGCCCGGTGGCGAGCTCGAACTGGCGACCCTCGTCTCCCGGCTGGTGACGCACCCGATCGACCTTGACCGGCCCCCGTGGGAGATCCACCTCATCGAAGGCCTGGAGCGCGACCGGTTCGCGATCTTGATGAAGATGCACCACGCGATGGTCGACGGCGTGTCGGCTCTACGGATGGTGAAGAGCTGGTTGAGCGACGACCCGCTTGCGCGCTACCAGCCCCCGCTGTGGGCGCATGACGTTCAGGACAAGGAGGAGCCCCCTACCCCAACGGGCCAGGTTGCCCCTACCTTCGGCGGCACCGTCCTGGGCGCCGTACGGACCCCCCTCGCGGTCGCAGGTAGCGTCAGCCGGGCGCTCGTCGCGGACGTCGGTGCCGCGCGTGACGGCGACCAGGCCCTGGTGTCGCCGTACACGGCGCCGCGCACGATCCTCAACGGCCGGGTGACCCAGCGCCGGCGAATGGCCACCCAGCGGCTGCCGCTCGACCGGGTCAAGGCGATCGCGGACCGGACCGGCGGGACCATCAACGACGCGGTCGCGATCGTGCTCGGCACGGCGATGCGGCGCTATCTGGGAGAGCTGGACGCCCTCCCGGTCCGGCCCCTTGTCGCCGGCGTGGTCACGTCGCTCAGGGCGATGATGACGGAGCAGGCCGCCGAGGCGTCCGGCAATGCGATCAGCATGTTGTTCGCCGACCTGGCCACCGAGGTCGACGACATCGCCGCGCGCGCCTCGCGCGTGATCGCCTCGACCGGGGCCGGCAAGGAGCATCTGCTCGGTCTCGAGGGTCACGCGATGGCCTACAGCAGCCTGATGATGGCGCCGTTCGTGCTCGGCAGCATGAGCGGGATCGGTCACCGACTTCCTCCGCTCCAGAACGTCGCGCTCTCGAACGTGCCGGGCACCCGCACCTCGCTCTACCACAACGGCGCCGAGGTCGAGGCGGTTCACGCGACCACGATCGTCGGCAGCGGTGGCGCCCTCGTCGTCACGGTGACCAGCTGGGGCGACAACCTGTGCTTCACGGTCACCGGGTGCCCCGACACGGCGCCGCACTGTCAACGGGTGGCGGTCTATCTCACGGACGCGCTCGACGAGGTCGAGAAGGCGCTGACAGACGGCTGACCTCTCGAGAGGTCGAGACTCTTGTCAGGGAGCGTGGTTGGAGCCGCGCCAGACCTTCCCGCCCTCAGCGCAGCGGAGCCCGTAGGGGGCGGGGACGACCGACAGGTCATTGGTGGATCGCCATTCTTCCGGAGGGATGTAGCCGCCCTGGCAGACCTCGGGGATCTGGTTGAGCGAGAGACCCAGGTAGGACCTGCCGCCGCGGTTGACCGCCTGCACCGCGGCGACGTCGTACGGCGCGATCGCGAGGCCCCAGGCGAGCTGGCGCAGGTTGGGCGTGGTGATCGCGTTGACCACCAGCAGGTTGTTGAGGAACGCCGGGGTGACGAGGCCGAGGCCGTTGATGAGTCCGGCGAGCTCGCGCGCCAACGGGAGCCCGGTCCGGAGCACGGTGCGGATGTCGGCGTCGCTGTCGCGGATCGTGCCGGTCACCAACGCGAGGTCATGGGCGAACGACTGGAAGTCCGATCCTCCGGCCAGCTGAGTGCGGAGGACGGTGCGGGAGTTCTCGAGGAGCGAGAGCGTGGCCGGGAGGTTGGCGTTCGCAGCGTCGACGAAGGTACTGGCACCCTCGAGCAGACGGCGGAGATCGCCCCCGGATCCACGGAACCCGGTGCCGAGCTCGCGGACGACGGTCCGTAGGTCGTTGACGTCGACGGTGGTCGCGAACCGGTCGATGTTCAGGACCAGATCTTCCTCGGCGAGCGGGATCGTCGTGTCGATCCGGGCGATCCGGTCGCCGTCCTCGAGATACGGCCCCCCGTCGCCCCGAGGGGTGAGGTCGACGTACTGCTCGCCGACGGCCGACCGGTTGTGGACATTGGCGGTGACGTCGGCGGGCACCGTCCACGCGTCGCGGATCTCGAGTGTCGCGACCACGCCGTCGTCCGAGAGGTCGACCTCGGTCACCCGCCCGATCGGCACCCCGCGATAGGTGACCTCCGAACCGGCGAAGAGGCCGCCGGACTTCTCGAGGTCGACCTCGACTGCGTAGGTCTGCGAGGGGAGCTTGTCGGTGAGCTGGGCGTACTTCGCGCCGGTGTAGCCGACAGCGACCAGCGACAGCACCAAGAAGATCAGCAGACGTGTGCGGACGCCAGGTCTCACCGCGTACCTCCGAGCAAGAGTTCCAACAGGCCGTCGACGTCGTCGTCGAGGTTCGCGCCGCCGGGCAGGCCCGGTGTGGTCTGCGCATCGGGTCCGCGGTTTCCGCCAGGGCCGGTGGACGGGGCTCCGCCGATGAGCTGCAGGAGGTTCAGCTCGCTCACCTTGAGCTCGAGGTCGAAGTTGAAGTAGTCCCCCTTGAGCGCCTGCATTCCCTTGGTCGGGAACGGGAAGGTCAGCAGGTACTCCAGCGCCTGAGGGATGCTGCGACCCCCGACCGCAAGCTGGGTCAGCACTGGTTCGAGGGTCCGCAGGTTGTGGAGCAGTGCCTCCCGAGTGTTGACGATCGTCGTCGTGGCGACGTCGGACAGCTGGGAGGTCGACGTCAGCATCCGCACCAGCGCCTTCCGTTGCTGCGAGAGCGTGCGCAGCGCTGGTGGTACGTCGGCCAGCGCTCGCGCAATGGTGCGGCGCCCGGCGGCGGCCGAGGACGAGAGCCGGTCGAGGCCGTCGATCGCATCGGTGATCGCGCCGCGGTGGCGGTCGAGGGCGGCGGTGAAGTCGGTGAGCTCGGTCAGGAGCGCTCGGAACTCTCCTTCACGCCCTTCGAATGCCTCGTTGAGCTCGGCGGTGATGGTGTGGATGCGGTCGATGCCGCCCCCGTTGAGCAGTAGCGACAATGCGCCGAGGACCTCTTCGACCTCGAACGAGCGACTGGTGCGGTCCATGGTGATGATCGCACCGTCCTCGAGAGTTCCGGTCGGCTTCTGGTCCGCCGGCGGTGAGAGCTCGACGTACTTCTCACCGAGCAAGCCGGTCTGCCGGATGGCTGCGACGGTGTTGGCCGGCAGCTCGACGTCGTTGCGGATCCGGATCTTCACGACGGCGTGCCAGCCGTCGCGTTCGATGCTGTCGACGACGCCGATGCTCACGTCGTCGACCTTGACCGTTGCTTGCCGGGCCAGGTTGAGGACGTCGCGGGCCTCGACCGTGACCGACTTCGGGTCGTCCCCGATGTCGGGCCCACCCGGAAGGGCCACGTCGGACAGGCCGGCGAACCCGCTGCAGCCCGAGGTCAGGAGCAACCCGGCCAGCGCCACGACTAGTGCTACCCCCCGCTTCATCCGAGGGCTCCCGCGAGCAGTTGCTCCAACGCGTTGCACGCTTGGTCCGGCTGCGGGGCGCCGACATTGCGCAAGGTGTCGCAGAGCAGCCCGCCGATGTCCTTGAGCAGCTCGCCCTCGTTGGCACGCGCCCGGATCGACTGGAACTCCGGGTCCCATGCCCGGGCCATGTTGCTCGCGGCGACCGGGAGCACCTTGAGCACGCCGATGAGGGACTCACGCTCCTTGGCCAAGGCGTACGAGATCCGCGCCAGGTGGTCGACGTTGGCCACGAGGAGGTCCCGGTTGTCCTTCACGAATCCTTCGACGATGCCGAACGTGTCGGCCAGGGCGGTCAGCGTCTGGGACAGCTCATCACGCTCTACGCTCAGGAACGCCGCGATGTCGGCCATCTGCCGGTTGAAACGTCGTACCTCGCCGTCGTTGGCGGCCAGCGAGGAGGTGAAGCGCTCGAGGTGCCGCATCGTTGAGAAGAAGTCGCCGCTGGTGTCGCCGAGGGTGCCGCTGGCGGTCGAGAGGTTCGCGACCATCGACCGGAGGTCGTCGCCCTGGCCACGGAGGGTGTCGGCGCCGACGTCGAGCAGCCGGTTGAGGGCGCCCTCGTCGTTGGCGCCGCGCGGGCCAAGGGCGGTGAGCAGGTCGTTGGTCACGGAGAACACCTCATCCAGCTCGACCGGCACCTCCGTGCGCTCCTCGCCGAGCACGGCTCCGTCGGCGAGGACGGGGCCGTCTCCGTCATAGCCCGGCGTCAGCTGGACGAACCGGTCGGCGATGACCGACGGCGAGATGATGACCGCCTTGGCATCCGCCGGCACGTCGTACTCGGCGTCGTACTCGAGCTCCATGCGGACCCGCTCCCCGTCGGGCTCGATCTTGGTCACCGTGCCGATCGGCACACCCATCAGCCGCACCTCCGAGCCCTCGTAGACGCCGACCGTGGCCGGGAAGTACGCCGACACCTGGACCTTCTCGGACCGGGTCTGCACCCCGAACGCAGCGAGCAGGAGGGCGATCAGTGCGAGCACCAGGTTGCGGCGGCTGAGCAGGTTGCTCGGAAACGTCATCGTCGTCAGTCCTCGTCCACGTCGGCGGAGTTCGGGAGTCGCGGGACGACCACGTCGAACCACGGGCCAGTGCCGATGACGTTGTTGAACGTCACGATGTAGTTGTGCGAGTTCCGCACCACCGCGCGCAGGTCCCGCTGGTGGCGGGCCAACATCCCGGTCACCCGCTCCAGCCGCCGGAGCGCCGGCGTCAGCGTCTCCTGGTTGTCCTCGACCACACCGCGCAGCTCCTCGGCGAGGGCCGTCGTGTCCACCAGGAGCGCGTGGACCGCGGCCTTGCGTCGCTGCAGCTCACCCAGCAGCAGGTTCGACGCCTTGATCAGCTTCACGACGCCGCCGCGTCGCTGGTCGAGCACACCTGCGGTGGTGTCGGCGTGATCGAGCAGCTCTTCGAGCTCGCGGTCGCGGGACGCGATCACCCTGCTGAACCGCGACAGCCCGCGAAGCGCGCCGCGCACCTGCGGACCGGAGTTGCGGAACGTGTCGGACAACGTGTCGAGCGAGGTCGCCAGCTGCTCGGTGTCGATCTTCCCCGCGACGTCGGTGAGGTCCTCGAAGGCCTCGACCACGTCGTACGCCGCGGTCGTCCGGTCGAGCGGGATCGTCCCTCCCGCGTCGAGGTGGCCTTCTCCCTGCGGCGTGACGTCCAGGTACTTCTGGCCGAGAAGGCTGCCGACCTCGATCGCGCTTCGGGTCTCCCCGCCCAGCTCGATGTCCGCGAGCATCTCGAACTCGACCACGACATGGTCGGACTCGACCTCGATCCGCTCGACAGTGCCCACGACGACGCCCGCGACCTGCACGGGGTCGCCCGCCCGGAGGCCGCCCGCGTCGGTGAACTCGGCGGAGTACGACGCCTTCTCCGGATTCAGGAAAGGTAGCTCGCCCGTTCGGAAGGCGAGGGCAAGCAGCAGCGCACTGCCGACCAGGCCGATCGTCGCGACCCACTTCGGGTTCCGGGCGGTCATCCGTCGCACCTCTCCGCCGCATCGTGGACCGAGACCGTCGAGAGCTCCTCGAACAGGACGTCCAGGATCGAGGCCTGGGGCGACGGATCGAGGTTGATCCGGAGGTCGCACATGTAGAAGTTGAACCAGGACCCGTACGAGCCCGACCTCGTGATCCGCGCCAGCTTGCGCGGGATCGTCCTCAGGATCCGCGTCAGCACCTTCTTGGCGACCGGCCGGTCGAGGGCGGCCACCAAGCGACCGAGCTCGAGGATGTCGCGGCTGAGCGAGGGGCGGACCTCGTGCAACAGCGACGCGGTGACGTCGGCCATCCGATCGATGCTCTCGATCGACGCGCCGATCGCCTCGCGGTCCTCCGCAAGTCCAGTCATGAACCGGGTCAGCTGGGTCACCAGCTGGTTGAGCTCGGTCTCGCCCTCGTCGAGGGTGCCGAGGACGCGATTGAGGTTGTCGACGACCCGGCCGATCACGACATCGCGGTTCGCCAGGGTCGAGGTCAGGCTCGCGGTGTGCCGCAACAGCTGGTTGACCGCCGGGCCCTCCCCCTGCAGGGTCGCGATGATCTCGTAGGACAGCTTGTTGACGTCATCCGGCGAAAGCGCGACGAACAACGGCTTGAAGCCGTTGAAGAGGTCGTTGAGGTCGAGTGCGGGCGAGGTCCGCTCGACCGGGATGGTGCCGCCTGCATCGAGAGCCTCCCCGCGGCCGCGGATCAGTGCGAGGTAGCGGTCACCGAGGAGGTTGAGGTACCGGATCTCGGCGCGGGTCCCCTCGGTCAGCTCGAGGTCCTCCTCGGTCGTGAAGGTCACGACCGCTCGGGCGTCGTCGTCGACCGCCACTTCGGAGATCCGGCCGACCACAACGCCGGCAACCCGCACCTGGTCACCCTCCTTCAGCCGGCTCGCACTCGTGAAGACCGCCTGGAACTGCTCCTGACCCGTAGCGCCGAACGGCCGGATCGTCGCACTGATCACGACGGTGGCGACGATCGCGAACACGACGAAGACCGACAACCCGATCGCTGCCATCGTGGTCTTGTTGTTGCGCCGATTCACGGGACCACCAGCTGTCCATCTACGTAGCGGCCCCCGTCGGGGAACCTCGGCATCACCACGTGCGGCTGCCCGTCCGCCCCTGGCATCCCCGCACAGACCGGGCCCGGGGCGTCGCCGAACGCCGGCGCGTCGCCCTCGGTGTAGCCCGGGTACTGCAGGCCGAGCACCGAGTAGGTGTGCAGCTTGCCCTCGGTGATCACGACGTTCATCTCACGGTTGGCGACGACAAGCCCCTCGAGCAGGCACGGGAACTCCGGGGCGTAGCGCGCGAGCGTCTCCAGGACCGGCCCGGTCGTCCGGTTCAGCTCGACGATGCCGTCGCCGTTCTCGTCGAGGAACGCCCTCGCCGTCTCACTCAACGTGGTGACGTCCCCGAAGAACGCCTCGAGCTCGTCCTCGACGTCCGTCACCGACCGGCTGCTGAACGCAGCGTTGTCCAGCATCGCCAGCACATCGTCCATGGACGCGCCGTAGATGTCGGACACCGATGCCAGCAGACGCAGATCCTCGATCAATAACGGGAGGTGGCTGCGGAAGTCGCGCAGCAGCCGCAACGTGGCCTCGGCCGTCTCACCGAGCTGGTCGCCACGACCCTCGAGACCCTCGGCCACCGCCTGCAAGGTCGACGACAGGTCCTGGGGGCGAACTGCCGTGAGCACCGGCTCCAGGTGGTCGAACGCCTGGGTGATCTCGATCGCCGCGGCGGAGCGGTCCTCGGTGATGACCGCCCCGGCCTCGATCGGACCCGCGTCGCTGCCCTCGGGCACGACGAGCTCGACGTACTTCTGCCCGAACAGGGTCGTGGGCAGAATCCGGGCCTCGACGTCACCGGGGATGTGGTCGGCCTCCTCGTCGTCGAGCGCGATCTTCAGCACCGCGCGTCCGTCCTCCTGCCGGATGTCCTCGACCCGGCCCACGAGAGCCCCGCGCATCCGCACGTCGGCGTTCGGGTTGAGCTGGAGGCCGGCTCGTGCCGTCTCGACGGTGATGTCGACGGTCGAGGTGAATGCCTTCTGGTAGATCGCGATCGACAGCCAGACGAGGAGGGCCATGACCACGAGCAGGATGAGGCCCTTGATCTCCAGCCGGAGCGCGCTCTGGGATCTCTGCATCGCGCTACCCCGTGATCCGCACGGTCGTCGTCGAGCCCCAGATGGCGAAGCTCATGAAGAAGTCGGCCACCGTGATCGTCACGATCGACAGTCGGATCGCCTTGCCGACAGCTGCGCCGACGCCTGCGGGGCCGCCGGTCGCGTAGTAGCCGTAGTAGCAGTGGATCAGGATGACCATCACCGAGAAGATCATGACCTTCAGGAACGACCAGAGCACGTCCTCCGGGGACAGGTACTGGTAGAAGTAGTGGTCGTAGGTGCCGGTGCTCTGCCCGAAGTAGGTCGTGATGACGACCCGGGTCGCGAGGTACGACGTGAAGAGGCCGATCGCGTAGAGCGGAATGACCACGATGAACCCCGCGATCATCCGGGTCGTGACCAGGAACGGGATCGACGGCACCGCCATCACCTCCAGCGCGTCCACTTCTTCGCTGACCCGCATCGCTCCCAGCTGCGCGGTGAATCCACAGCCGACCGTCGCCGCGAGCGCGAGCCCGGTGATCAGCGGAGCCGCCTCGCGAGTGTTGAAGTACGCCGAGCCGAACGCCGCGAAGTTCGACGCACCGAGCGACTCGAGCGCGGCGTACCCCTGCAGCCCGACCTCGGTCCCGATCGCATAGGCGAGTGCCACCATCACACCCACGGTCCCGCCCACGACGGCGAGCCCGGCCGAACCGAAGGCGGTCTCGGACAGGATCGCCCAGACCTCGTGCCGGTAGTGCCGCAGCGTGCGCGGCGTCCAGCGCGCCGACGACACGTAGAAGTCGTACTGATGGCCCAGGTTGCGCAGCTGCGCGGTCGGGCCACGAACCAGCCGGCGGGCAGTGTCGAGCATCGTCATGTCAGCCACCACCTGGCGGGTAGATCTCGAAGTACACAGCGGTGATCAGGAAGTTGACGAGGAAGAGCAGCAGGAACGACACGACGACCGCCTCGTTCACCGCCTGCCCGACCCCGCGTGGCCCGCCACCGGCGCGCAGCCCCTTGAAGCACCCGACCAGTGCCGCGAGCGCCCCGAAGATCACGCCTTTCAGGAGGCTCGACATGACGTCGGGGATCGTGGCCAGGCTCTTGAACGAGTCGACGTACACACCAGGCGTGCCGCCTTGCAGGATGACGTTGAACACGTAGCCGCCCGCGATGCTGACGCCGATCACCAGGCCAGTCAGGGCCACGCCCACGAGCGCTCCGCCCAGCACCCTCGGCACCACCAGCCGCGGGATCGGGTCGATGCCGAGCACCTTGAGCGCGTCGATCTCCTCGCGAATGGTGCGCGCACCCAGGTCGGCGCAGATCGCCGACCCGGCGGCGCCGGCGAGCAGGAGTGCGGTGGCGAGCGGTCCGACCTCCCGCACCAGTCCGTTGACCGTGGCACCACCGCTGAGCGACTGGGCACCCAGCTGCTGGATCAAGCCGCCCACCTGCAGCGCGATGATCGCGCCGAAGGGGATGGCAACCAGGGCGGTCGGCAGGATCGAGACGGTGGCGATGAACCATGCCTGCTCGAGGAACTCCCGCGCCTGGAACGGTCTCCGCGGCACCGCACGGACGACGTCCCACGCGAAGGTGAAGAAGTCGCCGATCCCGGCGTACGCCGCGCCGACTACTCCCTCGTTGCGCGGCGGCCGCTTCGCCCGCCGGTTGACCGCCGGCACCTTCGGTGGCGCGGCCACCGTCGAGGCATCCGGGCTGTCGGTCATGGCCTCTCCCTGGTCGTCATTGCTTTCGACCCTCCCCCGGGGCCGGCACCCGGTCCCTACCCAAGAACGACAATATGACCGTACGGACGGTCTGTCAACCGATGGGGCGTTCTCCTACGCGCGGGACTTGGCGAATGCGAGGCTTTCCTCCCACGACGCACCCGCTCCGATCAGCCGCCGGTACTTCATGGTGTGCGCGGGGTATCCGACGCACAGGGCGCCAACGAGCCGTGTCCCGCTGCGGTAGAGGGCGACGAACCTGGCCTCCTGCGGGTCTCCGGTCACGACCTCGATGTCGTCGGCAGCCGGGACGCCGACGAACTGGATGCGCGTGCCGTACCAGTCGGACCAGAAGTACGGCACGGTGCGGTAGTCCTGCGTTGGCCCGGCAACCGCGTTGCGGGCGGCGACGGCGCCCTGTTCGGCAGCGCTGGTCCAGTTCTCCAAACGCATCTCGACGTCGAAGTCGCGGTTGACCCAGCGCGCGACGTCACCGGCGGCATAGACCCCGGCGTACCCCGCACTCAGCGTCGCGTCGCAGACGACGCCGTCGTCGAGCTTGAGACCCGAACCCTCGAGCCACCCGGTTTGCGGCTCGGCTCCGATCCCTACCACCACGAGGTCGGCGTCGTACGACGAGCCGTCGGTGCCGACGACACAGAGCCCCGTCTCGGTCGCCGCCACGCCGTTGATGCCGACACCACAACGCAGGTCCGTCCCGTTCCGGCCGTGCAGCGAGCTCACGGCCGCCCCCATCGCGGGGCCGAACGCGCGAGCCAGGGGTGCGCCGGCAGCCTCCAGCATGGTCACCTGAAGGCCGCGAGCGCGGGCACTCGCGGCGACCTCGGAGCCGATGAAGCCGGCTCCCACGACCACCACCCGGGCGCCCTCCTCGAGGGCCTGGCGGGCGGCTCGCGCGTCGTCGATCGTCCGCAGCGCCTGCACCCGCCCGGACAGATCCTCGGTGCCGGGGAGGGTGCGAGCGGTGGAGCCGGTCGCGATGACGAGTGCGTCATAGGGGATCTCGTCCCCGTCGACCGCCAGCACCCGCGCGACAGGGTCGAGCCCGGTCGCGGCCGTGCCGAGCCGCAGGTCGATGCGGAGGTCGGCGAAGTGGGACGCGGGCTGGTAGGCCACCTCGGGCACGAGGTCGTCCGCGAGGTAGGCCTTCGACAGGGGCGGCCGGTCGTACGGCAGGTGCGCCTCCGCGCCCACCAGGACGATCGCACCGTCGAAGCCGGCGTGACGGGCGGCCTCACACGCACGCAGTCCTGCGAGCGAGCCGCCCACCACGACCAGCCGCCGGGGATGAACGGTGGTCACGGGTGCAAGCGAAGCGCTGCGGTAGGGCAGGCCTGGATCGCGGCCTCGACGTCGACCAGATCGGAGCCCTCGGCGTCGTCGCGGTGGACGATGAGGTCGCCGTCGTCGTCGATCTCGAAGAAGCTCGGCGCGACCGACTCACACATGCCGATACCGGTGCACTTGGTCCGGTCCAGTTCGATCTTCATCATGGCTCTCCTCACAGGGCGCGGCGGTTGATCAGGTCAGTGGCGGCCGCCAGCACCTCGGGCCGGGCGAGCAGCGCGACGACGGAGTCGCGCTCCTGGAGAAGCTGCTCGCTCAGGGAATGCTGGTTGACCTCGTCGACGAGCTGCCGGGTGGCAACTGCCGCAGCCGGGTCCCGCGCCAGCTGGCGGGCGATACCGGTCGCCTCGGCCATCAGTGCATCGTCGTCGACACAGGCCCAGATCAGGCCCCAGTCGGTCGCCTGCTCGGCGGTCACCTTGGCGCCGGTCAGAGCCATGCCGAGTGCGCGAGCGCGACCGACGCTGCGCGTGGCTAGATAGGCGCCGCCCATGTCCGGGATGAACCCCATCTTGCGCACCTGCGGCATGACGAAGTACGCCGAGCGCGCGGCGACGGTCACGTCCGCCATCAGCGCGATCCCCACTCCGCCGCCGAAGCAGAGGCCGTTGACTGCAGCGACGACCGGCTTGGGGCAGGTCCGCACCGCCTCCGCGAGCGCAGGGACGGCCTCACCCAAGGCTTCGCTTGCGTATTCGATCGCATTGTCAGCGTCGTAGGAGCGGAGGTCGGCGCCGGCGGTGAACGCCGGCCCCCGTCCGGTCAGCACCAGCGCCCCGACCGCAGAGTCCGCGCCGCTTGCACGGAAGGCGGCGGTCAGTGCTTCGAGCTCGGCAAGCGACAGGGCATTCATCGACTCGGGCCGCTGGAGCTCGATGACGGCCACGCCGGAATCGACCCGGGTCTCGATCATCGCGCAGCCTCTCTGGCCCAGGCGTAGTCGGTCTTCCCGTTCGCGTGGCGACCTACGGCCGGGACCCGCACGAAGGCTTTGGGGACCTTGTAGCCCGCCAGCTTCGCGCGGCAGCCGGCCGCGAGGTCTGCGTCGGTCAGCGCCCGGTCGGTCGCGACCAGTGCGACCACCTCCTGCCCCCAGCGTTCGGAGTCGCGGCCGATCACGACGGCGTCCGTGACGCCGGTCATCGAGCAAAGCACGGCCTCGACCTCGTCGGCGAACACCTTCTCCCCGCCGGTGTTGATCGTGGTCGCCTCGCGTCCGAGGAACTCGATCCTGCCGTCGGCGAGGCGGCGCGCCCGGTCGCCGGGGACCGAGAACCGCTGATCGCCGATCGACACGAACGTCGCAGCGGTCTTCTCTGCGTCGCCGAGGTAGCCGAGCGGGATGTTGCCGGTGGTGGCCATCCAGCCGACCTCCTCGGAGCCGGGCTCGAGCAGCCGTGAGCGGTCGTCGGAGAGCACAGTGACGGCGCCGCGCCCGTCGAAGATCCGACCTTCCGACTCGCGCCGCGCATGAACGCCGGACTCGGACGAGCCCAGCATGTCGGCGATCCGCAGCCCGGGCACCTGTGCGCGCAGCCGGTCCTTGAGCTCGTCACGCAGCACGGCGCCGCTGTTGACGAGGACGCGCAGCGCCAGGGTCCGCGGCTGTCGCTCGAGCTCGTCCACGATCGGCGCGGCGAACGCGTCGCCCACGATCATCAGGGTCGTGACGTCGTGCGACGCACACGTGTCGAGGAGGCGGGCCGCGTCGAACCGTTCGGGTTCGGGTGGAAACACCACCGTGCCGCCGCCGAGCCAGCCGCCCAGGGCGATGCCGCCGCCGGCGCCATGCATGAGCGGCGGCGCGGGCAGCACGATGCCCCTGACCTTGAGCGCACGAGCGACAGCCAGCTCCAGCTCCGTGATCGGGAGGCCGTCGCGGCCGCGCACGCCGAGCGCGCCGTGCACCATGTCGCCGACGCGCCAGATCACGCCCTTGGGCTGGCCGGTAGTGCCTCCGGTGTAGAGCAGGTGGTGGTCGTCGGGGCCGGAATCGGGCGCTCCGAGGGCTGGATCGGCCGCGGCGAGCGCGGCCTCGTAGTCCCGCGCACCGTCGAGCATCTGCGCACCGGAGCCGTCGTCCACCTGGAGCAGGACCGGCCGGCGGTCGAGGCAGGGGAGCACCTCGGCGAGCACGGGCGCGAAGCGGGCGCCGTAGACGAGCACAGCAGGGCGGGCATCCCGGAAGAGGTACGTCAGCTCGTCCGCCGTGTAGCGGTAGTTGACGTTGAACGGCACCACCGACGCTTTGTGCCCGCCGAGCAGCGCCTCGAGGTACTCCGGTCCGTTGTGGAGCAGGATCCCCAGGTGGTCCTGCCCCGTCTCCCAGGCGGGCTCGCCGGACAGCGGACGGCGAGTGCCGAGGTTCTGTCCGCGGAGCACGGCGCACAGGCGCCGGGTGCGGTCGGTCGTCTCGGACCAGGTCCAGGTCCGGTCAGCGACGATGCACGGCTCGTCGGGGATCGCGGCAGCGATCGACTCGTGAAGGGTGGCCAGGTCGAGCTGGGTCACGGTGACTCCTCCTCGAAGAGTGGGAAGCTCTCGCCTTCCTCGGGATGCCGGTACGTCGTCTGGAGCCGCATTCCCACGGTCGGCGACTCGGCGTTGACGCGCGCATGGATCCAAGGACCCTCGTCGAGCTCGACGATGCCGATCGTGTAGGGCACGCGGTAGGCCGGGTGCGGCGCCCGGTGCACCACGGTGTACGACGCGAGGACTCCTGCGCCTCCGGCCGCACCCCATTCGAGGACAGCACTGGCACAGGTGGTGCACACGACAGCCTCGGGAGGCAGTGCTTGCCCGCAAGCCGAGCACCAGCGGATGACGAGCCGGTCGTCGGCAGCCGCGTCGAAGAACCCCGCGCTCTTGCTGTCCCGCTCGATCATCGGGCACCTCCCAACACCAGCGTCGCGTGGTGCTCGAGCACACCGCCGTTGCCACTCACCATGACGATGTCGGCCCGGTCGACCTGGCGTGCGCCGGCCTGGCCGCGCGCCTGGACGACGGCCTCGAGTACTGGGGTGAACCCGGTCAGGTAGTAGGCCGAGAGCTGTCCCCCGCCAGTGTTGCAAGGCAGCGAGCCCCCCGGGGCCAGGTGGCCCTCGGCGACGAATGCCCCGCCTTCGCCCTTGGGGACGAATCCGTAGTCCTCGAGGGTCACCAGGACGGTGTAGGTGTAGCAGTCGTAGAGCTGGAGGAGGTCGACGTCCCCGACGTCGACGCCGGCCATCTTGAGCGCGGCCGGACCCGCGTCGGCCGCGCCGGTGCGCAGCCCGAAGTCCGAGTCGCGGTGCATGACCCGCCCCGGGTGGGCCTGTGCCCAACCGAGTACCGGAACCACGGGCTGGGCGAGGTCTGCGGCGCGGTCCGTGGACGTCACGATGACCGCTGCTCCGCCGTTGGAGACGAGGCAGCAGTCGAGCAGGTGCAACGGGTCGGCGACGAGGGGGGACGACTGGTGCTGCTCGAGGGTCAGCGGGTCGCGGAACTGGGCGACCGGGTTGTCGGCCGCCCAGGCCCGCTGCCCGACCGCGACGGCACCGAGCTGCTCGCTGGTCGTGCCGTAGGTCGCCATGTGTCGCTGCGCAGCGAGCGCGTAGAAGACGTTGGGGGTGACCGCACCGATCTCGGCGTGATAGGCGGCGAAGCCGGTCGGGAGCGCGCGAGGCTTGCCGAATGCGTCTCTAGCGGATCCCTTGGGCTTGAGCGGGGTGTCGGCGAAGACGCAGGCGACGGCGCTCGCCCCGCCGAAGGCGATGGTCGCGGCGGCGTGGGCGATCATCGCGGCCGGGCTGGCACCGAGCGCGTTGATCTCAGCGAGCAGCCGGAGGTCGCGCAGGCCGAGGACCTTCTGGAGCGACAGCTTCGGAGCGCCGGCCACACCGGCGGAGACGAGCAGCCCGTCGAGGTCGGTGAGCGCCAGCCCGGCATCCGCAGCGGCGAGCCGCACTGCCTCGGCGGCGAGCTCGGTGGCGCTCCGGTCGAAGACCTTGCCGACATCGGTCAGGCCGATGCCGGCGATCGCGGTGTGGGTCGACGTCATTCGTTCCTCCTCGCACTAAGAAGCCTGTCGATTCACCGTACGACCGTACGGACGGTCAGTCAATGTGACGAGGTCGCCCCGCTCCCCGCCCGTGCTGGCACGTCGCTCCGGTCAGGTGTCGGATCGTGCGTAGAGCTCGTCGATCTCCGCGGCGTACTTCCGGGCGATCGGGCGGCGCTTGAGCTTCGACGTCGGGGTCATCTCATCGCCCCCCGGCAACCAGTAGTCCGGCAGGACGGTGAACTTCTTGATCTGCTCGATGCGCGAGAGCTTCTCGTTGCCGGAGTCGACGCTCGCCTGGATCTCGGCCAGGATTCGCTCGTCCTTGACGAGGGCGGCCGGGTCGGCGTCCACGCCCAGCCTGTTCGCATACACCGCAGCTGCCTCGGGGTCGAGCGTGATCAGCGCGACGTTGTAGGACCGGCCGTCGCCGTAGGCCAGCGTCGGGCCGATCAGCGGTGAGCCGGCCGCAATCGCGCCTTCGATGTTGCTCGGCGACATGTTCTTGCCGCCGGAGTTGATGATCAGCTCCTTCTTGCGGTCCACGATCTTGAAGTAGCCCTCGTCGTCGACGGTCACGACGTCACCGGTGTGCAGCCAGCCCTCGGCGTCGATCGCCTCCGCCGTCTGCTCCGGATCGTTGCGGTAGCCGCGCATCATCCATGGCATCCGGACCAGTAGCTCGCCGTCCTCCGCGACCTTCGCCTCGGCGCCGGGTGCGATCTTTCCGACGGTGCCGATCTTCGCTTCCTCCGCCGTCGTGCCGGTGCCGACCATGCACTCGGACATGCCCCACATCTCCGCCACCGGCAGTCCGAGCTGCTTCAGGAACGCGTAGACGCCCGGCGGAATCTGCGCGGCGCCCGACAGTGCCCACTTCAGCTGATCGAGACCCAGTTTGGCGCGGACCTTGGCCAGCACCGCGCGGTCCAACATGCTGAACTGCGCACGCTCGAGCGCACCCAGCGCCTCCCCCTTGGCGCGCTTGTCCGCGAGCTCCAGGGCGCGGTGGAGCAGCGCGGCCTTCGGGCCGCGTGCCTCCTCGAAGGCCAGATCAAGGGCGGTCTTGAGCTTCTCCCAAACCCGGGGCACGGCACAGAAGTAGGTCGGGCGCACTTGCCCCAGCACCTGCGCCAGCTGGGTCAGGTCACCCACGCTGGTGACCTGTGCGCCCTTGGCAGCCGCGTAGTAGTGGCTGATGAACCGATCCCCCGCGTGACAGGACGGAAAGTAGGAGATCGTCCTGTCGCCGGCACCGATCGGCCAGATCGCCTCGAACGCCTCGATCAACCGCAGCACTCCGCCGTGCGTGTGCTGGACACCCTTCGGATTGCCGGTCGTGCCGGAGGTGTAGATCAAACACAGCACGTCATCGGGCTGCACCGCGCGCCAGGTCGCTTCGAAGTCGAAGTCATCGGCCGGCTGCAGCTTGTCGAGATCACCGGCCTCCACCACCAGCAGGTGCTCCGGCGCCGCGCCGGAGTCCTTGATGCGGTCTGCGAACTGCTCGTCGCAGAGGATGACCTTGGCGCCACCGTGCTCGATGAGGTACTTGATCTGCTCAGGCGAGCTGGTGTTGTAGATGGAGTACGTCGTCGCGCCGAGGTGCGATGCCGCGACCTCGGTGATGTTGAACTCCGGCCGGTTGCTCAGCATTGCCATGAAAGAGTCGCCGCGCTTCAGCCCGAGTGCGGCGAACCCCCCGGCGATGCGCTCGACCTCGTCGGCGTACTGCCGCCAGGTGAGGCTGATGCTGTCATCGGCGGTACGCAGCGCGAGCTCGTCCGGATGGGCCGCGACGGTCTGCTGGAACGCCTCGGGGAACGTGGTGGCCTTGGGCATCGACATCTCCTGGGTATCAGCTATCGACGACATCATGATCACTGACCGTTCGTACAGTCAATAGATATGCTTGAAGATTCGGACTGAATGCAATGACCACGTTCTTCATGCGGCCAGCGATCCGTGGCGGCGCAACGATGGCGCCACCGTTGCCCGCCGGGAGGATGGTGCGGCTCGGGGACGGAGGCGAGACGTTCGTGCGCGACTGCCCGGGCCCGGTGAACTCTGTGCCAGTTGTGCTTCTCCATGGTTGGACGCTGACGGCTGACGTCAACTTCTTCAAGGTTTTCGCGCCACTATCTGAGCACCACCGGGTCATCGCTCCGGACATTCGGATGCACGGACGCGGTCCGCGGAACGGGTTCTCGGTCGACCAGGCCACCAACGACGTCATCGCTGTGCTGGACGAGTTGGACGTCGACCGGGCAATCGTGTGCGGATACTCGATGGGCGGTGGGATCGCGGCGGCGTTGGCGTCCAGCTACCCCGAACGGGTCGCAGGTCTCGTCATCGCCGGGACGGGCGCGTACTACCGCGGCAACTGGCGGGACCGAATGATCATCGAGGGCATCAACGCTCTTTCCGTGCTGGTGGCCTGCGGGATCAACCCGCGCCCGGCGGGCCCGCTGCTGATTCCCGCACTCCTGGGAACGGACCTATCCCCGGAACGGCGGAGGTGGATGAGGAGTCAGGTCGCCCAGAACTCGCTCAAGGACATCTTGTCCGTGATCGCGTTCATTCGATCGGACTTCCGCCTCGAACCGGCGCTCATCGGGAAAGCCCTGCCGCCCGCTGAATACATCCTGCTTTCCCGCGACCGGATCTGTCGTCCACCGTTGCAACGCGAGCTGGCGGATCTGCTCGGAGCCCACATCTCCCCGTTGTCCGGCGATCACGGGATCGCGCTGACCCACCCCGAGAGGTTCGCCACCGCGTGTGTCGAGGCGATCTGCCGCCTCGACGAAAGGCTGGAGGGGCGGCAACACCGGCGGCTCGCCTGACCGCGGCCCCCTGCACTCGCGGTACGGGCCACGATGGTCCGAACGTGCTTGACCCCTACTTGGGAGGCATGCGAATGCCGCCGTCGACGCGAATGACCTCACCGTTCATGTAGGAGTTGGTGAGGCACTCGATCACCATCGACGCGAGCTCGTCGCCGGTGCCGAGGCGCTTGGGGAAGAGGACGTTCTGGCCGAGGTTGGCCTTGAACGCCTCCGACGCCTCCCCCTCGCCGTAGATCGGGGTGTCAATCATGCCCGGCGCGATGCAGTTGACACGGAGACCGGCGGCCGACAGGTCGCGCGCGACCGGGAGGGTCATGCCGACGACGCCACCCTTGGAGGCCGAGTACGACGCCTGGCCGATCTGGCCGTCGAACGCCGCCACGCTCGCCATGTTGACGATCGCGCCCCGGCAGCCGTCCTCGTCGGGCTCGTTGAGGCTCATCGCGGTCGCAGCCTGACGCACCATGTCGAAGGTGCCGACCACGTTGATCGCGATGACCTTCTGGAAGGCCTCGAGCGAGTGCGCCGACTCGACAGTGCCGTCCCGGCCGATGGTGCGCTGCGCCCAGCCGATGCCCGCGGAGTTGACCACCGCCCGCAGCGGCGCGATCTCGGCGGCGGCCTTGACCGACGCGGCGATCTGCTCGGTGTTGGTGACGTCGACCAGGGCGAAGACGCCCTTGATCTCCTCCGCGAGGGCCTCGCCCTTGTCG
>Ga0164290_1001236_pt1 | contig 44628 bp, 36 predicted proteins | sample Micstemetagenome_FD_108782 | JGI IMG/M metagenome (GOLD analysis project Ga0164290, IMG submission 108782) | Contaminated culture microbial community from soil near Moab, Utah, USA - Microcoleus steenstrupii SON62 (Illumina Assembly) | ecosystem: Environmental > Terrestrial > Soil > Soil crust...
CGGCCTGGCCCACCTCGTCGAAGGCCATGACCACCACGGCGGCGCCGTAGCGCAGGCATTTCACGGCCTGTTCCCGGAACTCGGCCTCGCCCGCCTTCATCGAGATCGAGTTCACGATCGGCTTGCCCTGGACGCATTTCAGGCCCGCCTCGATCACCTCCCATTTCGAGCTGTCGATCATCACCGGCACCCGGGCGATGTCGGGTTCGGCCGCGATCAGGTTGAGGAAGGTGACCATGGCCTGCTTCGAATCCAGCAGGCCCTCGTCCATGTTGATGTCGATCACCGAGGCCCCGGCCTCGACCTGCTGACGCGCCACCGACAGGGCGGCGGCGTAGTCGCCGTCGATGATCAGCTTCTTGAATTTGGCCGAGCCGGTGACGTTGGTCCGCTCGCCGACGTTGATGAAGGTGGGACGCATTAGAAGAACCATTTCCGGGCTTTGAGATCCGCGAAGCGGCGCAGGATCGCCCCTAGGGTTCCGTCCTTTTGGCGCTCGGCGAGCAGGCCGTAGGAAAACCGCTCGCCGCGGATGACGAAGGTCGCATAGCCGATCAGAGTCTTCTTGTCGGCCGACGTGATCGTGTCCGGCGTCGGTCGATCGTGGGCGCCGGCTAGAATGTCGTCATAGACCTTGGAGGGTCGGGGCGCGCCCAAACCCTTCACGGCCTGCATCCAGCGGTCGAGAACGGGAGCGTACTGCGGCACGCCGTCTGCCCAGTGCATGAACGCGTCCGCCGGGGTCGCGTCGATCTGGTCCGCTAGAGCGCGGAGATCTTTCGCGGACAGACCCATCACGCCACCAACTCAAACGGTTCCAGCCCCGACAACCGCATCGCCACCGGCCGCTCCGGTATTTCCCGCGTCGGCAGTTTCGACACCGCCTCCGCCGTATGCCGGATATGCTCCGGCGTCGTGCCGCAGCAGCCGCCGACGATGTTGACCAGACCGGAAGCCGCCCATTCCTCGATGAAGTGGGCGGTCTGATGCGGTTCCTCGTCATACTGGCCCATGGCGTTGGGCAGGCCGGCGTTGGGATAGGCGGCGACCAGGGTGTCGGCCACCCGGCTCAGCTCGGCGATGAACGGCCGCATCAGATCGGCGCCGAGGGCGCAGTTGAAGCCGATGGCGAAGGGCTTGGCGTGGCGCACGCTGTCCCAGAAGGCTTCCGCCGTCTGGCCCGAGAGGGTCCGGCCCGACCGGTCGGTGATCGTGCCCGAAATCCAGATCGGCAGGGCCTCCATCCCCTCGTCCTCGAGGTCCTTGATGGCCTTGATCGCGGCCTTGCAGTTCAGCGTGTCGGTGATGGTCTCGATCAGATACAGGTCGACCCCGCCCTCGTTCAGCGCCTTCACCTGATGGCGATAGGCGTCATAGACCTGGTCGAAGGTCACCAGTCGCGCGCCGGGGTCGTTCACGTCCGACGACATCGACAGCATCTTGTTCAGCGGCCCGATCGACCCGGCGGCGAAGCGCGGCTTGTGCGGCTCCTTCGCCGTCCAGCGGTCGGCTGCGGCGCGCGCCAGTTTCGCGCCCCCCAGATTGATGTCCCAGACCGACTGTTCGTCGAGTTTGTAGTCGTCCTGGGCGATGACCGTGGCCGAGAAGGTGTTGGTCTCGGAGATGTCGGCCCCGGCGGCGAAATACCGGTCGTGAAGGTCCGCGATGACGTCCGGCCGGGTCAGGCACAGGATGTCGTTATTGCCCTTCATCTGGCCGACGTGATCCGTGAACCGGTCGCCGCGGAAATCCTCTTCCGACAGGTCGCTGCGCTGGATCATCACGCCCCAGGCGCCGTCGAGGACGAGGATGCGCTCCCTCGCGGCCCGGTGCAGGGCGGCGATGCGTTCGCTGCGGGGAAGGGGGAAATTCATACCGGGGCGGCCTTCGTCTCACGCACGCCCAGTACGCGGCAGATGGCATAGACCAGGTCGGCGCGGTTCAATGTGTAGAAGTGGAAGTCGGCGAAGCCCTCTTCCTGCAGCCGGGCGCAGGTCTCGGCGGCGACAGAGGCCGCCAGCAGCTTGCGGGTCTCGGGATCGTCATCCAGCCCGTCGAAATGCGCCGCCAGCCAGCCGGGGATCGAGGCCCCGCAGGCGCCGCACATCCGCTTCAGGCCGGTGAAGTTGGACACCGGCATGATCCCGGGGATCAGCGGGATGATCACCCCCGCCGCCCGGACGCGATCACGGAAGCGCAGGAAGGCGTCCATGTCGAAGAAGAACTGGCTGACCGCGCGGGTCGCGCCGGCGTCGATCTTGGCCTTCAGCACATCGATGTCGTGGTCGATCGACGGGCTCTCGGGGTGGCGCTCCGGATAGACGCCGACGGTGATGTCGAAGCCGCCGACGCGGCTGATGGCCCGGGCGAGCTCGGTGGCGTTGGCGTAGCCGTCGGAGCGAGGTTGATAGACCCCGCCGATGCCTGATCCTCCCGGCGGGTCCCCACGCAGGGCGACGATGTGGTTCACGCCCGTGGCCTTGTAGTCGCGGATCACGTCATCGACCTCGTCCCGGCTGGCTTCGACGCAGGTCAGATGTGCGGCGGGCCGGAGGGTCGTTTCCGACAGGATACGGCTGACGGTGCGGTGGGTCCTTTCGCGGGTGGAGCCCCCGGCGCCATAGGTGACCGATACAAAGGCGGGGTCCAGCGGGGCCAGACGCTGGATCGCCTTCCAGAGGTTCGCTTCCGCTTCGTCGGATTTGGGCGGGAAGAACTCGAACGACACCCGCGGGCGCGACGCGTCCTGTCCCGCGCGGGCGACCGGCCCCAGCGGAGACAGCAAGAGAGCGCGGGCCTCGGCCAGGCTGCGGGGGGCGATGCTCATGCGACCTTCTCCGCGGCCGCGGCCGGGCGTTCGGCGGTCCAGATCGAGACGGTCAGACCATCGGTATCCGGGGGAAGGGCGATCGGCGCGCTGGGGGTCAGGCCCGCCTCGCCAAGCCAGCGCCGCATCTCGCTGTCGGCGAAGCCGAGCCGCCGATGCTGGTGCTCGTCGCGCAGATATTCGAGCTGGTGTGGGGCGAAATCGACGATCAGCAGCCGACCGCCCGGCATGACCAGCCGCGCCGCCTCGGCCACCGCGGCTGCGGGATCGGCGAGGTAGTGCAGCACCTGATGCACCATCACCAGATCCGCGCTCTGCTCCGGCAGACGGGTGGCGAAGATGTCGCCGTGGCGCAGTTCGACCTTGTCGAGACCCGCCTTGGTGACGTTGGCGCGGGCGATGTTCAGCATGTTCTGGCTGAGGTCCAGACCGACGGCCATCTTCGCCTTTCGTCCCAGCAGGGTCAGCATTCGACCCGAGCCGGTGCCCAGGTCGACCACCCGCTCAAACGGCCCGTCGCCGGCGGCCCGGGCGATGGCGGCCTCGACCGCGCTCTCGCTGACGTACAGGGAGCGGATGCGGTCCCACTGGGGCGCGACACGCTCGAAATAGGCTCCGGCGGCGGCCTCCCGATCCCGTCGCACCGCTTCCAGACGCCGGTCGTCGGCCTCGCCTTCCCCGGCGTCGAGCAGGTCAAGAACCGTGTCGATCAGCCGCCGAGCGGGGAGGTCGGACGACAGGCGGTAGAAGACCCGGGCCCCGTCGGGAAACCGCTCGATCAGTCCGGCGTCCGTCATCAGCTTCAGGTGCCGCGACACGCGCGGCTGGCTCTGGTCCAGGATGCGGGACAACTCCATGACCGACAGCTCCTCTCCGGCCAGCAGGGAGAGTACGCGCAGGCGGGTCGGCTCTCCCGCAGCGCGAAGGGCTTCGACAGTCTGGTCAGCGGTCAACGACATGTCCTTATATAAAGATATCCTTATATGATTTGGCAAGGAAAATCGCTGGCCAGACGCCGGATCGGGGATCAGTCTGCGTGGAACGGCAAACCCCTGTCGTGAGGCCATCCATGACCCTTCGCCCGATTGCGCTCGTCGCCCCCCTCGTTCTGATCGCCGCGCTCGCCGGATCGGCGGCCGCCCAGACCCCGCCGCAGGCCGGCATGCAGGGTATTCCGCGCACGGCCGAGGAGGTTCAGCCCTGGGCGGAGCGGCTGTTCACCCGGTTTGACGCAAATCAGGACGGCGCCATCACCGAGGACGAGTTGGCCGTCCTCGACAGTCCGTCGGCCGCCCCGATGGGCGCCCGCATGCGGATGATGATCCTGGCGGCGGACGCCGACGGCAATGCCCGGGTGACCGTCGAGGAGCTGACCGCCGGGGCCCGGCAGATGTTCGGGCGTATGAACGGCGCGGGCGGCGCCAGGCCGGCTGGCGGCGGCGCGGGCGCAGGCATGGGCGGCGGCGGCGCCGAGATGTTCAGCCCGCCGCGTACGGCCGACTCCGTCGCCCCATGGGCCGAGCGGCTGTTCACCCGTCTGGACGGCAATCAGGACAGCAGCATCACCGGCAACGAGCTTGCGCTTCTCGCCAATCCCATGGTCGCCTCCATGGGCGGGTCGCGCCTGCGCGCCATGATCGCCCAGTCCGACGCCAATCGCGATTCCCGCATCAACCTCGAGGAAATGACCGCCGGCGCGCAGCGGATGTTCGACCGCATGGATATGAACGGCGACGGTCGGCTGTCCGACGCCGAACTGCCCCAGCGCCCGGCGTCCCCTCCGGCGATCGCCATGCCGCCGCCGGCCCCGACCATGCCGACCTTCCCGGACACGCCCGACGGCGGTTGATTCAGGGAACCGGCGTCTTCAGCGGCTCGCCCGCAAAGGCCGCACGGAGGTTCTGCATCAACAGCATCAGCATGCCCTGCACGGCTTCCGTGGTCGCCCCGCCCGTATGCGGCGTCAGCACGGTGTTGGGCGCGTCGGCCCAGCGGGCGGCGTCGACCGGCTCCTCCTCGAACACGTCCAGCGCCGCCTGACCCAGCCGCCCGTCCTTCAGCGCCGCGATCAGCGCGTCCTCGTCGACCAGCTGGCCGCGCGCCACATTGACCAGCAGCCCCTGCGGCCCCAGCGCCTCGATCACCTCGCGCGAGACCAGCCGGATATTGCTGTCGTCGGCCTTGCAGGCCACCACCAGGATGTCGCTGTCACGCGCCAGTTCGAGCAGCGACGCCGCCCGTGGCCAGGCCGCGGCCTTCTCGCGCGGACTCCACCACTTGACGCTCATGCGCAGCGCCCCGGCCCTGCGAGCCACGGCCTCGCCGATTGAGCCGAGGCCGACGATCCCGACCTTCTGGCCGTGCAGCGACGGCGTGATCATCTTGGAGTCCACGGTCCAGCCACCCGCGCGCAACGCCCGGTCGCCGGCGGCGATCTGCCGGCGCGCGGCGATGATCAGACCGATCGCATGGTCGGCCACATCCTCGTGGTTGACCCCGGGCGCATGGCTGACCGGCAAGCCCCGCGCCCGGCACCAGTCGACATCGATTCCGTCATAGCCCGAGGTAAAACAGGCGATCAGCTGCAGGGCGGGCAGGCTCTCGATCAGCGCCTTGTCGAGCGGGAACTCCCCCGCCACCACCAAAGCCCTGATCTGCCCCTGCGCCTCCGCTGGCGGCCCTTCCCAGAAACGGTAGACAGTCCACTCGCTCTCAAGGAAGGCCGTCAGCGGCGCCAGATGCCGCTGCATGATCAGGAGGGCGGGGCGGTCGGTCATGTCCGCACCCTAGAGCAGTCGCGCTCAATGAAAAACGGCCTCCCGACGGATCGGAAGGCCGTTTCCTGAAGGCTTCGAGACTACCGCCCGAACTTCTGGAACTTGATCCGGTGCGGGATCAGGCTCTCGACCCCGAGACGACGCTTCTTGTCCTCCTCATAGGCCTCGAAGTTGCCCTCGAACCATTCCACGTGGCTGTCGCCCTCGAACGCCAGGATGTGCGTCGCCAGACGGTCGAGGAACCAGCGGTCGTGGGAGATGACCACGGCGCAGCCGGCGAACCCTTCCAGCGCCTCCTCGAGGTTCTGCAGCGTCTCGATGTCGAGGTCGTTGGTCGGTTCGTCGAGCAGCAGCAGATTGCCGCCGGTGGCCAGGGTCTTGGCCAGGTGCACGCGGTTGCGCTCACCGCCGGACAGCTGGCCGACCTTCTTCTGCTGGTCGCCGCCCTTGAAGTTGAAGCTGCCGACATAGGCGCGGGTGTTGATCTCGCGCTTGCCGACCATCATCACATCGGTGCCGCCCGATATCGCCTGCCAGATGGTCTCGTCCGGCTTCAGGTCGTCGCGGCTCTGGTCGACATAGGCCAGTTTGACCGTCTCGCCGACGCGGATGGTGCCGGCGTCGGGCTGTTCCTGGCCGGTGATCAGGCGGAACAGGGTCGACTTGCCGGCGCCGTTGGGGCCGATGACGCCGACGATGCCGTTGGGCGGCAGTTTGAAGGTCAGGTTGTCGAACAGCAGCTTGTCGCCGTAGGATTTTCGCAGGCCCTCGGTTTCGAGCACGACATTGCCGAGGCGCGGGCCGGGCGGGATCTGGATCACGGCATGGGTCTGGGCCCCGCGCAGGCTCTCCTGTTCGTCGACCATCCGCTCATAGGCGGCCAGACGGGCCTTGGACTTGGCCTGACGGGCCTTGGCGCCCGAGCGGACCCATTCCAGTTCGCGGGTGAGGGCGCGCTGGCGGGCTTCGGATTCCGACTGCTCCTGCACGACGCGCTTGGTCTTGGCTTCCAGCCAGCTGGAATAGTTGCCCTCGTGCGGATGGCCCTTGCCGCGGTCCAGCTCCAGCGTCCACTTGGTGACGAGGTCCAGGAAGTAGCGGTCGTGGGTCACCAGGATGACGCAGCCCGGGAAGGCCTCCAGATGGTGCTGCAGCCAGGCCACCGACTCGGCGTCCAGGTGGTTGGTTGGTTCGTCGAGCAGCAGCATGTCGGGCTTGGACAGCAGCAGCCGGGCCAGCGCCACGCGGCGCTTCTCACCGCCGGACAGGTTGGTCGTTTCCCAGTCATCGGGCGGGCAACGCAGGGCGTCCATGGCCATTTCGATGCGGCTGTCGATGTCCCAGACGTCGCCGGCGTCGATCTTTTCCTGCAGGGCCGTCATCTCGGCCATCAGCTCGTCGGTGTATTCCTCGGCCATTTCCATGGCGATGGCGTTGAAGCGGGTGACCCACTGCTTCTCCTCGCACCAGGCCTCGACGTTCTCGCGGACGTTCAGGCTGTCGTCGAGCTGGGGCTCCTGCTCCAGATAGCCGCGCTTGATGCCGTCGGCGGCGCGGGCCTCGCCGTTGAACTCGGTGTCCAGCCCGGCCATGATCTTCAGCAGGGTGGATTTGCCCGAGCCGTTGACGCCGACGACGCCGATCTTGGCGTCGTTGTAGAAGCTCAGCCAGATGTTCTCGAAGATCTTCTTGCCGCCGGGAAAGGTCTTGGTCAGACCCTGCATCTGGAAAATGTATTGCTGCGCCATGAGGTGCGGTGCGCCCTGTCGTCTGGATGTGTCGGGAGGTTGGCGCGGGATGTAGCCGCCGCGCCGCCGTTCGGCAAATGTCTAGGCCCGGGGGAGGGCGGATTGATGGCGGTCGCCGCCTCCGCGGTCAGCCGACCAGGGCGGCCCGCTCTTCCGCGGTCAGCATCCGCCAGCGGCCCTCCGGCAGATTGGCCAGCTTCAAGGGACCGATCCGGACCCGGATCAGGTCGACGACCTCCAGGTCCACCATCTCGCACATCCGGCGGATCTGTCGGTTTCGGCCTTCGCGCAGGATGAATTTCAGGCGGAAGGATTCCATCCGGCTGACATAGGCCGGGCGCAGCTGCCGTCCGTCCAGCATCAGGCCGTGGCGCAGGATCTTCAGCTTTTTCTCGGTGACGTCGCCCGCCACCCGGACCAGATACTCCTTGTCCAGATCGGACTGCGGCCCGATCACCGCCTTGGCCACCACGCCGTCCGACGACAGCAGCAGCAGGCCGCGCGAATCCTCATCGAGCCGTCCGATCGGTGGCAGGGAGGCGTCCTCTGGCGGGACCGCGCCCTCGCCGATTCGGTTCGCCTCGGTCAGCAGGCGGACGGCCGGGATCTTGTCCGGCTCCGGCTGCCCCGAGACGAAGCCCAGCGGCTTGTGCAGGACGATGGTGACTCCCTCGGCCAGGGCCGCCGTAGCCCGCTCGCTCAGCGTCAGGGTCTGGCCCGGTTCAAGCTTTCGACCCGCATCGGCGACCACCGCGCCGTCGACCGAAACGAGACCGTCGGCGATCAGGGCGTCCGCCTCGCGCCGCGAGCAGACGCCGGTCTGGCCCAGCCATTTGTTGATCCGGACCGGTTCGGGCCCGTCGTAGGTGCGCGTGAAGCTCATGCGTCAGCCTGTATCAGAGCCGCCGGAACAGGAGCATCAGATTGTTGGCCGGCATCCCGATCCGGCGTGTCAGCCCCAGGCTTTCGGCGCGGGCCGCCGCGACCACCTCGTCGCGGTCGCGCAGACCCCAGGCCGGATCACGCGCCTTCAGGCTCTCGTCAAAGGCCGCATTCGATGGAGCCAGCGGCGCGTCCGCTTCGCGGTAGGGGCCGTACAGCGCCAGCAGTCCGCCGACGGCCAGCCGGCTCCCGGCCAGCGCCATCAGCCCCTCGGTCGCGGCCCAGGGGCTGATGTGGATCATATTGATGCAGACCACGGCGTTGAACGGCCCGTCCGGCCAACCCGCAGCGTCCAGCATGTTAAGCGCCAGGGGCGGGCGCAGGTTGGGCAGGTTCGCGGCCGCCGCCCAGGCGGTGATGCTTGCGCGCGCCTCGGCGCCGGGGTCGCTGGGCGTCCAGTCGAGGCCGGGCAGGGCGCCGGCGAAGGCGACGGCGTGCTCGCCAGAGCCGGCGGCGATCTCAAGCACCCGGCCCCGGGCAGGCAGATGCGCCCTCAGGACATCGAGGATCGGTCCGGTGTTCCGCGCCACGGCGGGCGAGGCGAGGGCTCCCCCGGGGGTCGCTGTGATCGGGTCCATCGTCTGCATGATCATCCGGATAGCCCGCGGCGGCCTGTGCCGCGACCGGAATTATGCAGGCTCCGCCGTGCGTCTCGCTCGCAAGAGGTTGAAACGTGCGTCGGTTGACGCCGCGTCTGCTTCGGTGTCATTCCGGCTGAAACATTGCGTGATATAACGCGCAGCGGAGGAGCCACGGCGGCGTCAGATCGCCGGGCGACGTTCAGGAGAATTCGCGTGACCCAGTCGATTCCCGGCCTGCATCCGGCCCCCACCAACCACGCCGGGCTCGTCGCCTGGGTCGAGCAGATCGCCGCCCTGACCAAGCCGGCGCGGGTCCACTGGTGCGACGGTTCAGAGGGTGAGAAGGCCGCCATCGTCGCCGATCTGATCGGCAAGGGGACGCTGAAGGAACTGGATCAGACCAAGCGTCCCGGCTGCTACTACGCCGCCTCGGACCCGAAGGACGTGGCCCGCGTCGAGAGCCGCACCTTCATCTGTTCCGCCAATGAGATCGACGCCGGTCCGACCAACAACTGGGCCGACCCGGTCGAGATGCGCGCACGCCTGAACGGCCTGTTCGACGGCTGCATGGCCGGTCGGACCATGTACGTCGTGCCCTTCTCGATGGGGCCGCTGGGCTCCAGGATCAGCGCCCTCGGCGTCGAGATCACCGACAGCGGCTATGTGGCGGTCTCCATGGGCGTCATGACCCGCATGGGCCAGCCCGCGCTGGACGTGCTGGGCCACGACGGCGCCTTCGTTCCGGCCGTCCACACCCTGGGAGCCCCGCTGGCCGACGGTCAGGCTGACGCGCCGTGGCCCTGCAACGAGGACAAGTGGATCGTCCACTATCCCGAGACGCGCGAGATCTGGTCCTATGGCTCGGGCTATGGCGGCAACGCCCTGCTGGGCAAGAAATGCTACGCCCTTCGCATCGCGTCGGTCATGGCCCGCGACGAGGGCTGGCTGGCCGAACATATGCTGATCCTCAAGCTGACCGACCCGAAGGGCCGCGCCAAATACATCGCCGCCGCCTTCCCGTCGGCCTGCGGCAAGACCAACCTGGCCATGCTGCAGCCGACCATCCCCGGCTGGACCGCCGAGACGATCGGCGACGACATCGCCTGGATGCGGTTCGGCGACGACGGACGCCTGTACGCCGTCAATCCGGAGGCCGGCTTCTTCGGCGTCGCCCCCGGCACCAGCCGCAACACCAACGGCAACGCCCTGGCCACCATGGCCACCAACACCGTCTTCACCAACACCGCCCTGACCGCCGACGGCGACGTCTGGTGGGAAGGCCTTACCAAGGAAGCGCCAGAGGGTCTGACCAACTGGAAGGGCCAGCCGCACGACCCCGCCTCGGGCGAGCCCGCCGCCCATCCGAACGCCCGCTTCGCCGCTCCGGCGTCGCAGTGCCCGACCATCGCGCCGGAGTGGGAGGACCCGAAAGGGGTGCCGATCGACGCCATCCTGTTCGGCGGCCGCCGCGCCTCGGCCGTGCCGCTGGTGACGGAAGCGTTCGACTGGGAGCACGGCGTCTTCATGGGCTCGTCGGTCGCCTCGGAAGGCACCGCGGCCGCCGAGAACGCCATCGGATCCCTGCGCCGCGATCCCTTCGCCATGCTGCCCTTCTGCGGCTACAACATGGGCGACTATTTCGCCCACTGGCTGTCGATCGGCGGGCGCACGGAGGCGGCGAAACTGCCGCGCCTCTACTTCGTCAACTGGTTCCGCAAGAACGAGGACGGCCAGTTCGTCTGGCCGGGCTTCGGCGACAATGCGCGGGTCCTGAAGTGGATTTCGGAACGTCTCGACGGCGAGGCCGGCGCCGTCGACACCCCGGTCGGCCGGGTTCCGACCCGAGAGGCGCTGGACCTGTCGGGCCTGAGCCTGTCGGACGCCGATCTGTCCACCCTGCTGGACGTCGACGCCGAGGTCTGGGCCGAGGAAGCGTCGCTGATCCCCGACTTCTACGCCCAGTTCGGCGACCGTCTTCCAGCCCGGCTCTGGGCCCAGCACGAAGCGCTCACAGCGCGGATCGAGGCCAACCGGGCGGCGGCCATCGCCGCAGAGTAGGCCTTGCTTTCACGGCCCGGGGGGTCGATCAGATCGAGCGTGGCTTCCTCCCCTGATGTGATCGTCATCGGCGCGGGCGTTCTCGGCCTTTGCGCCGCGGCCGAACTGGCCGTACGCGGGCACGCCGTGACCGTCGTCGACCCCGGCGCGCCGAACGCCTCGTCCGTGGCCGCGGGCATGATTGCGCCGGCGCTTGAGTCCCTGCTGGAGGACGTTTCCGCCGATCGCGCGGCGCTGCTGAAGCGGGCCCGCGATCTGTGGCCGGTCTTTGCGGAGGCCCATGCACTGCGGCTGCTGCGTGAGGGCGCTGAGTGGCGTGGTCCGGATGCGCCGGCGGCGATCGCCCGCCTCCATGCCCTCGGCTTTGAGGCGCGCCGGGCGCCGGGCGGTCTGGTCACGGCCGACGACTGGCGCATAGACGTCGCCGCAACCTTGAAGGCGCTGGGCCGCACGCCGGGAGTCTCGATCGTCCGGGGGCGCGTCTCCCGCCTGTCCGGCGACGCCCGCCGCTGGCGCGTCGAGGCCGGAGACGGCCGGGTCTGGTTCAGCTCCACGGCCGTTCTGGCGACCGGCGCCGGCGACCCCGTACCAGGCCTGCCCGACAGGGTGGCCGCCGCGATGGCGATGATCACGCCGATCCGGGGCCAGCTGACCTTCGTTTCCATGCCCGCGCCGCCGCGTACGGTCCGGGCCCCCGGGATCTATGCGGCGCCGGCAGAGGGCGGAGTGGTCATCGGCGCCACCATGGAGCCCGGCCGCCGCGATCTGGAGCCCGACCCGGTCGAGGCCGCGCGTCAGGCCGAAGCCGGCCTGGCGTTGCTCGGCGCATCGGGCGAGGCGGGGGCGACGCGGGTCGGCATCCGCGGGGCGACGCCGGATGGTCTTCCGATGGCGGGTCCGACCGGCGAGGCCGGACTGCATCTGGCCCTGGCTCCCCGCCGCAACGGATGGCTGCTGGGGCCGCTGGTCGCCCGGGTCGTGGCCGACGGAATCGAGGGCAGGCCGCCGCTGGCGGACGCCGCCGCCCTCGATCCGTTCAGGTTCGCCTGATCAGTCCGTCGGCGGATTGAACCGCAGGTTGATGCTCACCCGCGACCCCTCCGCGGCGCCGTTGACGGTCCGCGGATTGACCCGGAAGTGGCGCGACAGGCTCTGCGCCGCGCGGCCGAAACCGTAGCCGCCCGGCGTCTCCCGCGTCACGTTGCAGTCGGTCACCGCCCCGTTGGGCAGCACGAGGCAGTTCAGCGCCGCCGAACCCGCCGTGCCCGAGGCGATCGCCCGCTCCGGATAGGCCCGCATCATCTGCTCGGCCGACGGCTGACGCGACCATGTCGGGTCGCGGATCACCGCCGGCGGCGTGGGCGTCGGCGCCGGCTCCGCCACGCTGTCAGGAGCCGGGACCGGAACCTCCGTGTCGAACGTCAGGACCGTGCTGTTCGTGGGCGCGGCGTCCGTCGGCGCTGCCGTGATGGTGTCGGTGGGGCTGAGAGGGCGCGGCGTGTCGTTGAGCGGCGGATTGGGCGCGGGCGGCGTCTCCGACGGCTTGACGGGTTCGGGCGGCTTGGGCCGGTAGTTGAAAACCTCGATGATCGGGCCTTCGGGCTGCTCGGGCGCCAGCGGCATCTCGAACCGCTGATAGTACATCGCGGCGCCCAGTCCGGCGTGGGCCGCGACAACGACGCCGAGGGCGATCCAGGTGGTCCTGGACCAGCGCGGCGTCTTGCGTTCGTTATAGTCGATCGGCCCCACCATTCCGGGGCCGCCTGCTGTCTTGATCATCATGGCCGTATCGTCCCTGTCAATCGCCGTCCCCACAGCGTCCCAAGGAGAAGTTGAGCGCTGACGTCACGGCAAGTTTTGGGCGAACTCCGCCTTGAAAGCGCCACCGTGGACGCCGGAGGGATGAACGTTAAGAGTCTGTGGACGTGAAGATCGATGTTAGGATTCGATTAACCACGAGCGGCCAGCCTGATCAGCAATGAACGTCGGACCGATTCCATCAGCGGGAGGAGTTGAGGCCGCCATCAGGCGCGCCTCCAACGCCACGGGCGTGGACGCCGATTTTCTCGTCCGGACCGCGCGCCGCGAAAGCGCGATGAACCCCTCGGCGCGCGCGCGCACCTCGTCGGCGGCGGGCCTGTTCCAGTTCATCGAACAGACGTGGCTTGGCACGGTCAAGGCTCATGGAGCCAAGCATGGCTATGGCCAGTATGCCGACCTCATCTATCGCGGCGGCGACGGTCGGTGGCGGGTCGAGGGCTCGGCGCGCAACATCGTGCTGGATCTCAGGTTCGATCCCCAGGCCGCCTCGACCATGGCGGCGGAACTGACGGCGTCGAACGCAGCCTATCTTCGCGGCCGGTCCGGACGGGAGCCTGGAGCCGGAGATCTGTACGCGGCCCATTTTCTCGGGCCGGCGGGTGCGGCGAAGCTCATGGATGCAATGGACCGGCAGCCCGGCGGCAGCGCACCGGCGCTGTTCCCCGAAGCCGCCGCGGCCAACCGCTCCATTTTCTATCGCGACGGCCGGCCGGCGACGGTGGCCGAGGTTCACGCCAACCTGCAGCGCAGCGCGGGGCACGGGGCCCCGGCCTCCTCGGCTGGTGCGGCTCCGGCGGCGCCGGATGCGAGCGAGCGTGACCAGATGCTGGCGGCGAGACTGGACCGTCTGAAACAGGACCAAAGCCTTCTGGCGCTGCTTCTGGGGCAGGACGGTCAGAGCAAGAGCGGCTTCGGCGGCGCGTTCGCACCCGAGCCTGACAAGCGCGCCTGAGCGCGAATCCGGCGATGGTGAACCGCCCGTTAAGGATGACGGGCCGATGCTGACCGGCACAGCCTGGACCCGCTCATGACCGCCTATCGCGCCCGCCTCACCGAGATCGACATCCGCCGCCTGATCAAGGCGACGGACGCGGATGAACGAGCCGCCGCCGCCCACAAGCTGTGCCGCAGCATGGACAGGGCGGAGCTGCGCGACGAGGACCGTGAGGCGGCGCAGAAGATACTCCGCATGCTGGCGCAGGACGCCGCCGAGCTGGTGCGCCGCGCCATGGCGGTGACGCTGAAGGCCTCGGACCTGATGCCCCGTGACGTGGCGCGAAAGCTGGCCGCTGACGCCGACAGCGTCGCCCTCCCGATGATCAATTTCTCCCCGGCGTTCTCGGACGAGGATCTGATCGAGATCATCCAGGCTGGATCGCCTCTGCGCCAGGTCGCCGTGGCCGGCCGCCCGGCTGTCGGACGCGACGTCGCGACAGTTCTGGCGGAAATCGGTTGCGAACAGGCCGTGCGAACCCTCGCGTCGAACGACAACGCCGATATCGCGGAAGCTGCGCTTGGCCGCTGTGTCGAGCGGTTCGGCACGTCGCCCGAGGTGGTGGCCGCGATCGCCTATCGGCAGGTCCTGCCGTTGTCCGTCACGGAACGGCTGGTGGGGCTGGCCTCCGACGCGGTGCGCGAGCATCTGGTGACCCGTCACGCGGTCGCGCCGGAGACCGCCATCCGTCTGGCCGCCTTCGCGCGCGAGCGCGCGACGGTCGATCTGGTGGATCAGGCTTCGAACCATGCCGACCTGCCGCAGTTCGTGGCCAATCTGAATTCACGCCGCGTTCTTACGGCCTCGCTGCTTCTGCGAGCGCTCGCCCGGGGACAGATGGCGCTGTTCGAGCACGGGATCGCCGAACTGGCGGGAACGCCGCACGCGCGGGCCTGGCTCATGATCCACGACGCCGGCCCGCTCGGACTCAAGGCGATCTATGATCGGGCAGGCCTGCCGCCGCGGCTGTTCCATGCCTATCGCGCCGGGGTCGACACCTGGCGCACGCTGCAGGCCGAGGGCGTGGACACGTCGGACGACGCCTTCCGCCAGCAAATGCTGGAACGTTTCCTGACCCAACGGCCGAACGCGCCGCGGGACGATCTGGCCTATCTGATGGAGCGGCTCGACCACGATCCGCTGCCGTTCAAGACCGGGGTGGGCGTCGCGGCCTGACAGCAAAACGCCCGCCGGAGGCGGGCGTCTGCACGGCGAATCCGTCGGCCGGTCAACCGAGGTGTTCGGCGACCCTGGCTTCCAGCGTTTCCGCCAGGATCTTGCCGACCGGATGGTCGTCGGTCTGAATCTCGTCCCGCACCACCGCCTTGATGGCGTCGATATGGGCGTCCAGCAGCACGAGCGGCGCGGCCATGCGTCTGCCCGGGTCGTCCATGATCCTGCAGAGCGAGCCGGCGAGCCGCGTGACCAGCGGATACTGGTAGGTCGTGCCCAGACCCTTCAGATCATGGGCGCGGAAATACAGGGCTTCGGCCGTCGCGGCGTTGTAGCCTGCGCTGCGGATGGCGGCCTGGGCTTGGTCGAGTTTGACGATCTCGTCCTGGAGCCACTGGCCGAACTGGGCGGACATCGCCTTGAGCGCCTCTTCGGCCTTTGCGATAGCGCTGGCGTCGATGCCGCCGAATCCTCCGCCGACCTTCATGCGAAGGGTGTTGGGCGGGCGAATGACCTGGGCCGGGTTGCTCACGGCTGACTCCTGAGAACGGATGCCTGCATCCTGCAGCCTGCGTCCTTAAAAAGCGGTGCACGTCGTCAGGACGCGAACTGCTCCGCCAGAACCCGCTCCTCGAACGACCGGCCCGCGTCGAACAGCATGGTGAGGGCGATGTCGCGGCGCTCCCAAACGTCGACCCGCGCCACGCGGCGGATTTCGAGGCTGTCGGCGGTGGCGCTGACCGGCCGCTTCTGCGGTTCCAGCACCTCGAAACTCACCTTCGACTGATGGGGCAGGAGCGCGCCTCGCCAGCGCCTGGGACGGAAAGCGCTGATCGGCGTCAGGGCCAGCACCCGGGAGTCCAGCGGTATGATGGGGCCGTGGGCGGACAGGTTGTAGGCGGTGGAACCGGCCGCCGTGGCCAGCATGCAGCCGTCGCAGGACAGTTCCTCAAGCCGTACCCGTCCGTCGACGGTGATCCGGAGCTTGGCGCTCTGGCGGGTCTGGCGCAGCAGCGACACCTCGTTGATGGCGAGCCCGCTGTGGGCTTCTCCGGCCTCCGTGAGGGCGTCCATCTGCAGCGGATGGATCACGGCGCGACCGGCGGCTGCAAGCCGCTCAGGCAGACCCTCTTCCTCGAAATCGTTCATGAGGAAGCCGACCGAGCCGCGGTTCATGCCGAACACCGGCGTGCGTCGGCCCATGACGGTGTGAAGCGTCTCCAGCATGAAGCCGTCGCCCCCCAGCGCGACGATGACCTGGGCTTCGTCCGGCTCAACGGAGCCATAGCGGGCGATCAGCCGATCGCGCGCGGTCTGCGCCTCGGGCCTGTCCGAGGCGACGATGGCGATGCGAAGAGGAGCCGGCGCTGGATCGGTCACCGAAACACGCAAGCCGAGCCGGGCGGCGAAGTCAAACGGCGGCTTGCAGTTCGCCTTGATCGCTGCCGACCAGAACCTTGAAGGCGCGAGCGGCCGAAGCCTGGGACAGGGCGCCCCGGAGCCAGACGGCCTCTCCGCGATCGCCCGGCAGGGAGTCGTTCAGCTTGCGAAGCTCGACCAGCAGGGTGGGGAAGACGGCCCGGTCGATGCCGACGGCGGCGCAGGCGTAGTAGAGGGCCTCGGGCGTCGGGGCGGCCAGGGCCGCGCGGACCTGTCCGACGGCGAAGCCGCCGAGCGCCGAAAGTCCGTGCGCAAACAGGCTCAGGCGTTTCTCGCGGACGGCGCGGATCAGCAGGCCGGCCCGCAACTGGCCCGCCGCCTGCAGCTTGTCGATCAGCCGCCGTTCCATTTCATCCCGTTCCGCATGGTCCGCCGGACCTTGCTCGACGCTCACCGGGCGCATCACCCCTTCCACCGCGTCATAGACCGCGGCGCCCAGAGCCTTTTCGTCGACGGTGAACCGGGCGGCGATCGACTGGCGCAGCGCTGTGCCGACCCACTGGTACAGCTGCTCCGCCAGGGCTTCGGTCAGGAGCGGATGACGGGTAAGGGGCCCCCGCAGGGCGGCGATGCGGCGGGAATGCTCGACCAGCCGGCGAACGCCTTCGGCGCTGATCTCGGCGGTCCGGTTCGTGGTCAGGGCCATGAGCACAGCGGGCTCGGCCCTGTCGATCACGGCGTCGGCGACCCGACCGCTTATTCGCGGACGGCGCGCGACAGCGATCTGATGCTCGAGCGAGGCTTCAATCAGCACCCGCAACAGATCGTCGTCTTGCAGGATGGGGCTCGACTGGAGGATCGGCCTGGCGATCTCGATCTCGTCCAGCGCCAGGATGCTGACCAGAGCCGACGGAGCCCATTCGGCGTGGGCCAGCTTCTCTGACAGGACCTTGCGGACTTCCCGCTCCGCCTGACGGGCGAGCGTCAGGAATATCTCGCTGAGCACCGGGGACAACTCGCCGGACGGCGGACAGGCGTCGCACAGGGCGACAACCCCCAACAGCAGGCGCTGACGGGCTTCCGTACTGGGATTTCGGGCGAGGGCCAGAAGGTCGCTGGGCCGCGGCGCGGCGCCGGCTACGGGGCTGGCAGGCACGAGTTGGACGAGAACCACGGGCGTCTCCGGCGCGCCGACGACAGGTCAGCCTCGTTGAAGCTAGGCCGGGGCCACTAAGACGCGGTTAACGGAAGCTGAATCTTGACGCGGAGCTCAGGCGGCGCGAGCTTGCGCGGCAAGGTGGAAAAGGACCCCGAAGATGGCCGATGGAGCCGCTGTTTCCCTGAAATCCAGGGTGTCTGACGCCGAGTGGACCGCGAGGGTCGAATTGGCGGCCCTATACCGGCTGGTGGCGCTGCACGGGTGGGACGACATGATCTTCACCCACATCTCCGCCCGGGTCCCGGGACCGGAGCATCATTTCCTGATCAACCCGTACGGCTTCTATTTCGAGGAGATGACGGCCTCCTGCCTCATCAAGGTCGATCTGGACGGCAACATCGTCCAGGAGACCACCGGCTTCATCAACCCGGCCGGGTTCACCATCCATTCCGCGATCCACGGGGCGCGGGAGGACGCGCTCTTCGTCATCCACCTGCACACCGTGGCCGGCGTCGGCGTCGCGGCGCAGCAGGAAGGGCTGCTGCCGATCGGCCAGAACGCCTGCCTGCTGCAGCACCAGGTCGCCTACCACGGCTATGAGGGTCTGGCGCTCAATCACGACGAGCGTGAACGGCTGGTCGCCGATCTCGGGGACAAGCCGCTGATGTTGCTGCGCAACCACGGAACGCTGGCGGTCGGCCAGACGGCCGCGGCGGCGTGGGTGGGGATGTTCTTCCTCGAGCGGGCGTGCGCCCAGCAGGTCGCGGCCCTCTCCGGGGGGCGGGAGCATGTGCTGATGGCGCCGGACGCCGCCCAGGCCGAGACGAAGGAACAGGGCCGGGGCATCGGCTTCATTTCTTCGCTCGCCTGGCCCGGAGCGCTTCGCATGCTCGACCGGAAATCCCCGGGCTACGACGTGTGAAGCCCGCCGGGGAGCTTGTGGCTGCACTCGTCGTGGCCGCGGCTGCCGGCCCGGCGTCGGCCGGCCCCTGGACGCAGCCGAAAGGCGAGGGCCAGATCATCCTCAAATTCGAGGACATGCGCGCCGACCGCGGATTCGATATGAACGGCCGGCTGGCCGATCTGCCGGCCGAGCGCCGTGACGCTGTCGTCGGCGTCTTCGCCGAATACGGCCTGACCGACCGGCTGACGTTGCAGTTCAAGGGCGACTGGCAGTCAGGCGAGGACGCCTATCTCGACTATGACGGCCGCGGTCCGCTGGAGATCGGCGTCACCTGGCAGGCCTGGCGCGACGACCGGACCGCTGTCAGCCTCTATGCAGGCTATGCCGATGGCGGAGAAGGTCGCAACGCCGGCTATGCGCCGCCGGGCGTCGGCGACAGCGACTGGGAGTTGCGCGCCTCTGTCGGCCGCGCCTTCGACCGGTTGGGCCGCTGGGGTCCCGAGGGCTCTTTTGTCGATCTGCAGGCGGCACGGCGTATGCGGCAGGGCCTTCCGGACGAGACCCGTGTCGACGCCACCTTCGGAATGCATCTCAACAGCGACTGGATGCTGTTGACCCAGGCTTTCGGAGGTCAGGCCGACGACGAGGGCGCGCGCTGGCTGTCCGTCGAGGCCTCGATCGTCAGGGCGTTCGGCGACTGGAGCCTTCAGGCGGGGTGGCGCCAGGCCGTGGCGGGCCGTGAGACCCCCGCAAGCGGTGGACCCGTCGTTGCGCTCTGGAGGCGCTTCTGAGCGCGACATTCGGGCGCGCCTTCCGGCGACGGAAACGGGAACAGGTTCCGTTACAGGGACTTTAGTTGCGCCGACGGCGCAGGCCGCTAAGTCGGCTCCTTCAATCACCAGAGAGCCGTCCGCGTGATCAAACGCCACTTTTTCCTCGCCGCTGCAGCCGTCCTTCTGGGGCTGATGGTGCTGGCGGTCATCCTGAGGATGGCGTTCGCGGGCGACGAGAAGTCCGGCGGCGGGCAGGGCGGGCGCGGCGGCCCGGGCGGCGGACGCGGCCAGACCGTCTCCGAGGCGGTCATCAGCGCACGTTCCTTCACCGACGAGATCCGGGTGCTGGGCGTCGCGCGAGGCCGGCGTTCCGTCAACATCACCTCCTCGACCAGCGAACTGATCACCCGCGTCCTGTTCACCGACGGCCAGAGAGTCTCGGCGGGGACCCCGCTGGTGGAGCTGCAGGCCCGCGAGGAAGACGCCGGCATCATCGAGGCGCGGGCGCAGGTGGCGCAGGCCCAGCGCCAGTACGACCGTTACAAGACCCTGGCGGACCGCGGCATCGCCCCACGCGTGACGGCGGAGGACGCCGAGACGGCCCTGGCGACGGCGAGGGCTTCGCTGAACGCCGCCCAGGCGCGACGGGGCGACCGGCTGATCCGGGCTCCGTTCGCCGGCGTCCTCGGCCTCAGTTCCGTGACCCCTGGCACCCTGGTCAGTCCCGGCGGCGTCATCACCACGCTCGATGACATCGATGTGGTGCGGGTCGATTTCCCCATACCCGAACGCTACCTCGGCGTGCTGCGCGTCGGCACGCCGATCCGGGCGACGATCGACGCCTATGGCGATGAGGCCTTCGCCGGCCGCATCGCCCTGATCGACACCCGGATCAACGAACAGACCCGGGCCGTCACGGCTCGCGCGGAGATTCCCAATCCCGGCGGCCGCATCCGGCCGGGCATGGCCGTCCGGGTCGCCGTCCAGCAGGGGCAGCGCACCACGCCGGCCGCGCCCGAGGCGGCGGTCCAGTACGAAGGCGACGGGGCGTTCGTCTATCGCATCGCTCGCGGCGACCGCGGTTCGACGGCCCAGCGCGTCGAGGTCGAGACGGGCTCCGTCGAGGGCGGCTTCGTCGAGATCGTGTCCGGCCTGAATGCGGGGGATCGGGTCGTCGGGTCGGGCCTGAACCGGATCCAGCCGGGCGCGCCGGTCACCGTGGCGGGGCAGGGCGGAGCCGGACGCCCGGCGGCCGCCCGGCCGGCCGGGGGCGCCGCCCGATGATGCTGTCTGATCTGGCTGTCCGGCGCCCGGTGTTCGCGGCGGTCGCCGCCATCGTGCTCTGCGTGATCGGCGCGGCGGCCTTCTTCTTCCTGCCGGTGCGGGAACTGCCGGACGTGGACCCGCCGATCGTCTCGGTCAGCACCAGCTACGCCGGCGCCTCGGCCGAGGTCATCGAGAGCCGGATCACCGAGCCGATCGAGCAGCAGATCGCCGGCATCCAGGGCGTTGAACGCATCAACTCCACCAGCCGCGACGGTCGCTCGAACGTCTCGATCGAATTCTCGCTGGACCGCAACATCGACGACGCCGCCAATGACGTGCGCGACCGCGTCTCCCGCGTCGTCGGCCGTCTGCCGGATCAGGCCCAGCCGCCGGAAGTGTCCAAGGCCGACACCGACAGCCAGCCGATCATGATCCTCTTCCTGCGCTCGACGGCCATGAACCGCCTCGAGCTGACGGACTACGCCGATCGCTACCTGATCGATCGGCTGGCGACGGTGCCGGGCGTGGCCCAGGTGCAGATCTATGGCGAGCAACGCTACGCCATGCGCATCTGGCTGGACGCCGGCGCACTGGCCGCGCGGGGCCTGACCGTCACCGACGTCGAGACCGCCCTGACCACCCAGAACGTCGAACTGCCCGCCGGGCAGCTGGAATCCGGCCAGAAGGACTATACCGTCCGGGTCGCCCGAACCTATGCCCGCGCCGAGGATTTCCGGCAGCTCCCCATCGGGACCCGGGGGTCGGGCGCGGCGGCGGCGTCCGCAGCCCAGACCGGCAGCGCCACGCCCCTTCCGAGCGGAGCCTCCGGCGCCATCCAGGGCCAGTCCGCCTATGTCACCAGGCTCGGGGATATCGCCCGTGTCGCCGAGGCGCCGGCCGAGGACCGCCGCCTGTTCCGCGGAAACGGACAGGATCAGATCGGGCTCGCCGTGACGCGTCAGGCCCAGTCGAACGACCTCGCCATCTCCGAGGGCGTCGAGGCGATGCTCGAGCAGGTGAGGCCGAGCCTCCCCGAGGGCACCGAACTGGTCGTCGGGTCGGACAATTCGGTGTTCACATCTCACGCCATCGACGAGGTCTGGATCACCATCGGCATCTCCCTGGCCCTCGTGGCCCTGGTCAATTTCATCTTCCTGGGCAGCGTGCGCGCAGCCTTCATCCCCTCCATCGTCGCGCCGATCTGCCTGTTGTCGACCTTCATCATTCTGGCTCCTCTCGGCTTCTCCCTGAACCTTCTGACCCTGCTCGCGCTGGTCCTGGCCATCGGTCTGGTCGTTGATGACGCCATCGTGGTGACCGAGAACATCCAGCGTCGTCTCGACCATGGCGAACCGCCGCTGGTGGCGGCCGAGCGCGGCGCGCGCCAGGTGTTCTTCGCCGTCGTCGCGACCACGGTCGTGCTGCTGGCGGTGTTCGCGCCGCTGCTCTTCCTTCCGGGCTATGTCGGCCGGCTGTTCGTCGAACTGGCGGCGGCCATCGCCGCGGCCGTGGCCTTCTCCGCCTTCCTGGCCCTGACCCTTTCGCCCATGCTGGCCTCGCGCATCCTCAAACCGGCGAAGACCGGCGGCTGGGTGGCGCGCAAGGTGGATCGCGCCATGGATGGGCTGCGCAACTCTTACCAGAACTCGCTGCAGGCCATGCTGGGCAAGCGGATCGCGGTGGCGGGCGTGGCAGGGTTGATCCTCGCCGTCGCGGGCGGGGCCGCCTTCATGTTCTTCACCCTGCCGAACGAACTCGTGCCGGCCGAGGATCGGGGCCGGGTCCAGCTTCGGGTCCAGGGACCGGAGGGAGCCGGCTTCGACTACACCCGGCGGATCATGATGGGGATCGAGCCGATCCTGGCCGAGTACCGGGCGAGCGGGGAGGCCGACAGCTACCTGATCTCCGCTCCCGGCTTTGGCGGCGGCAGTTTCAACTCCGGCAACGGCAGTCTGATCCTCAGCGACTGGTCCGAACGGGACCGTTCAGCGGACGAGATCGCCCAGGAGCTGAACGGCAAGCTCCGGGGTCAGACCGACGCCCAGGTGAACGCCTCCGTGCCGGGGGCCTTCCAGCGCGGCGGGGGCAACTCCAACTCGATCGAGATGGTCGTCACCGGTTCCGAGTACGAGGACATCTACAAATGGCTGCAGCCGGTGCTGGCGGCCTCGCTGGAGAACCCCGGCTTTTCCCGTCCGCGGCTGAACTACGAGCCGAACGCGCCCCGGCTGCTGGTCAATGTCGATCCGGAGAAGGCGGCGGCGCTGGGCGTCTCCGCCCAGGCCATTGGCCGGACCCTGGAAACCATGTTCGGGTCGCGGCGAGCCACGACCTATCTGCGGGGCGGTCAGGAGTACGACGTCATCCTGCAGACGGAGAGGGACAACCGGCGCAGCGTCAGCGACCTTGAGGCCCTCTACGTGACGACCGGGTCAGGGCAACTGGTCCCGCTCTCGGCCGTCGTCACCACCCAGACTTCGGGCGACACGCCGGATCGCCGCCGTCTCGACCGCCAGCGAGCGATTTCGATTTCTGCGGATCTGAACCCGGGTACGACGCTCGTCGACGCCACGGAATTCATGACGCGGCTTTCGCAGGAACAGCCCCAGGGCGTGGTCACGACCCAGTGGGGCGGGGCGGCGCGCGATCAGCAGGAGGCAGGCGGCGCCGTGGCCGCGGCCTTTGGCCTGGCGCTGCTGCTGGTCTTCCTCGTGCTGGCGGCCCAGTTCGAAAGCTGGATCACGCCTGCGGTGATCATGCTGACGGTGCCGCTGGCCGCGGCCGGCGGTCTGTTCGGTCTGGTGATGGCCGGGTCCAGCCTCAACATCTACAGCCAGATCGGGCTGATCATCCTGATCGGGGTCGCCGCCAAGAACGGAATTCTGATTGTCGAATTCGCCAACCAGCTGCGGGACCAGGGCCGTTCGATCCATGAGGCCATCATCGAGTCATCCACCCTGCGCCTGCGTCCGATCATCATGACCTCAATCGCCACGGCTTTCGGCGCCCTGCCTCTGGTGCTCTGGCAGGGCGCGGGCGCGGGCAGCCGTCAGACCATCGGCGTGGTGATCTTCTCGGGCGCCATGTTCGCGACGCTTCTGACCCTGTTCGTGGTGCCGGTGATCTACGGCGTGCTGGCGCGCTTCACCAAGTCGCCCGAATACACCGCGCGCAAGATCGAGGAGTGGGAGGCCCAGGAGCGGACCGCCAATGACGCCGTGCCGGCGGCGGCCGAGTAGAGCTCAGCCCGCCGGCGGCGCGTAGCCGGTCTCGACCTTGAGGAAGGCCACGACGTCGCGGCGGTCCTCGGCGTCGGGGATGCCGGCGAAGCTCATCTTGGTGCCCTTCAGGAAGGTTCGCGGGTTCTCCAGCCAGTCGTCCAGCCGTTCGCCGTCCCAGACGAAGTCCGTCGCCTTCATCGCTGCGGAATAGTTGAAGTCGGGACGGGCGCCCGCCTGTCGCCCGAAGACGCCGTAGAGGTTGGGGCCGGTCATGTTGGGCCCGCCCTCGGTGATGGTGTGGCAGGACCGGCAGCGGGCGAAGACGCGCCGGCCGTTCTCCAGATCAGCCGCGTTCCAGGGGGCGGGCAGGGACGCCAGCAAGGCCGCCTTTTCCGCGGCTGTCGGGGCCGGGCGGGCGGGCGCCGCGGGGGCCGCCGGAGCCGGCCCGGAGCCCTGGCCGCAGCCGGTCAGGACGAGGGCGGCAAGGGCGACAAGAGCGGTGCGGTTCATCAGGATCTCCAGCGTTCCCCCTGTGATAGCCGAACGCAGGAGCCGGGCAACCGGCTGCGGCGAGATGGCAGGGTGGACGAAGGGCAGTCGCACCTGATAATCACTGTCAACAGCGCGGATCTGTCCGCCGGCGACCACGAGCCTCATGTCCAACATCCTCAAATTGAGCCAGGCCCGACAGGGCGACCGGGGAGTCATTATCCGGGTCGGCGACCACGCCCTCCGGGATGAGCACGCGATGGAGCTGGAGCGTCGGCTGATCGAGCTGGGGTTCGTGGAGGGGGCGCAGGTGGAGTTGCTTCACGAAGGTCTCTTCGGTCGCGATCCCATCGCCATGAAGGTGGACGACATGCGCGTCGCGCTGCGCCGCCACGAGGCCGCCAGCCTGACCGTGCAGTTCGAACCGGCCCGGGTCGCCTGATGGACATGGCGGTGCGGAGCGCGCGCGTCGCGCTCGTAGGCAATCCCAACAGCGGCAAGACCGCCCTGTTCAACGCCCTGACCGGCGCTCACCAGAAGGTGGCGAACTACGCGGGCGTCACGGTCGAGCGCAAGGAAGGCCTGATCCGCTCGGCCGACGGCCTTAGCCGGGTCGTGCTCGACCTTCCCGGCACCTATTCCCTGCGCGCCCGCAGCCCCGATGAGGAGGTCACCCGCGACGCTGTCCTTGGGCGTCTGGCGGGCGAGGAAGCGCCGGACGTGATCGTCGCCGTCGCCGACGCGACCAATCTGCGGCTGGTGCTGCGGCTGGTGCTGGAGCTGAAGGCCGTCGGGCGGCCGATGGTTCTGGCGCTCAACATGTACGACATCGCCCAGCGACAGGGCCTGCGCATCGATCTGGAGCGGTTGTCGTCCGAGCTGGGGCTGCCGGTCGTGCCGACCACGGCGACGCGCAAGCGCGGCATCGACGAGCTCATCGCCGCGATCGACGCGGCGGCGGGAACCCTGGGCGTCGCCGGGGACAACGCCTGGACCACCCCGGATGCGGAGGCCCTGCGCGGCGCGGCCCGCGAGGCCGAACGGATCATGAAGGCCTGCGTCCAGCCGCCTGAGCGGCCGGACACCCTGACCGGCCGGATCGACTCCATCCTGCTGCACCCCGTCGGCGGGCTGGTGATCCTGACGGCGATCATGTTCGTGATGTTCCAGGCGGTGTTCAGCTGGGCGACGCCGTTCGCGGACGGCATCGAGGCGATCCTGGCCGGGGTGGGTTCCGCAGTGGCGGCGGTGTTGCCGGACGGCATCTGGCAGAGCCTGATCGTCGACGGCCTGATCGCGGGCGTGGGCAGCGTCCTGGTCTTCCTGCCCCAGATCCTGATCCTGTTCCTCTTCATCATCCTGCTGGAAGATTTCGGCTACATGGCCCGCGCGGCCTTCCTGCTGGACAGGATCATGGGCGTCGCCGGGCTTCATGGCCGGGCCTTTGTGCCGCTGCTGTCCAGCGTCGCCTGCGCCATCCCCGGCGTCATGGCGGCGCGGGTGATCGATTCCAAGCGCGACCGGCTGACCACCATCATGGTGGCGCCGCTGATGACCTGTTCGGCGCGGATTCCGGTCTACACCCTGATCATCGCAGCCTTCATTCCGAACGAGACGGTCTGGGGTTTCGCCGGCCTGCAGGGGCTGGTGATGTTCGGCCTCTACGCCGCCGGCATCGTCAGCGCCCTGACCGTGGCCTTCGTCATCCGCAAGCTGTTCTGGCGCGGCGCGGTCGAGCCGTTCATGATGGAGCTGCCGGCCTACAAGACGCCCGATTTCAAAAGCGTGCTGTTCAATCTCTGGCTCCGCGCCCGGATATTCCTCGAACGGGCGGGACGGATCATCCTGCCGTTGATGATCATCGTCTGGGCCCTGGCGACGTTCCCGTATCCGCCCGAAGGGGCGACCGAACCGGCCATCGACTACAGCTTCGCCGGCATGATCGGCCATGCGCTGGAGCCCATTTTCGCCCCGATCGGCTTCAATTGGCAGATGGTGATCGCCCTGGTGCCCGGCATGGCCGCCCGTGAGGTTGCGGTCGCGGCCCTGGGCACGGTCTATGCGGTCGCGGACGCCGAGAGCGCCGGCAGCCTGCTGGGAGCCACCCTGGCCGCGCAGTGGTCGCTGGCGACCGGCCTGGCCTTCCTCGCCTGGTACGTGTTCGCCCCGCAGTGCGTGGCGACCCTGGGCGTGGTCAAGCGCGAGCTGAACTCGTGGAAATGGATGTGGGTTATGGTCGCCTATATGTTCGGCCTGGCCTATCTGGCAGCCTTCATCGTCTATCGCGTGGCGGTGGCGCTTGGGGGCGGCTAGCCCGGAACGGGCGGTCGCCGACCGGCGGTTGACAAAAAACGACGTTCGGTTTGAGTACCCACTATTGGGGTCAAACCATGCTCTCGCCGCTCAAGCCTCTGCTGTGTCGACATGATTTCTACTGGTCGGAACGCCACCGCGCCGACCGTTGCCGCCGCTGCGGCAAGACCTGTGAGCCCGTCAGTGCGACCGGTCCACTCAAGCCCCTGCCAGCAGCGGAGCCTCCGGCTTGGGAAGACCCGGGCGCGGTGGCCGGCCGGCCGGCGCGACCGCGCCCGGGCGCAAAGGCGCTGAAAGCCCAGGCGCTTGAGCGCCGCGCAAACTTGCTGACGCTGCTTGAGCGGATCGCTGAAGGGGGACAACCTTCCCGCCAGGAGTCGCTGGATGCTCTTCTGGGCGTTATCGAGGACGCCCATTCGGCGGACCCGGTGTTGTTCGGATCCGGGGCCGCCGGGCATTTCGCGAGGCTGCACGACGCGCGGCAGGGGCTGATCCTCTGAGAGGATGGTGCCGGCTGCAGGAATCGAACCCGCGACATCCAGTTTACAAAACTGGCGCTCTACCAACTGAGCTAAGCCGGCCGCCGCCTTGACGGGCGGCCCTTATGCTGGCGCATGGCGGAGGACGTCAAGACAGGGGCCGCAATGCCGATCTCATTCGCCCATTTCGCCCCGGTCATCCTGCTGGTCGCGTCCAACGTCTTCATGACCGTGGCGTGGTACGGCCACCTGAAGTTCGGCAGCAAGCCGCTGCTGCTGGTGGTGATCGTCAGCTGGGGCATCGCCTTCTTCGAATACTGCCTGGCGGTCCCGGCGAACCGGATCGGCCATCAGGTCTATTCCGCCGCCGAGTTGAAGACGATGCAGGAGGTGATCACCCTGATCGTGTTCGCCATTTTCTCGGTGACCTTCCTGGGCGAGAAGCTGACCATGAACCATGCGGTCGGCTTCGCCCTGATCGTCGCCGGGGCGTGGTTCGTCTTCCGGGGGCCGCTCTAGGCTGAAGGTTCGGCCAGCAGGGCCAGAAGGGCGAAGCTGGCCAGCCAGTGCTCGCCCATATAGTCGCCGGTGACGTGGGGCAGGGCGGCGTCGAGGTGCGCCTCGGCGGCCTCCAGCGCAATCGCGCGACGCGGATCGCCGCTCGGTACGGCCGAGGCGAGCTGGCGCCAGCACCAGGCCCGGCTCAGGTTCAGGCCGTCCAGATGGGCGATCTTGCCGTCCGACCGGTCGCTGACGCCCGCAGGAACGAAGAGGGTGCGCGGCTCGCGGCGGTCGAGCCGCGGCAGGAAGGCGGCGAACCAGTCGGCGAAGGCCTCCGGCGCCATCACGCGGCGCATCAGGACGGCCTCCATCAGGGCGGGGGACACGAACTCGTCCTGCGAAGGCTCCCACGCCTGACAGTCGCGGTCGCCGGCGTGCCAGCGCAGGGCGCAGTCCCGGCAGAGCGCCGTCAACGAGCCGTCGCCGACGCTTTCCGCATAGTCGAGCGTCAGTCGCAGGGCGAAGGCGGTGTTGTAGTGGGTCCCCACCCGGACGGGGTAATCGGCCAAGGGCAGGAAGTCGGTGAAACGCCCTGCGAACGCCCGGGCGAGGGGGCGGAGAACGTCTGACCGACCGTCGTCATGCCGTTCAAGCTCGGCCGCCAGCATCAGCAGCCACGCCCATCCATAGGGCCGCTCGAACCCGCGGCTGCCGGGCCGTTCGAGATAGGCGGTCTCAGCCGCGACCTTGGCCGGGGTGAAGAGCTCGTCGGCCAGTCCCCGGATCGAACACGCTTCGGGCATGTCGGGATACAGGCGCAGCAGGGTGAACAGGGTCCACCAGCCGTGCACGCACGAGTGCCAGTCGAAACTGCCGAAGAAGATCGGGTGCAGGTCGCGCGGCCCCCGCACGTCCTCCGGCCCGGCGAGCACGTGGTCCATCTTGTTCGGGTACTCGCGGGTCACATGGCCGAGGGCGGCGGCGGCGAAGCGTGAAGCCGTGGCGGCGTCGAGGGCGTGACTCATCTCAGAACCGGAAGGCGAGGAAATACATCAGCAGGGTGTTGATCACGAGCAGGGCCGCCGCGGTCGGCAACTGCACCCGGATCACCCCGTTGAACGGCGCGTCCCGGTCGGGCAGGTCGAGCAGGGCGGCCGGCACGACATTGAAATTCGCCGCCATGGGCGTGGTCAGGGTGCCGCAGAAGCCGGACAGCATGCCGATGGCGCAGACGATCGCCGGATTGCCGCCGAATTGCAGGACGACCAGCGGCAGGCCGACGGCCGCGGTCATGACCGGGAAGGCCGCGAAGGCGTTGCCCATGATGAAGGTGAACAGCGCCATCCCTCCGCAGTAGGCGAGCACCGCCAGCAGGCGGGTGTCGAGGGGCAGGTAGCTGGCGAACAGCTCGCCGATGCGATCGCCGACGCCGGCGATGACGAAGACCGCGCCCAGCGCCGCCAGCGCCTGAGGCAGGATGCCGGCCCAGCCCACCGCGTCCATCAGCCTGCGACCCTCCTGCAGGGGGGCGAGCAGTGGCGGGCGCAACCAGACCAGGCCGATGGCGAGGGCCACGGCGACGGCGAGGCCAAGGGCGATGATGGTCGGCTGCTCGGCGCCGAACAGGGGAGCCCCGAACACGGAGACCTTCTCCAGCACCAGCACGCCGAGAATGGCGATGGCCGGGATCATCAGGGCGGGGAGGAACAGCCAGTTGCCGTGGCGCGCGGCGCTGGCCGCCCGCTCGGCCGGGGAGGTGGTGGGCGGATGGCTCTGACCGAGAAGTCGCAAGCCGGCGAGGGCCGCCAGGGCCAGGACCAGCACGCCGTTTCCGAGATCGCCAAGGTACGAACCGAACAGGAAGCTGACCGCCAGCAGACCCCAGAAGGCGGCGGTCCCGATGCGGCGGGGGTGGTCGCGATCAAGCACGGTCAGGGTGGAGAAGGCCGCGAAGGTCAGGCCGGCGAAGATATAGACCCAGTCGAGCGTGATCATCGGCCGATCTCCGGACCGCTCTCACGGGCGATCGAGCGGTCCAGCCGGATCAGCCGCGCCCCGTGAATGACGAGGGCGAAGATCGCGGTCGGAATGGCCCAGACCGCCAGTTGCCATGGCTCCAGCATGATGCCGTTGGCCTCAAGGAAGCCCTTGATCAGCAGGATCGAGGCGATGGCGAAGAAGATGTCCTCGCCGAAGAACAACGCGATGTTGTCGACGGCCGCGGCATGGGCGCGGATCCGCCAGCGCAGGGGATCGGGCAGGTCGCCGTAGCGGCTCTCGGCCGCCGCCTCGGCCATGGGCGCGATCAGCGGGCGGACCATCTGGGGGTGGCCGCCGAGCTTGGTCAGTCCCGCTGCAGCGCTGACCTGACGCAGGACGAAATAGGCCAGCAGGATGCGTCCGGTGGTGGCCGACCGCACCTTGCCGACCAGGGCCCGGGCCTGTTCCTGCAGGCCGAACCGTTCGAGCAGGCCGATCAGGGGCAGGACCAGCCAGATGACGCTGATGTAGCGGTAGTCGTTGAAGGCCTTGCCGAAGGCCGCCACGGTATTGACCGCGGCCTGGCCCAGCTCCGTCAGGCCGACGCCAGGCGCTACCGCCGCCGCCGTCCCCGTGACCACCGCCGCCACCAGGATGACCGCCAGCGGATTGAGCCGCGCGACGAAGCCCGCGACCAGCACCACTATGCCCAGCAACACCCACATGGATCGGCCTCCCCCGGTTCTTGCGTGGCGAGGCTAGTCCGCGTCGACCGGTGGTGGAAAGCGGTTTCACAAGCGGTCATCCGGTCCTGCCGAAGCCCCCGCCGCCGGGCGTTTCGATGACGAAGACGTCACCGGGAGCCATTTCGACTTCGGCCGTGGCGGCGAGCTCTTCAACAGACCCGTCACGCCGTTCGACGCGGTTCACGCCGACGGCTCCATCCTCGCCGCCCGCCGCCCCGAAGGGCGCGGTGCGCCGGTGGTTGGACAGGATCGCCGCCGTCAGGGGTTCAAGGAACCGCACCCGACGCACCGCCCCGTCGCCGCCCCGGCTGGCGCCGGCGCCGCCGGAGCCGCGGCGGATGGAGAATTCCTCCAGCAGCACGGGGAAGCGGGTCTCCAGCACCTCCGGATCGGTCAGCCGGCTGTTGGTCATATGCGTCTGGACGGCCGAGGCCCCGTCAAAGCCCGGGCCGGCGCCCGAGCCGCCGGCGATGGTCTCGTAGTACTGCCGTGCGTCGTCGCCGAAGGTGAAATTGTTCATCGTCCCCTGGCTGGCGGCCAGCACGCCGAGGGCGCCGTACAGGCAATCGACCACCGCCTGACTGGTCTCGACATTGCCCGCCACCACGGCCGCCGGATAGCGGGGGTTCAGCATCGAACCCTCCGGCACGATCAGCCGGATCGGCTTCAGGCAGCCTTCGTTCAGCGGGATGGCGTCGTCGACCAGGGTACGGAAGACGTACAGGGTCGCAGCCCGGGTGATCGACAGGGGCGCGTTGAAGTTGTTCGGCCTCTGGGCGCTGGTTCCGGTGAAATCGACGACGGCGCTTCGGGCGGTCGCATCCACGTCGATCCGCACCCGTATGAGGGCGCCATCGTCCATCTCGAGCGTGAACGCTCCGGGTTTGAGGGCGGCGATGGCGCGGCGAACCGCCTCTTCGGCATTGTCCTGAATGTGCCCCATGTAGGCCGCGACCACCGGCCGCCCGAATTCGGAAACCATTCGCGTCAGTTCGTCGGCGCCCCGGGCGCAGGAGGCGACCTGGGCCTTCAGGTCGGCCATGTTCTGATCGACATTGCGGGAGGGATGGCGGCCCGAGGCGAACAGGGCCCGGGTCTCTCCGTCCCGCAGAGCGCCCGCGTCGATCAACAGAAAGTCATCGATCAACACCCCTTCGTCCTCGACGCTCCTCGACGACGGCGGCATCGACCCGGGGGTGATCCCTCCCACGTCTCCGTGATGCCCGCGCGCGGCCACGTAGAAGGCCGGCGCCGCGTCCGCGTCCAGGAAGACCGGCATGATGACCGTGATGTCGGGCAGGTGGGTGCCGCCGTTATAGGGGGCGTTGAGCATATAGACGTCGCCGCGCTTCATGCCCCGGCCGTCCGCGCCGGCGGCGCGCGAGCGGATCACGGTGCGGATGCTCTCGCCCATCGACCCCAGGTGCACCGGGATGTGCGGGGCGTTGGCGATCAGGGCGCCGGCGGCGTCGAAGACGGCGCACGAGAAGTCGAGCCGTTCCTTGATGTTGACCGAATAGGCCGTCGCCCTGAGCGCCTCGCCCATCTGTTCGGCGCAGGCCATAAAGCGGCTGTTGAAGATCTCCAGCATGATCGGGTCCGCGTCCGTGCCCATGGCTCTGCGGGCGGGCGGGGGCGTGGTGCGTTCGAGGATCAGGTTCAGGCGGTCGTCGGCCAGCGCCCGCCAGCCGGGCTCGACCACCGTGGTGCCGGTGTCCTCAAGGATCACGGCGGGACCCTCGACGCGGGCTCCGGGACCGAAGTCGGCGCGGCGATAGACCGCCGTGTCGTGGTCCGTCCCCGCCATACGCACCATAATCCGGGCCACAATGTACGGGGCGCCGCCCGCAGGGCCGCGGCGCGTCGGCGACGTCGCCTGGCCCGAGACGGCGACCGCTTCGGCTTCCAGCGCCTCGACCACCAGAGCCTTGTCCCCGGCGAAGAAGCCGAACCGCTGGCGGTGGAGGCTTTCGAAGGCGGCCCGCATGGCTTCGGCAGGGCCGAAGGGTACGACCAGAGGGGTGTCCGAGCCGGCGAATTTGATCTCGGCCCTGAGCAGGGCGGTGAGCCCCGCGTCCGCGAACCCCTGGTCGACAAGGTCGGCGCGCGCGCGCGCTTCCAGCGCGGCGACCCGCGCGGCCAGGGCCGGGTCGCCCGTTGGCTCGAGCGGTGCGCCGACCGTCGCCTGGCGAATGGCGCGCACCTCGGCCAGTCCCGTGCCGTAGGCCGACAGCACGCCCGCGAACGGGTGGAGCATCACCCGGGTCATGCCCAGCGCATCCGCCACCAGGCATGCGTGCTGGCCCCCTGCGCCGCCGAAGCAGTTGAGAACATAGCGGCTGACGTCATAGCCGCGCTGGATGGACACCGATTTGATGGCCTCGGCCATGTTCTGGACGGCGATGGCGACGAACCCCTCCGCGAGGGTCTGCGGCGTCGCCGCGCGGCCGGTGGCGCGCGTGACCTCGGCGGCCATGGCCTCGAAGGCGGCGGTCACCGCCTCGACGTCGAGCGGCTGGTCGCCCTTCGGTCCGAAGACAGCCGGGAATTGATCCGGCCGCAGCTTGCCCAGCATGACGTTGCAATCGGTCACCGTCAGCGGCCCGCCGCGGCGATAGGCGGCCGGCCCCGGCACGGCTCCCGCTGATTCCGGCCCGACCCTCAGTCGCGACCCGTCGAAGCGGCAGATCGACCCGCCGCCGGCCGCCACCGTGTGAATTCCCAGCATCGGCGCCCGCAGCCGCACCCCCGCCACCACAGCGTCGGACGTCCGCTCATAGTCGCCCGCGAAATGGGAGACATCGGTCGAGGTGCCGCCCATGTCGAAGCCGATGACCCGGTCGAATCCCGCCGCTTTCGCCGTCTCCGCCATGCCGACGACGCCGCCCGCCGGCCCGGACAGTATGGCGTCCTTGCCGCGAAAGGCCTCGGCCGCCGTCAGCCCGCCGCTCGACTGCATGAACAACAACGGGGTCGACGGCCCGAGGTCTGCGCCGACCCGGTCGACATAGGCCTTCAGGATCGGCGACAGATAGGCGTCCGCCACGGTGGTGTCGCCGCGCCCGATCAGCTTGATCAGGGGGCCCACTTCATGGCTGACCGAGATCTGGTCGAACCCGACTTCGCGGGCGATCTCGCCCAGCCGCCGCTCGTGGTCGCTGAAGCGCCAGCCGTGAACCAGCACGACGGCGACCGCGCGGAAACCCGCCTCCCGGGCCGCGGTCAGGTCGGCCCTCGCCCGATGCTCGTCCAGCGGTCGGTCCAGCCCGCCGTCGGCGCGCACCCGTTCGTCGATCTCGATAACCCGATCATACAGCTGGTCGTTGAGCACGATGTGCCGCGCGAACAGCGCGGGTCGGCTTTGCCAACCGATCCGCAAGGCGTCGCCGAACCCGCGGGTGATGGCCAGCGCCACCGGCTCGCCCTTGCGCTCGAGCAGGGCGTTGGTGGCCACGGTGGTCCCCATGCGGATCTCGGCGACGAGACCGGCGGGAAGGGGGCCGCTCGCCGCGCCAAGGACACGCCGCACGCCCTCCACCGCTGCGTCGGCGTATTGCTCGGGACTGTCCGACAGCAGCTTGCGGGTCTGCAGCGCGCCGTCCGGCGCGCGCGCGACAATGTCCGTGAACGTGCCGCCCCGATCGATCCAGAAGCGCCAGCCCGCCGCAGGTCGGGTCTCCGCTGGATTCATGGCCGGTTCCGACTCGCTCATCCGGACAGCTTATCGCAGACTGCGAACGCCTGTTTCGGTTTGAAGCCTGTCCCGGGACGGTTCGGGTTGCTAGATCGACGGAACCAGACCGGGGACGCGCCATGACCGAGACGATCGATCTTTGCCACTGGATCAACGGAGAGAAGGTGGCGGCCGACCGGCCGGGCGAGAGCCTCAATCCTTCGGACACGCGCGAAATGGTCGCCCGGACGCCGGACGGCGGGGAGGCTGAGGTCAACGCCGCCGTGGCGGCGGCGAAGGCGGCGTTCACCGGCTGGTCCGAAGCCTCGCCTGAAGTTCGATCCGACGTGCTCGACCGGGCCGGAGCCCTGGTGATGGAGCGCCGCGACGCCTTGGGCCGCCTGCTGTCCCGCGAGGAGGGCAAGACCCTCGCCGAAGGGATCGGCGAGACCGTCCGGGCCGGCCGTGTGCTCAAATATTTCGCGGGCGAGGCCCTGCGGCTGCACGGTCAGAACCTCGCCTCGGTGCGGCCCGGCGTTGAAATCCAGACCTATCGGCAGGCCGTCGGCGTCTTCGGCCTGATCACCCCGTGGAATTTTCCCATCGCCATTCCGGCGTGGAAGGCGGCGCCCGCCCTGGCTTTCGGCAATACGGTGGTGATGAAGCCCGCGGGCCCGACGCCCGCGACAGCCGAGGCGCTGGTGGCCATCCTGCATGAGGCGGGGCTGCCGAATGGCGTGCTCAACCTCGTTATTGGCCGCGGCCGGGTGGGGCAGGCGATCGTGGATCATCCGGACGTCGATGGCGTCAGCTTCACGGGCTCCCAGGGCGTCGGGGCGGGCGTAGCCGCGGGCGCCGTCCGGCGTCAGGCGAGGGTGCAGCTGGAGATGGGCGGCAAGAACCCGCTGATCGTCCTCGACGACGCCGACCTTGACCGGGCCGTGCAGATCGCGCTCGACGGCTCCTTCTTCGCGACGGGGCAGCGATGCACGGCCTCGAGCCGGCTGATCGTGCAGGACGGAATTCACGACCGCTTCGTGGCGGCGCTTGCCGAACGGGTGGCGGCCCTGCGGGTCGGCGACGCCCTGGATCCGGAAACCCAGATGGGCCCCGCGGTGTCAGAGGACCAGATGGAGACCTCGTACCGGTACATTGATGTGGCGCGCAGCGAGGGCGGCCGTCTGGCGACCGGGGGCGAGCGGCTGTCGCTGGCGAAGCCCGGCTGGTACGTGCAGCCGACCCTCATCACCGACACCCATGCGGACATGCGGATCAACAACGAAGAGGTCTTCGGCCCGGTGGCCTCGACCATCCGGGTGAGGGACTACGAGCAGGCTCTCGAGATCGCCAACGGGGTGGAATTCGGTCTTTCGGCCGGCATCGTCACCTGTTCGTTGAAGCACGCCCGAGACTTCCAGCGGCGCGCCAGGGCCGGAATGACCATGGTCAACCTGCCGACCGCCGGGGTCGACTACCATGTCCCGTTCGGCGGCTCGAAATCGTCCAGCTACGGCGCACGCGAGCAGGGTTTCGCCGCGGTGGAGTTCTTCACCCAGACCAAGACGAGCTATTCAGCGGGGTGATGGCGGACAGGGCTTCCTGCTGTTCCGGCGCAATCCGCGGGCCTGGCGGCGTTCTGGCGAAGGCTAGGCCTGTACGCTGACGGGCTCGTGGCCGCGGTCGGTCGCCGGGCTTCCCAAAACCGCCCGCAGACGCTCCGCCAGGTAGGTGTTGCGGTACGGCTTCTCTATCACCTCGAAGTCATGGACCTCCGCGAGTGCGGATTCGCCGACATATCCTGACGTGAGCAAGATTCGCAGCGAGGGATTGAGGCTCTGGGCCCGGCGCGCCAGTTCGATGCCGTTGACGCCGCCGGGCATGACCACGTCCGAAAAGAGCAGATCAAACGACGGATCCGCCTTCAGGCGCGCGAGCGCGCCGGCGGCGTCGACGGCCACCTCGCACCGGTAGCCCAGGTTGCTCAACATATCGAGACAGACGCTGAGGACGGCGGGATCGTCCTCGACGATCAGCACCCGTTCGGATCCGGACGGGGAGGGCGCGCCAGGGCCGGACTCCATGCGGGGTAGGGGCCGATCATCCGTCAGCGGCAGACACAGGATGAAGGCGGCGCCCTCGCCAGGTGCGCTTTCGATGTCGATCCGCCCGCCCGACTGGCTGACGAAGCCGTACACCTGTGACAGGCCCAGGCCGGAGCCCCGACCGACTTCCTTGGTCGTGTAGAACGGCTCGAACACCTTGACCCGGACCTCGGGGCTCATTCCGCTTCCGGTATCCGACACAACAAGCCGGGCGTGCGGCGAAGGCGAGGCGGCCTGTTCGATGCGCAGGGTCAATCTGCCTTCGTTGCTCATGGCGTCCCTGGCGTTGACCGCCAGATTGAGCAGGGCGTTTTCCAGGTGGTGCGGATCGATCGATGCGAACACCTCCGCCTCCGCCTGCTGAAGATCCAGAACGACGCCTTCGCCGACGGCCTGTTTCAGCAGCGGCGCGAACTCGCGCACCAGGCGGTTGAGCTCAACCGGCTCCGGATTCAGTTGCTGCCGGCGCGAGAACGCCAGGAGCTGGCGGGTCAGCGTCTGGCCCCGATCCGCCGCCGCCCGGATCGCAGCCAGCTGCCGGTGCGCCTTCGGCTCATCAATCTTCCTGAGAAGTATATCCGCGTTCCCCAGCACCACCGTCAGGAGATTGTTGAAGTCGTGGGCCACGCCGCCCGTCAGCTGGCCGACCGCCTCCATCTTTCGCGCCTGGGCCAGCTGCTCTTCCAACTGACGACGGTCGGTGATGTCGAGCAGGGTTCCGACGATCTCGCCTTCACCGGGCTGCTCGCCGGGCACCCAGACGCCTTGATCCAGGAACCGTCGATATGCGCCGTCCGCGCACTGCCACCGATACTCGCAAGCGTAAGCCCCCAGTTCGGAAACCTTCATCAGGCATTCGATCACTCCCGCCACGTCATCGGGATGGATCCGGCCGAGCCCGATCTCCGGCTCATCAATGAAGCGCGACGGGCCGAAGCCGGTCAGGGGCATGATGCTGTCGCTGACGAAGAGCGCGCCGAACGGATGCACGGCCATGCGTGAGGTGAACACCACCGGCAGTGACCGCAAGATGGAGTCCTGCCGCTCGCGGGCCTTGCGCAGCGCCAGTTCGGCGGCCAGGCGGGCCTCGGTGATGGAGGCGTTTTCCCGCATCAGCCGATGCTGTTCATCCGCCTGCCGCTTGATCTGGGCGGTTTTCAGATAGAGGTCGGTCAGAACCCCCACCTTCGCCCGCAATATGAAGGGATCCACCGGCTTGAACACCACGTCGACGGCCCCGACCTGGTAGGCCTGGAAGATGTGGGTTTCGTCGCGGAACACGGCGGTGACGAACACGATCGGCGTATCGCGGGTGCGAGGATGCTCGCGGATCAGTCGGGCGGTTTCATAGCCGTCCATGCCGGGCATGTGCAGGTCCAGCAGGATGACCGCGAACTCCTGCTTCAGCAGAAGACGAAGAGCCTCCTCCCCGGACCGGGCGACGACCAGATCATGCCCGAGGACCTCGAGCGCCTCCTTGGCGGCGAAGGCGTTGCGCTCGTCGTCGTCGACGATCAGGACGCCTGCCTTGAGCGGGGCCGGCGCTTTGCGCACCCGTGCCGCAGCCATCAGACAGCCGCCGCTTCGAGAACCGTCAGTCGCTGGGCGTCGGTGCGCTGGATGGATACCCGCATCACCGAGATCAGGTAGTCGATGTCCACGGGTTTCGAGACATAATCCGACGCGCCCGCTTCGATGCATTTGGAGCGGTCGCCTTTCATCGCCTTGGCGGTGACGGCGATAATCGGCAGGTTGGCGTAGCGGGCCATGGACCGGATCTCCCGCATGGTCTCGTAGCCGTCCATGTCGGGCATCATGATATCGACCAGAACGATATCGACGTCGGGATGCTGGGCCAGAAGATCGAGCCCCGCCTGACCGCTCTCGGCATAGTGAAGCCCGACCCCGAACTCTTCCAGGGCGCTGGCCATGGAGAAGATGTTGCGGATGTCGTCGTCGATCACCAGAGCGGTGCGCCCACCCAGGATGGCGTCGTGGTGCCGGGTCCGGGCCAGGGCCGCCCGCGCCGTCTCCGACAGCCTTTCGGCAGGCTCGTGCAGGAGGATGGCCGCCTGCTCCAGCAACTGTTCGGGGGTCCGCGCCACCCTGGCCTCGCCCGCGAACACCGCCCGGCGGAGCTTGCGCTCGTCCGCGGCCCCCAAGGTCGCGCCTACATAGACAATGGCGGGCCGCTCGACCGTCGGCAGGGTCTCAAGGATCTGGTCGACGGAGGCGGCGGCCGTGTCGATGATCAGGCCATCCGACGGCTTCAGCCTGGTCTTGGGCAGGCTCTTCAGCGCCTCCACGCGGGTGACCGAGCCAAGCGCTTCCTTGAGGGCGGCCGGGGCCCGCCCGGCGGGCCCCACGTAGACGAGTCGCCGGCCGCGCGCGGCGACGAACTGCCGGGCCTCGTTCAGGCCCGCGACCACGCGGTCGCGCTCTGCGGGCTTGGGCGTGAAGCCGAAGGCTCCGATCGCAAGACCCAGGCCCGCCTGATCATCCGCCGAGATGACCTGGACGGGAATGTGCCGGGTCTCGGGCGTTCGTTTCAGGAGGTCCAGCAGAGCCAGGCCGTCCATGTCCGGCAGGCCGATGTCCAGCATGATGGCCTGGGGCTCGAAGCGGCGCGCCAGCGAGACGGCGGCGCTTCCCTCGCGCGTGATCACGGCCTTGCAGCCCGCCTCCCGCACCAGGGAGAGCAGAATGCTCCCGAAACGGGGGTCGTCCTCGACGATCAGGATGACCGGGTCGCCCTGGGCGATCTCGTCGCGATCGTCCGCGACCACCTCGAGCACTTCCGTCTCCTCTTCGGCAGGCTGGGTGCGGACCACCACGGTCTTGGTGTCGGCGCCCGCATCCGGGCGGGCCGGCGCCGCGCTGAAATGGAGCGGCAGGTACAGGGTGAAGGTCGAGCCCTTGTCAGGTTCACTGTCGACGCGCAGCTCTCCACCCAGGGTGCGCGTGATCTCGCGGCTGATCGAGAGGCCGAGACCGGTGCCTCCGTATTTGCGGCTGGTAGTGCCGTCGGCCTGTTGGAAGGCCTCGAAGATAATCCTCTGCTTGTCCTCGGGGATGCCGATGCCGCTGTCCCGAACGGAGAAGGAGACGACCTGGCCCGCCCGGCTCAGGCTCTCGTTGCCGGCGTGCCAGCCGCTGTCCGCCCGGGCGACCTTGAACTCCACGCCGCCCGTTTCCGTGAACTTGAACGCGTTGGAGAGCAGATTCTTGATCACCTGCTGCAGGCGCTTGTCATCGGTGTAAATCGAGGCCGGCAGCGCCGGATCGAGATCGATGCTGAACTCAAGCCGCTTGTTCTGCGCGATCTGGGCGAAGGTGCGCTCCATCTGGTCGCGGAGCGATGAGAAGCGGGTCTCCCCGACGTCCAGCGTCACCGTACCGGACTCGATTTTCGACAGGTCCAGGATGTCGTTGATCAGGCCGAGCAGGTCCGAGCCGGCGGCATGGATGTTCTTGGCGAACTCCACCTGCTTGCCCGTCAGGTTGCCCTGCGTGTTCTCGCTGAGCATCCTCGAAAGGATCAGCAGGCTGTTCAGCGGCGTCCGCAATTCGTGGCTCATGTTGGCCAGGAATTCCGACTTGTATTTCGACGTCAGCGCCAGCTGCTCCGCCTTCTCCTCCAGGGCGAAGCGGGCCTGCTCGACCTCGATGTTCTTGGCCTCCACCTGCTTGTTCTGCGCCGACAGAAGGACCGCCTTGTCCTCCAGTTCGGCGTTGGACTGCTGCAGTTCCTCCTGCTTGGCGCGGAGCAGCTCCTCGGACTGGCGCAGGCTGGCCGCCTGCTGCTCAAGCCGGTCGTTGGTCGTTTTCAGCTCTTCCTGCTGCGCCTGAAGTTCGGCGGTCAGCAGTTGCGACTGGGACAGGAGCCCTTCGGTCCGCATGTTGGCGGCGATGGTGCTGAGCACGATGCCGACGGATTCCATCAGCTGGCTCAGGAACGACTGGTGCGTCTCCGAGAACTCGCCGAATGTCGCCAGCTCTATGACCGCCTTCACCTCGCCCTCGAACAGGGCGGGCAGGATGATGATGTTGAGCGGCGCCGCGCCCCCCAGGCCCGAGCCGATCTGCACATAGTCTTTCGGCACATTGGTGAGCAGGATTCGCTCCTTCTCCTTCGCGCACTGTCCGATCAGGTTCTGGCCGAGGCGGAAGGTGCGCGAAACCTGCTCGCGCTCCGTCGAGGCATAGGCGGCCGCCAGCACCAGGACGGTCTCATCGTCGGCATCCTTGTCCGCCACGTAGAACACCGCATGCTGGGCGTTGATCAGCGGCGCCAGCTCGGACAGGACCATGTTTGAGACCGTGGCCAGATCGCGCTCGCCCTGCAGCATCCGGGTGAAGCGGGCCAGGTTGGTCTTGAGCCAGTCCTGCTCGGTGTTCTTCAGCGTCTGATCCTTCAGATTGCGGATCATCTCGTTGATGTTGTCCTTCAGGGCGGCGACCTCGCCCGAGGCCTCCACAGTGATGGACCGCGTCAGGTCGCCCTTGGTCACCGCCGTCGAGACCTCGGCGATGGCGCGGACCTGGGTCGTCAGGTTGCCGGCCAGCTGGTTCACGTTGTCGGTCAGATCACGCCAGAGTCCGGCGGCGCCGGGCACTCTCGCCTGCCCGCCCAGCTTGCCTTCCGAGCCGACCTCGCGCGCCACGTTGGTGACCTGGTCCGCGAAGATCGCCAGGGTCTCGATCATGCCGTTGATGGTGTCGGCCAGAGAGGCGATCTCGCCCTTGGCGTCCAGGGTGAGCTTGCGCTTGAGGTCGCCGTTGGCCACCGCCGTCACGACCTCGGCGATGCCACGCACCTGACCGGTCAGGTTGGCCGCCATCATGTTCACATTGTCGGTCAGGTCTTCCCAGGCCCCGGTGACCCCGGGCACCTGGGCCTGGCCGCCCAGCTTGCCCTCGGTGCCGACCTCCTTGGCCACGCGGGTCACTTCCGAGGCGAAGGCGTTCAGCTGGTCCACCATGACGTTGATGGTGTTCTTCAGTTCGAGGATTTCGCCCTTCACGTCGACGGTGATCTTCTTCGACAGGTCGCCCTTGGCCACGGCGGTGGTGACCTCGGCGATATTCCGGACCTGGCCCGTGAGGTTGCCGGCCATGAAGTTCACGTTGTCGGTCAGATCCTTCCAGGTTCCGGTCACCCCCTTGACCTGAGCCTGGCCGCCGAGCTTGCCTTCCGTGCCCACCTCGCGGGCCACCCGGGTCACCTCGGAAGCGAAGGCGTTGAGCTGGTCCACCATGGTGTTGATGGTCGACTTGAGCTCGAGGATTTCGCCCTTCACGTCGACGGTGATCTTCTTGGACAGATCCCCGTTGGCCACGGCCGTGGTCACCTCCGCGATGTTCCGGACCTGACCCGTCAGGTTGTCGGCCATGGAGTTGACGTTGTCGGTCAGATCCTTCCAGGCGCCCGTGACGCCAGTCACCTGGGCCTGGCCGCCGAGCTTGCCCTCCGTGCCCACCTCGCGCGCCACCCGCGTCACCTCGGAGGCGAAGGCGTTCAGCTGGTCCACCATGACGTTGATGGTCGACTTGAGCTCCAGAATCTCGCCCTTCACGTCGACGGTGATCTTCTTGGACAGGTCGCCGTTGGCCACCGCCGTCGTGACCTCGGCGATGTTGCGGACCTGGCCGGTCAGGTTGCCGGCCATGAAATTCACGTTGTCCGTCAGGTCCTTCCAGGCGCCGCCCACACCCTTCACATTGGCCTGACCGCCCAGCTTGCCTTCGGTGCCCACCTCACGCGCCACCCGCGAAACCTCGGACGCGAACGAGTTCAGCTGGTCCACCATGACGTTGATGGTGGACTTCAGCTCCAGGATCTCCCCCTTCACGTCGACGGTGATCTTCTTCGACAGGTCCCCGTTGGCCACAGCCGTGGTGACCTCGGCGATCTCCCGCACCTGACCGGTCAGGTTCGCGGCCATCGAGTTCACGTTGTCGGTCAGATCCTTCCAGGCGCCGGTGACCCCCTCGACCTGCGCCTGCCCGCCGAGCTTGCCGTCGGTTCCGACCTCCTTGGCCACCCGGGTGACCTCGGAGGCGAAGGCGTTCAGCTGGTCCACCATGACGTTGATGGTGTTCTTCAGCTCGAGCACCTCGCCGCGCACCTGCACGGTGATCTTCTTGGAAAGGTCGCCCTTGGCCACAGCGGTGGTCACTTCGGCGATGTTCCGCACCTGTCCGGTGAGGTTGTCGGCCATGAGGTTGACGTTGTCGGTCAGGTCCTTCCAGGTGCCGCCGACGCCTTCGACCCGCGCCTGCCCGCCGAGCTTGCCTTCGGTCCCGACCTCCCTGGCCACCCGGGTCACCTCGGAAGCGAAGGCGTTGAGCTGGTCCACCATCGTATTGATGGTGACCTTCAGCTCCAGAATCTCGCCCTTCACATCGACGGTGATTTTCTTCGACAGGTCGCCCTTGGCGACGGCGGTGGTGACCTCGGCGATGTTGCGCACCTGGCTGGTCAGGTTCGCCGCCATGAAGTTCACGTTGTCGGTCAGATCCTTCCATGTGCCGGTCACGCCCTTGACCTGCGCCTGGCCGCCCAGCTTGCCCTCGGTGCCGACCTCGCGCGCCATCCGGGTCACTTCCGAGGCGAAGGCGTTGAGCTGGTCCACCATGGTGTTGATGGTGTTCTTGAGTTCGAGAACCTCGCCCTTCACGTCCACAGTGATCTTGCGGCTCAGGTCGCCGTTGGCGACCGCCGTCGTCACTTCCGCAATGTTCCGGACCTGGCCGGTCAGATTGGCGGCCATGAAGTTCACGTTGTCGGTCAGGTCCTTCCATGCGCCTGCGACGCCCTTGACGTTGGCCTGACCGCCGAGCTTGCCCTCGGTTCCGACCTCGCGCGCCACACGCGTGACCTCCGAAGCGAACGAGCCGAGTTGGCCGACCATGGTGTTCACCACCCGACCAATGCGGAGGAACTCGCCCCGCAGCGGCTGGTCCTCGTTCTCGAGGTCCATGGTCTGACTGAGGTCGCCCTTCGCCACCGCGCCGATCACCCGGGCCATCTCGGCGGTCGGATGGACCATGTCCGTGATCAGGGTGTTCACGGCCTCGATGCTGTTGGCCCACGCCCCCGCGGCTGCGGGCATTCTGGCGCGAGCGTTGATCTTGCCTTGCCGGCCGACCGCTTCACCCAGTCGGCTGAACTCCCGGCTCATCCGGTCATTCAACTCAACGACGTCGTTGAAAGCCTCGGCGATCTCCGCGTCCGTGCCGTCCAGGTCATGCGGCAGCCGGACGGAGAAGTCGCCGCGGCGGAAGGCTTTCAGAGCAGCAAGGAGCTGGCGATTGTCCAGACCGGTCTCAGGACGAACTGCGGCAAGCGTCATGGAACACCATCAATGAAAGGACGGTGACTCGAAATGGGCGACATGTGCAGGGCAGGGCGCCATCGATGACCCGACCGCGACACTCCCTCTGGCGCATGCCAATTCCCCCCGAACCAACCCGCTTAAATGACTGGCCGATGCTATCGGTTCCGCGGGCCCGGAAAAACTCTGAAGTTGCCAATCGCCCGGCAGCCAGTAGGTTTCCGCGCCATGCACCCGACGCGCAAAACGGTCTGACGGCGTGGCCCAGGACGGCTCGCCGCACTCGCCCGCCCTGCGAAGCTTTATCGAGCAGGCGTTCCCGTCGGTGTGGGCGCTTGAGACGTTTATCGCCGTCGCACGGCGGCCCGACGATCTCTGGAGCGTCGAGGGGCTGGTGGGTGAACTGCGGGCCAATACGGCTTTGGTTGCGGACTGTCTGGGTCATCTGGAACGCATGGGTCTGATCGCCTCCGAAGCAGGCGGTCACCAGTATCGCCCGGCCTCGCCCGCCCTTGCGGCTCTGGCCGTCGATTTGCAGGCGGCCTATGCTGAACGGCCCTTCAGCGTCATAAGCGTGATAACCTCGCGACGTCCGGACCCGCTGAAGGGTTTCGCTGACTCGTTCCGCTGGGGGCGGAGGCCATGAACCTGCTGGGTCCGGGACTCATCTATTCTGTTTGCCTGCTGACGAGCGCCGTTTGCGCCGCCCTGCTGATCAGATCCTACCTGTCGTCGCGCCAGCCGCTCCTCCTCTGGAGCGCGGGCTGTTTCTGTCTGCTGGCGCTGAACAACCTCGCCGTCGTGCTGGACATGGTGGTCCTGCCCGGGGCTGATTTCTCGATCGTCCGCCAGGCCACAGCCCTCGCAGCCGTCGCGGTCCTTCTGTACGGCTTCATCTGGGAGGTGGACCGATGAGCCTGACCGCGGCGATCACCGGCGCGATCATCATGGGCTACGCGATCGCGAGCCTGTTTTTTCTGAAATTCTGGCGACGAACCGGCGACAGGCTTTTCCTCGCGTTCGCCGCAGCCTTCCTGCTGATGGCGGCGACGCCTGCACTGACGCTTTCCCTGGCTATTCCGCGCGAGGAGCAGAGCCTGTTCTACCTGCTTCGCGCCAGCGGCTTTGCGATCATCATCGTCGCCATCATAGCAAAATCGCGCCGCAAGACCTGACGGACAGGCGCCCCGGGCGGGCTGAACGGCTGCGGATCAGCCCGGACGACACCCGGCTTCGGCGCCACGCGCTCAAAGGCGCGGAGGGTGCTGTCAGTCCAACGACAACTTGTCTCCACTCGGCGAGGCTAGGGCAGGGGGCGCAGAGCCTATGCGGCGAGCGTCTTCCACTCAGCCAGGGCGGCTGAGCGTTGGGCCTTGTATGTCTC
>Ga0164290_1001237_pt1 | contig 44527 bp, 41 predicted proteins | sample Micstemetagenome_FD_108782 | JGI IMG/M metagenome (GOLD analysis project Ga0164290, IMG submission 108782) | Contaminated culture microbial community from soil near Moab, Utah, USA - Microcoleus steenstrupii SON62 (Illumina Assembly) | ecosystem: Environmental > Terrestrial > Soil > Soil crust...
GGTTTTGGCTCGGTCATCGGCATCTTCCTGGGCACCATCACCTTCGCGGTGGTCACCCAGGGCATCTACTACACCGATTTCGACCAGACCTGGTCCAACATGGTGATCGGCGTGCTGCTTCTCGGCGCTGTGCTGATGAACAACACTTTCCGTCGGCTCGCGCTCAGCGCTGCGCCCCGAAAGAAGGGAGCCTGAACCATGACCTCTCCTGTTCTCAAACTCGTCAATGTCTGCAAATCCTTTGGCCCAATCGATGTGCTCAACGACATCAACCTCGAAGTTCGCGCCGGGGAAGTTCTCTGTCTTCTCGGCGATAACGGCGCCGGCAAGTCCACGCTGATCAAGACCATGTCCGGTGTGCATAAGCCAACGTCGGGTGAAATCTGGATGGATGGAGCGAAGGTCGATTTCGGCTCGCCCCGCGATGCATCCGAGCGCGGGATTGCCACCGTGCACCAGTTCGGCGGCACGTTCCCGCTGATGTCGATCGGACGCTCGTTCTTCGTCGGCGTTGAGCCGACCAAGGGCTGGGGACCGTTCAAGATTTTCGATCGCAAAAATGCAAATGCGATTGCCGTCAAGGCGGTCCGAGACTTCGGAATCACTCGGATCGACGATGGCGACCGGCTGGTCGGTGGCCTGTCGGGCGGCGAGCGTCAGTCGCTGGCGATTGCACGGGCAGTTCATTTCGGCGCGCGCCTCCTGATCCTCGATGAGCCGACCGCGGCACTCGGGGTCAAGCAGGCGACGCATGTGCTGCGCATCGTCAATGAAGCCAAACGGCGAGGGCTCGCGGTCGTCTTCATCACACACCAGGTCATGCATGCCATGGCAGTGGGCGATCATTTTGCCGTCCTGATCCGCGGTGCTGTCGCCGCCGACTTCAAGAAGGGCGAGCGGACGCGCGAGGAGATTACCGACCTGATGGCCGGCGGCGAAACTATGGCGTCGCTGGAAGCCGAGATCGAAAGCCAGATGAACGAGCAGAGCGGCGCGCCGCACCCGATCGCCGCGCAATGACCTCCCAAGCCCGCCACCTACACGGCGGTCAAAGTGCGGTCCGGAGCTCCTGCTCCGGGCTGCCCCCAATAACCTAAGCGAGAGAGAATGCCGATGTCACAATGGGTAGAGGCCTGTGGCGCCAATGATGTCGAGACAGAAGAGGTGATCCGCTTCGATCACCAGGGACGCACTTATTGCATTTTCCGCAGCCCCGACGACGAGTATTTCTGCACCGATGGCGTCTGTACGCATGAGAAGGTGCATCTCGCCGATGGGCTGGTGATGGATTACACGATCGAATGCCCCAAGCATAATGGCGTCTTCGATTACCGGACCGGCGAAGCCATCCGCATGCCAGTTTGCATCAATCTAAAGACCTTCCCCGTCAAGGTTGAGAACGACCGCGTCTTCATCGGAATCTGAGCATGACACGGCGTCGGCAGGGAAGCTTTACCTTTGGCGATCCAGTGACCGCGCTCTAATCCTCCCGCAACGCATTCACAGTCTGAGGACACAATGGCCAGCAGCAAGAGACCAACCGTCGCCGACATCCAAGCCATGAAGACACGCGGACAGAAGATTTCCATGCTCTATGTCACGACACCTGAGGAAGCCGCAGCGGCGGATGCGGCCGGCATTGACATGCTCTCCATTGAAGGTCGGTTCTTCAGTCCGGAAATGCGTGACGCCGCTGGCCGCTGCTTCGTCCAAGTCGGCTTGCCCTATGGTGGGCAGGGCACCTTCCAGGGGCGCCATCTCTCCACGGCCGAAGATTATCTCCGTGCCGCCTATCACTTCACCGTCATGGGTGGCGATTGTTTCTATTGCGCTGCGTCCTATGACATCCAGAAAACGATGTGCGACAACCACGTCCCCATAGTCGCGCATGTCGGGCTCATTCCGTCCTACATCACCTGGACGGGCTTCCGCGCCGTTGGCAAGACGGCCGCCGAGGCCCTGGCTTTGTGGGAGCAGGTCAAGAAGCTCGAGGCGATCGGCTGTTTCGGCGCTGAACTGGAAGTCGTTCCTGATCGTGTCGGCGAGGCGATCTCCAAGAGCACACCGATGATCATGCTCGGCATGGGCGCCGGTCCGGGGGCCGACGCGCAATATCTCTTTGCCGAAGACGTGTTGGGCTATACGCGCGGGCACAAACCGCGCCATGCAAAAACCTATCGCAACTTTGCCGCGGAATATGCACGGCTTCAGCAGGAGCGGGTATCGGCGTTCAGAGAATTCATCGCTGATGTTCAGACTGAAGTCTATCCAGCACCGCAGCATGTCGTGCCGATCGCCGACGGCGAATTTGAACGGTTCATGGCCGATATGAAGGCTTGATCACCATGTCGGTGTCGAGACGACCTCGCCGAAGCAGTCGCGGTGCGGCTATCGTGAATGAAGCCCAGCAGTTGCTGTCGCTCGTCGTATTCGTGAGGTGCAGGCTTGAGTCGTTCGAACAGATAGCGGCTTGGCGGCTTTCCGACCATCTTTCGGAACATGGTCACGAAACTGCTGGCGCTTTCATAGCCGAGATCCATTGCGACAGCCTGGACGGTCTGGCCCCGTTTGCGTGCTCAGTCATTCCGTGCGCAGCAGACTGAAGCTGCGATCGGCGTCGCCATTCTTAACCGAATGCTCGCCTGCGGACGACCGAAATCCGTTCGTTGCTAAGCCTCGGCAAGAGCAACGAACAAGCGGCCCATCAAAGACTGAATGATGACCTGTCGCTGAACGCTGCACCAACGCCTGATTACTGGGGAAAAAAATTCCGCAGCAAGCCCACGACGGCATCGACCGTAAGCTTTTGAAATTATTGAGAGACAGATGTAGGTCGCCAAATCAGCTGCGACTCACCTTCGTTGATTCTGCTTAAAAATTTGGCCTTCTCTGCCGCCCAAACGCGATTACTCGCCAGACAAGCTGCGACTCAAATCCAAAATCGCCAGATGACGTGCGACTCGGTGATCCGAGCCTCAAAACACGCCCGAAGATGAGCCTGTGCTGGGATCGTTGTCAACAATTGATGGCGTGGCTGCGTGGCAACCAGCCAGCGGATGTCGACGCACGCTGATTTACGAATTCATCACGGATCATCATTAAGGCGGATAGCAGGGAATTCTTCGGGTTATCAGATGCCATCGATTTTGAAAGCTTTCCGCTCGTCACACGCGTTCTATGCGGAGGTGATCGTTGGTGATCGCCTCGTACTAAGCAAAACACATGTCATGGATTACGAGCATCCTATTGCGTTTGTCGGGTTCGATACAGAAATCGGAGTCGATTTTGAGGAATATAGCGGATTCGATTTCGAGACCTCGTCGGCGCTGCCCGGCTATCTGGTGATCACCTTCTATAAAGGAGGCCGCAGCTCTCCCAAGCAGAGATTGCGTTCCTATCTGTACGGACCATCGGGCTATGTCGGGGAGTTTTCCACTCCGTTTGCAGCTTTTCATGCTGCTGGCGAACTGGTGGCAGAAGCGCAGACCGAAAAACCCGTCTCTCGTTCGCCAAGCTTAGGGGGATAAGATGCCCATCTCCGTGAGCTGGATATTGAGAGGGTGTTCTCTCACCAAGGCGCTGCCTTTGCCGTTAAGCTGTTCGAAATGAAATGCCTTCTGAGCTTGCACTTTGAAATTAAGATAGGCATCGACGGTCGATGATGTGGCTTGCTCCATGACAATCCTGTCGAAGTGATCGATCAAACGGCCTTGGACATTGCAGCTACCGGTTTCGATTGCTAGCTCAAGTTGCCCAATGAGCAATTCTTCCCAGTCATCTGCCAAATCCACCATTATCTCCCTCCATTCACACGCAAAACTATTGTGGAACGGCAGATTGATCGGCGCAAATATCCCTCCGCATTGGCCCGTTGCTAATGACGCCGTTGTGAACCCATGATCTGGAAACCAAAAATGCCCCAAGCTTTCGCGAGGAGCATCGTGGCGGCCTCCGTTGGAAGACCCGGTGGGCTGTACCCATCAATATGCTGGCCGATTGGCCGGACCGGGTCAACTCGTATCGGCCCCTTTGGAGGCTTGTTAAGCCGCCTTGATCGGATCGCGGCGGCCTACCCCGGCAGCCATTCCCTCCAGGTCATCCGGGCTGAGTTTGCCAAACTGAAATAACACGTCGGCGATTGCTGCGTGAAGTTTCTTGTCATTCGAAAGGATTTCCTTCGCTCGGTCGAACTGTTCCCGCATAACTTTGTCGACGCGGGCCGCCAGCTTGACATCCACCCGTCGAAGCCGTTCCCAGTCACCGACATCCGACACCGCAGAATAGCGGAGCCGTTCGCCGAGACCGAGTTGAGCTTCAAGCGCGGTTGCCAGGGTCGTGGCCATTCCGAGATCGGAAGCGTCATCGCCGCCCGCGCCGTCAGAGAATTCACCGAGCACCATTTCCTCGGCTGCGATGCCACCTAACAGACAAGCGATCCGGTCAAGGTGATGCTGACGCATGCGGGCACCTGCTCCAGGCAGCCGGAAGGTAGCCATGCCGACACGCTGATTGCTGACGGTTGGATTAATCCAGTCGAAGATGGTCGTTCCAAGGAATTCTCCTGCCCCAAGCCGCCATCCGACCAGAGTGTGACCGGCTTCGTGCACAGCGACATGGCGTCGGAATTCTCCTTCCACCCTCGTCAGCTTCGGTAGACCAACGACGAGATCGGCGTCATCGACGGGTCGTCTGTCCTGACGCGCCCGACGACGTGCCTCCCGACACATCTTGGCAAGGTCTGCACCTGAGGAGCCAACGGTCGTTTGCCTGATCCTTACTGCAGCCTCATCTGAGAGCACGATGCCGGAAATTTGCTTGATGATCGCAAGCCGAGTGTCTCCATCCGGTAGTTCCAGGGCGATATGCCTGTCGATGCGGCCCGCTCTCAAGATGGCCGCGTCGATCTGATCCGGATTGTTGGTTGCCGCAATGACGACGACACCCTCTCGGCCATCGAGGCTGTCGAGGCATTCAAGCAGGGCATTAACCACCTGCGTGCTGTAATCCTTGTTGCGATCAGTAAAAGTCGCCCTGTCGCCGAATGAGTCCATTTCGTCGATTAGCATGATGCACGGAGCCATGTTCTTTGCCCGGGCAAAATCGGTTCTCATGGCCGACAGCAGATCGCCCAAGTGACCTTTCGCTTGCCATTGCCCGAGTGAGGTGACGATCAGTTTGACACCGCATTGAAGCGCCAGTGCCCTGGCGAACACGGATTTGCCAATGCCTGGCGGGCCGCTTAGCAGGAGTCCTTTGTCGACATCGTCCCATGAAATCCGTCCATCGCGCCAATCGGCAAGGTCGCCCGCAAGCTGCAGACCCCATTCTTTGGCGGGTCCATAACCGTGCATCTCCTTCAGCTTCATGCTGTCGCCAGTCCCGGATTTAGGGGCATGCGTTTCCGAAACGACTGGGATGTTCTTCAGCCGCGACAGAACATCATCGATGGGCCGACCGGGGCGCAAGGTCCGGAGTAGCAACTGCCAGGGAGCCTTTAGCGCCTCCTTCGCTTGGGTGGCAGTGATGTCAATTTCGAGGACCGTCTTGCATGCTTCCTTAAGGTCTCGCGGCGACACAGGCGGGACATCAATGATGATATCGGCCGCGAACCTGATCTCCGGTGGGATGCATTCGTGGTCGCTCGCCATTACAACGATGCGGTGCCGCAGTCGGCAATCGGCGTCGAATCTCCCAAGAATGGCGGGCGGCTTCTCGCCGGTCTTGATGACCATCACGCCGCAGTTCGAGCGTTCCGGATAGTCATCACCGAAAAGATCGGCTGCGACTGCTGGATAATAGTCTGCCGGATTAACTCCCGGCTGTGCGACCAGGATCACAAATCCGGGCTTTCCATCGAGAAAGCCTTCGATGCGCCGGAGCAGCCGACGCGTGACGCACTGATACGCATAGTCTTCGAGTGACCTCGAAAGGTCCTTCTTCTTCGTCATCTTGATCATGGGAATGCCTCTGTCGCTGCGGCTCAATCACGCTTGCGACGCACTTGGGTTTCGGGGCCGATGAGCGCTTCGTCGAGGTCAATGTCGACCAAGCGGGAAAGCACGAGCTTGGCGAGTCCGGCTATCGGCCGCGTGTCCATGAAAATTGAGAGGCATTCGGCTACGGTAAGGCTACCTTGATCATCCAGAGCCGCGAGCAGACGAACACGGTCTGAAAGCGTGACATTGTAGCCAGCGTAGCGAAGCAAGTCTTTCGCGTTCCGGAGCCTGATCGAACTGAAGTTCGACAGGTCGATGGCCTCATGGCGATAACCGGAGGGGACCTTGGTCGACAACGGCAAAGTCCGGTCGGCCGAGACCACATCGACGATAAACTGGCCCGATGCACGGCTTACAAGGAAGTCGGCGGCGCACACGTTCCCGCGATACTCGATCTGGGGCCAGCACTGCCATTCAACGACATCATCGTCGATGTCGAGCAGGCAGGCATAGTCGCGGGCGTCCTGGTGGGCGAAGGCCACCGATCCGATGCATTTGAGGGTATGGAGAGGATAGAAAATCTTGGCCGCCATATCGGCGGGCCTAATGGGGACGTTCATGTCCATCACTTTCAAATTTGCGAGCAAGATTGTTTCGCCGCAGCGCGGCGGAGGATCAGATCGCTATTCGAAGTGCACTGACATGGTTACGCATTCGTGAACGTTTAGTGAACAAAACACCCGCTGTCAACGGGAAATCGGGCGTTCCGCGCGTGAGCTAACGTAATAAGTTCTCTCCGTCGGCTAAGCGGCAAACTTTGACACAGCGAGAAAATGCCCTATCTTATAAAAGGTTTTGAGCGTAACCTTTAACAAGGCGGCGGATTTCTGGTTTCTATGAAAGGTTTATCGTGAATAGGAATAACCTTGCTGAGGAAGTTCGTCAGTCGCTCCATCGCTATGATCCTCCATTTGACGCGCACTACGGTGTTCTTCCGGCTCCTCCTCCGGAAGACAATGTCCGTTTAGAAAATGCTTCTGCAGCAATAATTCGGGCACACGCTGCTCTCCGCGAGGCAGAAGTAATGGCTCGGGAATTGCCGGATCAATATCTTATGACCCGTATACCGCTTCGCATGGAGGCGGTCAGTAGCTCATCCATCGAAGGTACAAATAGTACGTTGGACGAACTGCTTGAGGTCGAGGAGGAAGACTATGCGGCTTCTGACGCCGCTGCTCAGGTACGCGACTACGCATTGGCGCTTGAGGCGGTTCTACCTCAGGCAAAACTTCGTGGCCGGGAAATCTTCGACCTTACTTTGGTCAGGTCGCTTCACGTTTCCACTATGAGGTCGGATAGTTCCTACAAGGATGAGCCGGGAAATCTACGTGAACGTGTCGTCTGGATCGGGCACGGCAACATCGCGCACTCAACGTTTAATCCGCCCGCGCCAAAGTACGTTCAGGCATGTCTGGAGCAGAGCATCGCCTATCTGCGGTCCGACGGCCTCCAGCTGGTTCAACAGGATTTCGTGACACGCATGGCAATAGCTCATGCTCACTTCGAGGCGATACATCCGTTCCGTGACGGTAATGGCCGGGTCGGCCGACTCATGCTTCCAATAATGATGGTCGCGGAAGGACATGAGCCCATCTATCTGTCACCGTATATCGAGGCGAACAAGCAGAGGTATGGTGAAGCCCTGAAGGCTGCCCAACAACGTCTCGACTATTCGCCACTCACAACCCTCATGGCAGACGCCATCGCCGAGACGGTTGAGGAATTGAAGCGGCTACGAAATGACCTGCGAGAACTGCAGGACGATTGGAAAACGAGAACGAAGTTTCGAGGTGGTTCGGCAGCGTTGCTGGCACTCGACATTCTTCCCGAGTATCCGGTCATCACCATCCGCCGTCTTGAGAGTCTGTTGGGAGTGTCCTACCCGGCGGCCTCGTCGGCTGTCGAGAAGCTCGTGGAAGTCGGCATCCTGCGTGAGAAGACCGGCTATAGCCGCAACCGGATATTCACGGCTCAGGAGGCCATCGACCTGATCAATCGCCCGTTCGGCGAAGATCATGATTATGCGGGACCGAAGATGTAGACGGTCCATAGTTGGGTCAACCGGTATGGGTTGCTCCGCGTGTTCGGAAATCACTATCTTCGAACGTTACGGCCATTTTTGAGATGCACCCGCTGCCAGAACAAGGGCAGTAATCAGTGGCTGATCGGCCGGAACGCGAGATAGGTTCGCGGAACGTGATTGCGACGGAGATGGTGGTGGACGGGAAGAAGATCGAAATCACTATCCCGGACGTGGACGCCATGTCCGACACCGATATCGAGGCGTTTGTATTTGCCCGTGACGGGCGCTGGAGTTCGCAAACGAAGAGCCTCCTCCGGCAGTATGAAACCGACAGGCTCAATCTAAACCGAGGCTGGGCCAGCACCACGCCGGGATGGATTTGCCCATGCTGCGCTAGAGGTAAGCGGCAGATCGTTCGCATGGCATCTTCCGGCGTCCTTCTGTGCCAACTCGAAAGCCACCATGATCATCTCGGGGACGCAGCTGAAGCGCTGTTCCGGAAAACGAATCCGGGCACGGAAGACAAAGGGACGAACATCCAACTCGACCAGGCCAAACACGCCATGCTCACGCTTGTGGAAAGGTTTCCGCGAACCATCATCTGCCTGGACTGCAATCTCGTCGAGGGGAAAGCGAAATCAGCACTACTTGGGCGTGGCGTACCGGCTCACTTCTCGTTTTCGCCTCAAGAGATCGCGCGGTTCGTTCAGCCGAGCGATAACAGGCCGCATGAGTTTGATGTCGATGTCGCTGCTGCAATTTGGGAGGATGTCAAAGCCGATGTCGAAGATCGGCTCGACTTCGCGGCTCGAATGGCAAGCAGAGTCTCGAAAGGTAAGAACCGGCGACAGCCCGATATTGGAGAGCGGGTTTCCTTCGAGTTCGTAAGCAGAGCTACGGTCATCGAGCGCGTGCTTTCCAATGCGGACGAAGGACGTGTGCTTTGGGATATAGGTCGCCAACTGTTGGCTCGGTCTCTTGCTCGTGATGCGGTCGGGCAGTCCAAGAGGTCCAAGACGAAGCCTGCGACGAGAGCGCCGACCGACGAAGAGTTTCAACAGATAAACGCCAGGCTAAACGGGAAGCATTGGAGTCTTGCTGCGGAAGATTGGACCTGCAGGTGTTGCCAGCGCTCCAAGCGTGACATTTGCCGGATTTCGAAGAAGGGCAAATGGACGGCCAGTATCCATGCGCTGCGTGAATGGAAATTCGATTCTGGCTACGATGACGACGGGCCGTGGTTTGACGGCGAGATCGAGGATCGCGTTATTGTAGACCATCGGGTAGTGCTGGTTTGCCAGGACTGCCGACACATTATTACCGAGATTCAGAAGCGTGACGCGACGCTGAGCGAAGACGCGTTGACCATCGCAGACATGATCGAATGCACACTGGATGTTACCAGCAACAGAATGCACGAGGTGGACTATGACGGAGCTATCGAACGCGCGAGGATGAATGGTGACCTCGTCCGTGCCGTGGCCTCTTACAGGGAGTTGGAAAGCTTGGCCCGGTCCTACTACGGGAGCGTGAAGGCCTTCTCGATTTCAAATAGATGCTCGTTCGATCAGGCCGTGGACCATTTTGTCTATGAGCATTCTCAGCAGTTCAATGTCGATACCGACGAGGCGGCTGAGAACGTCCGATGGTGGATAGAGAAAGGGCGGCATTTCATGGAATTGGATTGATGTCGTTCGTTTTCCCGCTTGCTCACCGCATGAAATCGATCATCCTAGAATTCTGGCACTGCCACGGGGTTATTGCTTCAACGCTAACCGCCATAAGGGACCCTTGCGGTCCCTTATGTGTTTCTGCGTCTCGCTCAGCGCTGCTTGATGTGCCTGTTGAGTACATCCAGCATGACGATTGCGCCCTTGACGTCTCCCTCGTCATTGACCTGTAGCGTGCCACTGACCCATGTCGGTGACATCTCCCATGTCACTGATGGCAAACTATCAATAACGACATCGCGGCATTTCTCGAACATCCGCCAGCGACGTTTTGCGTGGGTCGCGAGCATATCGAAAACGAGGGCGAAGCTGGTGCTGCTTGTCGTGATGGCGGTCAGGCTGACGTTGTTGTTGGCCGTGGCAATCCGAGCCCTTGCATCGATAAAAGCGGGCTGGACGAAATAGGAGGGGCAATAGCGTCTGACTTCATCTTTGAAATGATCCCATGCGGCAAATGAATGCAGCGACAGGTCATCTGGATCAAGATCGAGTTTGAGCATAGCCCGTACCTCTTCTCGTTTCACGATGGAGTTCTTGGTCGTGACACGGCAGCCCTGGTAGCCAAGCTGACGCCAAGATGCCGCAGGTTCGCGGCGACCATATGGTTGGGGCACCCAAGGGCCTGCCGGTAGACCTGTCCGCTGGCATATTCGGCATGGAAGGTCTCGAACGATTTACGATCAATGAGAGCTTGCCCGCTGTCACCTCGAACGAGGGCAAATGCGTCCATCTTCACCAAGGCTGCAATTGTATCTTTGTTTAGTCCCGTGATGATGGAGACCTCGGCTGCCGTGAGGTGGCGACTGCCCTGCATGCTTGGCTGGCTTCCCGCTCCGCCCCTTTTCCGGCGCGTCGTCCCGTCCAATTTGAAGCACAGCGAAGCGAGCCCATGGTACCGGGCATCCCGGCAAACCGCCTTCTTTTCGCCCTTGGCTGCCATGAGAAGCAGCGCCGATTGCTTCAAGCGGTTCGACCTCTTCAGCTCTTCCACCGGAGTCGCGTCAACATCAAAGGCGAACGGTGTATCGCCGATGAGGTTGGCAACAAGCGCTTCGACTTCGGACCGGCGGTACCGTCGGCTGGGTGCACCACCACGACCGACGCCCCGCAGGCCCCTGATCAGACCGGCACGTTCCAACCGCGTGAACTCGTGCGTGGCGATCCCCGTGATCGCCACCGTCTCGTTGAGAGTGATCATCTCGTCAAGCGCTTCCTCCATGCGCTCGATAGCCTCCGGCGTGAAATAGAAGTTGTAACGGCCGACATCCAGGCCGATATGCTCGGCCAGTTCTTTCACCGCGTCCTTGTCCATGCCCAGGCGCTTCTTGGCTTCGCTCAGTCCCAACTCCATGTTGGACGTGGAGACCTTTTTCGCATTTATGCGGCCCAGCCTGCCGATGGGTGCCAAAGCGTCCCGCATGCCCGCGCACATTTCCTGCGCAAGCTTGGAACTCGCCGTGCGATTCCACAGATACGTCGCGCCACCGTAGGCGGCGTTGAATCCCTTTTTCCTCATATTCTCCGGGACATTGTCGAGCAACCATTGGCGGATCGTTTCAACGAAATGTGCCCTCGTCGACGTAAATGGTGCAAACCCTGCTGACATGTGTCCTTCATCAGATGCGAAGAGTTTGCCCAGCATTGTGCTGACTTCAATAATCTCGTGCAACGAGCGCCCCATCAGCATCTCCGGCTCAGGGCCGGACACGATGCCGAGCCTTCGAAGGATGGCTCGTTCAAGACGGGTATCGGTGTCAGGCGAATGCACGATACTATGGGTGACGAGATCGCTGCCTTGCGGAGTCACTGTCATATTAGCGAACCACCATTTCAGGCGTTCTCCGTCCTCGGTCTCGCTAGCAATCTTGGCACCGTGTTCCGGGCATTGTTTGAAGGCTACGATATCCCACCACACCCGGTGGTAGGACTTTTCGGCGAGACATTTCGGGCAGAACCGACGGGAGGTGTACGAGACCTGCATCGGCCGCAGCGTTTCGTTGCCGAGCGCGACCAATTCACCGTGCGGAACCGGCGTGAACGTGCGCAGCCGTTCCTTGTACATATCTGCGTATCCCAATGTGTCGAGGGACGCCAGAAGTTCCACGGGGTCGAGGTTGCGGCCGGTTAATCCGATCTCATTGGCATAAATCGTGACGCTGCGATGGCCCTCATCCTCGACGAGACGGGCAAAGTAGCCATAGGCAGGTTCGCCGATTTCGGGCTTCAGATGCCAGGTAGGAAATGGGCGGGCAATCAGATTATCGCTGTACATTATCGCACCATGAAGAAGTCGTTTTTCGTGCCAATCTCAAGTTCTTTGAGAGCTTCGGCATGTAGGTGTTCCAGCATGATCCGCCGTGCACCCTCATTCAGAGCGCGATAGCCAGCGCGACGAACCAGGTTCATGACGCGGCCGACCACACCCTCGCTGTAGCGGTAGAAATCGTCGGCGATATGGACATCGCTCAGGCCGGACGGTGCGGCGAAGGGTAAGCGGTTGTCCACCCCCTTCAAGAGAAGCCGGAACTCTTCAAAGCCCTTTGCATCGTCACCAATAGCGGCAATGTGATTGACCGGGAAGCCACCACGACGCTGCAGGTAGTCGATATTGTTGATTTCCGCCTGAATGCGCTCATCGCCGACAAGAAGGATGTTCAGCGTGTCAAGATCGGCCAGCTGCTTGAAGAAGCTCAGAAACTCTGCCCGGTGCTTGCGGGTACGGTCGAACAGCAGGAACTGGACGTCATCGATGATCACAAGCTCCGTCTTCGCCTTCTTGAGCTTAAGAAGCGAGTTGACGATAAGGCTAGAGGTTTTCATCGACGGCACTGACCGTGAGCCGGTCATGCGATAGACGCGCTCGGCCATGCTGGCGGGAGTCATTTCCGCAGCACCTGGAATGTAGACGACGGGATAGCTCTCGCCCTCGTCAGTGATCTCTGGCGGAATCCCCTCAGCATAGTATTGGCAGATCGCCGATTTCCCTGCCCGTGATTGCCCGACAATACCGGCGATGCAACCATGATCTGCCACGCCACCCTCAACAGGCTTGTGGAACTGTTTGATGAAAGCCTGTGCATCCTTGAACTTCGGGTAAGGGTACAGGATAGTCTTAATCAGCCGTTGGCGTTGGATGATCGGCAGGTTCGCGGCAGCAAGGCGCTGCTCGTCGGTTTTGAAGGCGGTCGTGTGAAACACCGTGTTATCGTCCATGATCAGTCTTCCCAGTCAGAGTTGCGGGCCTGGATGGCCGAGATGTCGTCCGTGGATGGATTCTCGCGAGGCGTGTCAGGCTTTGGAGGATCGGCGGGTTCGGGTTGTTGTTCTTGGTCCTGCTCGAAGATGTCGGCCTCGGTCTCCGGTGCTTGCCATGCCGCAGGCATCTCTGCGCCCGCCCGCTTGGAGCGTTTGCGGACAGGCTCCGGCTGTGGCGGATTGAGATAGTCGAGCCGCCCCGAGCCCGGCTTCACGGGCTCGACATCAATGGTCTTCGACCATTCGACCTTGAGCTTCTGACGATTGACAAAACGGGCCATCTTCTTTGCGATCCCGGCTTTGAGGCGAACCTTATGGAAATCCATGAGTTCGTTCTGAAGCTTGTTCTTGACCCGCAGTAGCGCCTCGGAATTCACCTTTTCGTTCGACTTTTCGCGGAAATACTTCGATAGGAACTCATGCTGATGGCGCGTAAGTCCCACGGCGTATTTGGCGTCACGGTCGCTGACCGGAACGTCGATAACCCGCTTGTTGTACGGGTCGTGCACCCAAACCTTGCCGAGGTCGTAAGGGTCACGGATCACCAGATACCGGGTGCCCTTCTTGTGCTTCGGATGAAGCTTGATCGATTGCAGGCGATGGCTCTGGTAGAGCAGGTTATCCCACTGAACGCCGTAGTCCTGGATCGTCAGCTTGTTGGAGTTGCCTGCCAGGCGAACGAAGATTTCCTCGTCGATCAACGTGCGGCGCTGGACACCGCACATGCCCTTTTCCCAGATTTCATCCGGAATCCCTTTAGCAAGCGCGAAATCACCGAGGCCCGCATGAGGGCTGCGATTGTAAACTTCAGCAAAATAGTAGGTAAGGAATCCCTTCAGTTCACGCAGGGTTAGAGTTGGGACCGCTTTCTGCTTCTCCTCGTCATATTTCTCGCGCTCCTCGACGGAGTTTCCCGTCGAGCCCGGGAGGTGGTGCACCAGTGCGTTGCCGGTGATGTCGAGAAGGTGCTCCAACGCTCCCTTTTCCCACGGGTGTTTCGGGCGATACTCGACAGTCTGAAACCCCAGCTCCTTGGCGGCATTCTGGATGTCTTTGCCGATGAAGTGCATGGCGTTGTCCACGCCAAGACGGTTCATCTTTCCGCGCCATGGCCATTTCACGCCCACGGGGAGGTCTTCCTCGTTCTTCCCGAACATGACGTTGCGCAGCCCAGCGAGGAAGGTGTCGTAGCTCGGAGCGCCGAACGACACTTCGAAGTTGACGACCACGCCGCTGTGGCGATCCCGGAAGACGACAATGTCGGGCCGCCCGAACAGGATCGGATATTCGTCATCGATGACCACGACATCCATTTCCTGATGATCGACATCGACAATATCGAGGGGGGCGTCCGGGCGGTTGATGCGCAGATATGTCGCGTGCTGACGCTCGGCATATTCCGCCCCGAAGCGCAGAAAGTCTCGGGTATAGTGATCGAGGCAGGTAGCGAACCGGCGTTGGAACGTTCGGTCGGAAATACCAACACAGCGCTCTCCGTCGAAGAGATAGCCGAGATCGGGGTATTCGCCATCCTGGGAACAAAGCTTTTTAGCCCTGGCGCGAACGCTATACCACATTCCCTTCGGATCGGAGTATGCGTCGATGCAGGCGTCCCGGATCATCTGTTCGACACGGAGCCCGAAATGTTGACGCGCGTTTCCAACCCGTGTCTTTGGAGATAAAGCCAGGACACGGTCACCGAAACGGTTCTCAATATCGGCCTTTTTCCACCTGTAGAAACTGTCTGCAGAAGGTGTCGGCTCTCCGCGTTTGGCAGCGACCTCGGCCAGGACACGCTTGATCAGTTTGCGCGACGACTTCCCGTAATTCTCGCTGTCCATCACCTCATGGCACGCATCGAGGTAGACAATCTTGCGCATCGCTGCGGCGTGTTCGCCCTCCGTGATTTTGAGAGCTGCACCCGGAAAATTGTCGCGGTCTGAGACAGGACCAGGATTATTCTCCAGGCGAATCTGCCCGCGTTTCTCCAACAGGCCGATCTGATCGTTGTTGAAGTAGAAGGGAATGCCATGCGTGATATCGTCCAGCGTGACGGTAGGGCCGGAATCTGGGCCACCATTTGACCTCCTCCACCTTGCGCTGGAACAAGGGGCGGCTATGCTGTTCCTTGAAGCTCACGAACTGAACGAACGCGGTGCTCCTGTCCTTGAACAGGATCACCAGGTCAGGGATCAGCTCGCGGTTTGCCAGTTCGCCACGCTCATTTCCCGACACGTAGGTGAACGTCGTCGGATAGGCCGCGAGGCCGACGACCTGGGGATCGGTGTCGATATGCATCAACCCGTCCCCCATCAGCGGTGACCGTGCCCGGATCAACCCATGAGCACATTTTGCCGTCGGGAAATGAACCGGCAGTTGCTTGTGCATTTCCCGGAACGGCGGGCTCCAGACCGGCCCCGCTCCCGCATCAAAAAGCGCGAGCGCAGCCGTATTCGTATTCCGATGCGTAACCATCGCCGAAATCCTCGTGAATGCCGTGATTGATGCCGTCGCGTAGAATTCCGGGCGCAGCAGCGTCCTCCCGGCCGAATGTCAGCAGCCGGTTGACGACAAGCTCGGGCACCCCGAAGCGACGTAGTTCTTCAATCGAAATCTCCGACACGAGGTCGTCGATTTCGTTCCAAAAGCCTTCCATTGAACACGCCTCCGCGTTCGCGCGTCCGCAGATCGCGCGTTAAACCTCAGTTCCGAATTCGAGAGAGTTCAGAAACCGATGCGTATGGGCGGGGGATGCGCAGGCGCGGTCATGCGCGTGCGGTGCCAAAGGACAGCTGTCGCCCGGCCGTTAGACCGGGGCTTGGGAGATTTGGGTGTAGACCACTTTTCCATATCGACCACCGTAACCCTCAAGGGGAATTTTAGACGGTGGGATGAGGCTCAGCGAAACGCGCCGAGCCGAACGAGACTCTAACGCAGAACCGGCTGAACGGTCATCCCGTTCGTGTTGGTTGAAACTATGGTTGCGTTAGTGTTCACGTTGTTTTCCTTGCGAAATTGGTTCGCGGGGCGACACCTAGAGGTCACACGTTAAAAGAGTCTTATTTCGACAATTGCAAATTCCTTGCAACCACGATTTTTGAAAGAATTCCTTTAAAGGCGTTCTTTCGCGAGGTATATGTTCACGTTGTGTTCACTATGTCAAGCGGGTTGTTGGTCGGTTGCGACGCCAGCTATCAGCATTCCGCCATTGGTAATAGCGATCCTACAATGCAGCACGTCCCTCATCCCCTGCGCACCTACAATCTTTGGGTCGACCAACTCCAGCATCAGATGGGCCGGATCGGTGGTTCCGGGAGGTCGAAGCATGTGAAGGACATGGCCATCGTCATGCCTGATCCGGTGCTCGACATGTTCTATCTCCGCGCGGAGAAGATCACTGAGCCCTTTTGTTCGTGCATCTACGACGTTTCCGCCTTGCTTCCGAAGCTGCCCGACCAGGATATCTCAAGCTTCAGCCTAGTCGACGTGGTCACTCCGCACGGCATCGCCTATTATGATTTCGGCCGCCAGGATCGATTCCGACTGACGGGCCACGACAACATCTACATCGAAGGTGCCTATGTCACTCAATCGGAAAACGATGATGAGATGAGCGAGTTCGTCCTCGTGCTAGTGTGCAACGATCCGGACTACGGGGCTGACCGTCCAATCGTCGACGGGATACGCAGAAACGCTGATGGTATCTGGTTGCCAATCAAGGCGCACCAAAAGGCTGGCGATGCCATCAATCTCGTTGGGGTGAAGGTTACCCAGCGCGATTCGTATTTCATCGGTAACGATGAAGTATGCCGCGCCGCGTTCAACGAGGTTGCCAAAACCATGTGCTCTTGTCCACGAGCGAGCCAGACGTCGAGTTCACCTATCAGGACGGGTCTGACCCAAGTCTCAGAAGATTGGCGAAAGCCGGGGATCGGACGTCACGAGATCACTTGTTGAAGCAGGGATTCCCGATGATATACGAGGTCGGTCGGCATATCCGTAAAATCGGCCACCTGGAGCAGCCAGACCTCGATGTCATTACAGCCACAGGCTGGAGCATCTAGCGCGAGATTGCGCACGTAAAACTCGTAATCTTCAAGAACCAAAAGGAATGCGGTAAGGTCACTTAGTCAGCGAGGATTTGTCGAGGCAAGCATGCGAAGGCCGCGCTTCATAGCCGAACAGGCAAGGGATGCTCAGGGCCTCTTGGGCAGACTTATCGCATTCATCATGTCCAAAGAAACCTGGAGCGATAACAAACGGGTCATCTCTACGCTGGCTATCAAGGAAACTGACCACGTCCTTGATATCGGTTGTGGTCACGGACGAAGCCTTCCCGAACTCGCATCGCAAACCCCAAAGGGACGTGTGGCAGGCACAGACACCTCTGACCTGATGGTGGAAATCGCAACGGGCGGCAGCGCCAACTTCGTGCGCTCCGGCCGGGTGGAAGTTGTGAAAGCGAGTGTCGAAGCTTTGCCGTTCACTGACGCGTCTTTCGACAAGATCATGAGTGTTCACACGGTCTATTTCTGGCCGGACCTATCGCGATCCGTGAAAGAAGTTGCGCGGGTTCTAAAGCCCGGAGGGCGGCTCGCGCTATTGTTTCGTACCGACGCCAGCAAGGCGACCGAGGCCTTTCCCGCCGAAACCTATCGATTCCCAAGTCTGGATCAAATGGAAGCCGCCCTCGTTGCGGCGGGCCTCGTGCCCGAAATTCCATCTGACGCCCACGAGAGCCAAAAGACTACGCCGGTTCTCGTGCTCGCCACCAAGGCCTGACGGCGCTCTCTCGTTCCACCGCCACCCGATCATGAACCTCGCCAAGAAATTCTTGCAAGCATAATAAGTTTATGCTTATGATAAGGTATGACTTATGATTATCGACACATGGAAGCGCTTGCAGACCCAACGCGGCGCGAGATTTTCGAGCTGGTGGTGGCGAAGCCGCGATCAGTTGCGGAGCTGACACGGGCGCTCCCGGTATCGCAGCCAGCGGTCTCACAGCACCTCAAGGTGCTGCGGGAAGCCAGTCTGGTGAAGGCTGAGCCGCGCGGCGCAAGTAACGTCTACCACCTTGACCCAGAGGGATTGGGACAAATGCGAGCATGGATCGACAGCATGTGGACCGACGCGCTTCAAGCGTTTGGAGAGGCAATTAAGAAGCAAAGGGAGAATGGGAAATGAATGTTGCTCAGCGGATAGCTCCGGCACCAGTGGTGAAGTCGATTACGGTCGAGGCACCCATCGGACACGCGTTCGAGTTCTTCACGAATGGAATTGGAACTTGGTGGCCGACTAGCCACTCGATTGGCGCATCAGCACTGAAGACGGCTGTCATCGAGCCAAAGGCTGGAGGACGCTGGTACGAGATCGGTGAAGACGGCAGCGAATGCCAGTGGGGTGACGTACTGGCCTGGGATGCACCAAACCGGGTGGTCCTCGCATGGCGGATTGGTCTCGATTGGCGTTATGACCCAAACCTTCTCACCGAGGTCGAGGTGACTTTCACGGCCTTAGACCACAAGACGACCCGCGTCGACCTAGAGCACCGCCTGCTTGAGAATATGGGAGACAAGGCCGACGCCGCACGAGAAACCTTCGATTCCCCCGGTGGCTGGCCCGGTCTGCTCGCAGGATATGCGGCCAAGGTTCAGGCCTCGTAAGCTTGGCGATGCGCTCGGGGCGGGGATCATTCGAGTGATCCTCGCCACTCAGGCCGCAACCTCAATGTCCAGACCCGCAGCCCGCCATTCCGGAAAACCATCCTCAAGCCTGCGGACTTTATACCCCTTCGCCCTTAAAGCAGCGACGGCCTCGAACGACAGGATACAGTAAGGACCCCGGCAATAGGCGACGATTTCCTGGTCTTTGGGTAGATCAGCAAGACGCGCTTCCAGTTCATCAAGCGGGACATTGATCGCTCCTGGAACGTGTCCGAGCGCGAACTCGTCGCTTGGACGGACGTCGAGCACGGAGACGCTCCCCTCGTGAAGGCGGTCCAACAGCTCTTCACGGGAGACCGGTTCCAGCTTGTCCATGGTGGTGAAATAGTCAGCGACTATCCCACGCACTTCAGCCCGATTTCGCTCCGCATAGTATCTCAAAGCGGAAAGCAGCGGCATAACAGGCCCGTCGGTCAACCGGTACATGACGCGCTTGCCGTCACGCCTTGTCTCGACGAAGCCGCCATGACGAAGTTGCTGAAGATGCGAAGACGTCAGAGCCACAGACAAGCCAGTGATTTCTGCCAGGCGTTCGACCGACCGTTCGCCTTGGGCGATGTGCTCCAGTAGGTCCAATCGATGCGCGTGGCTGAGCGCTTTCGCCACGTCGGCCAACTGCTCGAAAATTTTTCTCTTCGGTTCACTCATTGACATTCCTCTAGCATCAAACTAACGATCAAACAAGTCTTTGAATGTTTGACGGAGCCCGTTCGTGACTCACATGCACCGCCAGGTTTTACTGCTCGCAACCGCGCAAGCGCTCTTTCAAACGGTTTCGGTGCTCGTCATGACAGTCGGGGCCCTGGCCGGTGGTGCGATAACGTCACGCCCTGAACTGGCGACGATGCCGATTGCGGCCATGTTCCTCGGCACCGCTGTCGGCACCTTCCCGGCCTCGATGTGGATGTCTCGCGTAGGCAGGCGAGCCGGTTTTGTTGCCGGGGCGTTGCTCGGCGTCGGCGGCGGCATTCTTGCGGCGCTTGGTATCTGGCTGGCTTCACTCCCAATCCTGTCATTCGGTACATTCCTTGTGGGCACCTACCAGGCTTTTGCCCAGTTCTATCGTTTCGCCGCTGGTGAAGTGGCCGACGATGGTTTCAGGCCGCGTGCGATCTCTTTGGTCCTCGGGGGTGGGGTCGTCGCGGCCCTGGCCGGACCGCTTCTCGGACGTGCGGGTGGATCGCTGATCGGTCCGCTGTACGCGGGCTCTTTCCTGATCCTGGCGGTGGTATCTCTGATCGCCGCGCTTCTTTTGCTCGCGCTACATATTCCTTCCCCTAAGGCAGCCACCACGACGGAGGGAACGGGACGTTCCTTGCGAGCCATCGTGTCCCAGCCGTCATATGCCGTGGCGTTGTTTGGTGCCGTCACAGGCTATGGGATCATGATCCTGGCCATGACGGCAACGCCGTTGGCCATGTCACATCACCATCATGATCTTGCCGATATGGCGACGGTCATCCAGCTGCACGTCCTCGGGATGTTCCTGCCGTCGTTCTTCACCGGCTCCCTGATTGCACGGTTCGGTGTTCTTCGGATCATGTTTGCTGGGATCGTTTTGTTTGCTGGCCATATCGGCATGGCATTGACCGGCACCGGATTTGCTTCGTTCGCCTCAGCTCTGGTTCTGCTCGGGGTCGGCTGGAACTTCCTCTATGTCGGTGGAACGACATTGCTCACCACCACCTATACTCCAGCAGAAAAAGGACGCGCCCAGGCAACCAACGACATGACGATCTTCGTCGTTGGTCTCGCCTGTTCCTTCGGCGCTGGTGCCCTGCTGGAGCGCTTCGGTTGGGAGACAATGAACCTGGCACTCGTTCCGTGGCTCGGCCTGGCAGCGGCGGCGTTGATCTGGCTCGAACTTCGAAACCGGCAGTTTACCCGCGCACAGGCGGCCGAATAGGCTGCAATCGTGAGCAAGAATGAGCACTGGGACCGACGCTCAATCGGTCGCGATAGAGGGAGGAATGATCATGATCTTGCGTCAATATCTTCACACTGATCCCGTCGCAGCGTCATACCTGTTCGGCTGCGCCGGGAAATCGTCGGGCGCGGTTGTTGACCCTGTCGGTGCCATCGAGCCATACGTCGAAGCCGCCGCATCGGTGGGCATGCGCATACTCTACGTGATTGACACGCATGTTCACGCCGACCACATCTCCAGCGGACGCAAGTTGGCCGAAGCGACCGGAGCGGAATATGTGCTCTTCGGCGGTGCCGAAACCGGCTTTGATTTTCGCGGCGTGACAGACGGCGAAATCTTGGAACTGGGCAACGTCACTGTCCAAGCTCTGCACACTCCCGGCCACACACCCGAACATTTGTCTCTCCTGGTCACTGACCGGACGAGGTCCACGGAGCCGTGGCTCTTGTTTTCGGGACATGGACTGATGGTCGGGGACATGGGCCGCACAGAACTGGCATCCAATGCCGAAGCCGGAGCCAGGGCGTTGTTCGGCACCGCGTCAAAATTGAAGGCACTGCCCGACTACGTTGAGGTTCTTCCGGGAGCTTATTCAGGATCGGTCTGTGGCCGAGGGTTAAGTGGAAAGCCCACCTCGACGATTGGCTTCGAAAAGCGATTCAACAAGGCCTTCAGCATCGACGACGAGGAGTCCTTCGTTTCCACCATGCTGACGGACATCCCCGTGCCGCCCCCGGAGGCCGCGAAGATTCGTGCCCTCAATGCAGGCCACGGCGGGGCCGCCGCAGCATAACGACCAACATCGCCCTTGGACTGAGGGAGAATTGGCGGCAGTTCTCCCTGCTCATCCTGATCAATGCCTTCGTGGGAGGAATGGTCGGCATTGAGCGGACCGTGGTGCCGCTCATTGGGTCTCAGGAATTCGGCGTCGAGTCGACCACCCTGCTCGTTTCGTTCATCGTCAGTTTCGGCGTGGTGAAGGCTTTCGCCAACCTCATATCCGGGCAACTCGCAGACCATTGGGGACGGAAGCGTGTCCTGATCGTGGGATGGCTGTTCGGTCTGCCGGTTCCCTTCATGATCCTGTATGCCCCAACCTGGGAATGGGTGATCGCGGCGAATGCCTTGTTGGGTGTCAGTCAAGGCTTCGCATGGTCGATGACCGTGATCATGAAGATTGACCTTGTCGGACCAAAGGGTCGAGGTCTCGCGGTTGGCCTGAATGAATTCGCCGGATATTTGTCGGTCGGCCTCACAGCGCTCGCCACCGGCTACCTCGCGGCTCAATACGGGCTGCGGCCCGCCCCCATCTACCTTGGCGTAGCCTATGCCGTGTTGGGGTTCATCCTGTCGGTGCTTCTTGTCAAAGATACCCGAGGGCACACACGGGTCGAGATCAACCAGGTCGCAGTAGCCGGTGAACGCCTGTCCTTCCGAGAGGTTTTTACTCTGACCTCTTTCAAAGACCGGCATCTGTTTGCCTCCTGTCAGGCGGGCCTGGTGAACAATCTCAATGACGGCATGTCATGGGGCATATTCCCCCTGTTCTTCAACGGTTTCGGTTTGAGCGTTGAACGGATCGGGATTTTGAAGGCAGTGTATCCGATGGTCTGGGGCATCTTCCAGATCGTCACCGGGCCTCTGAGCGACAAGTGGGGTCGCAAGGGACTGGTTGTCGGCGGCATGTGGGTGCAGGCGGCTGGATTACTACTTACTGCACTCACAGGTGAGTTCATGTGGTGGCTGGTTGGGAGCATCATGCTCGGCCTGGGGACAGCGATGGTCTATCCGAGCCTGATCGCTGCCGTGTCGGACGCCTCCCATCCTTCCTGGAGGGCCCGTTCCCTCAGCGTCTATAGGTTTTGGCGCGACCTTGGCTATGCTATCGGGGCGTTGTCAGCAGGGCTGATCGCAGACCAGTTCGGATTCCAGTACGCCATTTTGGCAATCGCTGGATTGACGTTTCTATCCGGAGTTATCGCGGCCGGGCTGATGAATGACCGCCGCAATGCTTAGGTCCGCCGAATTATCTTTTCGATCTCTTGTCGATCATTCGATGCCACTTGTCAGGCTCTTCCTGATGAGCGGCTGCTCCGTGGATTGCCGAATTGGAAGGTAACGCCATACCGGCATGTCAAACAGAACAGGCGTTCAACCCTTTCGGGGAGCGCCTGTTCATCACCTGACAAGTGGCGGTTCCCGCCCAGCGGCTGCCTCAGCGTCGTCGGTTCTCATGCTAGATGGTTTTGCGTCCTCGGATTTCAACAGAATTGAAATGTCAGGTTCCTACCCCATCCGCGTCGTCCGCATTTGCCACGCTACGGGATTACAAATGAACCTCCTTTGTAATGCTATAGCCTGGCAAAATGCTAATCCACTGAAGCGACCGCCTCACGTTCAACCGCATCCGGCAGTGCCTGACCTGCAATCCTGCGCTGGTAATGGGAAATCATTGAACTGATCTGCGGATCGCCAAGCTTTTCCTCAGCGACCGTGAGGTGGTCGATGGCCTCATCGAAATAGGCCAAGCTCCCTGTCTTCCGGTAATACTCGATGCCAAGGTCGGCGAATGCGGAGAGAATGTTTTTGTTGATAGGATAGCGATCCACGCCCTGAACAGCGAGGGCATAGGCATCCTCCAGAATGGCGATCCTGTCTTCGTTCAAAAGGCCCTTTGCGCGAACAGCGCGTTCGACCAAAAGCTTGATCCTGTAGCGATGAACAGGGCCGTCGCCGCCGAAGTCTTTGTTGAACAGCCGTATCTCAGTCTCTGCCTTTTCGAACTGACCCTGGTCAATCAGATTGCGAATAAGACGGTGCCTCGGCACCCGCTCGCCGGGCGCGTTTGACATCATCATCCGTAAGAGCCGGTTCTGCACGTTCTTGTCGGGAATCTGTGCGATACCCGTCTCGACATTGCAAAGCTCTCGAAGCGACCGAATTTCCACGTCGTAAGTCGGCGATATGTTGCCGATGACGGATTCAAATAACGCGATGGTCTTCGCCAGGTCTGAGAACTTGTACTTGGTGACGATGCCTGCAATGACCGGGTGACGGCATCGCCAGCCATAGATGCCCTTACGCTCGTCGAGATTATACTCGGTGATGATCTCGGTCAGGCTGGCTAGCATGGGCGCGATGGCGGCGGCGTCGATCCCAAGTAGACGAATAATCAATTGCCGGTGGACGCGTATCCCGGCCGTTTCCATCGCCGCGACATAGCGATAGATGTCCTGCAGCTGCGGAGCCAGGTCCGCATACTCCTTGAGCATGATGTCGTCGAAATTGTCGTTCGCGAAAATGTTCTTGAGGCAAACGAACATGTCAGCCTCGCATCGTACCGAGAGCCGTCGACGCCGTTCTTCGCGATTGAAGCCTTCGAACTGATCCTCGACCAACCCCCGTACATCCTTGTTCGTGTCGAGGAGTGTCAGAAGAGCCTCGATCTCATCGGGGGCGAGCTTCGACAGCATGAACACCTTGCCGTACTTGAAGATGTTCGGGGTCTTAATGCGGGGGAACCAGTGGTTCTTCGAGGACGAAAGCATGATCTTGAGATGCGGATTGTCGTACTGCACCAAGAGGTCGATTAGGTCATTCACCTCCTGCAAATGCCGGTGGGCATCGTCGATGAACAGTGCTCCGATATCCTGCTTGTCTTTCAGCTCCTGAGCCACATCTCGCCACTTGAGGACATTCAATGTGTGATCGCCTTTATGCTCAAAGCAAGCGTAGCCGTTCCCTCGCAGCACGTTCAATGTCTGCCGAATCGCAGTAGTCTTGCCAACCCCGCTCGCGCCGAGAACCGTGACACAGATGGTTGCTTCCCCTGAAAGGTAGCTAACGATGTCAGCGACAACCTTGCGCTTGAAGGTGTGTCCAGCGACTACATCGGCATAGCTCGCTGACTTTCCATTGAACATGCCGCTGATGTCGGCCGGAAGCCCGCATGCATGGGCAACATCGATTGTCACTGGCTCCAACACTGGAAAGCGTTCGAGTACCGGAAGATCGTTGGGCAGCGCGGTAGCCTTTGGAATCTTCGGTGCGAGAGCAGCAAAGAACTCGTCGATACCTCCAAATGCGACTTTGATGCCGCGATTTTCAAACAGTGATGCCCTATCCTCGTCGTGAGAATACATCAGCAGGCAGATGCGACCGGGTGACAGGATTTTCGCATTGATCGCGGCGGCACGATTCACGACGGCTTTGATGTCCGGATCAGCGAGAGAATGGCCGATGATGATCAGATCAGAGCCTGCCAAGTCACCTTTGAGCCGGTCGTAAAGCGACTCCCGATAAGTCTCGGTCTGTTCGTAGTCCGCTTCCGAGAGGATGATGCGCGAGGTATGACCATCGCAAATGTCGTGCTCAATCGTTCCGTGAATTTTGAACAGATCGACGTCCTCGGATTCGTCTCCGGTGGTGAAGCTGAAGTTGGAGTGGTAGACCCGCGCCTTCTTGCCCTTGCCAGAGTACGCTTGTTCAATAAGATCGTCGTAATTCGTGGTGAATATGCTCTTCCAGGGATAGAGCGGAAGGTTTTTGAGGCCGCCGGTCGGCTTAAGCCCGGCACAGAGTTCCCGCAAAAGGTCGATGACTTTCCGGCGGCTCTTCTTGCCTTCGCAGATGCTGGCCATTTCGCTCAACGTGTAACCATTGGCGTCGACGCCGAATGCCTTGGAATATTTGTCTATGAGTGTCGCTACCGAGGGCGCTCCCGAAGGAATTGAAGAACCTGAGCCGAACAACAGCACGGTGTTCTTCGGATTTATTTCCTTTGCAAGGTCTTCCAGCGTTATCGGCATAGGTCGTCTCCGTTCCTATTGAACGGTAAACACGAGTCGCTGTTTCCCGCAACTTAAGCAGGAATTTATCCCCGGAGATGTGTGTCAGTCTTCGAGCCATCTGAAGGGACAGGTCTCCATCGCGTTTATTACGCATTCGACTGCCGCTTTGGTGTCGAAAACGTGAAACGACGGAGTCTGGTTAACCTCATCAGCCCGAACTCTTTCAAACTGTTCAAGAGTGCCTACCCGCAAGACATCACGGCCAATTAGAATGACATATCGTTCCGGAACGTGCGACGGATGTGTCGTTCGAACTAGTGGGCCACGGACGTTGTAACGCGCCTCCGCGAGGTGTGACGCAAACGCCAACATCGGAAGCCTGCTGATTGCAGCGGCGTCATCAGCTGAAGAATTATCGGCGCTGTTGTTGACCCGGCGAAACGTGGTCACTGCGAGGAGATTGCAAACTTCCGAAAATTTCAGCGGGGACCTGGTTCCAGACTCACAACGGACGATGCCTTCACCAATGAGTTCTCTAACTGCGTCAGGAGACGTTCCAACTATTTTTGCTGCTCGGTCGAGATCAACTTCTGCCTCAACTAATCTCACCTGAACCTCCTACCCAATGACGACAAAAAAACGGTCGCTTTGACCACAGCAGACCCCGTCACGCTTGCGAATAAGGAATGCCTCGACCCAATGAACTCCACGGTAAAGAGTCGTTTCCCAACGCTTTCCATCTCCCGCATCCGACTTGTAAAAGCCGCCGCGAAGTTCACTAGCTGATCTAAGCCCGTCCGGATCAGTATTGACCACGCGCCACATTATATTGAAATCTCTGGGTGCGAACGGAAGGCCCATAGGGTTCACTGCTTCGAACAGAATCTCTCGTTTGGCGCTAACCACTTGGCCGCTTTCCAGTATACAGAGCCTGGGCCCTTTCTGACTTTCATACAGCCCAGCGCGTATAAGGACTGTCGAAGTTCTAGACATTGGCCAACGAGGTCTACGAACCCACGGAACCTGAGCAGGTATCGACCGCAACAGGTCGACGGCTAGCGCACGCCCAGCCTGAAGGGCGTTTCCTGTAATGCCAGCCATGTAACGAGCGCTTACCTGCCTCGCTTCCCGTACGACGATCTCAGCACCAAAGGAGTCACCAAACACGTCACGCCATTTCAGAAGAGATTCCTTCTCATCCTTCTCCGTGTAGGCGTCATCTATCCACTTCCGATACTTGTGGATTTTGTCCCGGAAATTTTGGAACTTATCTTCATCCCAGTTGCGTGTCAGTATTTCGTCTGGCAACACCGGATTTGAGATGGTTGGCATCTTGGCTTGGCTTTGCAGGTAGTCGTCAAGGCGGCCGACAATCACCTGAAGAGTGGTGGGAACATCGCAAAGGACGCCGAGAACGGAATCAAGGGCATTTACCTGGTTGCCAATTAATGTGGTGAGTAGAACGGATTTCACCGAAAAGTTCTGCTTGATGTCCCGCATGTACTTTAGAAGTCGCGTAGCTTCCCGCAGACTTTCGCCATTTGCATACGAGCAACGAGTATTCCACCAGTTCGCAAACCCTTTGCCGTCAGTCGGCTCGAAGACATTGTCTCGACGGTTGCAAATATCTTGGCCCAAGTGCCCACCCAATTTCTGGACGCAAGGCACCACGTCCAGGGTAAAGTCATTTGCGTATTCAATGGTTACACACCTGGTTTTGCGAGACACCTTTGAGCCATAAACCCCGGATGCTTTGAAAACTGCGTACAAATCGTCGATGTACTGAGCGGGCTCAAAGTTCTTGTACGGTCCCACAAACGCGAGCAAGTCCGCGTCAAATCCTTTGGTGCCAGGCGGCTTTATGATTGTACGGTGCGCCCACGAACCCTGTTTGTCGAATTCTTGAACAGCAACCTGCCAGTGGTCTGAAACAAATTTCTCAATCGCCGTGGTTTTGCTTTCGAGATTGGCGATCCTAGTTTTGTTGAGGTTGACCTCGTCCACCAGAAATTTTGCGAATTCAGCTATCTGTTTCATGTCACAGCCTCACGCCTGACGGTGGTCAAGAGTGTGCACCAAATGGAAACCGCCAAGACGGCGATTCTCATCGTACACACGCAGAGTCGGATGGGCCTTTGGCTGCCAACCCCGGCCCATTTCGACAGCCGAGGAGGCTGGCACTGCTGGGAAAAGATGCACATCCACGTCGGGACCGTGCACATGGCGGATTTGGTCAAGTGTTGTTCGAAATACCCGTGCGAACGTTGCAAGGTCGTCAGACCGCCGCAAAACATCATTGCCTCGGACAGATGAGTGGATTGACCAAATGGGGATAGCTTCGCTGAAGACCCGGGTAATCCGTTCGTCAGCTATGTCAGCACTGATCTCGATCTTCAACGCGACGGAATTGGCTTTGGAGGGTGTCGCCTTCACGACCTCGAAATCAAGTGGCGAGGAACTGCTATCCCACTTCAGACCCTTAGGATTTCTCAACAATTGCCTGACATCCACTGCCCGAATATCAGACAACAAGCGGCCTAGCTCGACGAGCAAGGGAATAGGAGCTAGGGCGGCCACGGTTAAATGCTTGATTTCACCGCGCTCGGTTCTTCCGCTGACTTTTTCCCTGAAGGAAGTCCTTAGATTTCTGAGATGAACCGCCCAGTAATCCGGTTCGTCTTCGCTGTAATCCAGCCCAATGAGGTCAAGATCGATATTCCCGCCCCGCACCGGAAAGCGACCTTCCTCCACGATGGCGAGGTGCAGATCAGAAGCCGATATAAGAGCTTCGTTTGTTGCTATTTTTGCTGAATAGCGAAGTGGGTAGGTTCCCCGATCCTGGATTATTGCCGTAACTACTTCGATCCGGTCTTCATGCTCGCGCTTCATTTCGGAGAGAAGCTGAACGGTATGCTCCAGCTTCTTATCCCGGTCGATCACACGATGATGGACGTCACAAAGGAGCATTACGTTATTGGGATCGGATGCGAGCTTTTTCGACAACGTTTCGTGACCCCGAGGACCGTCAGGGCTGTCCCCAATTATGTGGGCGTGATATCCCTTGTTGGCGTTCGGCGTGTTGGAAACTAGGTCTCCAATTAGAAGCTCGTTGCAACCACGGTATTCACAGCGCCCTCCCGACCTCGCCCAAAGAAAATTCTGCACCTTAGGAGGAATCGAAGCGCGAGTGTTCTTCGAAGGAACATTCGTCTTGGCGGATGAAACTTTCGTGGATTTTGGCAAACGAGACACCTCAAGGAACAAATCGGAAACATTGTTTCACTTAGTAGGTGCACTGTCCATAGAAGGTTGTATTACAGGCGCATCGTTCACCAGCTTTTTGCTGGATTTCAGAGCGCCGTCGCCCCATTGCGCGTAGCACGGATCGTTGTGCCCCCGCGCTAGCGATATAACTCAGTAACCTGTAAGGATTCCGTCCAGCATCCTCCGATTCTCACGAGAGTCGCATCTCGTGTGGCAAGGAGTTGCATCCAGTAAGGCGAGAATCGCACCACATGGGGCGACCTACAACAGATGGTGGGCGTGACAGGGATCGAACCTGTGACCCCTTCGGTGTGAACGAAGTGCTCTCCCGCTGAGCTACACGCCCATCCCCATGAAAAACCACAAGAATATGCAGTTCTTCGGCGGAATTGGCGCCTGACTAACAGCTTTTGCCGGCCATTGCAAGAGACGCACAATGGTTGGCCCAGGAAATCGTCAACCGCCCTCGAAGCCGGTCAGGACGCCGACGGCGTTGGTTCCGATATCGGCGACCGCGTAGCCGCCTTCCATGACAAATAGCGTTTTCAGGCCGAGCCTGGCGATGCGGGCGCCGATCTTCGGAAAGTCCTCGATCTTGAGCTTGAACTTGGAGATCGGATCCTTCTCATAGGTATCGACGCCGAGCGAGACCACCACCACATCGGGCGCGTAATCGGTGAGCCTGTGGCAGCCGTCTTCAAGGGCGGCGCTCCAGGCCTCCCAATCCGTGCCCCAGCGCATGGGATAATTCAGATTGAAACCTTCGCCGGCGCCCTGGCCTTTCTCATCGGCATGGCCGAGGAAATAGGGGTATTCCTGCATAGGGTCGGCGTGGAGGTTGATGACCTGCACGTCACGGCGTCCATAGAACATTTCCTGCGTGCCATTGCCGTGATGATAATCAACGTCAAGGATCGATACGCGCTTGGCGCCATGGTCGAGAAACCATTGGGCGGCGACGGCGGCGTTGTTGATGTAGCAGTAGCCGGCCATGAAATTGTGGCCCGCATGGTGGCCGGGCGGGCGGCAAAGCGCGAAGGCAGCGCGTTCGCCCGCATTCACCAGGCCCGCGGCGGTCAGCGCCACGTCATGCGAGGATTTGATCGCATCCCATGTGCCTCCGACATGGCCGCAGCCGCCATCGAAGGAATAAAATCCGAGCTGACCATCGATATGCTCGGGCAGCTTGTCGCCGCGCAGGCCGCGCGTCGGCCAGGTGAAGGGCAGCGCGGTTCCGTCACGGCCCTCGGCCCTCCAGCGTGAATAGATCGTGGGCAGGAAATCGAGATAGGCCTTCTCATGCACCTTGGCGGCAGTGGAGAGATCATGCTCCTCGGGTTCCAAAACCGGCCCGAGATTGACTTCCTTAAGCCGCGACAGCACGAACTCGGCACGTGACGGCATCTCGAAAGCGGGTACGATGGCGCCCGCCACAAGTTCGGTATTGCCGGAATGGCCGTGATGGCGCGGTGAATAGACGGTTTTCATGATCGACGCTCTTCTGTGAACATAAAACCGCCCCGCCGGAGCGGGACGGTCGATAAAATGTATTCCGGCTTATTTCTGCAGTTCGGTCCAGATTCTCGTGTAGATTTCCTGCGTCGCAGGGTCGCAAAGCGTCATGAATTCCGCGACGGCCTTCTTGTCTTCGGGCACGACGAGCTCATGGGCGCCCTTCATGTCCTCCGGCATGAACTTCTCCGAACCGGCAATGCCATTGGCATAGCGCGCAAAGGAGGAGATCATTGCCGCATTTTCAGGATCCATGATAAAATTTTGGAAGAGCTTGGCGTTTTCCACATTCTTGGCGTCCTTGAGCACGACGGCATTGTCGGACCAATAGGTGAAGCCTTCCTTGGGATAGAAGAAATTGATCTCGGGCTTCTGCAGGCGCTGGCGGAGCGCCGAGCCGTTCCAGTCGACGGCAGCGGAGAAGTCACCCGACACCATCTTCTCGATCGTGCCATATTCCATCGCAACCCAGTTGGGTTTGGCCTTGACCAGGGTGTCGCGGGCCTTCTTGAGGATTTCCTTGTCCGTCTCGCAGAGCTTGCCGCCATTGTATTTGATCGCGGCATAAATGATATCGCTCATTTCAGGCACGACATTGATCTTGCCCTTAAGCTCTTCCGGCGGATCGAAAACCGTCGCCCAAGTGCTGGCGTCGCCCTTGTAAACATTGGTGTTCACAACGATGCCAATCGTGCCCCACTGCCAGGGCGCGGAATATTTGCGGCCGGGATCGAAATCGGGATTAGCCCATTCCGGTGAGATGTTCTTGCCATTCTCCATCTGACCCGGATTGGTCTCGAGGAGCAGCCCCTCATCGATCCAGATCTTCATATAGCTCTGCGAAGGCATGGCGACATCGAAACCATGGCCGCCCTGGCGGATCTTGGCAAGCACGGTATCGTTGGAATCGTAATCGGTGATGGTCACCTTCACCTTGTACTTTTCCTCAAACTTCTTGATCATATCGGGGCTGGTATAGTTGCCCCAGTTGTAGATGTGGAGTTCGCCCTCTGCAAAGGCGAAGCTGGTGCTGGCCAGCAGCATCGCGGTCGCCGCCAGAAATTTCCTACCCATTTTCATTTTTCTATTCCCTTTCGTTGGTTACGCACGTTTCTTGCTGATGAAGAAGAATATTGTCACTGCCGCGATCGACAGCACAAGGAATGCGGTGGAGATGGCATTGACCTCGGGCGATATGGAACGCCGTATCTGGCCCAGCATGTAGGTCGGCAGGGTATCCTGCCCGCCGGACTTGACGAATTCGGTGATCACCACATCGTCCAGCGAGATGACGAAAGCCAGCATGAAGCCCGCCAGCACGCCAGGCCACAAAAGCGGCAGGGTGATGTAGCGGAAGGCCTTCAACGGCGTGGCGTAGAGATCGGCCGCGGCGCGTTCCAGCGTATTGTCCATGCTTTCAAGCCGCGCCCGGATCGGCAGATATGCGAAGGGTATGCAGAAGGCCGTATGCGCCAGAATGAGATAGCCGAGACCGGAATAGCCGGTCCAGATCTTGATGCGCGAGAAGAAGATCAGCAACGCCACGGCGGTGACGATCTCCGGCACCATGAGCGGCACGTTGAGGAAGGCATATTTGGCGGTCAGGCCGCGATAGCCCGATGTCCGGGTCGTGGCGATAGCCGCGAGCGTGGCGGCAGTCGTGGCGATGACGGCGGCGCAAATGGCGATCTGCAGCGAGCGTATGGATGCGTCTATGACCTCGGAATTGCCCGTCGCCTTCACGAACCATCGCAGTGACACGCCCTCCCAACTTGAGAGATTTTCGCCCGCGTTGAATGCAAACACAACGAGCACAACGATGGGCAGATAGAGCGCGAAAAAGGTGACCATCGCCATGGTGGTGAAACCGGTCTGACGACGGATATTGAAAGTCCTAGCCATGGCTTCTATCTCCCGACCCCGCATTGCGGACGTAAAAGAGCAGTGCCACCATGACGATTGCCATCAGTGTGACTGAAAGCGCCGAACCCAAAGGCCAGTTCCTGCCCTGGCCGAATTGAAGTTCAACGAGATTGCCGATCATGAGATTCTTGCCGCCGCCAAGCACCGAGGGCGTGACATAGGCTCCGAGCGAAGGGATGAAGACGAGAATGGAGCCGGCGATCATGCCTGGCTTGACCAGTGGAATGATGATCTTGCGCAGCACCTGAAAGGGCGTGGCGTAGAGATCATAGCCCGCCTCGATCAAGCGGAAATCCAGCTTTTCCATGCTGGCATAGAGCGGCAGAACCATCAGCGGCAGGTAGACATAGACCATGCCGGCGAGGATGGCACCATCGGTGAACAACATCTGTATCGGCGCCGATATGAGACCGAGTTTGATCAGAACAGTGTTGATCAGCCCCTCGTTGCGGATCACTTCCAGCATCGCGAAAGTGCGGATGAGTAGGTTGGTCCAGAACGGGATCGTGATCAGGAACAGCCAGATTTCGCGGCTCGATTGGCTTCGCGTGGCGATGAAATAGGCAGTGGGGAAGCCGAAAATGAGCGTGACAATGGTCGTGGCGATCGAGAGTTTCAGCGAGCGGAGAAATATCGAGAGATGGGCATCGGCGAGCGAAACCGTATCGTCGAAAATGTCCCGCTCGAGGAAAACGCTGATCCAGGCGTCGGAACTGAATTGCCATATCACGTCGCCATAGGGCGCTTTGAGCAGAAACGAGTAGACCAGTACGATCAGGAGCGGGCCTGTCGCCGCCAACGTGATGATCAGCAGTGCAGGCGCCGAGAGCATCCAACGATTGCGGACGTCCCGCCTGGCTTCCTCTTCGATGATTTGTTGCTGCGGCGTCATGTCAGGTCCTCAGCACGCGGATCGCGCTTGCGGGGAACGTGATGCCGACCGTCTCGCCCACCGACTGGGAGCCTTCCTCGCCGGGCCTGTTCTGCTGGCGGACAGTGAAGACCTCGCCATCGGCGAGCTTGACATTGAAATAAGTATCGGTGCCGAGATAGATGATATCGGCGAGTGAACCCGAGAGAATTGGCTCTTCGCCGCGAGCGGCGCTGGCGAGGCGCGCATGTTCCGGGCGGACCATGACCGTGATCTCGTCGCCGCCCCTGGCGCTCGCGGGTGATGGTGCGGAAAGTCTGGTGCCAGCGGGGAGCTCCAGCGATGCGGCGCCATTCTCGATGCCAGTGATCCTGCCCTTGAGGAAATTGGTCTCGCCGATGAAGTCTGCCACGAAGCGATTGGCGGGCGTATCGTAGATGTCGCGCGGGCCGCCGACCTGCAAAATATTGCCCGACGACATAACGGCGATGCGGTCTGACATGGTCAGCGCTTCTTCCTGGTCGTGGGTGACGAAGACAAAGGTGATGCCGGTTTCAGTCTGCAGGCGCTTGAGTTCGATCTGCATTTCCTTGCGCAGCTTGTAATCGAGTGCAGAGAGCGGCTCATCGAGCAGCAGCACTTTCGGTGCCGGCGCAAGAGCCCGGGCCAGCGCCACGCGCTGCTGCTGGCCGCCCGAGAGCTGGCTGGTCTGGCGCTTGGCGTATTGCTCCATGCGCACGAGCTTCAGCATCTCTGCCACGTGCGCATCGACATCCGCCTTCGGCCTGCCGAGCATCCTCAGCCCGAAGCCGATATTGTCGGCGACGGTCATGTGGGGGAAGAGCGCATAGCTCTGGAAGACCGTGTTGACGGGGCGCCTGTAGGGCGGCATGGCGGCGATGTTCTCGCCATAAAGCAGCAATTCGCCTTCCTGCGGGAATTCGAAGCCGGCAATCAGGCGGAGAAGCGTGGTCTTGCCGCAACCCGAAGGGCCGAGAAGCGTAAAAAACTCATTCTGGCGGATGGCCAGATTGGCGCCGCTGACGGCAGCGACACGATGTTCGCCATAGCCGTAGAATTTCGATACGCCGCGAATTTCAATCGCGTTGTTCGCAGTCATGCTGTCGCTGTTCCCTGTTCTTGGGCGCTAGATGACCACAGGGACGTGCAATTGACAATCTTGATTCTGATCCGTCGTTCAACAAAATTTCATGAGGCGAAAGAACGGGAAAGCCGAAGACGGGCACGCTTGACAGATTTGCAGAAAATACAGGCGTGGCCCGAAGCTGGCAATCAGCTCTCATAAGTGATCCTGCCACCGCACATCACGGTAGCTGGCTTGATGCGATGGATTTCGTCCAGGGCTGTGGCTTCGATATCCGAATTCAGCACGGTCACATCGGCGAAATAGCCTGGCTTCAGCATGCCCTTCCGGTCTTCGGCGAATTCGGCATAGGCGCCCTCGACCGTATAGGCGGCGATGGCTTCCATCAGCGTGAAACGCTGGTCCGGATCGGTCTCGGCCCATTTCTGGCGGGTCACCGCGGCCTGGATGCCGTGCATGGGATCAATCGGCGAGACCGGCCAATCCGAGGCGAAGGGGATGTGGGCGCCGGCATCCTTCAGGGTTCGCCAGGCATAAGCATACGGCCAGCGGTCGCGGCCGATCATCGAGACGGTCGGCTCCAGCGGCAGGCCCATGGCGCCGGGCGGGTGCGGCGGCTGCATGGAGGCGACGACGCCCAATGCCTTGAAGCGGTGGATATCGGTGGGATGGACGACCTCGATATGCTCGACGCGGTGGCGGCTGTCGCGCGGGCCATTGGCCTTCTGGGCAGCTTCATAGCTGTCGAGCACGGCGCGGACGGCGCCGTCGCCGATGGCGTGCACGGCAACCTGGAGACCGCGACGATCGATTTCGACTGCGGCGGCCTTCATCTCATCGGGCGTGAACAGGCTGTCGCCGCCTGTCGAATCCGGCTTGTTAGCATAGGGCTCGACCATGATGGCCGTCCAACTGTCGAGCACGCCGTCATAGAACATCTTGACCGTGCCTGAGCTGAGGAAATCCGAATTGTATTTTTCCGCCATCCGGGACGCCTTTTCCAGCATCGAGAGCGGCATGAAATTCTTGAGGTGGAAGGGGATGCGGACCCTGAGCGGCAGGAAGCCATCGCGCTTTTCGATCTCGGCAAGCAGTTCGAGCTGGTAGAGATTACCATCCATGCATTGCAACGAGGTGAAGCCATGGCGGGCGCAGTATTCGAGCCCCCGGCGCATGACGGCGATGTCTTTTTCGAATTCGGCGCCTGTCGGGTAAGGGTCCGGCTCGCCGCCTGTGGCGAGACCGAGGCGATAACGATCGAAGCCGGCGGCGAACTGGATGGGGCCGAAGGCTTCCATCTCGCGGAGTTCGCCGTTGGCAAGGCCATCCTCCCCCATCACCACTTCGTTGCCGGGCCCGAGCTCCTTGCCACGCAGGAGGCCCGCCAGTTCCAGCGCCTTGGTGTTGGCCCAGGCGGTGTGATGGTCATGCGCAAAAATCGTGAAGGGGCGATCCGGGATAATGCGGTCGAGATGGTGGCGGGTGACGCGTTCGCCTTCGCCGAGAATCGTGTAATCCGCGCCTTGGCCGAACAGCACGATCTCGTCGGGCATGCGCGTAGCATAGGCTTGTGCGGCCTGCTTCAGGGCTTCGAAGCCTTGGATGCCCGAGAGGTGGAGATGATCGAGTTCAGCTGAGCCGGAGAAGAGATGGAGATGGTTTTCCGAGAGGCCCGGCAGCACTGTGTTGCCGCCGGCGTCGATGATCCGCGTGTCGGAGGTCTTCAGGGCCTCGACCTCCGCGCGGCTGCCGGTCGCGGCGATACGGCCGTCCTTGAGCAGAATTGCTTCGGCATGTGGATTGGCCGGATCCATGGTGAGGATGCGGGCGTTGGTTATGAGGATGGGTTGGATCATTAAGTGCGCTCTGTCTCTGTCTCAGATTCTCGGCAGATAGGTCCGGTAATCGAAATCCGTCACCGTCCGCATGAATGTAACCGCTTCCTTACGCTTCGTGTCCGCGTAGAGCTTCTGGTACTGCTTGCCCAAGATATCGCCGATGAATTCCGAGGCGGCGAATTCTTCGACGGCAGTGAGGAAGTCATGCGTCAGGCGATCCGGCTTCTCCGGGCCGCCCGTGGGGTTCGTGTCCGGGCCGGGATCGAGTGTGTTTTCGAGGCCGAGCAGCATGCCACCGAGCATGGCGGCGAGCAGGAAATAGGGATTGGCATCGGCGCCGGCGACGCGGTGTTCCACCCGGGCGGCGGGGCCGTCCTTGTCGGGTATGCGGATGGCGGTGCCGCGATTGCCGAAGCCCCAGGTCACATCGACCGGCGCAAACGATCCCGGCTGGAAGCGGCGATAGGAATTGGCGAAGGGCGCGAAGATCAATTGCGCCTCTCGCATCGTCTTCAGCATGCCTGCGGTAACCGACTTCAATAGAACCGGATCGCCGCCCTTCGCGTCGAGCACATTGACACCATTTCTGTCGATGAGGCTGGCATGGACATGCAGGCCGGAACCGGCCTGATCTGAATAGGGCTTGGCCATGCAGGTGGATTTCAGCCCGAATTTCCTCGCGGCCTGCTCGACGACGCGCTTGAGATAGATGCAGTCGTCGGCGGCAGCCAGCGCATCCGGCCGGTGGTTGAGATTGATCTCGAACTGGCCGGCGCCGAATTCCGCAGTCGTTGCGTCGGCAGGCAGGCCCATGGCGTTGCACCAGGCGCGCACGGTCTGGAGGTACTCGCTCATGTTATCGACGGCATCCATTTCGTAGAGCTGGAAGCCGTTCTTGTCGCCCATGCAGGTCAGCGATGAGGGCGGCATTGGGATGCCGGTCTCGCGGCTCTTGCCGTCCATGACGTAGAATTCTAGCTCGGTCGCGACCACGGGTGTCAGGCCGCGCTCGGCATAGCGCTCAAGCACCCGAGCAAGCATGCCGCGCGGATCGCAGAAGTGCCGTTCGCCTGCCAGGGTGTGCATTGTCGCCAGCACCTGGCTGGACCCGGCAGGCGCCCAGGGCATGGCGACATGGCTGCGCTTGTCGGGAATGACTGCTCCATCAGGATCGCCGAGCGTCAGCGAAATACCCGTCAGGTCGTCATTGTCGTCGCCCCAGATATCGAGCGACTGCGTCGAAGCGGGAAGACGGGTGGCGCCCGACCAGACCTTCTTCTCGGCATCGAGCGGCAATTGCTTGCCGCGCAGGCGGCCGTTCATATCGACCAGCAGGATTTCGATGCGCGGCGGCAAGGAGGCGTCGAGCTTGGTCTCCGCCTTGATACTGTCATCCATGATGTGAATGGCTCACTTTTTGAGAATTTTCCGGCTCGGGAGGCATATTTTCGCCGGTCCCTTGCCAAAATGATCGGGCAAGGTCATTTTCGTAGCCGAATTCAAGCCGCCTTTCAATCAGGCAGAACGGGGCCGCCGATCGTGGCGGACCGGCAGCAGAATGCGGCGTGGGGAGAGCAAGAATGTCAGAATCGTCCGTCGCCCTGTCCAATCTCGGCGCCATCGACGCGGCCCATCATATCCATCCTTTCACCAACATGACGAAGCTGAACGCAGGCGGAAGCCGCATTATCGAGCGCGCCGAGGGCTCGACGATCTGGGATTCGAAGGGCAAAAAATATCTCGATGCCTTTGCCGGGCTCTGGTGCGTCAATATCGGCTACGGCCGCAAAGAAATCGCCGCAGCCGTGGCGGCGCAGATGAACGAGCTGCCGTATTACAATCTGTTCTTCGGGACGACCACCCCGCCCGCAGCTTTGCTGGCGCAGAAGATCACGTCGCACACAGACGGCAAGCTCAACAAGGTGTTCTTCACGGGCTCCGGCTCCGAATCGACAGACACCTGGTTCCGGATGGCGCGGGTTTACTGGGCGGCTAAAGGTCAGCCTTCCAAGACGCGTGTCATCGCCCGCAAGAACGGCTATCACGGCTCGACTGTCGCAGGCGCCAGCCTCGGCGGCATGAAATACATGCACGAGCAGGGTGCGCTGCCGATCGAAGGCATTCACCATATCGGGCAGCCGCACTGGTATGCCGAGGGCGGCGACATGACGCCTGATGAATTCGGACTCAAGGTCGCGCGCTCGCTCGAAGCGAAGATCGACGAACTGGGCGAGGAGAATGTCGCAGCCTTCGTCGCCGAGCCGATCCAGGGCGCCGGCGGCGTTATCGTGCCGCCGGACAGCTACTGGCCGGAGATCGTTCGCATCTGCAAGGCGCGCAATGTGTTGCTGGTCGCCGATGAGGTGATCTGCGGTTTCGGCCGCACCGGACACTGGTTCGGGCACCAGCATTACGGCTTCGTGCCCGATATGGCGCCGGTCGCAAAGGGATTGTCCTCGGGCTACCTGCCGATTGGCGGCGTGCTTGTCAGCGACCATGTGGCGGATGTCATCATGGCCGACGATTTCAACCACGGTTATACCTATTCCGGTCACCCGGTCTGCGCCGTGGCGGCTCTCGAAAACATCCGCATCCTCGAAGAGGAGAAGCTGGTCGAGCGGGTACGTGACGATATCGGCCCCTATCTCGCCAAAGGTCTGGCCACTTTGCTCGATCACGACATGGTCGGCGATGTGCAGTCCGTCGGCTTGATGGCGGCCGTTCAGATGGCCAAGAACAAAAGGACGCGGGAGCGGTTCGAAAAACCCGACGATGTCGGCACGCTGGTGCGCAACAAATGTGTCGAGGCGGGGCTGATCATGCGCGCGACCGGCGACCGGATGCTGGCTTCGCCGCCTTTGATCATCACACATGAGGAAGTGGATTTCATGATCAAGACGCTGCGCAACGCTCTTGATGAGGCGTGGATGGAATTGAAGTAGAGCTGTCATAAACTTCGGCTAGAGACGCAAGCAGGCTCAGACAGAGAATTGGACATCGCATGAAGTTCATCCACGTGACCGACCTGCATCTGGTTCGGGAAGACGAAATCCTGTATGGGCTCAAGCCGATCGAGGTGCTCGACGCCTGCTTGGCGGACATCGCACGCCATCATGCCGATGCGTCCTTCGTGGCGATCACCGGGGACCTTACCGACCGGGGCGAGATCGAGGCATACCAACTTCTGAAACGGCGTCTGGACAGCTTCCCGCTGCCAGTGCCGCTCATGCTCGGCAATCATGACGACCGGGAGAATTTCAAGTCCGTCTTTGTCGAAGTGTCTCTCGATCACGGTGGCTTCGTGCAACAAGTGCATGAAGAGCACGGCGGCGTGTTCCTGTTTCTCGATACGCTCAAGGGCCCGCCATCCTCTGCGGGACTTTATACGGAGGAGCGTAAGCAGTGGCTGATGCAGCAACTCGACAAGGCAGGAGGCAAGCCGAGCTATCTCTTCATGCATCACCCGCCATTCTCGATCGCGCATGAACTGATGGACACGATCATGCTGGACGATCCGGAGGAATTCGCGGCGTTGCTGCAGGGCCACGACGTCAAGCATATTTTCTTTGGCCATGGCCATCGTGCCGTCAGCGGCGTGTGGCGGGGCATCAGCTTTTCGGCTCTGCCCGCGCTCAGTCACCAGCTTCCGCTGGTCGGCGGTTCCGTGGACACGGTTTATTCGCACGAACCCCCGGCCTATGCCGTGGTTCATGTGACGGGCGAGGGGATCATCGTGCACAATGACGCTTTCCTCGATCGCAAGCCTGCCGTCATGCCGGCCGATGCCGAACGGGACGGTTGGTTTTGATCAAGCGCTTTACAGATCTGTGGTCCGGGCTCTAACGTCTCCACAAATACCGGAGGAGGAAATTGATGGGGCTGAAAATTCTGCTGGCGGGCGAGTCCTGGACTTCGCTCGGACTGCATCTCAAGGGATTCTCGATCTATACGACCGGGGGTTATGAAGAGGGCGGCAAGCCGCTCATCGAGGCGCTGGAGAAGGAAGGCCACGCGGTCACGTACATCCCCAATCATCTGGTGCCCTCACAGTTTCCGAACGCGATCGATGGATTGTCCGCTTATGACGTGATCGTGCTTTCCGACATCGGCGCCGATACGTTCCTGCTGCATCCCGATACGCTGGGAAAATCGCTGAAGCGCCCCAACACGCTGAAAGTCATGGCGGAATATGTCGCCAATGGCGGCGGCCTGTTGATGGTCGGCGGCTTCATGAGCTTTTCCGGCTTCGGCGGCAATGCCTGCTATCACAACACCATTTTCGCCGATGTACTGCCGGTGAAAATGCTCGGCCATGACGACCGGGTCGAGTGCCCCGAGGGAATCAATCCTGCGATTGCCGGCGATCACGCCATTCTCTCCGGCACGGGTCCGGCCTGGCCGCATTTCCTCGGCTACCAGCGGTTCGCCGCCAAGGAGGGCACGGAAACGCTGCTTACGGCCGATGCCGATCCGTTTCTCGTTGTCGGCGCCTATGGAAAGGGCAGGGTTGGCGCGTTCGCGTCGGATTGCTCGCCGCATTGGGGTTCGCCGGAATTCGTCGCCTGGGAGCATTATCCACGCTTCTGGTCGCAACTGTCAGGGTGGCTGGCAAACAAGGGTTAGCGAAGGCGTTTGACGGATCCACGTGCCATCAGCGTCACGGGAAGCCGGATTCTGGGGGCGGTCATATCGCCCTCCATTCGCTTGAGCAGCAGTTCAAAACCGATCTTGCCGATCTCGTCGACGGACTGGCGGATAGCGGTGACCGGCGGATCGAAGAGCGAAAGTGGGCCGACATCGTCGAAGGTGATGATGGAGATGTCTTCTCCTAGGCGGATGCCTTGGACTTTGGCCTCTTCCATCATGCCATAGGTGATTTCGTCGCTGGCGACGAAGATGGCGGTGGCGTCGGCAAAGCGCTCGATGATCTCGGCCATCGCTTGCCGGCCATAAGCCATTGTATAATGCCCGAAAAGCTCGCCGACCAGCGTAGCGCCGGCTGCCTCGATCGTCTGTTTGAACCCTTGCGCGCGATCACGCGAAGACATCACCGTGCTCTGCCCACCGACAAATACGACGCGCCGGTGTCCCGCTTCCAGCAAGTGCCGCGCCGCCAGATGTGCGCCCTGAACATTATCGGAGAAAACCTTTGGCACGTCGGTGCCGTCTATGTCCTCATTCATCACCACGATGTTGCGGCTGGCATTGATGGCGCGGGCCAGTGCCTGGTTCTCGTCTTGATGATTGGTGGTGAACAGAAGACCATCGACATGGTTGCGCCTGAGCCGCTCAATATATTCGAGTTCGCGGCTCTGGCGGTTGACGCTGGAGCAGAGCATGAGGCCAAGGCCTGCCTGGCCGGCATGATGCTCGACGGCGGCGGCGAGCTTGGCGAAGAAGGGATTGGCAACATCGGGCACGACAAGCCCGATCGTGTCCGACCGTCCCCGGCTGAGGCTTCGGGCATGGGGGTTGGGGCGATAATTGAGCGCTGCGATCGCCGCATCGATGCGATCGGCGGTATCCCGTGGCAGGTTGAGCGAGCCATTCAGATAGCGTGAAACTGTGGCGGGCGAGAGATTCGCCGCGCGCGCAACATCCTGCAATGACGGCGGTTTCGTCATATTCCCCCTCGTATGCCAGTCATAACAGTTCAGGGGGAAGATGCCAGAGCGCGCTCAAGTTATCCGCTTCACTCTTTCTTTAAACCGCACAAATGAGCTGAACGTCGGCGCGTCAGATGGGGGCAGGACCTTGCCGGGGTTTAGGATGGAATGCGGATCGAGCGCCTTCTTGACCGACCACATCAGTGCCAGTTCCTCGGGACTGCGGGAGTGGCCGAGAAAATCGCGCTTGAGAAGGCCGATGCCGTGCTCGGCGGAGATGGAGCCTTCGAACCGCCTGACCACGCCATAGGTGATGGCATCGATAGCATGCAGCGTCGCGTCGTCCGCCGGACCGACGGAAACTGCGATATGAAGATTGCTGTCGCCCATATGCCCGAAGAAGGCGATATGAGCATCGCGATATCTTTCGCGCAATGCCGCTTCACAAGCCTTGGCGAAGGATCCGAGTTGGCCGACGGCGATCGAGATGTCGAAATTGATGATGCCCGGCATTCGGTCGTAGGCTGCGCCTTCACGTATCGCCCAGAATTGCCTGCTTTCCTTCTGTGACTGTGCGATGAGAGCATCCGCGATCAGTCCCTCTTCGAACGTCGTGCCGAGGAAGGCTTCCAGGTCGTCGCTACTTGGCGTTTCCGATTGTTCCAAGATGGCCACGAAGGGATGGTCACGGTCGAACAGGGTAACACCTTCACCCTTGCTGCTGAAGGAAAAATAGCTGTCCCACATGATCTCGAAGGCAGAAAGTCCGACAAGTCCCGCCTGGGCGCGCCTGAGCAAGGTGACCGCATGTTCGTAGCTGGAGAGTCCGACAAGCGCCGTGGCTTTGCCGGATGGCAGCGGCTGGAGGCGGATGACGGCACGGGTGATGACGCCGAGCGTGCCCTCCGAGCCGATGAAGAGTTGCTTCAGGTCGTAGCCGGTATTGTTCTTGCGCAGGCGGTTCATCGAGGAAATAACCGTGCCGTTGGCGAGCACCGCTTCGAGCCCTAGGATATTGTCGCGCGTCACGCCATGGCGGATCACACGGATGCCGCCGGCATTGGTGGCGATGTTGCCGCCGATCTGGCAGGAGCCACGGGAACCGAGATCGATCGGGAGTAGGAAGCCTGCGTTCTCGGCGGCTTTCTGGGCGGTTTCAAGCACGGTGCCGGCACGAACGGTCATCGTGCCCGCGTCAGTGTCGATCTCCTCGATGCCAGAGAAGCTTTCCAGCGAAAGGGCCACAGATTCTCGATCCGGATTGGCGCCACCGGCAAGACCGGTCATGCCGCCTTGTACGACGACCGCAACGCGATGTTCGTTGCAGAGTTGGAGCGCGGACGAGATTTGTTCGACGCTGACGGGTCTGAGATAGGCGAGTGGCAGGTCATGGCCGGAAAGACTCGCATCGCTACGGGATTTTTCCGGGAGGCGATCACCGATCAGAACAGCACTCTCGCCCAGGGACAGGATGAGAGCATGAAGGAAATCGTCGCGCTCTGCGATCACGGATTGCCTGCCATTTCCGGCTGGTGGAGGAAGTCGGGCAAGTCGACGAGGCGGGGGCAACCGAGCTGAGAGAGCGTACCGGCCAGTTCCAGCTTCAAGACATCGATGAGATGCGCCGGGCCATCGTCGCCAATCGCGGCTACCGAAAAGATGAACGGCCGGCCCATGAAGACATAATCGGCGCCGAGCGCGATCATCCGGGCGATATCGAGGCCGGAGCGTACGCCGCCATCGGCCATCACAAGCGCATCCGGGCCGAGCCGCTTGCGCACCAGCGGCAACATCGAGACGGATGAGGGCGCTGCATCGAGCTGGCGGCCGCCGTGGTTGGAGACGATGATGCCATCGGCGCCCATGGCCATATAGACGGCCGCTTCCTCGGGATCGAGCACACCCTTAACCACGACCTTGCCCGGCCATTGATCGCGGATCTGCTTGAAGCGGTCGGCGGTGATATGATTGGAGAGGACCGAACCAAGGAAGGCGTAGAATTCCTTGATCGATTGTCCCTTGGGCGCATAGAGCTCGAGATTTTCGAAATGCGGTATGCCGTGGCGGGCGAGGCGAAGCAGCCAGTGCGGACGCATGGCGGCATGAAGAACCGTGCGCGCATCGAATTGCGGCGGCACCGACAGGCCGTTTCGAATGTCCTTGTCGCGCCGCGTCACTGCCGGAATATCGACGGTAACGACGAGGACCTCGTAGCCGGCGCGCCTGGCCCGCTCGATCATGTCGGTTTCCATCTTGGCGTCGTTCGGCGGATAAAGCTGGAACCAGCCCATGGGGCCGGAATGCTGCTTCATCTTTTCCAGGCTCTGCGTGGCATGTGTCGAGAGAACGTGCAGCACATTGTGCGCCCGCGCCGCTTGTGCAATGGGCGGTTCGCAGCCCGGCCATTGTAGGCCGGCAAGGCCAACGGGTGCCACGCCAAACGGTGCCGAAAGGGTTTGCCCGAAGATCGTGGTGGTAATGTCGGGACTTGGCGCCGCACTCAAATAGCGCGGCATGAACATAATCTTCTGGAGGTCGTCGCTGTTGCGGCGGACATTTTCCTCCATGCCGATGCCGCCGGTCATGTAGTCCCAGGCAAAGCCCGGTATGCGCCACCGGGCCGTCGCCTTCATGTGCGGTACTGAGGGAAACCGCTTCCTGATATTCGCCAACTCATCCTCCGCGACGCTTACGCGGCCTCGCGACGGAGGGCCTGCGCCATGCAATGAATGCCGCCGCCAGTTTTGGAAATCTCGGCCGTATCGACGGCGGCGACCTCAAAGCCGCGCGCCTTCAACTGCTCGATCAACGCCTTCGACGATGTCGGTGCGATCACCTTGTCATTGCCGAGGGACATGAAATTGCAGCCGAGCGCCATCGTATCCTGGAAGGGCACGTTGACGATATCATGGCCCTTGTCCTTAAGCCAAGTGACGATCGCGGGGTCGGTGCAATCAAGAC
>Ga0164290_1001238_pt1 | contig 44242 bp, 49 predicted proteins | sample Micstemetagenome_FD_108782 | JGI IMG/M metagenome (GOLD analysis project Ga0164290, IMG submission 108782) | Contaminated culture microbial community from soil near Moab, Utah, USA - Microcoleus steenstrupii SON62 (Illumina Assembly) | ecosystem: Environmental > Terrestrial > Soil > Soil crust...
CGGCTTGATCAGCCGCCATTCCATATCGCTTAGATCGAACCGCGCCATGCTCACCTCCGATCAACGGAAGTGAATCACCAGCCAACTCAAAAGGGAATCCCCTTTATGAGTACAGAATCTAGCGCTGCTCGGACTTCGGCTCGTCGATTTCCTTGGCCCAGCGCTCATACTGGCGCGACATGCGCATGAGCTGCTGGCGGCGCTCCCGGCTCTTGGCGCGCTGGGCCATCTCGCGCAGCTCGCGGGCGCGCCTTCGGTACTGTGCCGATGTTGATTTTGCAGCCAAAACGCAGCGTCCCGAACCATGCTGTGCAGTGCAGCGGTTAACACGGGCTGGCTGTTAATTTTTTAGGGAAATCCCTGAGATCGTTTCGGGAGAACACTTAGCCCGATACCCCGATCGAGTAGGGTCAGTCGCCGACCCCGTGCTTGCGCAGCTCGGCCTCCAGCTGGCCGGTGAGCGCCAGCGCCAGCATGCGGAAGTCGCTGTAGAGGGACCAGAGCGGGTGGCGGAAGGTCGCTGGCCGGTTGCGCTCGACCAGCAGATGCGCGAGCCAGGCGAAGCCGTAGCCGACGACCACGCCGGTGAGCAGCAGCCGCCAGTCGCCGCTGAAGGCGGCGCTGGCAAAGAGGACGAGACCGACACCGGTGCCCACCAGATGCAGCGTGCGCGTCGCCCGGCGCCGGTGCTCGCCGAGATAGAACGGCCAGAATTGCTCGTAGGTCTCGAACCGGTTCATGCCTCCATCCTAGAGCATCGGAGACCCCTTGCTTCAGCGCTCGTGGCGAAAATGAAGGGCAAACGCGGTGACGGCAAACGAGAACGCGGGGGCTAGATAGTTGGCCCCCTCCCAGCGGCCGGTCTCGAAACCCATCGCGGCTAGCTGGCCCAGGGCCAGCGACCCGAGCGGCACGATCAGGCAGGTCCAGAGTCGCAGGCAGAGTCCGGCGAGTGTCCGAGCAGGCCGGGCGAGAGCCAGGATGACCACGACCAGCGTTGCAACCACCACCACCTTGAGCCAGGGCTCCGTCAGCAGGGCCGAACCGAAATGGAGCACGTGCCGCGGCTGATAGGGGTTGGTGTCGTAGAGCTGGAAAGCCAGAGGCAGGGCGGCCGCGATACCCACGCCGAGAACGGCGATGACCGCCCAATAGGTCGTGATCCGTCTCAGCAGCACCGCTACCAGCGCCGGGAGCAGGACGAAGGGCAAACGTGCCGTCGCGACGATGCCGAGCAGCAGCGACAGCGCCGCGAGCACGACCGGCGATTGCTGCGCGGCGAACAGGGCGACGACACCCGCCGACAAGGCCAAACCCAGCGCCGCAAGGTCGTGGGTAGGGGCAAGCTCCCAGAAGCCGAGACAGCCGAGATGGCCAAGCACGACGATATTGGCAGCATGCCAGGAGCCCGAAACCACGCGCACGACGCCGGCGAGGAGCGCTAGGTAGAGTGGCGTCAGAACGAAGAACAGCGCATGACTGGCCCACAACGCGTTTAGCGCCACCCAGCCGACCCCCGGACTTATCGGGTTACCGCGATAGGTTGGCGCGGCGTAAGGCGGCTCGCCGCGCAGCAGCCTTGTCGCGGCGTCGATCAGCGCATCGTCGGCGTCCGAGCCGGCGCCGGCGAGCTTCAGCGCCTCCCGGTCGAGCAGCGGGTGCAGATAGAAATTGAGCGCCGTGAAGCCGGCGATGAGCGCCAACGCGAGTACGGGCGTGGCAAGGATCCGCCGGACCCAGGGCGGGGGTCGAAGCACGAGGGCCGCCAGCAGAACCAGGCCGGCGATCAGGAGCACGAGCAGCCACGGCTTCGCGGCGTTCAGCCCCGTCATCGTCTGCGAGCTTGAGGTCAGGAAGCGCAGCGACAGCACGGCGCTGGTTGTGACGAAGGCCGCGGACGCCAGAAGCGCGTCCAGACGAAGAAGAGATGACGACATGCGGCGAGCTTCCCCCTGGCGTCGGCGCACTTTAGCGGATTCGCGGCCCGGGCGCGTCCACCGGCGCTGCTGCTATCGCGAGGGATCTCCACGCGCGTAAAGGGTGCGCGCCAGGACCAGCGACGGCAGGGCGACGATGGCGTAGCCGGTCCAGTCCTGAATTCCGTCGAGCCGCCCGCCGGCGGCGGCGATGGCCGCCAGCGATATCGAGCCGAACGCGAGCAGAAGGATGAGACCCTGCCGCCACAGGGCCGCCGCGACCGATGTCAACGCCTGTCGCGCCGCGACCAGCGCGAACGCCGCAAGCCCGGCAAGTCCGGCCGCAAGGCCGCCTGGACCGAAGAGCAGCATGCCTTGGTCGAGCAGATGGAAGGGTGGATACGGGCCCGCACGAGACATCAGGACGCCGAAGATGCCGTGCAGAAGGAGCGCGGTGGCGGTGCCAAGGATGGCGGTGACCAGACCGCTGCGGCGGTCGCCCAGTGACCAGAGAAGAACCCCCAGCCAGGCGGGGTAAAGCAGCAGCGGCAGCCGTGCCGTTGCCAACGCGCCGGCGAGCAGCGGCAGGAGCACGTGCAGCCCGGCGTGCCGGCGAAACGAAAAAGCTGCCACCGTGCAGGTGGCGAGCGCCAAAGCCAGGGCCGAGAGGTCGCTGCCGTAGGCGTTCTCCCAGAATCCGGCGCTGCCCAGGCAGAAGAGAGTGGCAAGTAGCGTGGGACCGACGCCGTAGCCCGCCCGGGCGACGACCGCCGTCAGCAGGGCCGCGTGCAGCGGCACCAGCAGCGGAAACAGGCCCGGGATACCCGCGATCAGGTTGAGCAGCACCCAGCCCGGGCCGGGGCTGATCGGCGTGCGGGTATAGGTCGGTGCCGCATACGGGTCTTCGAGCGCCAGCAGGCGCCGCGCCGCATCGATAAGGGCATCATCGCGATCGCCCCCCAGATTGGCCGCCTGCAGTTCGGGCCGGTCGAAATACGGATGAAGTGCGCTGAGCGCGAGGGCGAGCACCGCCAGGGCGCCGGCCAGCGCGATCAAGGCTCGCCGATCCGACGTGTCGGTCGGCCGCCGGCCCGCTCCGCTTGCCATCCAGGCCACGAGGATCAGGCCGGCAAGATCGAGCGCCGCCAGGAACGACTTCCAGGCGTTGAGCCAGGGCAGCGACTGGCTGTCCAGAGCGAAGAAGCGTCCGGAGGTGGCAAAGGCGAAGGCTACCGGCACCAGCCAGGGCGCCGCGCGTTGCGCGGGGGAAAGGGGGGTGACATCCATCAGGGTGCGAGCGAGACGGGGATAGCACTCTGACGCTACGGCGTCGACGCTGCGGGAGGGTTGGCGCCGCGCTGGCGGGCCAGGGCCTCGCCCCAGAGCAGGCCGTCGTGCCGCCCGTGGCGATTGTAGTGCTCCTGCGCGCCCAGCAGGCCCATCACGCCGTTCTCGCCGTAGTATCGGTCCTGGCCGACGTGCGGATAGGCGTCCCAATAGAGCTTGGCGAAGCGCCGCTCTTCGGCGAGGTCGGGGCTGTTCTCTTCGATGATCCGCTTGAGATAGGACCGGCGCTCCGCAAGTGCCGGGTCGAGCACCGGCGAATGGAAGGCGCCGTAGCCGTAGACGACCAGTGTTACGGCAAAAAAGGCGAGCGCCGCGACGAGGCGCCAGTGCCGGGTCAGGTCTGAAGGAGAGGGGCGCATGGGAAACACGTCCCGATGATACCACCCCCGCGGGGCGCCGCTATTCCAGCGCATCCAGAGCCATCTGTTTCACGTCCGCCGGCGAGTGCCCGGCCTCGCGCAGCGACTGCAATGTCGGCGCGCTGTTGCGCTTGGCCAGCCGCTTGCCGTCCGGTCCGAGCACCAGCGGGTGATGGTGATACTGCGGCGTGTCGAGCCCGAGCAGCGCCTGCAGCAGGCGGTGAACATGCGTCGAGGCGAAGAGGTCCTCGCCGCGCGTCACCAGCGTGATGCCCTGCACGTGGTCATCGAGCGTCACGGACAGGTGATAGCTGGTCGGCATGTCCTTGCGGGCGATGACCACGTCCCCGAACTGTTCTGGCTCGGCGGCCACCTCGCCGCGCGCCCGGTCATGCCAGTGAAGCGGACCGCTGTGCGCCGCCGCAGCCGTGACATCGAGCCGCAGCGCGTAGGGGGTTCCGGCCGCGATGCGGTCCGCGCGCTCGTGATCGCTGAGGGCACGGCAGGTTCCCGGATAGACCGGACCGTCGGGCCCATGCGGTGCGGATGCCGCCTGGGCGATTTCGGCGCGGGTGCAGAAGCAGGGATAGACCAGCCCGTCGTCGCGCAGCCGCGCTACCGCCGCCGCGTACTCGTCCATGTGCTCCGACTGGCGGCGCACCGGCGTTTCCCAGGTGAGGCCGAGCCAGGCGAGATCCTCGATGATCCCGGTTTCGAATTCCGGGCGGCAGCGCGACCGGTCGATGTCCTCGAGGCGCAGGATAAAGCGGCCTCCGCGTGCCGCCTCGAAGGCGAACAGGGCGGAGTAGGCATGGCCGAGATGCAGGCGGCCGGTAGGCGAGGGCGCGGTGCGGGTGACTTCGGTCATGCGCGGGTGACAATAGCATCCGTGACCTGTAGGAGTGTCCGGCGTAACACGGAGTCCGTATGACGACTTTTTTCGATCTCGAGGGGCCGAGCTTCGGGCCGAAAGCCGGCGGCAAGCCGCGCCGTCTGGTGCTGCTGCTGCACGGGCTGGGAGCCGACGGCAACGACCTGATCGGCCTTGCGCCGTATTTCGCGCAGGCGCTGCCCGACTGCGCCTTCGTCTCGCCGCACGCGCCCTTTCCCTGCGACATGGCGCCCTACGGACGGCAGTGGTTCAGCCTGCAGGATCGCTCGCCCGAGACCGTGCTGGCCGGGGTGCAGGCGGCGGCCCCCATTCTCGACGCCTATATCAGCGCCCAGCGCGACCGCCTCGGCCTTGCTGACCGCAACGTCGCGCTGCTCGGCTTCTCGCAGGGCACGATGATGTCGCTCTACACGGCGCTGCGCCGGCCTGCCGCGATCGCCGGGATCGTCGGTTACTCGGGCGCGCTGGTGGCGCCGCATCTGCTGGCCGCCGAGGTCAGGTCGAAGCCGCCGGTGCTGCTGATCCACGGCGACGCCGATCAGATCGTGCCCTTCCAGGCGATGGATTCGGCCGCCCGGGCGCTCAAGGGGGCCGGAGTCGCGGTCGACACCCTGCCGCGCCCCGGACTGCCGCATTCGATCGACGACGAGGGAATCGAGGCCGGAATCGGGTTTCTTGCCCGGCACTTGGCGGTCGCGTAGCGCGGTAACGCCTTCACCGATTCGTCATGGACCGCATGTTGTGTTTTGCCGCCTGAGGCTCTACAAAAGACAGGGTTAGTTGCTTGGACTACGAGAGGGTTGCTGGTTGACCACCTCGATCGAGAACTGTCCGGCCCTGGTGCTGAACGCCGACTTCCGTCCGCTCAGCTACTTCCCCCTGTCGCTCTGGTCCTGGCAGGACACGGTCAAGGCCGTCTTCCTCAACCGGGTCAACATCGTCTCCGAATACGATCAGGTCATCCGCTCGCCGCGCATGGAAATGCGCCTGCCGAGCGTCATCGCCCTGAAGGAGTACATCGCCGCCAACCGGCGCCCGGCCTTCACCCGGTTCAATGTCTTCCTGCGCGACAAATTCGCCTGCCAGTATTGCGGCGAGCCGTTCCCCACGCCGGAGCTGACCTTCGACCACATCATTCCGCGTTCGAAGGGCGGGCGGACGGTGTGGACGAACGTCGTCACCGCCTGCGGCAGCTGCAACCTGCTCAAGGGGAATCGCCTGCCGCGCGAGGCCCAGATGTTTCCGCGCCAGATTCCGGCGCAGCCCACCTCGCTGCAGCTGCAGGAGAACGGGCGCGCCTTTCCGCCCAACTTCCTGCACGAAAGCTGGCGCGACTTTCTCTACTGGGACACGGAGCTGGAGCCGGTCTGACCGGCCCGGTTCGGTTCGCCGCTTAGTTCGGCTCGCGGCGGGAATTGCGTTGGCGCAAGGGCACGGGCGCCATCAGGCAGACGTGATCGGCCGCTTCCTGCCAGGCCCGCCAGATTTCGAACGGGTTGAACGCCGCGAGTCGGTCGCGCAGCGTCAGGTCTGCCGGGGTTTCGGTGTCAGTCGCGTCGAGGGTGCGCATGGGCCGGCCTCTTCGTGCGAGTTCGATCTGAAGCCAGTGTAAGGCCGGCCCGGTTAAGCAAGGGTTACGCCCGTTCAATGGGCGTACCAGTCATCCTCTTCGTTGCCGAGATAGGACGCATCGGCCGGGCGGCCGTCGTCCTCCTCGTCCTCGTCGGCAAAGCGCTCCTGAACCGACGCGGCAAGGTCGAGGATGTGATCGCGCTCGACGCCGTCGCGGTCCATCACCGCCCGCACGACCGGGTCGTCGAGCATGTCGTCCAGCGCGGGCTCGAAGCTGAAATCCGTCTTGGGTCGTGCCGTCATGATCGCCTCCGTCTCTGTCTTGTTCGTCCTGAGCAATTCTGTTGTTGCTCAAGACCATAACGGGGGAAGGTGGCGAGAATTCGGCAGACTCTGTGGCAAAGCTGTGATGATCAGTTAACAACAAAAAAACCCGGACCCGCGTTGCTGCGGGATCCGGGCTTTTGTTGCAGCGCAAATGCTGCAGTGCGGCGTCTCAGCTGACGGTCAGCTTCAGGTCGCCGACGCCGTCGACATGACCGTGCAGCTTGTCGCCCTTTTTCACCGGGCCGACGCCGGCCGGCGTGCCCGACATGATCAGGTCGCCGGGCTGCAGCTCGAAGTACTCCGACAGGTAGGAGATCATCTCCGGCACCTTCCAGATCATCTGGTTGAGGTCGCCTTCCTGCGCGGTCTTGTCGTTGACCTTCAGCCACACCGCGCCCTTGTCCGGATGGCCGATCTTCTCGGCGGGGACGAGGGCGGTGCAGGGGGCGGAGGCCTCGAAGGCCTTGCCGATTTCCCACGGGCGGCCGAGCTTCTTGGCTTCGCCCTGCAGGTCGCGCCGCGTCATGTCGAGGCCGACGCCGTAGCCGTAGACATGCTCGAGCGCCTTATCGAGCGGGATGTTCTTGCCGCCCTTCTTGATGGCGACGACGAGCTCGATCTCGTGATGCACGTCCGAGCTCTTCGCCGGGTACGGGAAATCCTTGCCCGGCTGGACAACCTGGTCCGGCATCTTGAGGAAGAAGAACGGCGGCTCGCGGTTCGGGTCGTGGCCCATCTCGATGGCATGCGCCGCGTAGTTGCGGCCGATGCAGTAGATGCGGTGCACCGGGAAGAGCTTCTCACTGCCCTGGACGGGCAGGGTAGTGACGGAAGGCGGCGTCACGACGTACTGGGCGGGGGAAACAACGTTCATCGTCAGTCCTCTACGTGGGGGTTAGCGGGCGGCGGCGTAGTACTCGACCCGTTTCTCGAGATAGCCAAAAACGCCGTCGATCACGAAAGCGAGCGCGAACAGCACAAGCAGCAGCGCCCACAGATGCTCCATCAGGAAGTTCGATTGATAGATTTCGAAGAGATAGCCGAAGCCGACGACCGAGACAACGAGCTGCCCGATGATCACGCCCTTGATGGCGCGCACGAGGCCGAGCCGGATGCCGGCCAGGATCTCGGGCAGCGCTGCCCAGACATAGACCTTGCTGAAGGCCTGCCAGCGTGAGGCGCCGTAGCAATGCGCCATCTCGACCAGCGAGGCGGAGATGTTGCGCGCCCCCGCCCTGGCGTCGAGCACGATGATCCAGATGGCAAAGAGCACCACGGTCAGGATGATCGTGGTCTCGCCGAAGCCGAACAGCGCCATGATCACCGGCACGAGCGCGGTGAGCGGCGCCGAGACGAAGACGTTGACCCAGGGGAGCAGCAGCCGGTCGACGATCTCCGAGCGGCCCATCAGCACGCCGACCGGCACGCCGATGATCGTGGCGATGACCGTGCCCAAGACAAAGGCCCGCGCGGTGAGGGCCAGCGCGTCGAGGAAGGTCTCGGTCGGCACGATCTCTTCCAGCCGCAGCAGGACGTTGCTGAGCGGCGGGATCAGGCTGACGAGGTCGAGGCGGCCGACGATCTCCCAGAGGATCGCCCAGAGGATCAGCGACGTCGCCATCGGCAGCTTGTATCCGAAGACCGTCATCGTTCAATCCAGGTACTGCTTCAGGCCCTGCCAGATGCTCTCGACCGTGTCGAGATAGGCCGCGTTGCGGCGGATCTGGTCGGGGGAGACGTCGCGCGGAATATCGGGCTCGATGATGCGCATGACCCGGCTGGGCCGGCGCGACAGCAGAATGATGCGGTTAGAGACGTAGACCGCCTCCTCGATGCTGTGGGTGACGAAGATGAAGGTCTTCTGCTCGTGCGCCACGAGGTGGAGCAGGTCTTCCTGGAACTTGCGCCGCGTCTGCTCGTCGACAGCCGAGAACGGCTCGTCCATCAGCAGCACCTCGGCCTTGACGGCCAGCGCCCGGGCGAGGCCGACGCGCTGGCGCATGCCGCCCGAAAGCTCGTGCGGATATTTGTTCTCGAAGCCCTTGAGCCCGACCTGGTCGATGTAATGGGCGGCAACCCTCTCGCGCTCGGTCTTCGGCGTGCCGCGCAGCTCCAGCCCGAAGGCGACGTTGCGCAGAACGGTCGCCCAGGGCATCAGCGCGAAATCCTGGAAGACGAAGGCGCGCTCGGCGCCCGGGCCGTCGACGCGCATGCCGTCGACGATGACCTCGCCCGAGGTCGCCGGCAGGAGACCGGCGATGATCTTGAGCAGCGTCGTCTTGCCGCAGCCCGAGGGGCCGAGCAGCGTGGTGAGCTGGCCGCGCGGGAAGTCGAGCGAGATGTCGTTGAGCGCCTCGACGCCGCCCGGATAGACCTTGGACACGCCGCGCACCGAGACCATGGTGCCGCTGCTGCGCGGATAGGCGGTCGCCGCCTGTTTCGCGGTGGCGCTCATGCCGCGCTCCTCTTCTCGGGCCGGAAGAGCAGGATCTCGATGCGCTCCAGCAGGCTGATGAAGATCACCGACAACAGGATGACCACGGCTATCGCTGCAAACATCTTCGGGTACTCGGCAATGGACTGGTGATAGGTGATGAGGTCGCCGATGCCGGTCGGGCTGATCAGCAGCTCCGCCAGCACGACGCCGATGAAGCCCGAGGCGAGGCCGAGGCGCAGGCCGGCGAAGATCACGGGGCTGGCCGAGGGCAGGATGATCTTGCCGATCACCTGCTCGCGGGAGCCGAGGAAGGAGTGGCCCATCTCGATGAGCGAGACCGGCGTGTTGCGGATCGCCTTGAACGAGTTCAGCACGATGACCGGCATGGCCATGATGCAGACCGTGAGAACCTTGGTCGCCAGCCCGACCCCGTAGGCCAGGACCAGCAGCGGGATCAGCGCCGACAGCGGGGCGGCCTGGGCGACGATGAAGACGGGCACGCCGAACCATTCGGCGCGGCGGTCGAGGCCCATGACGATGCCGGCGATCACGCCGGTGATGGCGGAGATGGTGACACCGATGACCAGCGGCACGATGGTGATCATCAGCGCCTTGCCGAGCGAGCCGTCGGCCGCCATTTCCCAGCCGGCGGCCAGCGTCTCAAGGAACGAGGGAAATGAGGCGCTGATCGGCACGCGGCCGGCGTATTCCCAGGCGGCGAAGACGACGATGATCGACAGCACACGGAAAACCAGAGGATGCGTCAGGTAACGGCGCGCGGCCTGCAAGCCGGTCTCCGGCTTCTTCCTCGTTCGCGATGTCGAAACTGCAACCATTGGGTTTCCAGAAGCAAACCGGCGGCGGAGCCGGGCTCCGCCGCCGGCCTTGAACGTGCGGTGCTTAGCTGCCGACCTTGGCCCGCGCCTTGTTGAGCGGCCCGAGGTCCCAGAAATCCTCGACCTTGAGCTGCTCGACGGGGCCGGTCATCTGGCCGGCTTCGACGTAGAATTCGAAGTCGGTCTTGATGGCGTCGGCGCTGCCGCCGGCCTTGCTGTAGACGCCTTCCGTCGTGCCCTGGGTGTAGAACTTGGTCACGTCGGCCAGCACTTCCTTCGGCAAGTCGCGCAGCAGGTTACGCTTGGCGCGCTCCTGCTCGATGATCGCCGGGTTCTTGTGCATCTCGACCCACAGCTTCAGCATCTCCTCGACCAGCAGCTCCGCCTTGGCGCGGTTCTGGTCCAGCCAGTCGGTACGGGCGAAGAGGATCTCGTCGCTCGCCGCGGTCGGCAGGCCGGGCAGCACGTGGAAGCGGCCCGGAGCGCGCTGCATCAGCAGGTTCTTGTTGGCGAGATCGACGATCGTCGCCTTGATCTGGCCGTTGGTCATCGCCACGACGCGGTTCTCGGAGCCGGCGACGTAGTTGCGCTGGCCGAAATTGATGCCGTTGCGCTTGGCCAGGATGTTGCCGATCGCCTCGGTGCCGCTGCCGCGGGCATGGAAGGTGAAGGTCTGACCGTCGAGGGCCTTCCAGTCCTTGATCGAATTGTCGGCCACCGCGAAGAACACCAGATGCGTCATCTGGAACAGGTTCTTGATCGGCGCCTTGGTCTTCTGCATCACGGCGTAGGGCGTGGCGGCGGCGACCTGGACCTGGTTGTTGATCACGGCCTGGATCGCCAGATCCTCCTTGGAGAAGGAGGTCAGCTTGTAGTCGAAGCCGCGTTCCTTCGCGCGCTCCAGCGCGATGACGAAGGACAGGGTCTCGACCGAGACCGTGTCACCCAGGGCGACCTGGACCTGCTGGGCCGAGGATGGTGCGGCGAAGCCCATCACCCCCAGCACCGATACCGCGGCGGCGAGCCGGCGCGCGGAATGGAAAATGCTCATGCGCTCCTCCGATCAAATTCCTAATTGGCGGTCTTCAGGCCGATTACCGGTCTGCCGCTCCCTCTAAGCTAGGACGGTCGGGGGACGGGGGAAAGAGACCCGTTTCAGGTTTTCTTGGATATTTCTCCGCCCTCAGTCGGGGCGGCCCGGGGCGGCGATGCGCGCCCGCACGCTGTCGCGGAAGGCGCGCGGGCTCTGGTCGAACCACTGGCGGAAGCGGCGCGAGAAATAGGCCTCGTCGCGGAAGCCGGCGAGATAGGCGATCTCGCCGATGCGCTGGTCGGTGGTGGCGAGCAGCTCGCGCGCGCGTTCGAAGCGGCGCTCGGTCACCAGCTCGGTGAAGGTCTTGCCCGTTTCCTTCTTCAGCAGATGCGCGAGGTAGTTGGGCGAGAGGAACGCCGCCTGCGCGGCGTCGCCGAGCGCAATGTCACGATGCAGGTTCTCGCGCACGTAGCGGATGACCCGCTGCAGCGCGTCGCGCCGGCTGGTGCGGTTAGCCTGCAGGCCGAAGAGGCGCGTGAGCTCGGTCTCGTGGCAGCGGCAGGCGAGGCCGATGAGCTGCAGCAGATAGCCGCGCAGCAGCTCGAGCGAGCCGAAGCCGCGCTCGCGATGCTCGACCGTCATTTTGGCGATGAGCTCCTCGATGGTCTGCAGCTCGTCGTCGATGAACACGAAGTCGAGATATTCCTGGTAGACGAAGGGGGCGAGCTCGGGCGCGCGGCTCACCGGCACGTCCTCGAGGTCGAGCGGATCGACGTCGAGATCGGGACGCAGGAAAGCCTGCGTGGCGTTGATCAGGACGAAGCGCGAGCCCGGCGGATGCGGCACGTAGTGCACGCGATAGGGCAGAACGAAGCTGACATAGCCGCGGCGGAAGGGCCGCACGGCGCCGCCGATGTACTGCTCGGTGTCGCCCGACAGGCAGATCTGCACCTGGAAGTATTCGTGCCGGTGCGGCTCGGTGATCGGCGCCCGACCCGTCTCGTCGCGGATGAAGAAGTCGACGGTATCGGACCGCTCGTTCATCCCGTAGGTGCGGATTGCGGCGGGGACCGGCATGTCCATGGGCGAAGTCTCTCCGTGGGACGCGCACCATAGCATTGCCGCGGCTCGGCGCCGCAAGCGCCGAGGAGGGTCCCATCAGCCCCTTGAATAAATGGTCAGAATCGGCGCCTAGACGCGCGTCGAGAGCCAGATGGCGAGGCGCGAGGCGGCCTTGATCGCGGCGGTCAGCGGCTCGTAGCCGGGCGTCTGGGTGGCGCCATGGGCCAGGCCTTCGTCGCGATGCGCCAGCTCGTCCTGGCGGAACTCCTCGATGACCTGCTTGAGCTCCGGCTCCGTCTCGCCCAGCGAAGCCGCCTGCGCGGCATAATGCTCGTCGATCACTTCTTCGACGGCGACCGTGCAGGCCATGGCGGCGCGTTCGCCGAGCAGCGCGGTCGCCGCCCCGAGCGCGAAGCCGGCGGCGTGCCACAGCGGAGCCAGCGCCGTCGGGCGCACGCGGCGCTCGGGCAGCAGGCGGTCGAAGGTCTCGAGATGCCTGCGCTCCTGCTCGGCCATGCGGCGGATCACCTCGCCCGTTGGCGTGTTACCCAGCACGGCGAGCTGGCCCGCGTAGATGCGCACGGCGCCGTATTCGCCGGCATGATTGACGCGCAGGATGCGCGCGACCTTCTCCTCGGGGGAAAGGTCGCCGGGCAGAGGCGGGCGCTGCGTCGTGTCACTCATCGTGTCGCCTGGCGGAACGAGATCGCCGCGCTGCCGGCGGCCAGCAGGCCGAGACCCAGCGAGGCGATGAAATTGTAGCCGGCCATGGAGATTCCGAACAGCGACCAGGCGACCTCGTCGCAGCGCACGACCGGCTGGGCGAGGAGGCGCGCGCGCAGCTCCTCGATGCTCGTGGCGCCGCCGACGGCCGAGCCGCATCCGGACGTGCCCTGCCACCAATGCTGCTCGACGCCGATATGGAAGAAGGCGATGCCCGCGCCCGCGAGCAGGGCGAGGCCGGCGGCCCCGGCCAGCGGCGTTGCCGCGCGCGGCAGCGCCAGCGCGCCGGCGACGAGGACGATGGCCGCGGCGTGCGCGTATCGCTGCCAGTGGCAGAGCACGCAGGGCGCGTAGCCGCCGAGATACTGGAAGGCGAGGGCGCCCGCGAGGAGTGCTGCGCTGGCGGCCAGCACGATGAGCGCGACCGCACGCGGCTCAGGCAGAGTCATGACCGCGAGTATAGAAGGTCAGATCAGATAGCGCACGACCACGAAGCCGCCGACCAGTCCGACGATGAAGATCGTGGTGACGAGGGTCAGGCGCTTCTCGACGAACTCGCGGATCGGCGGGCCGAAATGCTTGAGCAGGGCCGCGACGAGGTAGAAGCGCGCGCCGCGCGTGGCGATCGAGGCGGCGATGAAGACCCAGAAATCGAAGGCCGCGGCGCCGCTGGCGATGGTCACCAGCTTGTAGGGGATCGGCGTCAGGCCCTTGATCAGGATGATCCATAGCCCCCATTCGGCGTAGGCGTCGCGGAAGGTGGCGAACTTCTCCTGGTAGCCGTAGAGCGCGATCACCTGCTGGCCGATGGTCTCGAACAGGTAGTAGCCGATGGCATAGCCGGCGATGCCGCCGAGCACCGAAGTCACCGTCGCCACGAAGGCGATGCGCCAGGCGAGGTCGGGGCGCGCCAGGACCATCGGGATGATCATGGCGTCGGGCGGGATGGGGAAGAACGAGCTCTCGGTGAAGGAGACGACGCCCAGCGCCGGCAGGGCCTTGGGCCCGGCGGCGAGGTTCATCGTCCAGTCGTAGAGGCGGCGGATCACGGGAAACGGCGTACCGGTATCGGGAAGCGGCGGGCCGATGTAGCAGGGCACACCCGATGGCGCAACTCGGGCAAAAGGGTCAGTGGTGCTGGATCACCCGGCCGGGCGGCAGGCGCACGGTCACCGTGGTGCCTTCACGCGGCTTGCTGGTGAGCGTGATGCGGCCGCCGTGAAGCTCGACGAGGTTACGGCAGATGCTGAGACCCAGCCCGCTGCCGCCGTATTTGCGGCTCAGGCCCGCATGCCCCTGGTGAAACGGCTCGAAGAGCCGCGGCATGATCTCCGGCCGGATGCCGATGCCGGTGTCGGTCACGGTCAGGACGAGGGAGCCGGTATCGACCCTGGCGCTGATCGAGACGCTGCCGCTGTCGGTGAACTTCACCGCGTTGGACAGCAGATTGAGCACGACCTGTTTGAAGGCGCGCAGGTCGACATGGACCGTCAGGTTGGGCGGCCCCGGGTCGAGCGACAGGTTCAGACCCTTGCGCTGGGCGTCGGCGGTGACGATGGCGAGGCACTCGGCCAGCGCCGGCGCCACGGCGGCATCGACCTCCTCAAGCTCGTATTGCCCCGCCTCGATGCGCGAGAGGTCGAGCAGGTCGTTGATCAGGTCGAGCAGCATCACGCCGCTGGTGCGGATGTACTGCGAATACGTCCGGTAGTGGTCCGGCAGGGCGCCCAGGGTCTCGGCCGAGAGCATCTCCGAGAAGCCGATGATGGCGTTCAGCGGCGTGCGCAGCTCGTGGCTCATATTGGCCAGGAACTCCGACTTGACGCGGCTCGCCTTGAGCGCGGCGTCGCGGGCCTCGGCGAGCTGGCGGGCCAGATGGCCGGCATCGTCGAGCGCCGTCTTCTGCGCCTGGATGTGGACGAGGAAGTCGGTGATCGAATCGTGGATGGCGAAGTCGGCGATGGTCAGGCCCAGCCGCGACAGGGTCTGCAGGTCGGTCACCCAGGGGCTGCCGACGAAGACGAGGTTCGAAGCATCGCCGGGGACGATCTGCCCCTTGAGGACGAGCTCCGGCCGGGCCTTTGCCTCGACCAGGAAGATGGTCGGCGCGGCCGTGGCTAGTGTATCGAAGTCCAGGGCGATGGCGGGTCGGCGAACCGTGAAGTAATCAGCAAAATTGACCCGCGAAGCGAGCGCCGGGAGTACGCGGCGGAGGACCGCCCCCGCCTGGCGCACCTGGAGCGCGCGGTCGAGGACGAGATGAAACGGAAAAAGGCGATCGAGCGCCGCAGCGTCGAGCCCGAAGCCCGCCGCCGCGCCGGTCCGCCCCGGAATGGCCGAGTCATCCGCGGTCACGCGCGGCGTCGCCGTAAAGCACGACGAACTCGTCGTGGTCGTGCCCGTCGGCCCGCGAGCGGTCGAGACGCACCGAGACCGGCGTGTCGAAGCGTTTGCCCAGGCCCTTGACCATGCCCATGGCGACGGGGGCGAGGCCCGGCCGCTTGGAGTAATAGTGGAGGCGGAGCGAACTGTCGGTGATGTCGCTGACGCGGAACGACGGCGGCTCGAGCTTGGGGAAGGTCAGCGCCACGCGCGTGTGCATGTTGTCGAGGTTCTTGAGGAAGTCGACCAGGTTGTTGCCGGCGAATTCGAGAAGGTGGCCGAAGCCCGCTTCCGCCGAGTAGACGGTCCAGTACTCGCCGAACGCCTCGAGGATCTGCTCGGCCGGGGCCTTGAGCACCTCGCTGGCGGCGCCGACGAGCTTGTAGGTCACGTCGTCCGGGTACTTCTCCATGCTGATGAAGTTCGGGTCGGTGACGCCCGCCTTGCGAGCGATCTCCGCCCAGGTCGTCTCGCCGAACTTGCTGACGACGAGGTCATGGACCGCCTTGTTGATCAATCCGTACATGAACACCCCTCGGCACAGGCAAATCGCACGCCGGCCACCCTGAAGCGGCCGCAGAAATGCGGGCCAACCCTAGGCACAATAGGCTAACGAAAGCTTAAGCCGTGGGTTGCCCAGGGCCGGCGTCCGCAGGCCCTAACGCGTTGACCCGGCAGGATAATGGGGCTATATGCCCGCCCTGTGCCCCTGTGGTGGAACGGTAGACGCGGCAGACTCAAAATCTGTTGTCCGCAAGGACGTGCTGGTTCAAGTCCGGCCAGGGGCACCATCCTATTCCCAGCTTTTCATGACAGCGCTGACCGTCGCCGAGGCTGACCGGGCGACGCGCCACGCGGCGCTGGCGCTGGCCTTCTGCCTGCCCGGCGACATCGTCCTCTATCTCCTGCTGCCGCTCTTTCCGGACACCTTCGCCCTGACCCTGCCGGAGGTCGGGCTCCTGCTGGCGGCCAACCGCCTGGTGCGCATCGTCGGCTACCAATGGGTGGCAAACCTGTATGCCGCGCGCGGCCCGCGCTTCACCTGCCTTCTCGCCGCCGTTGCCACGATCCTGGCGACCTTCGGCTACACGGTGCTGTCGGGCGTGTGGGCGCTGCTGGTTCTGCGCTTGATGTGGGGGCTGGCCTTCGCCGGGCTCAACATCGCCAACCAGGCGCTCGCCAGCGCCGTGGCGGTCGACGTGTCGCGGCGTGCCGGCCGGGCCCGCGGCATCGTCGCCACCGGGCCGACGCTCGGCCTGCTCGGCGGCGCGCTGCTCGCCGAGCTGGCCGGCCCGCGCATCGTCTTCCTGGTGCTAGGATTCACGACGCTCCCCGCGCTGTACTTTGCCTGGCGCCTGCCGGCCGAACCCGAGGGCGGCACCGCCCGGGCTCCGGCCGTGTCCCGGCCGAACGCCCTGAACGTCTGGGCGTTCTGCGCCGGGTTCACCCTCGACGGCATCTTCATCGTCGGCCTCGCCATTACCGTCGCCGCGCACCAGACCGAAGGGGCCATCCTCGCGGCGGGCGCGGCGATGGCGCTGCGCTTCGCGCTGGAGATCGTGCTCTCGCCGGTCAGCGGTGCCTGGGGGCAATGGCTGGGGCCGCGACGCCTCCTGGTCGGCAGCACGCTGGTTGCGGCGTTCGGCCTGGCGCTGGTAGGCCTCGCGGATCTCTCGGGCTCCGATGCCGTGCTGTGGGCCGGCCTTCTCCTGACTATCGTGTTGCGTGCGGTGCTGCAGCCCCTCCCCGGGCCGGTTGTCGCCGAGGACTATCCCGGCCCGGCGCGGGTGGCAGCCCTGGCGGCGCAGTCCACCTGGCGTGATATCGGCGCCGGGATCGGTCCGCTCGCTGCGGGTTTCCTGCTGCCTCTGGTCGCGCCGGCGGCGACCTACGGTTTGGCCGCGCTGCTCCTCGCCGGCGCCAGCCTGGCGCTGGTGGGGAGACGCCCACGCGCACCCGTTTAGGGCGGTCGCCTTCTGGCAAACCGGGAACGGCGGTCCTATCCTGATGCCAATGCCCGATCGAACACGGCAAGTCAGGGAGGCCGCCGATGACGCTCAGCCGCATGAGCCGACGCAACATGCTCCAGGGAGCCACCGCGCTGGGGGCGCTGATGGCAACGTCGTCTGACGCCTTGGCTCAGGCGCCTTCCCGCACCGCCGCCGGCCCGCGAGCCGCCCTGCCGGTGCGCGGCGAGTTCGTCGTCCGCGGTGCCCATGTCCTGACCATGGATCCCGGCATCGCCGATCTGACATCGGGCGACGTGCATGTGCGCGACGGCGCCATCGTCGCGGTCGGAGCGAACCTCAACGCACCGGGTGCCCAGGTCATCCAGGGCAACGGCATGATCTGCATGCCGGGCTTCATCGACACCCACTGGCATCTGTGGACCAGCCTGTTCCGGCCCTACGTGCGCGCCGATGTCGACGCCTTCGGCTATTTCCCGGTGAGCAACCGGCTCGGCCAGCTGATGACGCCCGAGGACAGCTATCGCGCCGTCATCCTCGGCACGGCCGAGGCGCTGAGTGCCGGCGTCACCACGGTGCACAACTGGGCGCACAACGTGCGCAGCCCCGAGCACGCCGACGGCGAGCTCGCCGCCATGCGCGACGCGGGCATCCGCGGGCGCTTCGCCTACGGGCCGGCCCAGGGCATGCCTGACGACCAGATGATGGATTTCGCCGGCATGGCGCGCGTGCAGCGCGACTGGATGCCCAATGACGGCATGCTGACCATGGGCATCTGCTCGCGCAATGTCGGCGCCATGAGCATCGGCGGCGCCACGCGCGGCGTGCTGTCGATCGAGATGGTGAAGAAGGATTGGGGCGAGGCGCGCAAGCTCGGCCTGCCGATCACCCTGCACACCTCGGGCCCGAGCCCGATCCGCATCCTTGAGGCCGAAGGCCTGCTGGGCTCCGACCTGCAGCTCGTGCACCCGCTGCTCACCACGCCGGAGGAACGCGACATCCTCAAGGCGCGCGGGGTGAGTTATTCGACGTCGCCGACCGGTGAATCAGGCCGCTCGTCGGCACTCGGCGTCATCCAGCTCGGCGAGCTGCTGGAGGCCGGCATCAAGGTCAGCCTCTCCACCGACCACACCACCAACTACAACTGCGATCCCTTCGTCGGCATGCGCATGCTGTTCCAGCTCCACCGCCATCGCATCGGCAGCAAGATCCCGCTGACGCTGAAGCGGCTGGTGCAGCTCGCGACACTCGACGGGGCGGTCGATCTCGGCATCGCCAACCGGACCGGCTCGCTCACGCCCGGCAAACGCGCCGATCTGATCCTGGTACGCACCACCGACATCAACATGGCGCCGGTGGGCGATCCCTACGAGGCGCTGGTCTCTCTGGCCCAGCCAGGCAATGTCGACACGGTGATCGTCGACGGCCGCATCCTGCGCCAGGGCGGCAAGTTCACCGCGCTCGATCATGCCAAGGTGCTGGCCGACGCCCGCGAGGCCTCTGCCGCGCTGCGCAGCAAGGCGAACTGGCCGCCGGGTTTCTGAGCGTTAGCGCGGCACGCGCCTCGACTCTATATGATCCTCCCACGGCCCGGCATCCTGCGGGGCAGTGGAAGGGATTCGCCGCATGACACGGGCGCCGCGGCTCAAATGGCATATGCTCCGCCGCCGCCGATCGGATCCGGCCCATCTGCGCGCCAACCTCGAGCAGGCCCTGCTTGCGGGGGCGGCTTGCGAGGTCGATCTGCATTTCACCGTCGATGGCCATGCCTTCTGTCTGCATGACGACACGCTGGATCGCGAGACGACCGGCCACGGACCGGTAGCGCCCCGCAGCCGGACGGAGATCGAACGCCTGTTTCAGCGCGGCGCCGACGGTGCACGGCTCGACAGCCCGCCGCTGTTCCTCAATGAGATCGTCGACGCCATCGGCCGTTTCGCCCGGCCAGGTGGTGGGCTCGTCCAGCTCGACGTCAAGACGCCGTACGATGAGCTCGACGAAGCCGGGCTGCGGCGCATGGCCACGGTCATCGGCACGGCCGCGCCGAATTTCATCGCCGGCGCCTGCGACTGGCGCATGGCAAAACGCCTGGCGATGGCGATCCCGGGCATGAAGGCCGGCTTCGATCCTCTCGACTGCTATCCGCGCACGCTGCCGCCCGACGCTGCCGCCTATCGGGCGCTGGGCGAGCGCTGCCTGGCGATCGCGCCTGATGCCGCCATCTTCTATCTCGAGGCGAAGCTGGTCCTGGGCGGCCTGGCGGCCGGCGTGAATCTGATCGAGATGACCGCGCGCAACGGGGCCGAGGTCGATGTCTGGACGATCAATGCCGACTGGCCTGGACTGCGCGCCGATCTCGAGAATCTCTCGCGCGCGGGCGCCCATCAGGTAACCAGCTGTGACCCGGATGCTCTCGGGCCGCTTCTTCAGGATATCGCCGCATGCTTGTGACCCGCACCACCGGTCGGCTGACACAGCCTTCGCAGGCCGAGCGCCAGGCCATCCTCGACGGGCCGGTGACGCCGGCGGCGTTCCGAAGGGCTTTCGAAGCGGCAACATGCCTGAGCGAGATCGAGCTGCGCCCGCCCGTCCGCCCATCCACGATCGGGGCGCGGGCACGCATCGCCTTCTGGAACGCCGAGCGCCTCAAGTACCAGGCGCCTTCGGCGGCGCTGCTGGCCGGCCTGGAGGCCGATGTGCTGATGCTCTGCGAGCTCGATCTCGGCATGGCTCGTACCGGCAACCGTCACACCACGCGCGATCTTGCCGATACGTTGGGCCAGGGCTACGCGTTCGGCGTCGAGTTCGTCGAGCTGGGTCTCGGCGATCTGCGGGAGCAGAAAGCCCATGCCGGCGAGAGCAACAGCGCCGGCCTGCATGGCGGCGGCTTCGTCGCGCCGGTGCCGCTCGCCCGGCCGGCACTGGTGCGACTGGAAACGTCCGGGCGATGGTTCGATGGCGCCTTCCATGAGCGGCGTGTCGGTGGGCGGATCGCCATGCTGGCCGAAATCACCATCGGCGGCCGGCCGGTGCTGCTGGCCTCGGTGCACTACGAAAGCCACACCGGGCCCGGCGACCGGCTGCGGCAGACCGAGACGTTGCTCGATGCCATCGAGGCTCACGCGCCCGGAGTGCCAGTGCTGATCGGTGGAGATTTCAACACCAGCAGCAGCGAGCCGGAAGAGAGGGGCGATCCCGCCTTCGTGGCCCGCGCGCTGCAAGCGGATTCCAATCGCCTTGTGGCGCCCATGGCTTACGAGCCGATGTTCGATCTCCTGAAGCGGCGTGGCTACGAGTGGGACACCTGCAACGCGATGGGGACGCCAACCCAGCGAACGCGTCCGGATGGTACACCTCCTCCGCCCTTTGGCCGGATCGACTGGCTCTTTGCCCGTGGCCTGGTCTGCACCGAGGCCGCCACCGTGCCGGCGGTTGATGGTGCGGCGGTGGCGATCTCCGACCACGAGGTTCTGGCCGTGACTATTGCGCATCGCTGATTCCCGCTGCGCGCCCACGGTATCGGCCTTCCGGGTCCGATTCAGGCCTGCCGCAAGCCCGAATCCGTGCGCCTTGGGCCGGTTTGCCGCCTGGATTGGCCATTTTCGCGTCTCCGGCCCGACCCGTATTTCCCTATATTGAAAACAGGGGGTTGGCACCCCCATATCCCCGCCATGGCAACGCTTTGTCGGGGCGTCGGTCGGTGAAGTGGAGGATGGCAGCCCGTACCATGGAACAGCCCGCCCTGGATGACCGCGGTGCCGGTCTTGGTCTCCGCGTCCTGCTCGTCGAAGACGACACCATGCTGTCCATGATGCTGGAGGACGCCCTGTCGATCCTCGGCTGCACCGTGGTCAAGGCGTCACGCGTCGCCGAAGGCACGGCCCTGGCCGGCTCGGCCGAGGCGGACGTCGCCGTCCTCGACGTCAACGTCGCCGGCCAGCACGTCTACCCGGTCGCTGCCACGCTGCGCCGCCGTGGCATCCCGTTCATTTTCGTCACCGCCTATGTGCGCGACGGCGTGCCACCCGAGTACGCCAACGAGCCGCTGCTGCACAAGCCGTTCCGCCTGGCGGAGCTCGAAGACCTGCTGCGCCGCGCGGTCAAGCCCGTCCACGCCCGCTGAGCCGCAACCGGCTTGCGTCGGCCGCCGCCCTCCTGAAGAAGGCCGCGCAGGTCCTCGGCTAGAGCTTACGCGTCCCAGGCCGCGGCCAGCGCGTTCTGCATCGTCGGGTTGCTCATGTTGTAGAACGGGTTGCTGCCGGCCATCGCCGTGACCAGCGCGCCGACCTCGTTGCTCTGCAGCACGCCGCCATCGGAGCTCCTGATCGTCGCCAGCTCGTGGTGGGCAGCGGCGAACCAGTCATCCAGCGTCACGCTCTGCGACGAGTTGCGGACGTCGATGCGCAGATCGTTGCCCTGGCGGCGCAGCCAGAGGTCGCTCGCGCGGATATCGGCGAACTCCAGCGTGTTGGCGGCGCCATTGCCTTCCATCCCGTTGAGGATGGTGGTCTTGCCGTCGCCACGCTCGAAGCGGTAGATGCCGGAGGTCCCGGTATCGACCAGGTAGTTCACGCCCCAGCCGGCCTCCAGCAGGTTGCCCTCGCCGTTGGACGTCATCAGGTTGGTGCCGCCGCCGCCGATCAGCTTCGCGTCGTTGCCGTTGACCGTGAGGAAGTGCACGCCGTTCTCGCCGGCATAGAGCGTGTTGCGGTTGCCGTTGGCCTCGAGGATGTCGTGCTTGCCGCCGCCGATCATCGTGCCGTCATTGCCGTTGAGCGTGAGCTGCTGCAGCCCCGATTGGCCCGCCTGCATCGTGGCACGATTGCCGTTCACGGTGAGCACGCCGTGGCTGCCGCCGCCGATCACCGTGCCGTCGTTGCCGTCGAGGGTGAGCGTCTGGGTGCCGTAATCGCCGGCCACCAGCAGGTTGTCGTTGCCCATGGCGGTGATGGTGTTGGAGCCATAGCCGCCGCCGACCAGCACGCCGTCATTGCCTTCGAGGTAGAGCGTCTGATCCGGCCCGCTGATGCAGCGGTTGAAGTCGTAGCTCTGGTAGCTGGCGCTCCACTGCATGAGATAGGAGACGCTGTAGCTGCCGCAGCTCGAGCTGCCGTAGCTGTAGCAGCCGCTGGGCTCGTCCGGCAGCTCAATCTCGGGCACGCCGTCGAGCGTCCGGTCGACCACGTAATCGGCGCGGGCGCGATACACCGCGGCACTCTTGAGGGTGGCCGGGCCGCAGCCCCAGGTCGAGCCGAGAATCGCGTAGACGTCGCAGCCGGCAACCACGAGCACGTTGTTGTTGCCGTAGGCGGTCAGCGTGTTGGCGCCGGCCCCGCCGATCAACTGGCTGTCGTTGCCGAAGACGGTCAGCGAGTGCGTCCCGTACTTGCCGGCGACCAGCAGCTCGTTGTTGCCGTTGGCCAGCAGGGTGCTGGAATTGCCCTGGGCGATCAGCACGCTGTCGTTGCCGTCGACCATAAGGCTCTGGTCGCGCCCCGTTCCCCCGACCAGCAGGGATTCATTGCCCGCGGCATAGAGTTGCTGCCCGTTGCCCGCCCCGCCGACCAGCGTGTTGGCGTTGCCGAAGGCGTTGAGGATGTCGGCGCCGTTGCCGGCGCGCAGCGTGTTGAGGTCGCCGTTGACGATCAGCGTGTCGGCGGCCGAGCCGGTGCTGGCGGTCAGCGTGTTGCCGGTGCCGTTGACCTCGAGGGTCTGTGGCCCGGGGCCGGACTGGCGGTAGGACTGGCCGTCGGCGGTGATAACGGCATCGCCGGTGACGATGATCGGTGTCGGCATGACTGCCCCCTCGGAGCCCTGAGATTGATTCCGAGGGGGATCATGCGAAGCGGGTGGCGTGCGGACTATGCGCTAACGCACATCGGCTAAAATGCCGGGAATCAACCCTGCAGCAGGCCTCGCGCCGCCAGGTTCTTCATCAGGGCGCGGGCGCCGAACTGCCAGGGGGCCGCCCTGTCGCTGGTCGTGCATCGGTTGATCAGGGCGCCCAGCGTGGGCGTGGAGATGGTGACGACGTCGCCGGCTTTGTGAGTGAAGCCCTGGCCCTTGACGTCGCGATCCTCGACCGGCGCGAACATGGTCCCGAGGAACAGCACCAGCCCGTCTGGATACTGGTGGTTGGGGCCGATGGCGTGGGTGACGATGTCGAGCGGGTCGCGGCTGATCTCGCTCATCGAGCTGCGCCCCTTGAGCGTGTAGCCCTCGGGGCCCTTGATCTCCAGCGCGATCTCCGACTTGCGCATGTCGTCGACACTGTACGTCTTGTCGAACAGACGGATGAACGGACCGATGGCGCAGGACGCGTTGTTGTCCTTGCACTTGCCCAGCAGCAGCGCGCTGCGTCCCTCGACGTCGCGCAGATTGACGTCGTTGCCCAGCGTGGCGCCCACGGTCGTGCCCCTGGAATTCACCGCCAGCACGATCTCGGGCTCCGGATTGTTCCAGGTCGAGGTGGGATGCAGGCCGATATCCGCACCTGTGCCGACCGCCGACATGGGCTGCGACTTGGTGAAGATCTCCGCGTCCGGCCCGATACCGACCTCGAGATACTGCGACCAGGCTTTGCGCTCGATCAGCATCTGCTTGAGCTGCATCGCCTTCTCCGACCCCGGCTTGATCGAGCGCAGGTCGCCGCCGATGATCGTGGTGATCTGGGCCCGGATGCCGTCGGCCTTGGTCAGGTCGCCGCGCGCCTGCTCCTCGATGACGCGCTCGAGGAGCGAGTTCACGAAGGTGACGCCGCTGGCCTTGATCGCCTGCAGATCGCAGGGGGCAAGGAGATACGGCTGCTTCGGGTCGCGGTCGCTCTCGACGCTGTTGGCGATGAGCGCGGCCGTGTCGCCGATGCGCGAGCCCGTGCCGCGGGCGACCGCGACGGGGTCGTTGGCCTCCAGCAGATCGGTCATGGTCGGGGCGAGGCGCGAGATGTCCCACACGCCGTCCTCGCGGATGGAGACCACGGACGGGCCGGCGGGGTTGCCGGGAAGCCAGGCGCGTCCCACCAGGGTGCCTTTGGTGCCGTCGGCGGGCAGGGTCTTGGCGGCCAGCAAATCCTTCATCGGCGTTTTCCCCTCGGGTACAAGACGTGTTACGAGATTTGGTTATGAATGATAAAGCGAACAGCGTCGGCCGGCGCGAGGATTATCGGCATTTCCTCACCATTCCGACACGCTGGAAGGACAATGACGTCTACGGCCACGTCAACAACGTCAACTATATTTCGTTTTTCGACACGGTCATCAACCGCTACCTGATCGACACGGGCGGCTTCGACCTGCACCAGGCGCCGATCATCGGCATCGCCGTCGAAACCTTCTGCCGCTTCCGCCGCTCCTTCGCCTTTCCCGAGGATGTCGAGGCGGCCTTGCGGACCGGCCATCTGGGCAATTCCTCGGTGCGCTACGAGGTCGGCCTGTTCGGCAAAGGCGACGACGAAGCGCGGGCCGAAGGCCATTTCGTGCACGTTTTCTGCGAGCGGGCGACCAACAAACCGGTCCCCATTCCGGCGCCCATCCGCACGGCGCTCGAGAAGCTCAAACGCTAGCCGCCGTGGCAAGCGGTCCGCCGCGTCTCTGTTCCATGCCGGTGCTCAGCCCGGGCGGCTTCGTCCGTCTGGCCTGGGTGGAGTGGGGGCCTGACGCGGCCGAGCGCGTCGTTGTCTGTGTCCATGGTCTGACGCGCAACGCCCGGGATTTCGACGCCCTGGCCCTGGATCTCGGCAATCGTGGCTGGCGGGTCGTCAGCGTCGACGTTCCGGGCCGCGGGCGCAGCGAATGGCTGCGCCGGCCGGAGGACTATGCCTATCCGTTTTATGCCTCAGCGCTGGCGGCGCTGATCGGCCGGCTTGGCGTTGAGCGGGTCGACTGGGTCGGCACCTCCATGGGTGGTCTCATCGGCATGATGCTGGCGGCCCAGCCGGCCTCGCCGATCCGGCGTCTGGTGCTCAACGATATCGGCGCCTTCATTCCCAAGGCCTCGATCGAGCGCCTGGCCCAGTATGTCGGCAAGGATCCGCGCTTCGACAGCGTTGCCGCCGTCGAAGCCTATCTGCGGCAGGTCAACGCCCCGTTCGGGCCATTGACCGACGCCCAATGGGCCCACCTTGCTGCCCACAGCGCGGTTCAGGCCGACGATGGGCGCTGGCGGCTCCATTACGACCCGGCGATCGGCAAGGCTTTTGCCGGTGCGCCGGTCAACGACGTGGCGCTGTGGCCGGTGTGGGAGGCGGTGGCCTGCCCGGTGCTGATCCTCCGGGGCGCCGAGTCCGATCTCCTGTCGCGCGAAACGGCCGCGGAGATGACGCGCCGCGGTACCGCGGCGGCGGCGGGGAAGGTCCAGGTCCAGGAGATCGCCGGCTGCGGCCACGCCCCGGCCCTCATGGCGCTTGATCAGATCGCGCGGGTGCGCGAGTTTCTCAGCGGGGAGTAGGGATGGCGTCGCCGCACATCGTGAAGCTTCGCGCCGGCGATCTGGCGCTCGATCTGGTGCCGGAGGTCGGCGGGGGTATTGCCTGTTTCCGCATGGGGGTCATCGACCTCATGCGTTCGGCCTCGCCGGCCGACCTCGCGGCGCGCAACCCGCGGCAACTCGCCTCGTTCCCGCTCTTTCCCTACTCGAACCGGGTGGTCAACGGCCGCTTCATCTTCGACGGCCAGATCTACCCGCTGGCACTCAACTCCCAGCCGCATCCGCACACCCTGCACGGCAATTCCTGGCAGCGGCCGTGGAAGACCGAGGTGGTGCGCCCCACTTACGCGCATCTGGTCTTCGATCACGACCCGGCGCGTGACGGCAAGGAGTCCTGGCCGTTCGCCTACCGCGCCGCCCAGGTGTTCCGCCTGGAAGCCAGCCTGCTCGAACTGACCATGACGGTGCGCAATCAGGACTCCAAGCCGATGCCCGCGGGCTTCGGCCTGCATCCCTATTTCCCGCGCACGCCGGACGTGAAGCTGACGGCGCAGGCGACCGGCGTGTGGCGCAACACGCCCGAGATGCTGCCGATCGAGCACACGCCCGTGCCGCCGGAATGGGATTTCTCCAAGGGGCCGACGGTCTCTCCCATCACCGTCGATAACTGCTTCACCGGTTTCGGCGGCAAGGCGCTGATCGAGTGGCCGGCCCGTCACCGCGGGCTGTCGATCGAGGCCTCGCCCGAGTTCCGCAATCTCGTGGTCTTCATTCCGCCCAAGCAGGATTTCTTCTGCGTCGAGCCGGTGAGCAACGTCAACGACGGCTTCAACAAGCTCGCGCGCAAGGAGGAGAACACCGGTGTCGTGGTGCTCCAGCCGGGCGAGACGCTGGCGGGCACGGTGCGATTCCGGGTGACGAAGGCGTAGCGTCCAGGCTTCAGGCGGCTTTGACGGCGGCGGGGCCGGTGGGCAGGCGCAACGTCACGACCGTGCCTTCGCCCGGCTGGCTGGCGACCTCGAGCGTGCCGCCATGACGCTCGGTGAGCAGCCTGGCCAGCGGCAGGCCCAGTCCCGTGCCCTCATATTTGCGCTTGTACGAGCTCTCGACCTGGCGGAACGGCTGGAAGGCGATCTCGATCTCCTCGGCGGTCATGCCGATCCCGGTATCGGCCACGCGCACGACCGCCCAGTCGTCCGTCATGCTCGCGGAGACACTGACGGTGCCGCCGGACGGCGTGAACTTGATCGCGTTGGACAGGATATTGAGCAGGATCTGCTTGGCCTTGACCGGGTCGACATGGACGAACAGCGGCTCGACCGCCTCGCCGTCCATCACCAGGGTGAGTCCGGCAGTCGCGGCATGACCGTGCACCAGCCTGTGGCAGTCGGTCAGCAGGCGATTGAGCGGATACGAAACCGGGAACAGCTCGTCGCGGCCGGCTTCGATCTTCGCCAGGTCGAGGAGATCGTTGATGATCTTCAGGAGATGGCTGCCGCTGCTGCTGATGTCCGATGCGTAGTCGATGTAGCGGCTGTCGAGGGCGCCGAGCACCTGCAGCTTCATCGCATCGGCGAAGCCGATGATGGCATTGAGCGGCGTCCGCAGCTCGTGGCTCATGTTGGCCAGAAATTCGGACTTGGCCCGGTTGGCCAGCTCGGCTCGCTGCTGTGCTGCCTGGGCCTTGTGCAGGGCGTCCTCGGTCTTGCGGACCTCGGCGCGCAGATCGCTCTGGGCGGCTTCGAGGCTTGTCATCACGCGGCGCAACGCGCGGAGCGGCAGCAGGTGAACGCAGGCGTAGACCGATGCGCCGAGGGCGACGCCGATCAGAGTCAGAAAGCCGATCGTGCCGAGAAGCGGCGTCAGGCTTGTGGTGACGGCCACGCTGCCCATCCGCTCGGTGCGGACGGTTATCGGAACCTCGATGCTGAGTGTCGGGCCGGAGGGTATCTCGCCCAGCGTCGTGACGAGGCCGCCTTTGACGTCCTTGACCGCGCTGTGTCCCGTGTCATCGGCCGGCCTGGCAAAGGCGATGAGCTCGACCAGCCGGTGCGGCGTGTAGCGCCAGAGCTCTCCGTGAACGTAGGCATATTGCGCCACGCGTTCGGCCATCAGCTGCGCCTGGAAACTGCGGAGCCGGGTCTCGTCGAGATACGCCTGCAGGCCGAAGCTGAACGGCACGGTGATGGCGATCACGATCCCCAATGTAGCGGCGAAGCGCCGCGCGATGCGTTCGAAGCGTTCGAAGGCGGCGACGCTTTCCACGGCGGGACTCAGGGCAGAGGTTCGGCGCCGAAGCCGCGCAGCAACGTCTGTCCGGCCGGAGATCTGACGTAGGCGATGAAGCGGCTGGCCCCGGGCGCAGGGTTGGCGGGCAGGATCAGGCACAGCTGGATCGGCATGGGATAGCGCCCGTCGGCCAGCGTGTCCGGCCCCGGCATGATCCCGTCGAGCGCGGCGGGCGAGAGCTTCAGCTTCTCGGTCCGCAGCTGCAACAGCGTCATGACGGCGAGCGACCCTTCGGTGCGCTGCGCGAGCTCGGCATTCTCCTGGTCGGACGCGCCGACCGGCATGCCCGGATGCTGGTAAGCCGCGACGAATGCCCGGTCCATGCCGGAGATGGCTTTGACGAGGAAGGGATTCTCCGAGCCGTCGCGCGAGCGCAGGATGATGCGGAGCGCCGCTCCATCCGGCCAGCGCGGCGCCGGGTTGGCATAAAGATCGGGGATCTGTGCGCGCGTCAGGCCCGGCGGCTGGGCACGCGAGCTGACGAAGGCGAGAGCCGTCGTGGCGCAGGCGGCTGCTTTCAGGCCGCCTGCCGTCTCGTCCGCCGTCAGGGCGCGCAGGGCGATGGCGATCTGGATGGCGCCCTCGTTCAGGGCGCGCAGACCGCCCTGGGTGCCGAGGCTGGGCAGGACCGTTGTCTGGATGTCGGGGTGGACCGTGGCCACCTGCTCGCCGATCAGGCGGAGAGCTGCGAGGCCTGCGCCAGTGCCCCCCACCCGCACCGTCTCGGCGATCCCGGAAGCAAGCGGGCAAAACACCAGCGCGGCGGCGAGCGCCGCCCGGCAATGGAGATAGAGTCGCCGCGCTGCCGGCCGCTTGCCGGCTGATTCAATGGGGCTCATCGCGCTTCAGGGACAGGTTGCGACAGGCCTCAGTTGTAGAGCCAGTCCCCTAAAAAACCCTGAATCGGTAAAAGCCGTCCTAATTCCTTCCAGACCAGCGGTTTAACGGTCAATCCAGCTTCGTGTTGGTGCTGGCGACGATGGCGCCCCACTTCTTGATGTCGTCGGCGATCACCTTGGCGAATTCCTCGGGTGTCGTCGGCCAGGGGATCAGGCCCTGCTCCTCGAACTTCTTGCCCAGATCGCCGCGGATCAGCGCCGTGACTTCCTTGTTGAGGCGCTCGACGATCGGCTTGGGCGTGGCGGCCGGAGCGAAGAGCCCGTACCAGGTCGAACTGGAGAAGCCGGGCAGGCCGGCCTCGGCCAGGGTCGGTACGTCGGGGATCGCCTTGACGCGCTGCGCCGTGGTCACACCGACGGCGGTGAACTGGCCGTCCTTGATCTGACCGAGCAATGTGGGCACCTGGTAGAAAGCGGCCTGCAGCTGGCCCGAGAGCAGATCCGTGGTCACCGGCGGCGAGCCGCGATAGGGGATATGCGTCAGGTCGACCTTGGCGAAGGATTTGAACTGCTCGCCGGAGAGATGCATCGAGGTGCCGTTGCCGCTCGAGCCGTAGTTGATCTTGCCCGGGTTGGCGCGGGCGTAGGCGAGGAAGTCCTGCAGGCTCTTTGGTGCGAAGCCCTTGTTGAGCACCAGGACGTTGGGCACGTCGCCGAGGATGGTGATCGGCGCGAAATCCCTCTGCACGTCGAAGGGCAGCGTCTTGTAGAGACTGACGTTGATGGCGTGCGTGCCGGCCGTGCCGAGATAGAGCGTGTAACCGTCGGCCGGGCCCTTGGCCACGTACTCGCTGCCCACGTTGCCGCCCGCACCGCTGCGCGGCTCGACCACCACCACCTGGCCCAGCGCCTTGCCCAGCGGATCGGCCACGAGGCGGGCAACGATGTCGGTGCCGGCGCCGGCCGGGAAGCCGTGCACGATCTTGAGCGGGCGGTTCGGATAGTTGTCCTGCGCCAGCGCCGGTGCCGCGATGGCGGCGAGGGCGGCAAGCGAGAGGGCAAGGCGTGTCAAACGGCTCATGATCGGCTCCCCTTATCTGGTTGAGCCGATTTGAGCGTGAACGGAGGGGAATGTCTACCGGCTGACATCCCGCGCTCTCTTTCTCCCTCTCCCATGGGGAGAGGGTTGGGGTGAGGGGAAGCCGTCGAGCAGCGCGCTTGCGGGAGAGGCTTCCCCTCACCCGCTCACTTCGCTCGCGACCTCTCCCGATGGGAGAGGTGATTCAGCGCTCAGCGCCGAACCAGCCCGGCGAGGAAATCCGGCAGCGGGCGGCCCTGCGAGAGCAGGTAGCTGGCCATCGGTCCGACGACCTTCTGCACTGCCGGCCGGGCCAGCATGCGCTCGCGCCAGCGCCGCAGCTTCGGGGTGCGCGCGGTCATCGGGGCTCCCATGCGGGCGCCGAAGATCTGCGCCATGTAGAAGGCGATGTCGGCGTAGGAGTAGGGGCCGGCGAGATACTCGCTGTCGCCCAGCTGCTTCTCCATGTCGTCGTAATAGGCGGTCGCAACCTCGCAGGCGGCCAGCGCCGCCGGGTCGCGCGGTTTGTCCTGCAGCCCCATCAGCCGGATGACCGGCGGGAAATAGACCTCGTCGGATTTGTGCTCGAGCAGCCGGGCCCGCGCCCGGGCGGCGACGTCCTCGGGCCACAGGCGCGGCTCAGGCTTGAGATCCTCGAGATACTCGAAGATCTGGGTGGAATCGAAAATCTCCAGCTCGCCGTGGATGAGCACCGGCACCTGGCGCTTGGGGTTGATGCGCAGGATCTCCGGGTGCTTGGGCTCGTAGAGCACCTTCATGCCGAAGGGCACCATCTCCAGCTCGATATCGAGGCCTTTTTCCAGGCAGGCGATCTGCGCCTTGGCGCCGAACATGCTGAGCGGGCCGGAAAACAGGCGGATGCGGTCCATGGTCACTCCGCGGCGGGCGCCGGCGCGAGACAGGCCGGCGGAGCAAAACGTCCGACGAAGCTGTTTAATGCCGCAACACCCGCGGGGGTGAGGGCGTAGATACCGCGCGTCACTTTTTCGAACCAGCCGTAGTGATCGTCACGCAGGATGCTCCCAGCCTTGGGCGCCTCGGCATCGAGTTTCAGGGCGGCCGGGCTCTGGGGGCCCTTCGCGGCCAGCACGCTCGCCATGCGCAGCGCCTGCTGGCGGTAGGCGGTGACCAGCTTGGTGCGGGTGATGCCGCCGGCGTTGGGGTCCCCAACCCGCCGGACGAACTCGCCCAGCAGCCTTCCGGCCTTCTTCCTGTTGATACGCGGTTGGTAGGGCAGGGGATCGAGGGCCACCTCGACCGTCTGGCCGAGCCCATTGGGCTCGTGGACGAGCAGCAGGCCCAGCCCGACCCGGCGCAGCAGCTTGTGCATGCGCCTGTCGAAAACCGGGGAGGTGCCGCGCGGTGCGGGCACGGCGAGATAGACCGTTTCGGCGAGGCTCAGGCGCTGCACGCCCTGCAGCAGCAGCTCCAGCGTCAGGCCGGTCTTGAGCTCGACGATCACCGGCGGTTCGTCGCGGCGTTTCGCCACGACGTCGCAGCTGCCGATCTCGCCCTTGACCGTGTAGCCCTGGCCTTCGAGGAAGGCTTTCACCGGCGCGTAGAGGCTGGTCTCCGCCCGGCGTTCGCCCGATCCGGATTTGAGCAGTTTGGGTTTGGGCTTCTTCGCCACGCGCGACTCCGTGCGGGGAGTTTAGCGTGTTTTGGCGATCCAGATGACGTGCCGGGCGCCGCGCGTGCCGCGGCTGCGGGCGCCGATCTCCTCCACGGCGAAGCCGGCGCGCTGCAGGCGCCTGGTGAAGTCGCGGTCCGGTGCGGCCGACCACACCGCCAGCAGGCCGCCGGGACGCAGCACCGCGCGGGCGGCGGCCAATCCGCTCACATTGTAGAGCCCGTCATTGGCCGGGCGGCTCAAACCGTCCGGCCCGTTGTCGACGTCGAGCAGGATCGCATCGTAGGTCGGGGCGCCGACCCGGATCAGGCTGCCGACATCGACCTCGCGGATGGCCACGCGTTTGTCGCTCAGGCAGTCGCCGAAGATCACCGCCATCGGGCCGCGGGCCCAGGTCACGACTTCGGGCACGAGCTCCGCCACCGTGAGGCGTGCCTGGGGTCCGAGTTCGGCGAGGGCCGTTCGCAAGGTGAAGCCCATGCCCAGCCCGCCGATCAGGATGTGCGCCTTCTGCCGGTCGCCCAGCCGCGCGCAGGCCAGCGTGGCGAGCGCCTCTTCCGAGCCGGCGCGCCGGCTGTTCATCAGCTCGGCGCGGTCCAGCATGATGGCGAACTCGGCGTCACGCTGCATCAGGCGCAGCTCACCGACGCCGCCCGGCACCTTCGCCCTGCCGAGTGTGACCCAGGGTTTCATGCGCTATTCCCTATCCATCGCCCGGTGTCGTCCCGCCGGCCACCGGTCAGGCCAATAAGTCTATAAAATCAAGACTCGCATTGTGGCGTTTTAGATCACATCTAGACTATTATAAGCCATTGAAATAACTTTATAGTTTTATATCCAGAATTAACCTTTCAGTGTCTTGAAGCATCCATAATGTCTATTAGATCTCTGGGGTGCCAGTTTCAGCTTCCGACCTGCAAAGTCGCGACCATCGAGCGCAGCGCCGCCATGATGCTCGGCGCGACCATGCGGCTGGTGCGCGGGTTGGTGGCCGAAGGCCGGTTGCGGCTCTGCATCGTCAGGCCGACATCCTCAGCATCGACCTCGACGTTATGGATCGCTCCGGGGACCGTGGGGTCGGCCCAGACCTCGACCTGGGTCTTGTCGAAGCCAATGCCGCCGAGGCTGAGCGTGATGGCCACATTGAAATGGCGCGGAAAGGCGGCGGCCGCTTCGCCGGCGGTGCCCTGGAAGACCATGACGGGTTCCTTCGGCGGCGTGGTGAAGTCGAACCCCTGGCGCTTGATGTAATCCTCCTTCACCAGCGAGTCCGGACGCAGCTGGGTGCGCAGCTTCACCGAGCGGATCTGGCCCTCGTTGGCGCCGCGGATGGCGTCGAGGCCGGGCAAAGCTCCGCTGGCGATGCGGATGCGCCCGCCATGCTGTCGCGCGTACTCGACCATGTCCGGGAAGTCGGGGATGCCGCCGGCGCTGACGATGACCAGCGTCTTGCCGGCCCCCAGTACGGCGCGGGCGATCTCCGGCAGGGCGCCGGCCGTGGCGCATTCGCAGATCACATCGGCATGCTCGGCCAGTTCGGCGAGCTTAACGACCTTGGGCGCGGATTTCAGGCCCGCGGCGTTGCCGCGCGCCTTGTCGAGATCGCGGGCGGTGACGGCGGTCAGCACGGCTTCGGGCAGGGCGCCATTATCGAGACGCCGGGCGACGTCCTGGCCGACCGTGCCGAACCCGGCGAGGCCGATGCGTGTCCGTGTGCTCATGGTCTGGCATCCGGAGTCGCGCGCAGGAGATCGGCAAACGAGGCGACAGTGGCGGCACCCGGCAGGGCGTCGATCGCCGCGCGCAGCGTCTTGACGCGTGCCGGCGCCGCGACGCTGCCGGCGAGGCGGTCGAACTTGGCGTCGAGTTCGCTGTGACTCATCGGGGCCTCGGGATAGCCGCGGGCAATGTCCTGGCGCTTGTGCAGCGTGCGGCCGTCATGCGTGTCGATCTCCAGGATCGAGGCGTAGAAATCGGGGAAGAGCTTGTCGAGCTCGTCGTCATGGATGACCGTGACGCGAGCGGCGAGATCGGCGACGGCCTTGTCCGTCTCGCGGCGATCGATGAACAGGTCGGCGACGTCGATCACCCCGCGTGCCAGCGCGACCGCCAGCACGTACTGGGCGCAATGGCTCTTGAGCGGATTGCCGTCGACGCAATGCACCCCGGATCGCGGGAAGCGCAGTCGCACTTCGTGGATTTCGCTGGCCTTGAGCTTGGTCTCGTCCACCAAGGCGAACAGCGCGTCCAGCGCCGGATGCAGGAAGGACACGGTCGAGTAGGGCTTGATGGCGAGTTCGCTGATCCCGGCCCACTCGCGTCCGAGATCCTTCGTCAGAAGCTCCGGCTTCGGATTGCGGCTGAAGGCGCGGAACACGGTGTGCCCGTGATCGAAGATGTGTGTCGGGCCGCCGAACTCGCCTTGCGCCAGCAGGGCGGCGGTCACGCCGTTGCGCGCTGCCATGCCCATCTGGAAGGGCCGCGAATTCTCGGTCGGGTCGCTCTCCCAGGCCATCATGCCCGAGGCCTGGCAGCCGGCGAGGCCGAGTGCGCGCACCATGGCTTCGCGATTGAGCTTCAGCAGAAAGGCGGCGCAGGCGGTGGCGCCGAAGCAGCCGGCCACGGCCGAAGGATGGAAGCCGAGATTGTAGAGCTCGACCGGGCCGATCGCCATCGAGACGCGGTACTCGACCTCGCAGCCGATGGCCACGGCGGCGAGAAAATCGCGACCGCTCGCCCCGGTCTTCTCGGCCAGGGCGAGCGCCGTCGGCACCATGATGGCGATGGGATGCAGGATGGCCTCGGGATGATGCGGCTCGACGTCGCAGGCATAGCCCATCGTGCCGTTGGCCAGTGCTGCGTTGACCACGCTGGTCCGGAACCCGCCGCCGACCACGCTCGCCTCCGGCGTGCCGCCCTGCTCGCGCACGAAGCGCGTGATGCGCTGCCCGGTCGAATAGGCGGGATTCGCCGCCGCCAGGAGGGCCGCCGTGCCGTCGCGCACGACGGCGAGCGTCTGCGCGGCGACCGTTTCCGGGATGTTGCCGGTGGTGACGCTTGCGAGAAACCCGGCGAATGCGCCGGTGCGTTCAGAGGGTGAGGCCGCCGTCGACATGGATGACCTGGCCGGTGACGTAGGCGGCGCCGGGCGAGAGGAGGAATTCGATGACCTGCGCCACGTCGTCGGGCTTGCCCCAGCGCCCGAGCGGAATGCGGTCGAGGGCGCGCTGCCAGCCTTCCGGCGTCAGCGAGGATTGTGTGCCCTTTTCCTTCTCGATGTAGCCGGGCACGACCGTGTTGACCGTGATGCCCTTGGGCGCGAGCTGGGCGGCCAGCGATTTGGCGAGGCCTTCGAGGCCGGCCTTGGCGCCGGCGCTGGCGGGAAAGACATCGCCGCCCAGCCGGAAAACATGGGCGATGAAGGTGCTGGTGGCGATCACGCGGCCTTGCGGGGACTTCTCCAGCGCCGGGAGTGCGGCCGTCACCAGGCGCGCGAAGGCGAGCGGGATGACGGCGAAGGATTTGGTGAGCTCGGCGTCGGTGAGCTCGCCGTAGCGCCGTCGCAGGGCGTAGCCGGCGTTGTTGACCAGGTGATCGATCCGGCCGAAGCGGGCGAGGGTGTCGGCCACCAGCCGCGCCGGTACGTCGGCATCGCCGACATCGCCCAGCAGCACCAGCGTCTCCGCACCCTTGTCGCGGGCGTCGCGCGCCACGCGCTCGGCGCCCTCGCGGTTGGCGCCGGTATGGACGACCAGCGAGGCCCCGGGTCTCGCCAGCCGGCGGACGAGGGCAGCACCGATGCCGGTGGCGGCTCCGGTGATGAGCGAGACGACGGGCTCGCTCAACCCTCAGACTTCCTTGAAGGCCTGCTCGCGGGTCTTGCGGAAATTCGGCAGGACGACGATGAGCAGCAGCAGGGCCGCCAGCGAGAGAAGCGTCAGGCTGATCGGCCGCTGGAAGAAGACCAGGGGATCGCCGCGCGACAGCACCAGCGCGCGGCGCAGATTCTCTTCCATCAGCGGCCCGAGGATGAAGCCGAGCAGCATCGGTGCGGGTTCGCAGCCGAGCTTGATGAAGAGATAGCCCAGCACGCCGAACAGCACCATCAGCCCGACCTCGAAGGCCGAGCTGTTAAGGCTGTACACACCGATGCCGCAGAGCACGAGGATCATCGGGAAGAGCAGACGGTAGGGCACCTTGAGCAGGCGCACCCAGATGCCGATCAGCGGCAGGTTGATGATGACCAGCATGGCGTTGCCGATCCACATCGAGGCGATGATGCCCCAGAAGAGGTCGGGCTGCTGGGTCATGACGCGCGGGCCCGGTGCGATGCCCTGGATGGTCATGGCGCCGATCATCAGCGCCATCACGGGATTGGACGGAATGCCCAGCGTCAGCATCGGGATGAACGAGGTTTGGGCGCCGGCGTTGTTGGCGGCCTCGGGGGCAGCGACGCCTTCGACCGCACCCTTGCCGAACTCCTCCGGATGCTTCGACATCTTCTTTTCGAAGGTGTACGCCGCAAAAGCCGAAAGCAGCGCGCCGCCCCCCGGCAGGATGCCGAGGACGGAGCCGACGCTGGTGCCGCGCAGCACCGCGGGAATGGAGCGGCGAATCTCCTCCTTGTTCGGCATCAGGCTGCCGATGATGGCGCCGATAGTCCGGCCTTCCTTTTTCTCCAGGTTGGTGACGATCTCGGCCACGCCGAACAGGCCCATGGCGATGGTCACGAACCCGATGCCGTCGGAGAGTTCCGGCAGACCGAAGGTGAAGCGCTGCTGGCCGGAGTTGAGGTCGGTGCCGACGAGGCCGAAGAACAGGCCGAGGATGATCATGGCCACGGCCTTGACCAGCGACCCCTGGGCCAGCACGACGGCGCCGATCAGGCCAAGCACCATCAGCGAGAAATATTCGGCGGCGCCGAACTGCAGCGCCAGCTGCGATAGCGGCGGGCTGGCGATCGCCATCAGAAGAGTGGCGACCGTGCCGGCGAAGAACGAACCGACGGCAGCCACGGCCAGCGCCGCTCCGGCGCGCCCCTTGCGTGCCATCTGGTGACCGTCAAGACAGGTGACCACCGCCGCGGATTCGCCGGGCAGGTTGATCAGAATGGCGGAGGTCGAGCCGCCGTACTGCGCGCCGTAATAGATTCCGGAGAGCATGATCAGCGCCGGGATCGGTGGCAGATAGAAGGTGATCGGCAGCAGCATGGCGAGTGTCGGCACCGGGCCGATGCCTGGCAGCACGCCGATCAGCGTGCCGAGCAGCACGCCGAAGAAACAGAACATCAGGTTGTAGGGATCGAAGGCGACGCTGAAGCCGAGGGCAAGATTGGCAAAAAGATCCATGGTTCAGCCCTCAGCGCGGCAGCATCGGCATCGGCAGGCCGAGGCCGTAGATGAAAATGGCAATGGCCGCGAGGGCGAGAACGACGCCGAGGATGACGGCCTCGAGCAGGCGGAACTCCTGGCCACCCATGGCGCCGACGATCACGGTGGCAATCACCGCGGCCGGAAGACCGGCGCCTTCGATGAGGAAGGCGAAGACCATCAGGCCGGAGCAGACCAGCACCAGCGGCCGGAAATACCAGCGCTCCAGCGGCAAGCCGCCAACGACAGCGCCCTTGCCGCCGACGATTGCCCCGAGCGCGATCAGGATCCAGCAGAGAACCGTGGGCAGATACCCAGGCCCCATGCGCAACGACGTGCCCATGGGATAGGCTTTACCCAGGTAAAGTCCGAATAACCCGAAGGCGATGAACATAAGTCCCGCCACCAGGTCCTGGTTAACCTTGAAACGTCCCACTGCAACCCCCCGGTCGATTTTGCGCGCTACGATAGTTGAAGTCCGTGCCTCAGGCGATAGGGTTTTTGCCTGATTTCAAGCGGCTTGCGGTAGCGAAAAACGGTCTGGCGTTAAGGGTCTAACGTCGATTGTCGGCGTCCGGCCGGTGGCCAGGTCGGCGATGATCGCGCCGGTGATCTGCGAGAGGCAGATGCCGTCGCCTTCGTGCCCGGCGGCCACCAGAAGGTTGGTGACGTGGCTGCTGCGTCCGATGATCGGCTTCTTGTCGTCGACGTAAGGCCGCAGCCCGGCGAACACGCGTAGCACTTTGGTATGAGCGACCGCGGGCACGCGCTTGATGGCCTCGGCCAGAATGATGGACACGCCTTCAGGCGTCACGCTGCGATCGTAGCCGACGAAGGCCCGGGTGCTGCCGATGATGCACTGTCCCTGGGCATTCACCTCGAGGCAGAAGCCGTGACCGATCCGCATCCGCGGATCGCTGGAGCGGGCTGCGGCCTCCGGGTCCGCCTTGGCCACGAGATACTTGGCCGACATCAGATAGTGCCGGGCCGGGGCGGCGCCGCGCTCTGTTACCACCAGCTCGCCGCGCCGCGGGATGACCGGCAGCGAGAGGCCGACCTGGCGGCCAAGCTCGTCGCTCCACACTCCGGCGCAAAAGGCGTATTGCTCGGCAACGACCCGCCCGTCGGGGATAAGCATGGCGGTGATCCGGCCGCCGCTGGTCTCGAAGCCGCTGGGCCGGGTGCGCCACAGGGTGCGCGCCCCGCGTTCAACCGCGCCGGCGACCAGCGCCAGGGTCATGCGGTAAGGATTGACGATGGCCTCGACCGGGCAGCGCCAGGCGCCATGCAGTGTCGGACTGAGATGAGGCTCGAGCTCCAGCATGCGCGGACGGTCGAGGAACTCCATGGGCACGCCGACCGAACGCAGGGCGGCGACGTGGCTTTCCAAGGCCTCGAGATCGGCGGGGTCCTCGACCACCAGCATGCCGCCGACCTCCATGTACTCGGGGTCGAGCGCCAGCTCGCGCACGATCTCGGGGTAAATCTGCTTGCTGGCGACGGCGAGTTCCATCATCAGCCCGGGCTTCTTCGACGACACGGCGACGTAGCCGTCGCACGCACCCGAGGTGCCGCCGGCGGGCACAGCCGAATCGACGATGACGACCTTGAGGCCGCGCTTGGCCGCCTGATAGGCGCAGGAGGCACCGATGATGCCCCCGCCGACGATCGCCAGATCCGTCTCGATCACTGTCATGCGGCGGAGAGTAGGCGCTTGCTTCGCCTGTCGGCAACACGCTATGCGGTGACTATGGCTGCCCCGCCTTTCCGTTCTCTCGACGCCTCAACGCCGACGCTGGTGGAGGTCATGGTCGATGGCCAGGCGATGAGGCTGCCGGATGGAATGCCGCTGGCAGCCGCGCTGCTGGGCTCCGGCGTGTCGACCTTCCACCGCTCGGTGCGCCATGACGAGCCGCGGGGGCCGCTCTGCCTGATGGGCAGCTGCTTCCAGTGTGTCGCCGTGGTCGACGGCGTCGACAACCAGCGGACCTGCCGCCTGCCGGTGCGCGCCGGCATGGTCGTGGAACGGCGGATCCCTCCTCTGCCGGATGAAGCGGCATGAGCAACCGCGTGGTCATCGTCGGCGCGGGGCCGGCGGGGGCGAGTGCCGCGATCGCGCTGGCGCGGGCGGGGATAGCGAGCGTCCTGCTCGACGACAACCCGCAGGCCGGCGGCCAGATCTTCCGGCCGCGCAGCGACGGCAGCGCGCCGCCTCTCGGTCACGATGCCCGTGGTGCGGTGCTGCGCGAGACGCTGCACCAGCACGCCGCGCTCATCGATCATCGCCGCGGCCATGAAGTGGTCGCCGTTTATCCGGGGCCGAGGCTCTGGGTCGCAGGACCCGAGGGGGTCTATCAGCTGGCTGCGGAGCATCTGGTGCTGGCTGCCGGCGCGGTTGAGATCGGCGTCCCGGTTCCCGGCTGGACCTTGCCGGGCGTCTACGCGCTTGGCGGGCTGCAGATCCTGGCGAAGTCCGCGGCAAGCGTGCCCGCCGGCCGGACGGTGCTCGCCGGAGCCGGACCGCTGCTCTACCTCGTCGCAGCGCAGCTGGTGTCCGTCGGCGTAGCGGTGAGCGATGTGGTTGATGCGGCGGCGTTGCCGACCCCCGGCCAGATTGCCGGCATGGCACGTGCGCCGGAGCTGCTGCTCCGCGGGTTCGGATTCGAGCTCGTGTTGCGGCGGCGCGGTGTGGCGATTCATCGCCGCTCGGCGGTGGTCGAAGTTCGCGGCGACGAGGCCGCGCGCGAGGCTGTGGTAGCGCCGCTCGGCGATGACTGGACACCGCGCAGCGGGGCGCGCCGGACAATCCCGCTCGATGTGCTGGGCATGAGCTTCGGCCTGCGGCCGAACACCGAGCTCACCCAACTGGCTGGTTGTGAGCACGACCATGACGCGGCTGCCGGCGGCTGGCGGGTACGCCGGGGGGCGGGCTACGTCACGAGCGTCGCCAATGTCTACGCCATCGGCGATGGCGCCGGGATCGGCGGGGTCGACACGGCGCTGGCCGAAGGCACGATCTTCGGCCGCGATCTCGCCCAGCGCCTGGGTGCCACGAACGCCACCCTGGATGCCGAGGCGCTGGAGGCGCGGGATCGGCTTGCGTCATTCGCCGCCTTTCGTAGAGCCCTCGTGGACTGGTCGGGCTTGCGGCCGGGGATTTTTCGCGCCGCCCGGGCGGAGACGGTCGTCTGCCGCTGCGAGGATGTGCGCGTCGCCGATCTCGACCTGGCGCTCGAAGCCGGCCTGGCCTTGCCGCGCGGCCTGAAGCTGCGCACTCGCGCCGGCATGGGCCTCTGCCAGGGCCGGACCTGCTCGCCGGCGATCCAGCAGCGCATCGCGGAGAAGGCTGGGCTGTCACCAGCCGAGGTGCCGATGCCGACAGTGCGCGTGCCGCTGAGGCCGGTGCCGGTCGCCGCGCTGGCGACGCTCGCCCCTACAGCAGCCGAATAGCTCCGGCTCCGCCGTCGACCTCGAGGCGCGTGCCGCTGGCGAGTGCGAGCACGTCTTCAGTCGGCTCGCAGACCACCGGGATGTTGGCGAGGATGGCGCCCTGCACCACCGATGGGTCCGGCGGCTCGCGGGTGACAAGCGCCACCGGATGGGTGCCGTGCTTGAACAATTGGAAGAGGAAGCGCCAGGCGCCGGCCGAACCCATGGTCAGCGGGAAGACCAGAACGGTTCCCCTGACCGATTGTCCAGCGACGCTGGGCAGCCGGCCGATGATCGTGCCCGTGGTGATGTCGAGATCGCCGAGGAAGGAGATCGGCTCACGGCTGACCAGCGCCGGGCCGGCGGCGATGCCGCGCACGATGCCACGCGCCTTGATCTCCCTCATGTCGAACGCCGCGCCACGAAGCGCCCGCTGATCGCCGTCTCCACGGCTTCGGCGGTGCCGGTCAGCAGCGTGTCGCAGCGGATCATGTCACGCACGTACTTGGCCTGTTTGGCCGATTCCACGACGATGGCGCGCATCGGCGGCGGCACCACGCCGAGCTTGGGATCGGGCGAGGCCGAGCGGGCGAAGTGGCAGGAAATGGGGCAGGTATCGGAGATGATCTTGGCGCCCGCGGTCTCAAGTGTCTTCACGATGCCGGCGAGTTGCGCCTCGTTGCGCACGGCGCGACTGGTGGTGACCCAGAGCTCGATCCCCTTGGCCACCTGCTTGCCAGCGAGCAGCGACGCATAGGTTTTCATCTCCTCGAGCGACGCGTGCGGGCAACCGAGATGGACGAGATCGAATTGCCCGTCCCTGGCCGAACAGAACTCGTCGTAGACGGCCCTGACATCGCGCGGCGCGACGTTCAGGTTGTAGCGCGGCGCCCGGCCAGCGAATGCCTGCTCTGTAGAGGCATAGGGCGGGGTCACGCCCGGAATGATGAACAGGGCCACCCCGCCCGAGGTCGCCAGCGCCGCGCCCAGCGCGTCGAGTTCGTCGAGGCTCGGCCTCCGCGAGAAACCGTTGAACACCGGCACGCCGTCGCCGACCTGCTTCCCCACATGGAAGCCGAGACAGGAGAAATCGCTGACCGTCGCCGGTGTCGTCTCGACCTGCACGAGGTGGGTGCCCACGCGGTTGGCGTCGAGGTGATAGCCGAAGCGCGGGTAGCGGCCGGTGATGCCGGCGTAGACGGCGAAGAACCCGTCGCGGTTCGACTTGGCGCCCAGCACCGAGTTGCAGAACACGGTCACCGTCGACTCGATTGAAGTCATGTGAGTGTTCCAGGTCGGCCAGTGGCCGGCCCAGTAGGGCGTGCAGGTGAAGCTGCAAGACGCCCCCATCTTGTTCTGCGCCGTGGCGGCGCGCTGCTGCAGGCGGGCGAGTGTCTCGGGGGCGCCGGTCTGCCGCCAGTTGACCGTGTCGGCGTTGGCGATGTTCACCGAGGCGGGCACGGCCATGGTGGCGCCCTTGTCGGCCAGCTCCTCCATCAGCTCGACATCGTGCAGGTACATCGCCATGCCGGCGTGGATATGGGCATAGCCGATCGACACCATGTCCTCGGCACCGAAGGCGGTGCCGAGCTGCACCAGCCCGTCCAGAGCCAGGCGTCTGGCCTCGCCCTGGCGCCCGTCCAGCATCGCCTTGTCGTCGTCGCTGAGCCTCATGGGTCTCCCATAAACCAGTGTACAGCCTCGCAGGCCGTTCGTATCCTCCGCTCCTCTTCTAAGAGGAATGAATGGCCACCAACCAGCTTACCGGTGCTGAAGCCTTCGTGCGCATGCTGCAGCGTCACGAGGTGAAGCACATCTTCGGTCTGTGCGGCGACACCAGCCTGCCGCTCTATGACGCGCTCTACCGTCTCGACCACGGCATCCAGCACATCCTGACGCGCGACGAGCGCTCGGCGGCCTACATGGCCGATGCCTATGCCCGGGTCTCGGGCAAGGTCGGCATCTGCGAGGGCCCGTCGGGTGGCGGGGCGACCTACATCCTTCCCGGCGTGATCGAGGCTAGCGAGTCGTCGATTCCTATTCTTGCCGTCACCACCGACGTGTCGGTGTCGTCGCGCGGCAAGTTCACCCTCACCGAGATCGATCAGGAGGCGCTGTTCCGGCCGCTGGCCAAATGGAACCGGGTCATCGACCGCGCCGCCGACATCCCGAAGATGGTGCGCGCGGCCTTCACCCATATGGCGACCGGCCGGCCGGGTGCGGCGCATCTCGGCCTGCCCTTCGACGTGCAGAAGGATCCGGTCGACGAGGCCGATGTCTGGGCCGACAAGGCGCTGGGCCGTTTTCCGGCGCGGCGCGTGGGTCCCGACCCCGACGCGGTTGTTGAGGCGGCAGCCCTGCTGCTGGCGGCGAAGGCGCCGCTCTTCATCTGCGGCGGCGGTGTCGTAATCTCCGGCGCCGAAGGTGAATTGAAGACATTGGCCGAGGCGCTGGGCGCGCCGGTGGCCACCACAATCAGCGGCCAGGGCAGCATCTCGGAGATGCATCCGCTTTCGGTCGGCGTGGTTGGCTCGAACGGCGGCACACCGTTTACCCGCGCCATTGTCGAGCGCGCCGACACGGTGATCTTCATCGGCTGTCGTGCCGGCTCGGTGACCACCGAGCGCTGGCGCCATCCGGCGCCGGGCAAGGCGAAGATCGTGCATATCGACATCGACCCGGCAGTGATCGGTGCCAACTACAAATCCGATGCCGGCATCGTCGGCGATGCGCGGCTGGTGCTTGCGGCTCTTGGTCGCGCGGTGATCGCCGGCAAGCCCGACCTCACGAAGCGCACGCTCACCGCCGACGTGGCGGCGGCGCGCAAGGACAAACGCGCGGCCTTCGAGGCGCTCGCGCGGTCCAACGACTCGCCGATCAAGCCCGAGCGCGTGGTGGCGGAGCTGCAGGCCGTGCTGCCCAAGGACGCGGTCGTGGTCTGCGATCCCGGCACGCCGTGCCCCTATTTCTCGGCCTACTACGATTTCGAGACGCCGGGCCGGCATTTCATCTCCAACCGCGCGCATGGCGCGCTCGGCTACTCGATGTCGGCCTCGGTCGGCGCGCATTACGGGCGGCCGAGCGCCAAGGTCGTGGCGGTGATGGGCGATGGCTCGTTCGGCTTCACCGCCGGCGAGATGGAGACCATCGTGCGGCTCAAGCTGCCGATCACCATGGTGGTGATCTCCAACAGCGTTTACGGCTGGATCAAGGCCGGCCAGCGCACCGGTTTCGGCGAGCGCTACTTCTCGGTCGATTTCAGCCGTACCGAGCACGCCAAGGTCGCCGAGGCTTTCGGCGTCAAGGCGTGGAAGGTCAGCGACCCGGGCGAATTGCGTAAGACACTGGCGGTCGCGGTCGAGCACGGCGGGCCAACGCTGGTCGATGTGATCACCCAGCCGCTCAACGAGGCGAAAGCGCCGGTGTCGGAGTGGGTGGCGTGATCGCCACGGGTGGCAAAGCCATCTACGGGGCGCGTCTCGGCATCCTGATGCTCGAAGCGCGCTTCCCGCGCATCCCTGGCGATATGGGCAATGCCGAGACCTGGCCGTTCCCGGTCCTTTACCGCGTGGTGCGCGGCGCCTCGCCGCAGCGCGTGGTCATGGAGCGGGCCAAGGGACTGCTCGACGATTTCCTCGACGCCGCGGCCGATCTGGTGTCGCTGGGCGCCGATGGCATCACCACCAATTGCGGTTTCCTCTCGCTGTTCCAGAAAGACATCGCCGCGCGGGTGAAGGTGCCGGTGGCGACGTCCAGCCTGATGCAGATTCCCATGGTCCAGGCGCTGCTGCCACCCGGCAAGCGCGTGGGGGTCATCACGATCAGCGCCCAAACGCTGAGCCGCGATCATCTGATGGCGGCCGGCGCGCCGGCGGATACGCCGGTGATCGGTACCGAGAACGGCACCGAGTTCTTTCGCGCCATCGTCGGCAACGAGGAACGGCTCGACGTCGCCGCCGCCTCGCGCGACATCCTCGACGCGGGCAAGGCGCTGGTCGCGCAGCACAAGGATGTTGGCGCCATCGTCCTCGAATGCACCAACATGGCGCCCTACGCGGCGGCGCTGAATGAGACCTTGAACCTGCCCGTGTTCGACATCTACAGCTTCATCACCTGGTTTCACGCCGGTCTGAAGCCGCGGGATTTCGGCCCGCCGGCCGACCGCCGCACCACTCTGGGTATCGGCAACTAGATTCTGTACTCATAAAGGGGATTCCCTTTTGAGTTGGCTGGTGATTCACTTCCGTTGATCGGAGGTGAGCATGGCGCGGTTCGATCTAAGCGATATGGAATGGCGGCTGATCAAGCCG
>Ga0164290_1001239_pt1 | contig 44123 bp, 37 predicted proteins | sample Micstemetagenome_FD_108782 | JGI IMG/M metagenome (GOLD analysis project Ga0164290, IMG submission 108782) | Contaminated culture microbial community from soil near Moab, Utah, USA - Microcoleus steenstrupii SON62 (Illumina Assembly) | ecosystem: Environmental > Terrestrial > Soil > Soil crust...
CCAGGCTGTTGTAGAGCCGGGAGGACTTGCCGCCCGACAGGATGGCGTCCAGCACGGTCAGGGCGGCGGCGTCCGGATCAGCCGCCTTCGGCGCCTGCCAGGTGATGGCGATGGCCGGCAGCGGCACGTTGGGGGCGTAGCCGGTGACAGTCTTTGGGCCGGTGCGGGCCGGCTCCTGGACGGTGACCCGCTTCAGCGGCGCGGCGGGCTTCTTCAGAAGGCCGAAGTAGGTGTCGACCCAGGCGTCAAGCTGGCCCTCGTCGAAGTTGCCGACCACGATCAGGGCGGCGTTGTCGGGCCGGTAGTAGGCGGCGTGGAAGGCCAGGACGTCGTCGATGGTGGCCGCGTCGAGATCCTCGATCGAGCCGATGACGGGGCGGCGATAGGGGTGGACCGTGTAGCTGGCCGACGGCACCAGCAGGGCCTGGAAGCGGCCGTAAGGGTTGGACAGCACCCGCTGGCGCAGCTCCTCCTTCACCACGTCGCGTTCGGACTTGAAGTTGGCCTCGTCGACAACCAGCGAACCCATCCGCTGGGCCTCGGCCCACAGCAGACGCTCCAGGTGGTGGGCCGGGACCAGCTCGTAGTAGGCGGTCATGTCGTCGGCGGTGAAGGCGTTGTTGAAGCCGCCGACGTCCTCGGTCATGCGGTCGATGGCCTCCGGAGGCAGATCCCGGGTGGCCTTGAACATCAGGTGTTCGAACAGGTGGGCAAAGCCGGTGCGGCCTTCGGGGTCATCCTTGCCGCCGACGCTGTACCAGACCTGGACCGTGACGTTGGGCGTCGAGCGATCGACCGAGCTGATCACCCGCAGGCCGTTGGGCAGCACGCGCTCGCGATACTTGATCGGCGGAGCGGACGGCAGGCTGTCGGCGGCCAGAGCCTGAAGAGGCGCGGCGACCAGCCCGGCGGGCAGGCCGAGCAACAGGGCGGCCGCGAAGGCTTTGGCGGGGAAGGATTTCAACACGCGGGATCTCCCAGGACTGTGGGAGGTGATTAGCAGTTTCGCGCGCGCGAAAAAGGGCGGGCCTTTCGGCGCCGCCCTTCATCGGAATCTACGTCCTGGCGTTTGCCGCTAGGGCGCTCGCCCCCGGACCATGTTCATGACCAGCGAGACCACAAACAGAACGAGGAAGACGAAGAACAGGATTTTGGCGATCGAAGCCGACGTGCCGGCAATACCGCCAAACCCGAGAACTGCCGCGACCAACGCCACGACAAGGAAAATAAGCGCCCACCTGAGCATCTTGGAAACCTTCCCTTGAATCGAAACGCGAAGACGTCGCGTCGTTGATGGGAAGAACGGCTTTCCGTGGGAGCGGTTCCATCGAACCGTGACTCTACTTTGGCGGCGGATACTTGTAGCCTTCGCCGGCCCCTTGGGCGGCCGCCAGTTGCGCCGCGGCGAAGTCCCAGTTCGCCAGCTTCTCGAACCAGGCGGTCAGGAAGCCCTTCCTGTCGTTCTGGTGGTCCAGGTAGTAGGCGTGTTCCCAGACATCGCAGACCAGCAGCGGGAAGCCCGAGCCGTTGGCCAGCGGGTTGTTGGCGTCGTGGCTGGGCGCAACGATGATCCTGTCGTCCTTCCACAGCAGCCAGGCCCAGCCGGACCCGAACTGACCGACACCGGTCTCGACGAACTGTTCGCCCAGGGTCTTGTGACCGCCGAAGGCTTCTATGGCCTCGGCCAGCGCGCCCGCCGGCTTGCCGGACGAAGGGCTCATGCCTTCCCAGAAGAGGCCGTGGTTCCACGCCTGGGCGGCGTTGTTGAACAGCTTGCCGGGGCCGGCCGACCTGACCACGGCCTCCAGGCTCTCAGGGCTTTCACCCTTCTCCTCAAGCAGCGCGTTCAGCGTCTCGACGTAGGTCTTGTGGTGCTTGCCATGGTGAAAATCGAGCGTCTCGCCGGAGACGATGGGGGCCAGCGCATCGCGGGCGTAGGGCAGGTCGGGCAGGACAAAGGTCATCAGACGCAACTCCTCATGCGCCGGCGAGAGGAGCCGCCGGCGTTCACAGATCACAACGCCTGAAAGTCGCCGGGAGTTTAGGCCGCCCTTACGGTTTGGCGCGGCCGTCCATGAATCCGCGCACCACGGCGCTGATCAGGGCCGGGTTGCGCAGGGCGTAGCCCCCGACCGCCACGGCCGCGCCGGCCGAAAGCAGGGGACGGTCCTTGATGACACCCAGGATGAGCCCCGCCAGATCGGCATGACCGCCGGCCGCCATGCTGGCGGCCTGAGCTTCATGGTGGCGGCGCTTGTCGCCCTCCATCTTGCGGGCGGCGATCAAGGCGATCACCGCCGCCAGCACGGCTGCCGCTCCAGCCACAACGGCTCCTGCGCCCGCCTTGCCGACGAACGGCTCGACCAGGGCGAAGAGGGCGAAGAAGGCAGCGACGATGGCCACGGAAACGGCGGCGACAACCGCCGCCGCCGTGGCCAGGGCCGCAAGCGTGCGCTCTACGATCAACGGCGGTCCCCGCGACCGGCGAGCAGCAGGCCGATCAGCAGGCCGACGCCGGCCGCTGCGAGGAGGGCCGTCTGCGGCTTTTCCTTCACCCGCTCGGTAACGTAGCGCTGGGCGACGTCGAGCTGATGGCCGGCGCTGTCGGCATAGGTGCGGCTCTGGGCGCGGAAGGTTTCGAGACCTTCCTTGATCGCCACTTCGGCGCGGGCGGCAGCCTCGGTGATGGAGGTCTTGGCGGCTTCGGCGGCTTCCGCGAAGCTCTTCTCGGCGTGGCTGGCCGCGCTCTTGAGCGAGGTCTTGGCCTTGGCGGCTTCGGCTTCGGCGCCGGTGGGCAGGTTGGTCATGGGTATGCTCCGCTAGAGGCCCGCACCCGGGCGTTGGGTCGTCAGGCGTGACGGCCCGACAACGCCGGGATCAGGCGCTGGTTCCAAGATAGGGCGCCCAACTCGTTACCGCCACTAGTCGCTTAACCCGCGAACTCGGTCTAAGGTGCCTGGATGAGTAAAATTGTCGCACCTGACGTCGAAATGGCCGAGGAGGACCGGCTGGCGGTTCTGCGCGGCCTGGGCGCCCTGGACAGCGACCCCGACCCCCACTTCGACCGGGTCGTCAGGCTCGCTGCCGCCCTGTTCAACGCCCCGCGCGCCGCCATCGTGCTCGTTGACTGCGCCCGGCTCTGGCACAAGGCCATACTGGGGCTGGAGCGGCGGGAGTATCCGCGGGCCGGGTCTTTGGCCGATGTGATGATCGGCCGGGGCGAGGTGCTGATCAGCGGCGATGTGCGCACCGACAACCGCTTCGACGATGTTCGCGACACCCTCACCCAGGTTGATGTGGGCTTCTACGCCTGCGCCCCGCTTGTCACCCCGGACGGCGCGGTGGTCGGGTTGCTGGCGGTGGGCGATCCCAAGCCGCATCCGCTGGATCAGGCGGCTCTGGCCCCGGCGCTGCAGGATCTGGCGGAGCTGGCCACCGACAATCTGATGGCCGACGCCCACCGGCTGGCGGTCGAGCGCGGCCGCAGGCTGGACCGCCAACGCCGCGATCTGGCGCTCGAGGCCGGCGGGCTGGGCGAGTTCGAGTGGGACGTGGACCAGGACCTCATGCTTATCAACGAGCAGATGAAGGCCATGACCGGCCTGACACTTGACTCGACCGGCGGCGAGCACGGCGACATCTCGTTCAAGTATGTGCATCACGATGATCGCGCGGCGCTGAAGGCCGAGGTCGACCGCTCACTGAAGAGCACCGGCCGTTACCGGGCCGAGTACCGCATCGTGCGCCCCGACAACGGCGAGGTCCGCTGGATGATGGGGGCGGGTGCGAGGGTCGTCGGCAGCGATGGCAAGCCCCGCAAGATCATCGGCGTCGTCCAGGACATCACCGATCGCAAGCGTGACGAGGAACAGCGCGAGACCCTGATGGCCGAGCTGGACCACCGGGTGAAGAACGTTCTGGCCGCCGTGCAGTCACTGGCCGCCCAGTCGGCGCGGCGGACAAGCTCCGTCGACGACTTCATCGAAAGTTTCTCCGGCCGGCTGAAGGCCATGGCCCAGGCGCATGAGCTGCTGACCGCCACCCGCTGGCATGGGGCCAGCCTGGGCTCCATCGTCGAGGCCGAACTGGGCGGTCTGGGCCACGGCCAGGCCATCTGGTCGGGGCCGGAGCTGTTCCTGACGCCCCGCGCGGCCAACGCCCTGTCATTGGCCCTGCATGAGCTGGCCACCAACGCCATCAAGTATGGCGCCCTTTCGGTAGAAGGCGGGAGGGTTCTGCTCGACTGGCGCAAGCGGCCCGATGGCGGCTTCGCGCTCGACTGGCAGGAGACGGGCGGCCCAGCGGTCAGCCCGCCGACCCGCACCGGCTTCGGCGCCGTGCTGCTCGACCGGGTGACCGGGCGCGAACTCGGCGGGGTGGGCAAGGTCACCTACGAGAAAAGCGGAGTGAAGGTCCATCTGACCGCCGCCCGCGCCGCCCTCGCAGACGACACGACCGCCCAGCAACCACCGGCGCCCAGCGGCGTCTCAACCGGCCCGGCGACCGGTCACGGCGGTGTCGAGGGGCTGCGCCTGCTGATCGTCGAGGACGCCACCCTGCTGGCCCTCGAGCTTGAGGCTGGTCTGGTCGAGGCCGGCGCCACCATCGTCGGCGCCGCCGGCGACGTCGATGAAGCCATGGTCCTTGCCGAGGCGCCGCTCGACGCGGCTGTTCTCGACGTCAATCTGGGCGGCCGGCTGGTCACGCCGGTGGCAGAGCGGTTGCAGGCCCGCGGCATCCCCTTCGTCTTCGCGACCGGCTACGGCGAGCGCGGGGCCCCCGGCGGCTTCGGTGCCCCCATCGTCAGGAAGCCCTACAACATCCACCAGATCGTTCGGGCGGTGGCGGAAGCGGTCGGCCGTTAGGTTTCATCCTCTCCGCCAAGGCGGGGGCCGGGATCAGATCACGCCGCGCTCGCGCAGAGTCACTAGAGTTTCCGCCGATACGCCGGCCCGCTCGGCCAGCACCTCATCGGTATGCTCGCCCAGCGCCGGTCCAGGCCAGCGCACCCCGCCCGGCGTGTCGCTGAGCTTGGGGAAGGCATTCTGCATCTTCACGCTGCCGAACACCGGATGCGGGGTCTCGACGATGGCGTCGCGGGCCTCGAACTGGGGGTCGGTCAACATGTCCGGCGCGCGGTAGACCCGTCCGGCCGCCACGCCGCTCTTCTCCATCAGGGCCAGCAGATCCGCCGCCGTCAGGGTCGCCGTCCAGGCGCCGATCAGGGTGTCGAGCTCGGCCTGGTTCTCGCCGCGCGCCGCATGGCCGGCGTAGCGCGGATCGTGGCTCAGTTCGGGCCGCCCCATGGCGTCGCAGAGCCGCCCGAACAGCGTGTCCTGGTTGGCGCCGATGACCACCAGGGCCCCGTCCGCCGTCGGGTAGGCGTTTGACGGGGCGATGCCCGGCAGCACCGAGCCGGAGCGTTCGCGCACATAGCCGGTCAGGCCATATTCGGTGATCAGGTTCTCCATCACCGACAGCACGCTCTCGTAGATGGCGGCGTCGACGATCTGTCCCCTGCCGGTGCGCTCCCGGGCGTGAAGGGCCATCATCGTTCCGAGCGCCGCATGCAGGCCGGCCAGGCTGTCGCCCACCGAAATGCCGGCCCGGGCCGGTGCGCGGTCGGGCTCTCCGGTGATGTAGCGCAGGCCGCCCATGGCCTCGCCGATCAGGGCGTAGCCGGCCCTCTGGGCATAGGGACCGGTCTGGCCGAAGCCGGAGACCCGGGCCATGACCAGCTTCGGATTCTCGGCGCTGAGCGCCTCGTAGCCCAGACCCCACTTCTCCATCGCGCCCGGCCGGAAGTTCTCGATCAGAACGTCGGCCCCGGCGATCAGCTTTCTGGCGATCGACTGACCGTCCGGGTCGCGCAGGTTCAGGGTCACCGAGCGCTTGTTGCGGCCGATCACGGGCCACCAGGGGCTGTGCCCCATCGGCAGGCTGCGGCCCCACTGGCGCATGGGATCACCCTTGCCGGGGTCCTCGAGCTTGATCACCGTCGCCCCGAAGTCGCCGAGGATCTGGCCGCAGAAGGGCCCGGCGATCAGGGTCCCCATTTCGATGACGACCAGGCCGTCGAGCGGGCCCTTGGGGTGTTCAACAGGCATCAGGCGATGATCTCTAGGGTGTCGCCCGGCTTGGCCAGGGCCAGAAGCGCCAGCAGGTCCGCCCGGTCGAGCGCAATGCAGCCCTCCGTCGGAGTCCGCTCGGGCCGGGTCAGATGCAGGAAGATGGCCGATCCCATGTCCGCGACGACCGGGTCATCATTATGCCCCAGAACGAGGACCAGATCGTAGACATCGTCGTCGCGCCACAACCGCTCGTGGCTGGCGGCGTAGGGCAGCTTGACCGGGCGGTTGTAGTTCGGGTCTCCGGATGCGTCGCACCAGCCTTCGTCGGGCTGGATCGGATGCACCGGCAACCCCGTCTTCGGCGGCGGGGTCTTGTCGGGCCGGTACAGCAGGCGACGGATCGGCCAGGTTCCCAGGGGGCTGGCGCCGTCTCCCTCGCGTTTCTCGGCGGCGGGCTTCACGCCCCCCTTGCCGAGGATGCAGGAAACGGTTCGGCTCCCTATCTCGAAACGACCGTCGGCATGGGCGGTGAAGTTCAATTGTCCAGCTCCCCGGTCAGGCGTTTCCCGCCTGGCCCCACATGTCTTGGCGGCGGGGGCCGAAACGGTGCATGGTTCTGTTTATGGCGCAACGCAAGACCCTCCTGATCATCGACGACGACGACGACCTGCGCGGCGCGCTGGCCGAACAGCTGCGCCTGCACGAGGAGTTCACCACCCTCGAGGCGGCCACCGCGACCGAAGGCTCGACCATGGCCAAGGAAGTGCGGCCGGACATGATCCTGCTCGACGTCGACCTGCCCGACATGGACGGCCGCGAGGCCTGCCGGCTGATGCGCAAGGCTGGGGTGACCGCGCCGATCGTCATGCTGACCGCCGCCTCGACCGACGCCGACACCATCCTGGGCCTCGAATCGGGGGCCAACGGCTACCTGACCAAGCCCTTCCGTTTCGCGGTCCTGCTGGCCCACATCCGCGCCCAGCTGCGCAGCCATGAGGCCAGCGAGGACGCCGTCTTCCGCATCGGCCCCTACGAGTTCCGACCGGCCGCCAAGCTGCTTGTCGACGACAAGGGCAAGAAGGTCCGGCTGACGGAAAAAGAGACCAACATCCTCAAGTACCTCTACCGCGCCGGGGCCAAGGCCATCGCGCGGGAAGAGCTGCTGACCGAGGTCTGGGGCTACAACGCCGGGGTGACGACCCACACGCTGGAAACCCACGTCTACCGACTGCGGCAGAAGATCGAGCCCGATCCGGGTCAGGCCCGCCTCTTGATCACCGAAGCCGGCGGATACCGGCTGCAGCCGTGATCCGGCCGGCCCTGGCCGGCGCCCTGCTGGTCGCGACCCTGGCCGGCGGGCTTCCCGCGCCGGCCCAGGCCTGCACGATAACAGCTAAGCGCTATCCGATCGACGGCGCGGTGCGGTGCCGTCAGCACCAGGACCGGATTCATCGCGCCGGCGCCGTGGCCGAGGTCGAGGTCGGCGATTTCGATCTGACCGATGACCTGGCCCGGCCGGAGGTCAGCACCGGCCGCGCGCCGATCCGGGTGATCAGGGTGTTGAGCGGCGAGCTGAAGCGGACCGACTACAGCTACCAGATTGTCGTTGAGCTGCCGGACGGGGTCGAGTGCGGCTTTTCCAACAGCCCGAACCGGGGCCGGCAGATCGCCTTCTTCCAGGCTGATGGCCCCGACCTGGACACCGACGAGCTTCAGCTCGAGAGTTCGCAAGCCTACGAGACCGAAGCGAGCTTCTGCCGTCCGGTCTAGATCATGAAGTCGGCGGTGACCGGGGCGTGGTCGCTGGGCTTTTCCCAGCCGCGCACGTCTTCGTGCACCTTGCTGATCGCCTTGCCGGTGTGGAAGGCGGCGTCCCGCAGGCCGGGGCTGATCAGGATGTGGTCCAGGCGCAGGCCGCGGTTCGAAGCCCGGAAGTCGGCGGCGCGGTAGCTCCACCAGCTGGCCATTTTCTCCGACGGCGGCACCACCTCGCGCGGCAGGTCGATGAACTGGTTGGAGGCGATCAGGGCCTCCATGGCCGCCACCTCGACCGGCGTGTGGCTGACCACCTTGGACATGTACTTGTGGTTCCAGACGTCGTTCTCGCCGTGGGCGACGTTGAGGTCGCCGGTGACGATCAGCGGATTGCGCGGGTCACGTTTGGCGAACTCGGCGGTCAGCTTCTCGAAGAAGTCGAGCTTGTGGTCGAACTTGGGGTTCTGCTCGCGGTCCGGAGTGTCGCCACCGGCCGGGATGTAGAAGTTCTGGATCTCGACCCCGCCGACCATGGTCCCGACGCAGCGGGCGTGGCCGTTCTTGCAGACGTCGAGCGGCGAGGAGTCCTCCAGCGGCAGGCGCGAGACGATGGCCACCCCGTGCCAGCCCTTCTGGCCGTGGATGCGGAAGTGGCGGTAGCCGAGCGCCTCGAACATCTCGCGCGGGAACTCATGCTCCTGGCACTTGATCTCCTGCAGGGCGATGACGTCGGGGGCGATCTCCTCGACCATGCGGCCGATCAGGTCGCCGCGCGGACGGACGGAGTTGATGTTCCAGGTGGCGAGTCGAAGGCGCATGGGGTCTAAGTAATGGGGACCGGTTCGCCGCGCCAGCGGCGTACCTGTCCCCGACGCGGCTCAGGTGTCTGGACCGGGCGCGATGCGGCCGCGGGCGCTGATCGGGGACAGCCAGGCTGCGCCGCAGCCAACCGGTCCCCAAGAAAAACACCCGGCGCCATGCGGCGCCGGGTGGAAAAGTGGTCTCTCATGCCGCCGCCGGGAGGGGATAGGTTTCCGGCACGGTCCGCGGGCGGCGCGAGGTCGGACGCGCCAACCGCCATGTGTTGCATTAGAACAACTTCAACCCGGAAACGTCAACGACATTTCTGTGAAACCTTGGTTGTGTCAATGAAGACACAGAGGTGATCACCTCAGGGCCGCCCGGTCTTCTTGGCCGCCGGGAACGGGGTGGCGAACAGCTTGGGATCCAGGCCGCCGACCCGCTCCAGGCTGGTCAGCCGCACCCGCGTGGCGCCCTGCACGGTGCTGACCACCCAGCCCATCAGCCCGATCGGGCTGTCGCTGAAGTTCATGGTCAGGGTTCCGCGCGTCTGCTTGAGCCCGTCGGCCATGGTCAGGGAGAAGCCGCCGTCGAGCCGGCTGACCTTGGTGATCACCACGCCTTTGTCGAGCCGCACGTCCTGGGCCAGGAACAGGGCCAGCGGCGTCTGGCCGAGCGGATAGCGGTTGACCGTCTTCAGCCGGGTGTCGGCCTCGGAGACGAAGCGGCCGTCGCTGACCAGCAGCTTGCTGGCCGGAGCGTCGTAGGCGAAGCGGGCCTTGCCGGGGCGCTGCAGATAGAAGGCCCCCTGCGTCTGGGTCCCGCGCGGGTCGGTCTGGATGAAGCGGCCCTTGGCGGAGCCCAGGCCCTGCAGATAGGTGGTGGCCTTGTCGACCAGCGCCCTGTCGTCAGCCGACAGGGGCGCGGCGGAGGCAGCCCCGGCGAGGCCGGTGGCGGCCAGACCTGCGGGAAGAGCGATCAGGCCGGCGAGGGTGTCGCGGCGGTTCAGATGTTGGGTCATGTCGGCCCTAAAGTCGTTGGTCGTCCTTCGGGTTGCAACATCGCGCACCTAAGCGGCTAAAACGCGGCTGACTTACGGCGGCGGCCCGACGAGAATCTCGCGCTTGCCGGCGTGGTTGGCGGCGCCGACGATGCCTTCACGCTCCATCCGCTCCATCAGAGACGCCGCGCGATTGTAGCCGATCTGCAGGCGGCGCTGGATGTAGCTGGTCGAGGCCTTGCGGTCGCGGGTGACCACGGCCACGGCGTGGTCGTAGAGGTCGCCGCCCGAGCCGTCGGAGGCCACGGCGCCGTCGCCGCCGTCCTCGTCATCCTCGCTGCCGGCGGTGACTTCCTCGAGGTAGTTGGGCATGCCCTGGTCGCGCAGGAACTTGGCCACCGCCTCGACCTCGCCGTCGGAGACGAAGGGGCCGTGCAGACGCGTCGTGCGACCGCCGCCGGCCATGTAGAGCATGTCGCCCATGCCCAGCAGCTGCTCGGCGCCCTGTTCGCCGAGGATGGTGCGGGCGTCGATCTTGCTGGTGACCTGGAAGCTGATCCGGGTCGGGAAGTTGGCCTTGATGGTGCCGGTGATGACATCCACCGACGGGCGTTGCGTGGCCATGATCAGGTGGATGCCGGCGGCGCGGGCCATCTGGGCCAGGCGCTGGACGGCGCCTTCGATGTCCTTGCCGGCCACCATCATCAGGTCGGCGACCTCGTCGATGACGACGACCAGATAGGGCATGTGCTCGGGGCGGATCTTCTCGGACTCGTAGATAGCGCGGCCGGCGTCATCGAAGCCGGTCTGGACGGTGCGCTCGAAATGCTCGCCCTTTTCCAGGGCTTCCTTGGCCCGCTCATTGTAGCCGCCGATGTTGCGCACGCCGATCTTGGACATGCGGCGATAGCGGTCCTCCATCTCGCGGACGGTCCACTTCAGGGCGACGATGGCCTTCTTGGGATCGGTGACGACCGGCGCCAGCAGGTGCGGGATGCCGTCGTAGACCGACAGTTCCAGCATCTTGGGGTCGATCATGATGAAGCGGCACTGATCCGGCGGCAGCTTGTAGAGGATCGACAGGATCATGGCGTTGACGCCCACCGACTTGCCGGAGCCTGTGGTGCCGGCGATCAGCAGGTGGGGCATCTTGGCGAGATCAGCGATGTAGGGCTCGCCGCCGATACCTTCGCCCAGCGCCATCGGCAGGATGGCGCCCTGCTTTTCGTAGTCGGGGCTGGCGAGGAGGTCCCGCAGATAGACGGTCTCGCGCTTGGCGTTGGGCAGTTCGATGCCGATGGCGTTGCGGCCGGAGACGACCGAGACGCGGCAGGCGGCGACGCTCATCGAGCGCGCGATGTCGCCGCTGAGCGCCACGACCCGGGCGCTCTTCACGCCGGGGGCGGGGGTCAGTTCGTAGAGGGTGACGACGGGGCCGGGACGGATCTGGTCGATCTGGCCGCGCACGCCGAACTCGGCCAGCACGCTTTCCAGCAGCCGGGCGTTCTGGCGCAGGGCCGCCTCGTCGAAGGTGTTGGCGCGCGGCTTGGGCTGGGCGAGCATGGAGAGCTCGGGCAGCTGGAAGCCGTCCTCGCGGTCCTCGAACTCGAAGGCCGGCTGGCGTTCGCGGGTCTCGCGGGTGGAGGCGCGGGCCGGGACCTTGGGCTGGCGGATGTTGAGTACCGGCTCGGCGGCGGGGGCCGCGATCGGGGTCTCCTCGGCCGGATCGACGGGCGGCAGCGGCGCGCGGGCGGCGGCCTGGGCGCGCGGTTTGGCGGGCTTTCGGATCGGGGCGACCGGTTCGGGCGGCGCTTTCGGCTCGCGGTGGAACAGGCGGGCGACCGTCTCGGGATCAAAGCCGGCGGCCAGCTTCTGCAGGCCCAGAGACCAGACGGTGGCCGTGAGGCCCCCGGCCGCCAGCAGCAGGCCGGCGAACAGGGCCGCCCCCGGCAGGTGGACAAAACCGAACAGATCGCGGACCAGGCCGAACAGACCCTGGCCCCACAGGCCGCCCAGGCCCAGCGCCAGCGGCCAGGCCGCGGGCGGCGGCGGCGCGGCGTCGGCGGCCGACATCAACAGTACGCCGATGGCGCCGACGGCGGCCTTGATGCGCAGGGCCTTGCGGCCCCGATCGGGTTCGGCGTCCAGGACGCGGGTCATGCCGAAGGCGGTCATCAGGATGGCGGTCAGCCAGGCCCCGAGGCCCAGTGACTGCATGGCAAGGTCGGCGATCAGGGCCCCGGCCCCGCCCAGCGCATTGGTGGCGGCGCCGCCCGAGGCGGCGTTGAAGCTGGGATCGAGTGGATTGTAGGTGGCCAGTGCAATGGCGAGAGCCGCCCCGGCCGCAGCCGTCACCCCACCCCGGAACCGGGCCGTTCCCGGCAGGCTCCAGGCGATGATCGCCGCTTCCACAAGCAGTTCCGCGCCAGACCGCCGCGCCGCCTTCGCCATGCCAACAAGCCCCTAGAACCCAACAGCCGCCCGTTGTGCGCGCGGAGGGTTAAGAGGCGATTTACCTTGAGCGCACTCGGGGTGCGTCAGGCCAATCTAGCTGCCGAAACCTGTGAGTTTCTGGAGCAGGCCGATGGAGCCGTTGAAACGGGCCGAGCCGTAGGACACGGCCAGGGCGTAGCAGACGTCGCCGGGCAGGGCCTTGGGCTCGTGCTTGAAGCCCGGGATGCCGACATTGATCTCGCCGGGGTGGAAGGTCTGGTGACCGTCGTTGAAGGCGCCGGTGAGGATCAGGGTGAATTCCTCGCCGTCGTGGTCGTGCGTGGCGACGCCGGCGCCGGGCTCGATGCGAAGCAGATCGACCTTGCCCGGACCTTCCATGGGGATGGACAGGCGCTTGATGCCGAAGCCGGCGAAACCGAAGTTCTTGCCGCCCATGATCGCCTCGAAGGCGGCCTCACGAACCGGGTCGGGAAGGTCGAGCAGTTCACTCAGCGTCCTGGCCGCGCCGGCGGCGGCGCGGTTGTCGGACGTGGGCGCCGCGTGGCCGACGTCGAGACCGCCCAGGGCGTCGATCCGGGCGAGGGCCGCGTCGGCCCCGCCGGCCAGCGCCATCGGCGCCTCGTCGTCGAGGAAAAGTCCGGCCAGATCTTCGTTCGGCAGCGGTTGGTCGTCGCGCACGGCCGCGGCCGCCGAGGCCAGCAGCTTCAGGCCGGCGTCGGGCTGGTTAGCCAGACGGTTGGCGAAGACGTCGATATTGGCGTCAAGTTTCGCAGCGGCGGCAATCACGTCAAAAACCTCAGATGTCCATGCACGAATGGCGAGATAGGGCGGGGTCCAAAGTCGTCAAGGCGGCGCCAGGTGGGACAAGTCATGCCGGCTCCTCCAACACGGAGCGTAGCTTGCCGAAGGCCAGTCTAAGTCGCGACTTGACCGTGCCGAGGGCGAGTCCGGTGACCTCGGCGATCTCACTGTGACTCAAGTCGTCGTAGAAGGCGCGCCGCACGAGGTCGCGCTGTTCTTCAGGAAGAGTCTTGAGGGCCGCGGCGATACGCAACTGTTGCTGTCCGGCGTCCAGTTCCTCATGCGGCCCGGCCATTGGCGGTGGCTGCAGGGCCGGCTCCTCGGCGTCGAGTTCAGCGGTGCGGTCGCGGCGGTAGATGTCGATCCGGCGGTTTCGGGCGATCCGGAAGATCCAGGTGGAGACCGACGCCCGCCGGGCGTCAAAGCTCCCCGCCTTGCGCCAGACGGTGACCAGCACCTCTTGCGCCAGCTCTTCGGCGCGAGCCTGGTCGAGGCCGAGACGGGCGAGGTAGCCCTTCACCCGCGGGGCATAGTGGTCGAACAGCTGTCGGAAGGCAGCGCGGTCGCCGTGTTCGGCTATGGCGATGACCAGGGCCGCGTAGGGGTCGCTCCCCGCCAGAACACGCCCCTCAGACAACGCCCGTTTACTCCCCTTTCGATGCGGCGAGCATAGACCACCGGTGAGGCAATTGGGCAACCGTGCGGAGCGATTTGCCGCTGGACTTCGTTAAGTGATCAGGTGTTATGCTGCACTGCAAAACAGGTCCGACCCATGCTCTACACCCTGCAAGAAGCGACATACTACGCGTCGACCCCCATGCGCTGGATGGCCCGGGCGACCCGCGACTTCTGGTCTTCGCCGCTCAACCCGGCCCGGGATTCCGCTGTCGGTCGCAATATCTACGCCGCCGCCGATCTCTACGCCAACGTCACCCGGCGCTACGGCAAGCCGGCCTGGGGCATCGATAAGACCGAGGTCAACGGCCACACCGTCAAGGTGCGCGAAACCGTCGTCTGGGAAAGCCCCTGGTGCCGGCTGATCCAGTTCGACCGCGACATGGGCGACATGCGTCGGGCGGGCAAGATGCAGCTGGACCCCGCCGTCCTGCTGGTCGCGCCGCTGTCGGGCCACTACGCCACCCTGCTGCGCGGCACGGTCGAGGCGCTCATTCCTCATCACGCCGTCTTCGTCACCGACTGGGTCAACGCCCGCGACGTGCCGATGATGGAGGGTCGCTTCGACTTCCACGACTACATCGACCATGTCCGCGAGATGCTGGGCGTCATGGGCGCGAGGGCCCACGTCATCTCCGTCTGCCAGCCTGGCCCGCCGGTGCTCGCCGCCGCCGCCCTGATGGCCGCCGACAACGACCCCAACCGGCCGCGCAGCATGACCTTCATGGGCTCGCCCATCGATGCGCGCCTGTCGCCCACCGTGACCAACCAGCTGGCCGAGCAGCGGCCCTTCGCCTGGTTCCAGTCGAACATGATCTACACCGTGCCGCCGCCCCATCCGGTGGCCCTGCGGCGCGTCTACCCGGGCTTCGTGCAGCTGGCCTCGTTCATGTCGATGAACCTGGAAAAGCACCAGGACGCCCACAAGCGCTACTTCGACCATCTGGTCATCGGCGACGACGACAGCGACGACAAGCACCGGGTCTTCTACGACGAGTATCTCTCGGTCCTCGACCTGACCGAGGAATTCTACCTGCAGACGGTCGAGATCGTTTTCCAGAAGTACCTGCTGCCCAAGGGCGAGCTGGTCCATCGGGGCAAGAAGGTCGATCTGACCGCCATCACCGACATCGCCCTGATGACCGTCGAAGGCGAGCTGGACGACATCTCCGGCGTCGGCCAGACCCAGGCCGCGCACGAGCTGACGCCGAACATTCCCGAGGACATGAAAGAGCTCTACGTCCAGCCGGGCGTCGGCCATTACGGGGTGTTCAACGGCCGCCGGTTCAACGAGGAAATCCAGCCGCGAGTGGCGAAGTTCATCCGCCGGGTGGATCCGGATTTCCCCGAAAGCTGAGGTTCGCCTGATCGCATTTCGTCCAGCAACGGAATGATCGTTTTCCGGCCCCGATTTACGCGGTAGTCGGAAGGGTGATGAGTCTGTTCAAACCGCCCGCCTACAACCACGGCGACCGCCTCGAGGCGGCCGGCCATGTGATGCGGCTGAGCGTCAACCCGAGGGCTCGCCGCATCTCGCTTCGGGTGGACCGCACCCGGCGCGAGGTGATCGCCACCGCCCCCACCGCAAAGCGCCTGAGCGAGGCCGTCGCCTTCGCCCGCGAGCGCGTCGGCTGGATCGAGGCCCAGCTGGCCGACCTGCCCGAAGCCCGCGTCGTCGTCCCCGGGATGGTGGTCGAGCTGTTCGGACGTCCTTTCCGGCTTGAGGCCAGGGCCGGGCGGGCGAAGATCGACCTTGAGGCCGGGATCATTGCGGCGCCGGACGACGCAGCCTTCGGCGACCGGGCCATGCGGTTGATCAAGGCCGAGGCCAAACGCAGGTTCACCCAGATGACCGCCGGCTATGCGGCCCAACTTCGGGTCTCGACGCCCAGCGTCAGCGTCATCGACGCCAAGGCCCGCTGGGGCAGCTGCACCCCGGCCCGGATCGCGAAGCCGGCCTCCATCCGCTACAGCTGGCGCCTCGCCCTGGCCCCCTTCGCGGTGGCTGACTATGTCGCCGCCCACGAATGCGCTCACCTGATCGAGGCCAACCATGGGCCGAGGTTCTGGGCCCTGGTCGACGAGCTGTTCGGCGATCCGGCCCCGCACAGGAACTGGCTGCGGGCGCATGGGGCGGGGTTGCACGCCTTCGGGCGTTGAGTTTTACCCGGTAAAAAAGGCTTCGATGCCGGCGAGCCCGGCCGCGCCGCTGAATTCCAGCCGGGCCGCCGTCGCGGCGGTCACCCCGCCTAGCGCATAGACCGGGGCCGGCGCGGCAGCCACCAGGTCGGTGAAGGCCTCCACGCCAAGCGGCGCGCCGGCTGACGGACTGTTCGACGGAAAGACCGGCGAGACCAGCAGGGCGTCGGCGGCGACGAGGCCACCCGGGCCGTGGGCGGCGGCGGTGAGGATCCAGCCTGGATGGGCGGCGCGCAGGGCCGGCAGCTGATGGGCCAGGCGTTCAGGCAGATGGACGCCCTGGGCGCCGATGGCCTCCGCCAGGTCCGCGTCAGCGCCGGCCAGCAGGGTCAGGCCACGGCGGCGGGCGATGGTGGCGAGGCGGCGGCCCTGTTCGACGGCGTTGGCGGCGCCGAACGGGCGGTAGATGACCCCGACGTCGGGGGGGAGCGTGGCGAGGATGGCTTCGGGATCAGGGGTGCGGTCCGGGTCGGTGAGGAACCGCAGGCGCGGCAGGGGCTTGGCAGGGACCCGGGCCGGGCGTAGGCGCTTGGCGGCCTCCAGCAGTTTTGCGAGTTCGCCCAGTGCCAACCGATCCCTCCATCATCGACCGCCGGACCGCGATCCTGGACCGCATCGCCGTCGCGGCGAAGGGCTCTGGCCGCGCGGCGACGGACGTCACCCTTGTGGCCGTGTCCAAGCTGCAGCCGCAAGAGAAGATCACGGCCATGCTGGACGCCGGCCAGCGGGTGTTCGGCGAGAACCGGGTGCAGGAGGCGGCGTCCCGGTGGTCGGGCGAGAACCGGCGGGAGGGCGTGGAGCTGCGGCTGATCGGGCCGCTGCAGAGCAACAAGGCGGCCGAGGCTGTGGCCCTGTTCGACGTGATCGAGACGGTGGACCGGGAGAAGATCGCCGGGGCGATCGCCGAGGCGATGGCGAAGTCGGGACGGACGCCAAGGCTGTATGTGCAGGTCAATACGGGCGAGGAGCCTCAGAAAGCCGGCATCGCGCCTGCGGAGGCGGACGGGTTCATCGCCCGGTGCCGGGACCTCGGCCTGACCATCGAGGGGCTGATGTGCATTCCGCCGGAGACCGAGCCGGCGGGCCTGCATTTCGCGCTGCTGCGCAAGATCGCCGCGCGGAACGGGGTCGAGAAGCTGTCGATGGGCATGAGCGGCGATTTTGAAACCGCGGTACGGTTCGGCGCGACCAGCGTGCGCGTGGGCACGGCGCTGTTCGGGTCGCGATAGAGCGACGGACCATAGAAACTCTCCCCCCGCATGCGGGGGAAGAATCTGGTCGTGCGATCGGCCCCGCCCCTAGCTGCCGATCTTGAACAGGTTGTCGTCCGCGTTGCGGTCGATGAGGATGTTGTAGGGGTCGGCGCCGACCCAGACCGGCTTCTTGGCGACGGTGAAGGTCAGGGTCTGTTTGCCGGTGCGGATGGCCTTGCGCTCCAGTACAAGGACGCTGGCCTTGCTGAAGCCCTTCTTGCCCGGCTGCTGGGTGAAGACGCCGATATCCAGCATCTCGTTCATCGGCGCGGCGGTCTCCTCGCCCTTGCCCTTGGCGTAGAGCTTCTTCGCATCCACCGTCATCGTCACATCGAACCGGCCGTCCTTGCGGGCGGTCACCAAGGCGTCCGTGACCTTGACGTCATAGAGGGTGATCTTCTCGAAGAGGTCGGTGCTCAGGTCCTGCTTGTCGGCGGGGGCCCGTTCACGGAAAAGCTTCACCAGATCGGTGGAGATCGGGTAGGGCGCGCCCTTGAAGGCGTGATCCTTCAGGAACTGGGCGAGGGCGTCGTTGACCTTGTCCTCGCCGATCTCCTCGGCCAGCCGGTACATGACCAGCGACCCCTTGCGGTAGTGGATGTAGCCCTGGCTGCCCTCGACCCGGACCAGCGGCTTTTCTTCCAGCGCCTGTCCGCCACGGGCCCGCAGATAGCTGTTGAGCTCGTATTTCAGGAACTTGCGGATCTGGTCGTCGCCATAGAGATTCTTCATGACCCGCAGGGCGCTGTACTGCGCCAGCGTCTCGGAGGTCATGGTCATGCCCTCCTGGTCGGACGCCACGACCTGGTGGGCCCACCGCTGGTGGCCGATCTCGTGGGCCCCGACATAGGTGACCATGTCGATCTTCTCGGCATCGCGGTAGTCGGCGATGAAGAACAGGTTTTCCGACCAGGGCATGGTGCCGGCGAAGGCCTGGGCGAAGTCGGCATAGGCCGGGAATTCGATGAACCGCAGGTGGTCGAACTGGTAGGGGCTGAAGTTGGCCTGATAATAGTCCAGCGAGGTCTTCATCGCCGTGAACATGCGGTCGATGTTGTAGGCGTGATCGGGCCAGTAATAGATCTCCAGCTCGATGCCCTTGTAGGTCTGGCGCTTCACCGCATAGCGCGCCGACTGGATCGAGACGAAGGGCATGACCGGGGCGGCGGTGACGAAATGCGCCTGGCGGCGCTTGCCGGTCGGGGTGTCGATGATCCGGTCGCTGATCCGGCGGCCGGGCGCGATCGGCGTCTGGTCGGCCTCGGTGGTAACGGTGATGTCCGAGGTCATGAAGTCGGCGGCGTGGCGCAGGTAGTTGAACTGGCGTGACGGCACGTCGCCCAGCCTGGCCATCGGCAGGTCGGGGTTGAGGCCGTACTTGCGGCGCTTGGCCCGGTCCTGCAGTCCATCGCCCGCCCAGATGCCCAGGGCCGGGGCGAACTCCATGGAGTTGACGAACGTCCCGTTGTCGACGACCCGGCCTTCGTTGCCGCTGTTCTTGAAGCCCTTCTGCGAGCGCTCGGTGATGAAGCTCATGGTCAGCTCGTCACCGGGCTTCATCGGCTTGTCGAGGGCGAAGATGCGGTAGTTGAAGCGGGCCAGGGTCTCCTTCGGCCGGCCGCCCTGGATGCTCAGGCCGTTGACCGTGAGGTCACGGTCGAACCGGACGTGGATTTCCTTGAGGTCCTCGGTCGTCATGTTCTTGATGACGTAGGTGCCGGTGACCTTCAGGCTCGGCTGGTGCGGGCGCAGGTCGACGTCCAGCTTCATCGACTGGATCTTGGGCTGCGGCACCTTGTCGAACCTGCGCTCGACGATCAGCGTCTTTTCGTACTCCGCCTGCCACTTCTCGTTGTCGATCGTGGTGCGGTGATCGTTCCAGACATTGGTGTTGAGGTAGATGTAGCCGCCGACCGCGGCCGCGCCGACGACGGCGACCAGGAACAACAGGCCGGCGCCGCTCATCAGCCGGTGCGGCAGGCGGGCGATGCGCGGCCACAGGCGGGTCTCCGCGCCGCGCCGCCACAGGCCCCAGCTGAGGACCAGCAGCAGCAGGGCGATCAGCGACCAGTAGCTGCGGGCGATCCAGGCGCCGATCCAGAACTTGCCGAGGCCGTTGATGTCCGACAGCGGCGTGCCGAAGCCGCCGTCATTGGGGACAGCCCCGTAGGTGTAGAGGATATGGTCGAAGCCGAGGTTGCCCAGCGTGATGCTGGCGATCAGGTAGAGGACCATCAGGCCCCAGCCGACGAACTTGTGCGGGCTGATGGTCTGGACGAAGACGGCCAGGGCGGCCAGCAGGATCCAGTCGAGCGCCTGGGGCACGGCGTACCAGACCAGCCACTTGTCCAGCTCGAAATTGCTGTAGCCCTTGATCGCATGCATGGCGACGCCGGCCAGGACGCTGATTAGCAGGGTGGAGATCAGGACCAGCGAGATGGCCAGGGTCTTGGGGCCCACGAAGGCCCAGTCCGGCACCGGCGAGGCGTCGATGATCTCGTGGGTCTTCTTCTCCCGTTCGCGCCAGACCAGCTCGCCGGCATAGTAGATGGCGATGATGATCGGGATCAGGCTGAAGCTGCCCATCAGGGCGGGGATCATCACCCGGGTCAGCGGGTGGACCACGCCGCCGTAGCCGGTCTGTTCGGTGACGCCCCACAGGGCGCCAAGCGCGTTGAACAGGCCGAGCGCCAGCAGCACCAGGTAGGCCGGGCTGCCGAACACCTGGCCCATGTCCAGACGGGTGCGAATCCGCAGCTGGGCCCAGGCCGAGCCGGCGTCGAAGCTGGGCTTGGGCAGGCTGCGCCGCGCGGTCGGCGGCGGGGTGGTCGGGGCGGCGGCGGCGGCGATGCGGGCCTGTTTGGCGCGCTTGCCGGACGCGGCGCCGGGCGTGAAGCGGAACAGCAGGGCCGGCAGGGCAAGCACGGCCGCCGACAGGATCAGGCTGAAGATCCGGTTGTAGAGAAGGATGCCCTCGAAGGCCGGGACCAGCAGGTTCCGCTCGGTGGCCGTCCAGTATTTGGTGGCCAGGAAATAGGCTCCAAGGCCCAGCGGCTCCCACATCGCCGTGGCCCGTTCAAGCTCGGGCTTGTCGAGGACAATCTGGGTAACGGTGTAGAGCACCAGGAAGGCGATCACCCCGACATAGGTCCACATCATCGAGCGGGTGACGGTCGCCAGGGTGAAGAACAGGGCCGAGGTCAGCAGGATGTTGGGCAGGGCCAGGGCGAAATAGCCGAACACGAACGGCTGAAGCGTCAGGGGGCCAAGCGTCTCGGCGTCGACCCAGGGCATCAGACTGCCGATCACGAACCCCAGCGGCACGGCCAGGAAGGCCAGGGCGGCGGCCAGGACGGCGCCGGTGAAGCGGCCATAGAGATAGTCGAACCGTTTGACCTGGGTCGACCGCAGGATGCCGCCAAAGCCCGTCTCGTCGTCACGGACGACGACGTTGGCCACAAAGGCCGTGGAAACGAACATGAAGAACAGCGTCAGGATCAGATGCGTCTGACCGATGGCGAAGGGCGCGTTCTTGTGGGTGCTGCCGCCGCCGCCGATGCTGACGCCCTCGAGCACCACCGAGCCGAAGGTCAGAAGGAAGAAGATACCCGCCGCCACCCAGAACACCGGGTTCTTGAGCTGGTAGCGGAATTCGAAGCTGGCGATCTTGCCGAACATGCGGATCGCCCCTCTTACGCGGCGCGAGAGGTGCGGAGGGTCGAGAAGTAGACGTCTTCCAGACCGCCCTCGACGGGGACGAAGCCGTCGCCCGGATCGCTGTCGGCCTCGACGTGGATCACCGTGCGGCCGGTGAACAGCCGGGTATGGATGACCTGGTATCGGCCGCGATAGGCATCCAGCTCGCCCTTATCGATGGTCTTCTTCCAGATGCGGCCCTTCAGGCCGGCGACCAGGTCGAGCGGGGCGCCCTGTTTGACGATGCGGCCGTCGCAGATGATGGCCATGGCCGGGCAGAGGTCGGCGACGTCCTCGACGATGTGGGTCGAGAGGATGACCACGACGTTCTCGCCGATCTCGGCCAGCAGGTTGAGGAAGCGGTTGCGTTCTTCCGGGTCGAGGCCGGCGGTGGGCTCGTCGACGATGATCAGCGAGGGATCGCCGATCAGGGCCTGGGCGATGCCGAAACGCTGGCGCATGCCGCCGGAGAAGCCGGCCAGGGCCCGCTTGCGCACGGCCCAGAGGTTGGTCTGGTTGAGCAGGTATTCGACCGTCTCGCGGCGTTCCTTGCCGTTCGAGACGCCCTTGAGCACGGCCATATGGTCGAGCATGTCGTAGGCCGAGACGCGCGGATAGACGCCGAAGTCCTGCGGCAGGTAGCCGAGCGTCTTGCGCAGCTCCTCGGGGTCTTTCAGCACATCGATGTCGCCGAAGCGCACATGACCCTCGGTCGGCGCCTGCAGGGTGGCGATGGTCCGCATCAGGGTCGACTTGCCGGCCCCGTTGGGCCCCAGCAGGCCGTACATGCCCTTGGGCACGATCAGGCTGACTTCATCCAGCGCCTTCGCGCCGTTTGGATAGATGTGCGTCAGATTTTCGATGATCAGCATGACTGCGCGAACCCCTTGCGGTCAGATCCTGTGCCGGCCGTACTGTTGGCCGGTTATGCCCCGTCACAGTCATGGCGGGGGCGGGACGGAGGGGCAAGTGAAACAACGGTAAGGGGGGAAGGGGCGCGTTTCCCGTTCTCTAAACCAAGGTGAAATGGTTGCCGCCTAGGGTGGCAGGCTCAAGCGCTTGCCCGAGACCCGACCGTTGCAGATTGATGTCCTCCGCCCCGATGAGCTGACCGCCGCCCAGGTGGACCGCTGGGCCGCGCTGCAGGCGGCGCGGAGCGACTGGCACAGCCCCTTTCTGTCGCCCTGGTGGGCGCGGTCGGTGGCGCGGGCGCAGGGGTCCAGGGCCCATGTGAAGGTTGCCGTGCTGAAGGACGGCGGCGAGGACGTCGGCTTCATGGCCGCCAAGGTGGGCGCGATGACGGCCATGCCGGTCGGGGCGCCGATGTGTGACTACCAGGGTCTGGTCACGGCCCCGGGCGTGCGCATCGACCCGGTCAGGCTGGTCGAGGCCTTCGGGGTCGGGCGGCTGGATTTCTCTCACATGCTGGGCTGCCAGCAGGATTTCGCGGCCGGGTTCAAGGGCACGCAACCGTCCTTCGCCATCGATATGCCAGGCGGCTTCGAGGCCTATGCGCAAGGCCGCCGCGAGGCCGGGGTGGGGATTCACAAGGACTGCGACAAGAAGCGCCGCAAGATGGAGCGCGAGGCCGGAGCCCCGGGGTTCAGCGCCTTCTCGCGGAGCAAGGCCGATTTCGACCAGCTGATGGCCTGGAAGAGCCAGCAGTGGAAGGCGACGGGCCAGACCGACGTGCTGGGGACCGGCTGGACGAGCAGGCTTGTGCGCGACCTGTTCCATAGCCGCGATCCGGAATACGGCGGCATCCTGTTCACCCTGCATGTCGGCGAGAAGCTGGTGGCGGCGCAGTTCAATCTGCGGGCCCACGGGGCTATCAACAGCTGGCTGATCGGCCATGATCCGGAGTTCACGCGCTGGAGCCCGGGCATGATCCTGTTCCAGGACATCCTGCGCTGGATGAGCAACTCCCCCTACTGGCGGCTGGACCTGGGGGCCGGCGACTACCGCTTCAAGCGCGAGCTCGCCAACGTCATCACCCCGGTCAGCCACGGCTTCATCGGCGCCGCCTCGCCGGCCGCCCTGGTGCGCCAGGCGGCCTATGCCCTGCGCCAGGCGGCCGAGTCCCTGCCGCTCGGGCCGGTGTCGGAACTGCCCGGCAAGGCGATGCGGCGGCTTGACCTGATCCGTGGATTGCGGTGAAGCCTCCGGCTTCGTTCAAGACGCCCCTTAAATGACCCTTCACATCGACGACATCCGCGCCGCGGCCACCCGGCTGGCTGGCCATATCGAGCGCACGCCCTGCCGCCATTCGAAGACCCTGTCGGAGATTACCGGCGCCCAGGTGTGGGTGAAGTTCGAGAACCTGCAGTTCACCGCCGCCTACAAGGAGCGGGGCGCGCTCAACAAACTCATGCTGATGAGCGAGGCCGACAAGGCCAGGGGCGTCATCGCCGCCAGCGCCGGCAACCATGCCCAGGGCCTGGCCTATCACGCCACCCGGCTGGGCGTGCCCTCGACCATCGTCATGCCCAAGGGCACCCCCTTCGTGAAGGTGGAGCACACCAGGGCCCACGGGGCCAATGTGGTCATCGAGGGCGAGACCTACGACGACGCCTACGCCCACGCCATGAAGCTGAAGGACGAGCGGTGCCTGACCTTCGTGCATCCCTTCAACGACCTGGAGGTCATGGCCGGCCAGGGCACCATCGCCCTGGAAATGCTGGAAGATGTGCCGGACCTGGAGATCCTCCCCGTTCCGATCGGCGGCGGCGGCCTGATCAGCGGTGTCGGGGTGGCGGCCAAGGCGATCAATCCGGACATCCGCATCATCGGCTGCGAGCCGGCGATGTACCCCAGCTTCACCAACAAGATGCGCGGCATGACCGGCCAGAGCGGCGGCCAGACCATCGCCGAGGGCATCGCCGTCAAACAGGTCGGCGACCTCACCTACTCGGTGGCCCGGCCGCTGGTCGAGGACGTGCTGCTGCTGGAGGAGCCCTTCATCGAGCGGGCCGTGGCCCTCTACTGCAATGTCGAGAAGACCGTGGCCGAAGGCGCCGGCGCCGCCTCGCTGGCGGCGCTGCTGGCCTATCCGGAGCGGTTCCGGGGCAAGAAGTGCGGCCTGATCCTCTGCGGCGGCAACATCGACACCCGCCTGCTGGCCTCCGTGCTGACCCGCGAGCTGGTCCGGGCCCAGCGGATCATCTCCCTGCGCATCGTCGGCGACGACCGCCCGGGTCTGCTGGCGACGGTCTCCCGCGTGATCGGCGAGATGGGCGGCAACATCATCGAGGTGGCCCACAACCGCCTGGCCCTCGATGTGCCGGCCAAGGGCGCGGAATTCGACCTGATGATCGAGACCCGCGACTCCATCCACACCCAGGAGATCATGGACGCCCTGCGCGAGAGCGGGTATCCGCCGCGGGTCGTTTGAGAGAATCCCCCATGCGCTTCATCCCCGTCATCCTCGCCGCCGTCGCGGCCCTGTCCCTGGCCGGTTGCGACAACGAGCGGCTGGCCCAGAAGAACGCGCTCGAGGGCGAGGCCTTTCTGAAGGAGAACGCCACCAAGCCGGGCGTTCAGGTCCTGAAGGACGGCATCCAGTACATCGTCGTCCAGTCGGGCCCGACCAGTGGCCTGAAGCCCAAAAAGGGCGACGAGATGAAGGTCCACTACGAGGGCAAGCTGCTCAACGGTAACGTCTTCGACTCGAGCTTCGAGCGCGGCGCCCCGGCCATCATGCCGCTGCAGAACCTCAGTCCGGCCTGGCTGGAGGTCCTGCCCAAGATGCGGCCCGGCGATGAGTGGATCATCTACGTTCCGCCGGAAGAGGGCTACGGCAAGGACGGCTCGGGCAGCATCCCGCCCCACGCCGTGCTGGTCTTCCGCATCAAGCTGCTCGGCGTCCTGCCGGCCCGCGGCAATTCGGTGATGGGTTAGTCCCTGGAGCGCGTTCCGATTAGTGGGAACCGGTAATCGGATCAAACGCGCGACCACCAGGAATCTAGAGCAGGGCGATTTGATTCCATCAAATCGAGCACTGCTCTAGTCCGTAAACACCACCGTCTTGCGCCCATTGAGCAGCACCCGGTCCTCCAGCCGCCAGCGCAGCGCCCGGGCCAGCACCCGGCGTTCGATGTCGCGGCCCTTGCGGACCAGGTCTTCCGGCGTATCGCGATGGCTGATGCGTTCGACGTCCTGTTCGATGATCGGGCCTTCGTCGAGGTCGCCGGTGACATAGTGGGCTGAGGCCCCGATCACCTTCACGCCCCGCGCATGGGCCTGGTGGTAGGGCTTTGCGCCCTTGAAGCCCGGAAGGAAGCTGTGGTGGATGTTGATACACCGCCCCTCCAGCTTGGCGGCCAGGCCGTCCGACAGGATCTGCATGTAGCGGGCGAGGACGACGATGTCGGTGTTGGTCTCGCGGATCAGGGACCAGAGCTGGGCTTCCTGCTCGAACTTGGTGTCCTTGGCGACCGGCAGGTGGTGGAAGGGCAGGCCCTTCAGATCGACATGCTGGAAGGTCTCGGCCGAGTGGTTGGAGACCACGGCGCTGATGTCCATCGGCAACTCGTCGATACGCCAGCGGTACAGCAGGTCGGACAGGCAGTGGTCGGTCTTGCTGGCCAGGATCATCACCCGGTTGCGCTGGGCCGGATCGCGCAGGGTCCAGGTCATGGAGAAATCGGCGCCGATGGTCGTGAAGGCCTCGCGCAGGCCTTCGGCCGAGCCGCCGTTCGGGTCGAACACCACCCGCATGAAGAAGCGGCCGGTCTCGGCGTCGTCATACTGCTGGGCGTCGAGGATGTTGCAGTCGCGGTCAGCCAGGAAGGTCGAGACGGCGGCGACGATGCCCCGGCGGTCGGGGCAGGCGAGGGTGAGGGTCAGGGACGGGGCGGTCATGTCGGTCTGGCGCGTAACGGCGTGCTCCGGCGAGCGCAACCCAGTTCCCCTGAAGGCGGGATCGCATATGTAGGGAGCATGACTGCTTCCCCTGACGTCCTGCACGACCGCGCGGTCGATATCCTGACCACCCTGGTCGGCTTCGACACCACCTCCCGCCGCTCCAACCTGGCCCTGATCGAGTGGGTCGAGGCCTATCTGGCGGACCTCGGGATCGAGAGCCGGCGGGTCAGTAACGCCGATGGCAGCAAGGCCAACCTGATGGCGCGGATCGGTCCGGCGGCGGCGGGCGGGGTGATCCTGTCGGGCCATACCGACGTGGTGCCGGTCGATGGCCAGCCCTGGTCGACCGACCCCTGGGTGCTGACCGAAAAGGACGGCAAGCTCTACGGCCGCGGCAGCGCCGACATGAAAGGCTTCATCGCCCTGGCCCTGGCGGCCGCGCCGGAACTGGCGAAAGCCGATCTGCAGCGACCGGCCTGGCTGGCGTTGTCCTATGACGAGGAGATCGGCTGTCTCGGCGCCCCGGCGATGATCGAGCAGCTCAGCCTCGAGGAGCCGCGTCCGGCCCTGGCCGTGGTCGGCGAGCCGACCGGCATGGAGGTGGTCGGGGCCCACAAGGGCATCCTGTCCGCGAAGGTCACGGTGACGGGCCATGAGGCCCACTCCAGCCAGACCCATCTGGGCGCATCAGCCAACATGGCGGCGCTTCCGCTGATGGCGGACCTGACGGCGATGGCTGACCGGCTGATCGCGGACGCCGACCCGGCGTCCCCCTTCGAGCCGAAGCACGCGACCCTGACCATCGGCCTGATCCAGGGCGGCACCGCGGTGAACATCCTGGCCCGCCAATGCAGCTTCAGCTTCGACCTGCGCAGTCCGCCGGACCAGGACCCGGCGGTGTTGCTGGAGCCGTTCTGGGCGCGGTGCGCGGCGATGGACGCCGAGCTCAAGGCCCGGTTCCCCGAGTGCGGCGTCGAATGGGAGCTCTACAGCAACGTCCCGCCCCTGGCCCTGCAGCCGGGTGGCCCGGCCGAGGCGCTGGCCCGGCGGCTGGCCGGCGACAACGGGCCTTTGCGGGCGGTGTCCTATGCGGCCGAGGCCGGCCAGTTCCAGCGCGGCGGCTTCCCGGTCGTGCTCTGCGGCCCCGGCTGGATCGACCAGGCGCACCAGCCGGACGAATGGATCGAGGTCGCGCAGATGCGGCGTGGCGCGGGGTTCATGGTGCGGTTGGTGGAGGCGTTGTCGGCGCCTGAGTGATCGCCGCCCGTACCCCTAACGCTACCGTCATCCTGGGGCTTGTCCCCAGGATCCCCCTGTCCGCCTGCTCTTGCGGAGGGGTGGAGGCGCAGCCGCGCCTCCATGGCGCGGGCTTGTCGCGGCTGACCCCGGGATCCTGGGGACAAGCCCCAGGATGACGATAGCGGGGTAGGGAGTCAGCTGAACGCCAACAACCCCAGCCCGACGATCCCCGCCGCGATGCGCCACCAGCCGAAGGGGCTGAGGCCGTGCCTGTCGATGAAGCCCAGCATCCACTTGATGACCACCAGGCCGCTGACGAACGACACCACGAAACCGAGCGCGATCAACTGCCAGCCATCGGGCCGCGCGAAAATGACCTCATGTCCCTCAAGGAAGTCGAGGGAGAAGGCGCCGACCATGGTCGGGATGGCCAGGAAGAAGCTGAACTCGGCCGCCGCCCGGCGCTCCATGCCCATCAGCACGCCGCCGACGATGGTGGCGCCCGAGCGCGAGACGCCGGGGATCATCGACAGGCACTGCAGCAGGCCGACGCCCAGCGCCGTGCGGAACGGCGTCTGCATGGCGTCGGTGACCTTCGGCGTCGGCCGCCAGCGGTCGAGCAGGATCAGCACCACGCCGCCGATGATCAGCGACCAGCAGACGATCCAGGGATTGAACAGCACCTGCTTGATGAAGTCGTGCAGCAGAAGGCCAAGCACCACGGCCGGGATGAAGGCGATCAGGACGCTGAGGGCGAAGCGGCGGTCCTCCGGGCGGGTCGGCAGGCCGATCAGCACCTTCCACAGGCGTTGGAAATAGAGGGCGATGACCGCGAGGATGGCGCCCAGCTGGATCATCACCACGAAGGTGTCCCAGAACCCCGGCTCCAGCCCCAGCGCCCGGCTGGTCAGCAACAGGTGACCCGTCGAAGAAACCGGGATGAACTCGGTCAGGCCTTCGACCAGGCCAAGGATGATGGCTGACAGCCAATCGGGCATCGGTACGCCTCTGAGGATCGAGAGGCGCACCTTGTCGGGTTGATTTCCGGTCTTGGCAAGGCCGGTGAAAACACGGGGACCGCAAGGCGCTCCGCAGGCAAACGGTCCAATTAGCGGACCAATGGCGCCGGGGCTTGAGGCGTATGGCGCCGCGAACCCCGTCATCACCTGAAATTCAGTCTATTTTATAGACCATCGCATTCTTGTTGCTCAAACGAGTCCCTAAGAGCCGTTCCACGCAATTTTCGACCCCGAAGTCGGGTGAGGACTCTTATGGCCGAACGGATGCTGAAGTTTACGGTGATCGACCGCCGCACGCCGCAGAAGCGTGAGGCGGCCGCGCGCGACCGCGACTTCCAGGAAATCTACGCCGACTTCGTCGACGCCAAGGCGGCGGAGCAGGCCTCGCGCTGCTCGCAATGCGGCGTGCCCTTCTGTCAGACCCATTGCCCGCTGCACAACAACATCCCCGACTGGCTGCGGATGACCGCCGCCGGCCGGCTGCAGGAAGCCTATGAGCTGTCGCAGGCGACCAACGCCATGCCCGAGATCTGCGGCCGCATCTGCCCGCAGGACCGGCTGTGTGAAGGCAACTGCGTCATCGAGCAGTCAGGCCATGGCACGGTGACCATCGGCGCGGTCGAACGCTATCTGTCCGACAAGGCCTGGGAAGAGGGCTGGGTGCCGCCGCTGGTCGCCGGCCCCGATCGCGGCCAGTCGGTCGGCATCGTCGGCGCCGGCCCCGCCGGCCTGGCGGCCGCAGAGCGTCTGCGCGAGCAGGGCTACCGGGTCACCGTCTATGACCGTTATGACCGTCCGGGCGGCCTGCTGGTCTACGGCATCCCCGGCTTCAAGCTGGAGAAGGACGTCGTCCAGCGCCGGACCGATCGCCTCGCCGACGGCGGCATCGTCTTCAGGCTGAACTTCGAGGTCGGCAAGGACGCCACCCTTGAGGACCTGCGCCGCGAGCATGACGCCGTGCTGCTGGCCACCGGCGTCTATGCCGCCAAGGACCTGCCTGTGCCCGGCGCCGGCTCGGGCGGCGTGGTCGCGGCCCTCGACTACCTGACCGCCTCCAACCGCAAGGGCTACGGCGACGCCGTGCCGGCCTTCGACAGCGGTGAACTGGACGCGGAAGGCAAGAACGTCGTCGTGGTCGGCGGCGGCGACACCGCCATGGACTGCGTCCGCACCGCCATCCGCCAGGGTGCGGAGAGCGTCACCTGCCTCTACCGCCGCGACCGTGAGAACATGCCGGGCTCCCTGCGCGAAGTGACCAACGCCGAGGAAGAGGGCGTGGTCTTCGAATGGCTGGCCGGACCGCGCGCCGTCACCGGAGACGCCGGCCAGGCGGAGGGCGTGCGCGCCGCCCGCATGCGCCTCGGCCCCGCCGACGCCTCGGGCCGCCAGTCGCCTGAGCCGATCGAGAACGGCGACTTCGAGATCAAGGCCGACCTGGTCATCAAGGCGCTGGGCTTCGACCCGGAAGACCTGCCGACCACGCTGGGCTCGCCCGATCTGGAAGTCAGCCGGGCCGGGACGGTGAAGATTCACCGCCGCTCCAAGGAAACCAATCTGCCCGGCGTCTATGCCGCCGGCGACATCGCCCGCGGCGCCAGCCTCGTCGTCTGGGCCATCCGCGACGGCTTCGACGCCGCCGCCGCCATCCACAAGCAGCTGTCGGCGACGCCGGCGCTGGTCGCTGCGGAGTAGAGCCCATGTCCGACGTCCTCGACCTCTACTATCGCAACCGCCAGCTGCTGATCGACGGCCACGCCTACGACCCGTCGATGGAGCGCGACTCCTGCGGCGTTGGCCTCGTCTGCGCCATCGATGGCAAGCCGCGCCGCGAGATCGTCGACCTGGCCATCAAGGCCCTCAAGGCCGTCTGGCACCGGGCGCCGTCGACGCCGACGGCAAGACCGGCGACGGGGCCGGCATCCTGCTCAGCGTGCCGCAGCCCTTCTTCCAGGAACAGGTCGAGGGCGCCGGCCAGACCCTGCGCCCCGGCCCGATCGCCGTCGGCCAGGTCTTCCTGCCGCGCACCGATCTGGGCGCCCAGGAAGCGGCGCGGACCATCGTCGAGAGCGAGGCCCTGCGCTTCGGCTTCTACATCTACGGCTGGCGCCAGGTGCCGGTCGACACCTCGGTGATCGGCGAGAAGGCCAACGCCACCCGCCCCGAGATCGAACAGATCATGCTCTCCCCGCCGCCCGGCCTGGAAGGCGAGGCGCTGGAGCGCGCCCTGTTCCTGGCCCGCAAGCGGATCGAAAAGCGCGTCGCCCAGGCCGCCATCCAGGACTTCTACCTCTGCTCGCTGTCGGCCCGGTCGCTCATCTACAAGGGCATGTTCCTGGCCGAGAGCATCGACGCCTTCTACCCCGACCTGCGCGACGAGCGGTTCGAGGCGGCGGTGGCCATCTTCCACCAGCGCTATTCGACCAACACCTTCCCGCAATGGCGGCTGGCCCAGCCGTTCCGCATGCTGGCCCACAATGGTGAGATCAACACCATCAAGGGCAACATCAACTGGATGAAGAGCCACGAGATCCGCATGGCCGCCCAGGCCTTCGGAGACTTCGGCGACGACATCAAGCCGGTGGTGCAGCCCGGCGGCAGCGACAGCGCCGCCCTCGACAACACCTTCGAAGTCCTGGTCCGCGCCGGCCGCGACGCCCCGATGGCCAAGGCCCTGCTGGTGCCCGAGGCCTGGAACGCCAAGTCCGACGAGGCGATGAAGCCCGAGCACAAGGCGCTCTATTCCTACTGCAACGCGGTCATGGAACCGTGGGACGGACCCGCCGCACTGTGCGCCACCGACGGCCGCTGGGTCGTGGCCGGCAAGGACCGTAACGGCCTCCGCCCATTGCGCGCCGCCCTGACCGACGATGGTCTGCTGATTGTCGGGTCAGAGGCTGGAATGTGTGGGGTTCCGGATGAGCGTATCAGCCGCAAGCTTACTATTCATCCTGGCCGGATGATCGCCATCGACCTCGTCGAGGGCCGCATGTTCGGCGAGGAGGAGATCGTCGACGAACTGGCCATGCGCCATCCCTACAAGGACTGGCTGGGCAACATGGTCGATCTCGAAAAGGAGATCGGCCCCGGCCCCGAGCCGCGCAAATGCGGCCGCGAGGAACTGACCCGTCGCCAGACGGCCGCCGGCTACAGCCTCGAGGACCTGGAGATGGTCCTGGCCCCGATGGTCGAGGACGCCAAGGAAGCGATCGGCTCGATGGGCGACGACGCCCCGCTGGCCGTGCTGTCGGACAAGTACCGTCCGCTCAGCCATTTCTTCCGCCAGAACTTCAGCCAGGTGACCAACCCGCCGATCGATCCCTTGCGGGAAACCGGCGTCATGAGCCTGAAGACCCGGTTCAAGAACCTCGGCAACATTCTCGCCCAGGACGAGGCCCAGACCGACGTCTATGTGCTGGAAAGCCCCGTTCTGACGACGGGGATGTACGAGCGCATCCTCGACTATATCGCCGGCAAGAACCTCAGCGTCATCGACTGCACCATGCCGCTGCCGGCCCCCGAGGCGCGGGCCGGCGACGCTCTTCGCGCCAACCTCGACCGCGTCAAGGCGGAAGCCGAAGACGCCGCCCTGCGCGGCTGCTCGACCATCGTCCTCACCGACACCGAGAGCGGTCCGACCCGCGTCGGCCTGCCGATGATCCTCGCGACGGCCGGGGTCCACGCCCACCTGGTCGCCAAGGGCCTGCGCTCCTACGTCTCGATCATCGTCCGCTCGGCCGAATGCATGGACACCCACTACTTCGCCGTTCTGGTCGGGGTGGGGGCGACGGCGGTCAACGCTTGGCTGGCCCAGGAGAGCTTCCAGGATCGTCTGGAGCGCGGCCTGGCCGGCGATCTCTCGCTTCGCGACGTCTGCGTGAACTTCAAGACGGCCATCGAACAGGGCCTCCTGAAGATCATCTCCAAGATGGGCATCGCGGTGATCTCCAGCTACCGCGGCGGCTACAACTTCGAAGCCATGGGCCTGTCGCGCTCGCTGGCGGCCGAGTTCTTCCCCGGCATGCCCAGCCGCATCAGCGGCATCGGTCTCGCCGGCATCGAGGCCAAGACGGTCGAGATCCACCGCCGCGCCTGGGAGCCGGCCGCCATCGCCCTGCCGGTCGGCGGCTTCTACAAGGCCCGCCGCTCGGGCGAGGCCCACGCCTTCGAAGCCCGGCTGATCCATACCCTGCAGGCCGCCTGCGACAGCGGCGACTACGAGGCCTACAAGCGCTGGAGCGCAGGCCTGCATCGCCAGAAGGCGAGCCAGCCGCGCCACCTCCTCGACTTCCGCAAGGGCCGCAACGCCGTCGAGCTGGACGAGGTCGAGAGCGTCAACGAGATCCGCAAACGCTTCCTGACGCCCGGCATGAGCCTGGGCGCCCTGAGCCCCGAGGCCCACGGCGCCCTCAACATCGCCATGAACCGCATCGGGGCCAAATCCGTCTCCGGCGAGGGCGGCGAGGACCGCGCTCGCTACCGGCCGCTGCCCAACGGCGACAACCCCAACAGCGCCGTCAAGCAGATCGCCTCGGGCCGTTTCGGCGTCACCGCCGAATACCTGAACGAATGCCGCGAGATCGAGATCAAGGTCGCCCAGGGCGCCAAGCCCGGCGAGGGCGGCCAGCTGCCCGGCTTCAAGGTCACCGAGATGATCGCCCGGCTGCGCCACGCCACGCCCGGCGTCATGCTGATCAGCCCGCCGCCGCACCACGACATCTATTCGATCGAGGATCTGGCGCAGCTCATCTATGACCTGAAGCAGATCAACCCCGACGCCCGGGTGACGGTGAAGCTGGTCTCGATGACCGGCATCGGCGCCATCGCGGCCGGTGTGGCCAAGGCGAAGGCGGACGTCATCCTGATCGCCGGCAACGTCGGCGGCACGGGCGCCTCGCCCCAGACCTCGATCAAGTATGCGTGCTCGCCGTGGGAGCTGGGGCTCAGCGAAGCCAACCAGGTGCTGACCCTCAACAACCTGCGCCACCACGTGACCCTGCGCACCGACGGCGGCCTTCGCACCGGCCGCGACATCGTCATGGCCGCCATGTTGGGGGCCGAGGAGTTCGGCATCGGCACGGCTTCCCTGGTCGCCATGGGCTGCATCATGGTCCGCCAGTGCCACTCCAACACCTGCCCGGTCGGGGTCTGCACCCAGGACGAGGCCCTGCGCGCCAGGTTCACCGGCACGCCGGAGAAGGTGATCAACCTCTTCACCTTCATCGCCGAGGAGGTCCGCGAAATCCTCGCCGAGCTGGGCTTCCGCTCCCTGCTGGAAGTCGTCGGCCGCACCGACCTGCTGGCCCAGGTCAGCCGGGGCGGCGAACACCTCGACGACCTCGACCTCAACCCGCTACTGGTCCGCGCCGATCCCGGCTCAAACCCGCCGTACTCGACGGTCCAGGGCCGCAACCCGGTGCCGGACACCCTCGACGCCCAGATCGTCCGCGACGCCGCCCCGCTGCTGCAGCGTGGCGAGAAGATGCAGCTGACCTACACTGTTCGGAACACCGCCCGGGCCATCGGCGCACGCATCTCCAGCCATATCGTGCGCAAGTTCGGGATGAGCGCCCTGCCGGCCGGTCACCTGACCGTCGAGCTGAAGGGCTCGGCCGGCCAGAGCCTCGGCGCCTTCGCGGTGCGGGGCCTGCGCATCGTGCTGCCCGGCGAGGCCAACGACTACGTCGGCAAGGGCCTTTCGGGCGCCACCATCGTCATCAAGCCGAGCCGCACCCTGGTGGCGCCGGAGACCAACGTCATCCTCGGCAACACCGTCCTCTACGGCGCCACCAGCGGCAAGCTGTTCGCGGCGGGCCAGGCCGGTGAGCGGTTCGCGGGGCGCAACAGCGGCGCCACGGCGGTAGTCGAGGGCGTCGGGACCAACGGCCTGGAGTACATGACCGGCGGCACGGCGGTGATCCTGGGTCCCGTCGGCGAGAACTTCGCGGCGGGGATGACCGGCGGCATGGCCTTCGTGCTCGACCTGGCCGATCGCTTCCGCGGCTGCGTCAATCCTGACAGCGTTGTCGTCCAGCGCCTGGCCTCGCCCCATTGGGAAGATGTGCTGAAGAAGCTGGTCCGCGAACACGCCCATGAGACCGGATCCGCCTTCGCCGAAGGGCTGCTCCGAGACTGGGAGCGGACGCGCGGGCAGTTCTGGCAGGTCTGTCCCAAGGAGATGATCGTCCGCATCGATCACCCCCTGCAGGCCGAGGAAACTGCCTACGAGCGGGCCTGAAAAACGGGCAGTTCGCTGAGCGTGTTCATCAGATAGAACGGCGTTCCGCGTCACGCTGTCGCAGGATTACGATTTTGTCATCTTAGCTGTCGCACCCCCTGTGTCGGCCAGATAACCCTTGCGTCATGCGGGTAGGCGTTCAGGAACTTTCGATGGCGTCGGCGGGGGCTGAACTGGTCAATGAGGCGATGGCCGCCTTGCAGCGTCGCGATTCCGCGCGGGCGCTGACCCTGCTTGGCCAGGCCCGCGACCAGGCGCCGGACGACCTTGAAATCCAGATGAGCATCGCCCTGGCCCAGAGGGTGGGAGGCGACCTGAGGGGCGCTGTCGCCAGCCTCGACCGGGTGCTGATCGCCGACCCCTACCACTTCATGGCCATGCTCTCCAAAGCGGCTCTGATCGAACAGTTGTCGGGGCCGAAGGCGGCGGCGGTCATCTACAAGACCGTGCTGAAAATCGCGCCTCCGGCCGAGCATCTGCCGCCGGGGGTGGCTGCGCCCATGGCCAGGGCCCGCGCGGTCGTCGACCAGCACGCCGAAAGCCTGGTCCAGCACCTCGACGCCCGGCTTTCGGAGGTTCGGGGCCGGCATGGCGCCCAGAGTCTGGGCCGCTTCAACGAGGCCTTGCAGATCCTGTCTGGCCGCCAGCGCGCCTACGTTTCTGAGCCGATCGATTTCCACTACCCGCAGCTGCCGGCGGTGCCCTTCTTCGACCGCTCCTACTTCCCCTGGTTCCCGGAACTGGAAGCCGCCACCGACATGATCCGCGGTGAACTGGAAGGCGCTATTGCCGCCGCCGACGCCGACTTCGCCCCCTACATCGACTATCCGGCCGGCGCTCCGCTCAATCAGTGGGCGGAGCTCAACAAGTCCCGCCGCTGGCGCTCCCTGTGGCTGTGGCGCGATGGCGCCCGGCAGGACGCGGCCTGCAACCAGTGCCCGAAGACGGCTGAACTGCTCTCACGCCTGCCGATGTGCGACCAGCAGGGCTATGCGCCGACGGCGCTGTTCTCGGCGCTCGAGGCCCGCACCCACATTCCGCCCCACACCGGCTCGACCAACGCCCGGCTGCTGGTCCACCTGCCGCTGATCCTGCCGGGCCCGGCCCGCTTCCGGGTCGGCAACGAGCTGCGGGCCTGGCGGATGGGCGAGGCCTGGGCCTTCGACGACACCATCGAGCACGAGGCCTGGAATGACGCCGACCAGCTCCGCGTCATCCTGATCTTCGACGTCTGGACCCCGCTTCTCACCGAAGCCGAACGGGACCTGGTGACGGCGATGATGCTGGCCAAGCGGGATTTCTACGCGTCTTGAAAGCCCGGCGGCGGCGCTTTCAAACTCTCCCCCCGCGAAGCGGGAGGAGGACAGATTTCGAGCCTTAGCGAGAAATCAGGAGGCGGGCCCCACCGGCGCTTGGGATAGTCGTCAGGCAGGGGTTCCCCCTCCTGCTTTGTCGCTCACGCTCCAAAGCGGTTGTCCCCCCGACGGGGGGAGAGTTTCCTTCTCCTGCCCTCGCTATTCCTTCACACCCCCACCGCCGGCCCGACATACCGCGCCCGTGGCCGGATCAGCCGTCCCCCGGACCCCTCCTCCACGGCATGGGCGATCCAGCCCGCCGCGCGCGCCACCGCGAACAGCAGAAACGGCGCGTCCCGGGGAAGCCCCGGCGCCTCGGCCATGGCGACCAGGGCAAAATCGATGTTGGCCCGCTCGCCGGTGCCGCTCTCCACGGCATTCAGCAAGGCCGCCAGGTCCTCGCTGGGCGGGCAGGCCTCGATCAGGGCTGCGGCGCGGGGGTCGCCTTCCGGATAGAGCGGATGGCCGAAGCCCGGGGTGGGCGCGGCCCGGGCCAGACGCCCCTCGACGGTGGCCGCCGGGCCGATGCGGCGGGACTCCTCCACTAGGTTCCAGACCCGGGCTGCCATGCCGCCGTGCAGTGGCCCCGAGAGCGCGCAGAGGCCGGCCAGGGCCGCCGCCGACAGGCCCGCCCCGGTCGAGGCCGCGACGCGGGCGGCGAAGGTCGAGGCGTTGAGTTCGTGGTCGGCCAGCAGCACCAGGGCGCGCCGGATGGCGTCCGCCGCTTCAGGCCGGCCCCAGGCGGCGGCGAGCCGGTCGTGGATCAGGCCGGGGCCCAATCCGCCGCAGACGGCGTCGGCGACCAGATCCAGCAGGCCGGCCCCCTCAAGGGCCAGGGCCAGCGGCGCGCGGCCCCTGGCCGGCGGCTCGGCGGCGGCGCGGGTGGCCAGGACGGCGAACAGCCGGGCGCGGCCGTCCGGCAGCTTGGGCGGGGCCGGACGCGGCGCGCTCTTCAGAACCGCCCCATGGCCGCCGCGCAGAAGGCGGGCGACCGCCTCCAGGCTCTGGGTCTCGGCCAGCAGGGCGGCATCGCGGCCCCGGTACCACAGGCGGCCGCCCGCGACCGTGGTGATGGCGCTGGCCAGCACGGGCTCGCCCCAGGCGATGGCGCTCTGGGCCACGGCCGAGGCCTTGCGGCCCCGCGCGCGGCGGTCCGTCAGCGCCCCGATATCGGCGGCGCGATAGAGGCTGCGGCGGGGGTCCGCGGGGTCAGGGCGGGCGTCGACCCTGCCGCGGCTGACATAGGCGTAGAGGGTCTGCGAGCGCACGCCCAGGCGCTGCAGGGCCGTCTCGCGATCGATCCAGTCCGTTGACATTGATTATATTGATCAAGATTGACGTTGATCAACATTGGTCCGATTTCCCTCTCAAGGCAAGCAAAGCCAAGACAAGCTGAAACAAGAGGATCAATGTCATGTCCGACGGTCTCGAAGACGTCGTCGCCGCCCGCACCGTTCTGTCCGATGTCGACGGCAAGGCCGGCCGCCTGATCATCCGCGGCTGGACCCTGGACCAACTGGCCGGAAGCACCCGCTACGAGGCAGTCGTGCGGCTGCTGTTCGACGGCTTCTTCGAAGATTTGCCGGACGATCTGACCGCTGCCCTCGGCCGCGCCCGGGTCGAGGTGCTCAACGAGGTTCAGGCGGTTGATGACGGCCTGCTGGCCCTGGGTCCCGTTGAGGCCATGCGGGCCCTGACTGCCCGGCTGGCGGACGGCGACGATCTTCAGACCGCGCTCAGGTTGATTGCAGCGCCGGCCGTCTTTACCCCGGCCATCGTCCGCCTGCAGGCTGGCGACGCGCCCGTCGCCCCTGACCCGGCGCTGGGTCACGCCGCCGACATCCTGCGCATGCTGCACGGCAAGGCCCCGCCGGCCGGCCATGCCGAAGCGCTGGACGCCTATCTGGTCACCGTCTGCGACCATGGCCTGAACGCCTCGACCTTCGCCGCCCGCGTCGTCGCCTCGACCCGCGCCGGTCTGACCAGCGCCGTGCTGGCCGGCATCTCGGCGCTCAAGGGGCCACTGCACGGCGGCGCGCCCGGGCCGGTGATCGAGATGCTCGACGCCATCGGCAAGCCGGAGAACGCCCGGCCCTGGATCGAGGCGGCGCTGGATCGCGGCGAGCGGCTGATGGGCTTTGGTCACCGGGTCTACCGGGTGCGCGATCCCCGCGCCGATGCGCTGAAGGGCGCGGTGCGGCGTCTGGCGGGGGAAAGCGACCGCCTGCCTGGCCGTCTGGCCTTCGCCGAGGCGGTCGAGGCCGCCGCCCTGGCCATCCTCAAGGAACATCGCCCCAACCGGCCGCTGGACGTCAATGTCGAGTTCTTCACCGCGCTCCTGCTGGAGGCCCTGGCCTTCCCGCCGGCCACCTTCACCGGCGTCTTCGCCATGGGCCGCACGGCGGGCTGGCTGGCTCATGCGCGGGAGCAGTTGGCCGGCGGCCGGCTGATCCGGCCGCAGTCGGACTATGTCGGGCCGACACCGCGCATCGCTGCGTAATCATTGGGAAAAGGGCCGAGGATCGTCGCCTAGTAAACGACGCGTTAATCCGAACAGGCGCAATGCGGGGGCAGCTGGTTATAGTTGTCCCCGTCCATGAGCGTCGAACGCACCCTCTACCACTTCCCCCTCGACCCGGCCTCGCGCCAGGTGCGACTGGCGCTGGGCGAAAAGCGGCTGGCGTTCAGCGACCAGGTCGTTCGCTACTGGGAAGGTCCCGAGGAGCTCTTCGCCCTCAATCCGTCCGGCGTTCCCCCCGTGCTGGTCGAGGTCGTGAACGGCCAGCGCATCGTCATCTGCGAAGCCCGCGCCATCCTCGAACACCTGGAAGAGGGCTATCCCGAGCCGCCGCTGCTGGGTCGTGAAGCCGCCGAGCGGGCCGAGGCGCGGCGCATCGTCCAGAGGTTCGACCGCAAGTTCGACTTCGAGGTCGCCGGCCTGCTGCTGCACGAAAAGATGGAAAAGCGGCTGCTGCGCCTTGGCGCCCCCGCGCTGGCCAATCTGCGAGCGGGCCGTGACGGCCTGAAGCTGCACCTGCAGTACCTCGAAACCCTGCTGCGCGAGCGCGACTGGCTTGCCGGCAAGCGGGTGTCGCTGGCCGATTTCGCGGCCGCCGCCTACCTGTCTGTGATCGACTATTTCGGCGATGTGCCCTGGCGTGACTTTCCCGCCGCCAAGACCTGGTACATGAAGCTCAAATCCAGGCCGTGTTTCCGGCCGCTGTTGGCTGACCGCTGGCCGGGCCTCGCGCCCGCCGGTCACTACGACGATCTGGACTTCTAGCGGCGCGCCATACATCGGTTGGAGCGCCTGAGGGGGAGTTCCGGCTATGCGCCTTTTCAAAATCATGCTGGCCGCGGCGTTGATCGCCGCGCCGATGTCCGCCGGTCCGGTCCTTGCCCAGCCGGTCAACCGGGTCGACACCGAGGCCGAGGTCCAGAAACTTCTCGGCGACATCATCGCCTGGACGACGCCCTCCAACACGCTGATGTCCGAGAGCAACGCCTTTGCTCTGGAGATGATCGATGTGGCGAGCGAGGCCATGGAGGAGAAGCGCAAGGGCAGGGAGGGGCGGGCCTGGATCGATGCCTGGCTGGCCAAGGCTGATGCCGAACTCGCCCGCCAGACAGCCGCAGCCGCCGCCCTGCCGCCATTGCCGGCGGAGCTGGAACGCCGCTATCGCACGCTTGGACCGGACGCGGTGCGCCAGATGGACGGATTCAAGGCGCTCCCTGGCATCACCCGGGACGTGATCAAGGAGTCCGAGGTTCTGCTGAACCGCCTGCGGCCGATTCTGATCAAGGCGGCCTCCGGCGATGAGGACGCCAAGATCGAGGTGGCCAGCCAGATGCTGTCGGGCACCCGGCTGGCCATCCGCAACGAGAACGCCCTGCTGGACATGGCGATCGCCATGGCCAACCGGCCCGACCATCCGCAGGTCGCGCTCTCGAGGTCGGCCAAGGCCACCAACGAGGCGATGATGATGGCGCTCGAGTATCTGGAGCGTCAGATCAACCTCGAAGACCCCGATCCTGTCGCCACCGGCAAGGCCATGCAGGCCAAGGTGACGATCGGGCGGCAGGAGGCCCAGAAGGCCTGGCCCAACGCCCGCAAGATCCGGGCGGAATTCTCGGTCAGTCTGCCGGAAGGTCCTTTCCGGACCAACATCTTCACAGCCCTCGACACCATGGAGGAAAGCTCCCGGATCGAAGTCGCCCTCGCCGACCTGCTGGGCAGGATGGCCGACCGGCTGACCGCCGGCGAGGAGACGATCGATCCGGACGGCACGGCCTTCGAGGGGATCGAGCCGCTCGTTAACCGGCGCGCCGCCCTCTACGAGCAGCGGATCAATCTCTTCAAGCAGCGATGACCCCCGACGACATCCGCAAGCGGGCGAGAGCCCTGGGTTTCGACGCCTGCGGGTTCGCCTCGGCGGCGGAGGCCTGGCCGGCCGGGGCCCGCCTGGCGCAGTTCGTCGAGGCCGGCCGCCACGGCGACATGGCCTGGATGGCGGAAACGCTGGACCGGCGGGCGCATCCGACCGGCATGTGGCCGGAGGCCAGGAGCGCGGTCGTTGTCGGCATGACCTATGGCCCGGACTCGGACCCGCTTCTGGGTCTGGCCCGGCGCTCCAACGGGCTGATCAGCGCCTATGCGCGGGGCGACGACTATCACGGCCTGATCAAGGGGCGGCTGAAGAACCTCGGCGGATGGATCAAGGCCAAATTCGGCGGCGAGGTGAAGGTCTTCGTCGACACCGCGCCTCTGATGGAAAAGCCGCTGGCCGAACGGGCGGGGCTCGGCTGGCAGGGCAAGCACACCAACCTGGTCTCCCGGGAGCTGGGCAGCTGGCTGTTTCTGGGCTCGGTCCTGACCAGCATCGACCTGCCGCTCGACACGCCGGGAGACGACGCCTGCGGGACCTGCCGCGCCTGTCTCGACATCTGCCCGACGAACGCCTTCCCGGCCCCCTACCAGCTCGATGCCCGCCGCTGCATCTCCTACCTGACCATCGAGCATGAAGGGCCGATCGATCCGGCCCTGCGTCCCGCGCTCGGCAACCGCATCTACGGCTGCGACGACTGTCTGGCCGTCTGTCCGTGGAACAAGTTCGCGGCCCGGGCCCGGGAGATGGGGCTGAAGGCGCGGCCCGAGCTGGAGGAGCCGTCCCTGGCCGTGCTGGCGCGGCTGGATGACGCCGGCTTCCGCGCGCTGTTCCGCAAGAGCGCGGTCACCCGCATCGGTCGCGACCGGCTGGTCAGGAATGTGCTCTACGCCGCCGGCAACAGCGGCGATCCGGCCCTGGTCCCGGACGTCGAGGCCCTGTTGGCCGACGCCAATCCCGTCGTACGCGGGGCGGCGGTCTGGGCGCTGAAGCGGCTGGCGCCGGAGCGGGCGGAGATCCTGCGGGCCTCTGCCGCCGAGACCGATCCGGCCGTCGTCGCCGAGTGGGATCAGGTCCGCTGAAGCCGATGAATATGTCTAGACATATTGAATTTGGGGCTCTTTGAGCCGGGCCGGCGACAACCGCAGACCGCGGCGCCCGATGTAGCGCCACCCGACCACACCGCGACCCACATTCGCAGGCAGTCGACCTACGGTCCGGGCTACGCCACAGGCTACATTCCGGGTGGCCCGGCCCACGCGCCGGGCACGGTTCCGTCAATCTTTTCAACCCGGCAGAACCGCTTCAGCCCCTTGCCGCCCGGAAGCGCGGTATAATGGTAGCCCGCTTCGACAGGCGCGGCCGGCCGGCTAGTAGGCCCCTTCAGGCGTCTCGGCGTACTGGCCGCCCTTGCGGTAGCGGTAGAGGTAGGAGGGCACGACGGCCTCGATGGGCTTGCCGGTGATGCCGAAGGCTTCTAGCCCGGGTCCCGAGGCGACATTGTCGGTGCGCAGCAGTTCGACCTGGTCGGAGGTGATCGGCGGCGCGATGACCATCCCGGCCACATCGCCGGCCATGCCCAGCAGGCCGGCGATCGGGAAGGGCAGCGGAACGAGGATGCGTTTGCGGCCCGTTTCGGTGCAGACAAAGGCCAGCAGCGCCTTGAAGTCATGGACCGCCGGGCCGCCCAGCTCATAGGTCTGGCCGGCGAAGGCGTCGCTGGACGCCGCCTGGGCGATGGCCGCAGCCAGGTCGCCGACGTAGATCGGCTGGAATTTCGTATGCCCGCCGCCGATCAGCGGAAGGGCCGGGCTGATCGAGGCCATCTGGCCGAAGCGGTTGAAGAAGTCGTCTTCCGGTCCGAAGACGATGGACGGCCGCACGATGGTGGCCCCGGGGAACACCTCGCGGACGGCCGCTTCACCCTCGGCCTTGGAGCGGGCGTACTTCGAGGCGCCGTCCGCGTCGGCGCCGATGGCCGAGATCTGCACAAGGCGCCTGGCCCCGGCGTCCCGGGCGGCCTCGGCGATGTTGCGGGCCCCCATGCTCTGGATGGCCAGGAAGCGCTGGCGCCCGGTCTCGCGCAGGATGCCGACCAGATTGATCACCGCCTCGGCGCCCTCGACGGCGCGGGCGATGGACGCCTTGTCACGGATATTGGCCTGGACCACCTCGATCTGGCCGACGTCACCCAGCATGCGCAGGCGATATCCCCGCCCAGGCTGCCGCGCCGCGGCCCGCACCCGCAGGCCCTGCTTGGCCAGGGCACGAACCACCTGCCGGCCGATGAAACCGGTGCCGCCGAAAACAGTGACCAGACCTTGCATGGCGTCGCCTACCTCTTGAACTGGCGCGGGCTTAGACGACCCGGACGATATTCGCAATCACGGCCATTGACCGCGCCGAAACCCTGCCGTAATGAGCGCGCCTTCGCGGCCATCCCACAAGGATGCCTAGCGAGCCCAGGTGGCGGAATTGGTAGACGCGCTGGCTTCAGGTGCCAGTGACTTAACGGTCGTGGAGGTTCGAGTCCTCTCCTGGGCACCACCCCTTCTCTCTTAGTCTCGCAGGCGGCAGCCAGTATGGTATGACGCGGCTTGTGACGTTTTGAGCCTCTTGGGGCGGCGGAACCACATACGCTTCCGCCTGACGGGTTCACGAGAGAGAAAACTTGGCCAACCACCTCCATATCGGCGACCTGCCGGCCGGCATTTTCGCCGGCGTTACCGCCGTCGCCGTTGATTCCGAGACCCTCGGCCTGCGCTTCCGGCGCGATCCTCTCTGCCTGGTGCAGATTTCCGCCGGTGACGGCGACGCCCACATGGTCCAGCTGAACCGCGAGACCTATGACGCGCCCAACCTCAAGGCCCTGCTGACCGATCCGGCGGTGACCAAGATTTTCCACTTCGGCCGCTTCGACATCGCGATGTTCGAACTGCACCTGGGCGTCATCACCACCCCGGTGTGGTGCACCAAGATCGCCTCCAAGCTGGCCCGCACCTACACCGACCGCCACGGCCTCAAGGATGTGGTCAAGGAGACGGTCGGTGTCGATCTCTCCAAGGCCCAGCAGTCCAGCGACTGGGGCGCGGCGACGCTCAGCCCCGAGCAACTGGCCTATGCAGCCTCGGACGTCCTCTATCTGCATGCCGCCAAGGCCAAGCTGGAGATGATGCTGGCCCGCGAGGGGCGCACCGCCCTGGCCCAGGCCTGCTTCGACTTCCTGCCGGCCCGCTCCACCCTCGACCTGGCCGGCTGGGAAGAGGTCGACATCTTCGCCCACAGCTGAACAGTCCCTATCTAGGAAGCGAATGACCGCCCCCGCCGCCACCATCCCCCACAGCCGCATGGACGCCTGGCAACGCCGGTCGGCCTTGATCCGCGTGCTGCGCTGGTTGCTGCCGGCCCTGATGGGCGCGCTGGTCATCGCCCTGGCCGGCTTCTTTACCCTCAGTTCGATCCAGGCCCCGCAGAAACTGCCCAAGGTCACCCAGACCGAGATCAAGCTGCTCGGGGCCCGCTTCATGGGCCGCATGGCCGATGGCCGCAGCTTCCTGATCGGGGCCGGCTCGGCGATGCGCAGCGACACCCTGATGCAGGAGGTGGTGCTGACCGACCCGGTGCTGACCCTGGGCGGCGAGACCGGGGCCCCGCAGCGGATGACCGCAAAGCGCGGCGTCTATGACGAGAAGACCCGAATCCTGCGGCTGTCCGGCGATGTCCGCATCGACAACGGCAAGGGTCAACGTATCGCCACGAACGACAGCATAATCGATACCCGGACGGGCAAGATCAGCGGTCAGAAGGGCATTTCCGGCGATGGCCCGCTTGGCCAGGTTCAGGCAAACTCCTATGACGTGGACCGGGATACCGGTCGGGTCACCATGAAGGGCCGGGTCCGGGCCCGTATCGAGAAATAAGGCAGACGATGCGCAAGGTTCATGTGATGGCGGCGAGCGCCCTGGCGGCGGGCGCCCTGGCGATGGCCGGAGGGGCGTCTGCCCAGATCGCGCCGCGCTCCGACGCCCCGCTCCATATCGGCGCCGATGACATGGAGGCCTTCACCCAGGAGTGCCGCCAGGTCTGGAAGGGCGATGTCGAGGCCATGCAGGCCAAGACCCGCCTGCGCGCCCAGGTCGTCAATGTCTACGCCAGCAAGAAGGGCGACGGCTGCGGCGACACCGAGCGCCTGGTCGCCGAGGGCGACGTCTTCTACGTCCAGCCGGACCGCCGCGTCCATGCCCAGAACGCGGTCTACACCCTGAGCAACGACACCATCGTCCTGACCGGCCGCGTTGTCGTGGTCCAGGGCGAGAACGTCG
>Ga0164290_1001240_pt1 | contig 44053 bp, 44 predicted proteins | sample Micstemetagenome_FD_108782 | JGI IMG/M metagenome (GOLD analysis project Ga0164290, IMG submission 108782) | Contaminated culture microbial community from soil near Moab, Utah, USA - Microcoleus steenstrupii SON62 (Illumina Assembly) | ecosystem: Environmental > Terrestrial > Soil > Soil crust...
CAGGAAGCTGGTGTCGACGCGGTTCACGCCGGCGCCCAGGCCGATGAACGGACGCAGGGCGTCGCCTTCGCTGCCGAAGTCGAACAGCACGTTCATCATCAGGGTGGCGGCCTTGAACTCGCCGTCGGGTGCTTCGCAGGCGCCGGCGGCCGGCGACACGTTGCAGACGCCGGTCGGGTTTACACCCGTGCCCGGACGATCGATCAGCTCGATGTCATTCTGGCGATAGCCGCCTTCCAGTTCCACGCGCCAGTTCTGGTCGAACCGGTAGCCCAGACGCGCAAACGCGGCCCAGTCGCCCTCGGTCCCGATGTCGAACAGGGCGCCCGTCGTCTGCGAACGCGTCTCCACGTCGCCCAGCGTGTGGTAGCCCGCGTCGATCGCGCCATACCAGCCGTTCGGCTCAGCCGCCGCCGCGCCGGCTGCAAGCAGCCCGGCCGTAGCGACGCTGGCGAGAAGTTTCACCTTCATCATATCCCTCATACTCGTTGTTTGCCCGAAGTCCCCATGTATACGGGGCGCTCCCGAGGCCGAACGACAATGTACGGTCGTGGTTCCCGATTTTAGCTACGAATGCGGCGACTGTGGCGCCGTTTCAACACATTGGACGGGCTTTCCCGAAACGGAACGCCCTGCCAGGAAGATGTCCTGACACGAGGAGTGCGACATGGCGATTGGGTTTGAGGGCCGGGTGGCCATAGTGACGGGGGCCGGAGGCGGCCTGGGGCGGGAACACGCCCTGGCCCTGGCCAAACGCGGCGCAAAAGTGGTGGTCAACGACCTCGGTGGCGCGCGCGACGGCTCGGGCGGCTCCGCCACGGCCGCCGAATCGGTCGTGGCCGAGATCCGGGCCATGGGCGGCGAGGCGATCGCCAACGCCGCCTCGGTCACCGACGCCGCCGCCGTCCAGGCCATGGTCCAGGCCGCGATGGCCGAATGGGGCCGGGTCGACATCCTGGTCAACAACGCCGGCGTCCTGCGCGACAAGACCTTCGCCAAGATGGAGCTGGAGGATTTCCGCTTCGTCGTCGACGTCCACCTGATGGGGGCGGTCAACTGCACCAAGGCGGTGTGGGACATCATGCGCGAGCAGAACTACGGCCGCATCGTCATGACGACCTCCTCGTCGGGCCTGTACGGGAATTTCGGCCAGTCGAACTATGGCGCGGCCAAGATGGCGCTGGTCGGCCTGATGCAGACCCTGTCGATCGAGGGGGCGAAGAACGACATCCGCGTCAACTGCCTGGCCCCGACGGCCCATACGCGCATGACCGAAGATCTGGGCGCGCGCCTGCCTCTGGACCTGCTGGGGCCCGACACGGTGTCGCCGGGCCTGCTGTATCTGGTCAGCGACGACGCGCCGAGCCGGTGCATCCTGACGGCGGGGGCCGGCGGCTTCGAGCGCGCCTATGTGACCCTGACCCAGGGCATCCGCGCCGTCGGCGAGGACGCCCCCGAACAGGTGGCCGCCCGGTTCGCCGAAATCTCGGACCGTACGGGGGAGATTGTCCCTGAGATGGGCGCGGCCCAGGGCATGATCGAGCTGACCAAGGCGCAGCAAGCACAGGGCTGACCTCTTGCCTTGACCCTGCGGCAAGCGCCTAGGGTTCGGACATAACCCGCCCTCAAGCAGCGAGCCTCCGCGAGGCGAGCACAGGGCAAGCAACAAGGACCCTCCCGATGTCCCGCGAAGCCGTCATCGTCTCCACCGCCCGCACGCCGATCGGGCGCGCCTATCGCGGCGCTTTCAACGACACCCAGGCCCAGCAGCTGGGCGCTCATGCGGTGCGCCACGCCGTGGCCCGGGCCGGCGTCGATCCGGCCGAGATCGAGGACGTGGTCATGGGCGCGGCCCTGCAGCAGGGCTCGACCGGCACCAACGTGGCCCGCCAGATCGCCCTCGCCGCCGGCCTGCCGGTGACCACCGCGGGCATGAGCCTGGACCGCCAGTGCGCCTCGGGCCTGATGGGGATCGCCACCGCCGCCAAACAGGTCATCTTCGACCAGCAGAAGGTCGTGGTCGGCGGCGGACTGGAGTCCATCTCCCTGGTGCAGAACCAGAACATGAACCTGTACCGCGGCAAGGACGAGGACCTGCTGAAGCTGGCGCCGCACATCTATATGTCGATGCTGGAGACCGCCGAGATCGTCTCGCGGCGCTACGGGATCAGCCGCGACGCCCAGGACGAATACGCCCTGCAGTCCCAGCAGCGGACCGCCCAGGCCCAGGCCGAGGGCCGGCTGGACGCCGAGATCGTGCCCATGACCTCGACTATGCTGGTCATCGACAAGGCCACCGGCGAGACTTCGAAAAAGGAGGTCACCCTCTCGAAGGACGAGGGCAACCGCGCCGACACCACGCTTGAAGGCCTGAAATCCCTGAAGCCGGTCTTCGGCTCGGGCGAGGAGGTCCAGCAGGGCGAATTCATCACCGCCGGCAACGCCAGCCAGCTGTCGGACGGGGCCTCGGCCAGCGTCATCATGGAGGCGGGCGAGGCCGTGCGCCACGGCCTGCAGCCGCTGGGCGCCTATCGCGGCATGGCCGTCGTCGGCTGCGAGCCGGACGAGATGGGCATCGGCCCGGTCTTCGCCGTGCCCAAACTGCTGAAGCGCCACGGCCTGACGGTCGACGACATCGGCATCTGGGAGCTGAACGAGGCCTTCGCCGTGCAGGTCCTGTACTGCCGCGACCGGCTGGGCATTCCCAACGACCGGCTCAACGTCTCGGGCGGCGCCATCTCGATCGGCCACCCCTATGGCATGTCGGGCGCCCGGATGACCGGCCACGTCCTGATCGAGGGCAAGCGGCGCGGCGCGAAATACGGCGTCGTGACCATGTGCGTCGGCGGGGGCATGGGCGCGGCCGGCCTGTTCGAGATCTACTGAGAACGGCCGAAAGCCCGCCCATCTGCTAGGAAACGCCGGGAGGCATGGGCCGGCCCGCCGCTTCCCACGCGGCGTGCTCGGCCGCGACCTTGGCGTACCATCTGCTCCGCAGCACGGCGGGGCGGCCGGGATAGCGGTCGTCGAGGAAGTCGGCCTCGACCACGCGATCCGTGCGGAAGGTGCGGAAATCGTCCCGGGTTTCGCACCAGCCGACCAGCAGCCGCTTGGTTTCCCGATAGCCGACAAGGCAGGGCCAGATGACGCGCAGGGTCTCGTTCCCCTGCTCGTCGGCATAGTGGAGTCGCAGCTTGCGGCCGGCGTGGATCCAGGCGCGGACCCTCGACATGTCCAGCGTCTCGACCTCGTGCTTCCACACGGGGGCGCTGGCCACCGCCGGCTCCAGAAGCACGGGCCGCAGCTTCTCCGGAATGGTGGCGGCGATCTTGGCGATCAGGTCGCGCGCGGCGCGGGCCAGGGCGGGGTCGCCACGCCCCGCCACCCATTGGGCGCCCAGCACCGCCGCCTCGACCTCGTCGGAGGTCAGCATCAAGGGCGGCATGTCGAAGCCGCCGTCCAGCACATAGCCGATCCCTGCCTCCCCCCGGATCGGAACCCGCTGGCCCATCAGGGTGGCGATGTCGCGATAGATGGAGCGTTTCGAGGTCTCCAGCTCGAGCGCGATGGCGTCGGCCGTCACCGGCTTCGACGACCGGCGCAGCACCTGGATGATCTGGAACAGTCGGTCGGCGCGTCTCATTCGTCCACCCTGCACCAAGTCTGCTGACAGCATGCTGGCAGCAGGGTGGCAGTAGTCAATCTCCATCGGCGGCGAGGGGTCGCCGACGCGCTCAAGCAGCGAGGCGCCGCGCGCCGAGCGATAGCGCCACAAGGAAGGAGAGACCGCCATGCTCACCCTGTTCCACGCTCCCCAGTCGCGTTCGGGCCGGATCGTCTGGCTGCTGGAGGAAATCGGCGTCGACTACGACATCCGCTACATGGACATCTTCCGCGCCATGACCCTGACCGGGGCCCGCGATCCCGCCAATCTGCACCCTGACGGCAAGGTGCCGGCCCTGCTGCATGACGGGGCGCTGGTGACCGAGTCGGCGGCCATCGCCCTGTATCTGACCGACCTGCATCCGGAGTCCGGTCTGGGCGCGCCGGTCGGATCGCCGGATCGCGGCGCCTTTGTCACCTGGCTGGCCTGGACGGCGGGCGAGATGGAGCCGGCCTTCTGGGGCAAGATCAGCGGCGCGGCCGAGGCCGACCCGAACGCGAAGGCCCGTTATGACGCCGCGATCGCGCGGCTGATGACGGCGCTGGCGACCGGCCCCTATCTGATGGGCGACCGGTTCACGGCGGTGGATGTGATGATCGCGTCGGCGTTGGCGTGGGGCCGGGAGTATGTGCCCGAGAGCGCCCTGGTCGATGCCTATCTGGAGCGGGCGCTGAGCCGGCCGGGCAATGCGCGGGCCGCGGCGAAGGACGGGGTTCTGCCCGGGGCGGTTCAGGCCGCCTGATCGGAGGATGAGGCGGCGGCCGGCCGGTCGCCGCCGTCCACTGGACATTCAATGGCCCGCAGGGTCGAGACGAAGTCGTCGCGCCATATTCCGACATCGGTGTCGCGCACCACCTGCATCAGGCACTCCCATTTCCTTTTCCGCTCGGCCAGCGGCATGGTCAGGGCGCGCTTGATGGCGTCCGACAGCTCCTCGCGGCTGAACGGATTGACCAGCAAGGCCTCGCCCATCTGTTCGGCGGCTCCGGCGAAGCGGGACAGCACCAGCACCCCGGGATCGTCCGGGTTCTGGGCCGCGACAAATTCCTTGGCCACCAGGTTCATGCCGTCGCGCAGCGGCGTGACCAGACACACACGGGCGGCGCGATAGATTCCGGCCAGCTGGTCGCGGCGGTAGGTGCGGTTGAGGTACCGGATCGGCTGCCAGTCCATCTCCGCATAGGCGCCGTTGATCCGCCCCGCCAAGGCATCGAGTCGCCCGCGGATGTCCTGATATGTGTCGACCTCGTCGCGGGAGATCGGCGTCACCTGCAGCAGCAGAACCTCGGACCGCATGTCCGGATTGGTCTCGAGGAACTGCTCATAGCCCAGCAGCCGTTCCTCCAGCCCCTTGGAATAGTCGAGGCGATCGACGCCGACGATCAGCGACCGGAACGCCGCCGAGGCCGCCATCCGGTCGTAGGTCCGGTTGCCGAGGGGGGAGTTCCGCGCGTCGATGAAGCCATCGACGTCGATGCCGATGGGGAAGACGCCGGTCTGCACGGTCTTGCCGAAGGCCTCCAGCGCGTCGTTTGGCAGAAGCTTGCCATGCACGCTGGGCTCGGCCGCCACATAGTCGCGGAACAGGTCCAGCCACTCCCGGGTGTGGAAGCCGATCAGATCGTAGTCGAACATCGCCTCGACCAGGCGGCGATGGTGCGGAAGGGTGACCAGCAGCTGACGCACCGGCCATGGGGTGTGCAGGAAGAATCCGATCCGGTTCCTGATCCCCAGCCGCCGCAGATCGCGGGCGAGGGGGATCATGTGGTAGTCGTGGATCCAGATGATGTCATCCGGCTGGATCAGCGGCGCCAGAACATCGGCGAACCGGGCGTTGGTCCGTTCGTATCCCTCGCCGTACGACCGTTCATACGCGGTCAGGTCGACCCGGTGGTGGAACAGGGGCCACATGGTCTTGTTGGCGTAGCCGTTGTAATATTCGTCGACGTCCTGGGCTTCCAGATCGACCAGGGCCACCGTCACCCCGGCGCGGTCCTCCATCTTCAGCTCGCCGGTGAAATGCTCGACCGTCTCGCCGGACCAGCCGAACCACAGGCCGTCGTATTTCCGCAGGGCCGCCGACAGCGCCATGGCCAGGCCGCCCGCCGAGCCGGCGGCGGGGTCCTTGGGCGCGGACACGCGGTTGGAAACGACGATCAGACGGCTCATGGCCGGTCAACGATTCTGCACCGCCCTGGTTCGCAACGGAATTTTGCGAGCGCGATCATCGCGCGTCGGTCCATGACCGGCTCAGCATCACGGCGCAGTTGATGATGCCGACCAGGGAGTAGGTCTGCGGATAGTTGCCCCACAATTCCTTGTCGCCCAGCGACAGGTCCTCGGACAGCAGGCCGGCGTGAGTGCGGCGGCTCAGCATCTCCTCGAAGATGGCGCGCGCCTCTTCGTCGCGGCCGTTCTGGTGCAGGGCCTCAATGAACCAGAAGGTGCAGAAGTTGAAGGCCGTTTCGGGCTCGCCGAAGTCGTCCGGCTCGACGTAGCGGAACAGGTAGGGGCCCTTCTTCAGGTCGCGTTCGATGGCGTCGAAGGTGGCGACCTGACGCGGGTCGCGCGGATCGAGGAAGCCCAGATCCGTCATCTGCAGCAGCGAGGCGTCCAGTTCGCGATTGCCGAAACTGGCGGCGAACCGTCCCTCGTCCTCGACGAAGGCTTCCTTCTCGATCCGGTCGCGGATGATCGTCGCCCGCTCGTTCCAGAAGTCGGCGCGCCCGGTCAGCCCCATGTGCGCCGCCGCTTTGGCCAGACGATCGCAGGCCGCCCAGCACATGACCGAGGAATAGGTGTGGACCCGGGCGATGGTCCGGAACTCCCACAGGCCGGCGTCGACCTGGTCGTGCATGGCGAAGGCGCGGTCGCCGACCTTCTCGAGGGCGTGGAAGTCCTCGATCGTGCCGGAGCGCAGCAGCCGCTGGTCGTAGAAGGCCTGGACCAGGGGCAGGACGATCTGTCCGTACACGTCGTGCTGCAGGTGTTCGCGCGCCTGATTGCCGATGCGCACGGGCTTCATGCCGCGATAGCCCTCGACGGTTTCGGTGATCCGCTCGTCGATATCCTCTTCCAGACCCACTCCATAGACGGGCTGGACGTGGCCGCCGCCCGAGGCGTCGACCAGATTGCGCAGATAGCCGAGGTAGTTTTCCAGCAGGTCGACCGCGCCCAGCCGGTTCAGCGCCCGCACCACATAATAGGCGTCGCGGATCCAGCAGTAGCGGTAGTCCCAGTTGCGCCCGCTCTCGGGGAACTCGGGCACCGAGGTGGTCATGGCCGCGACGATCGCGCCCGTTTCCTCATAGGCGCAGAGCTTCAGCGTGATCGCCGCCCGGATCACCGCCTCCTGGTAGTCGAGGGGCAGATAGAGGGTGCGCACCCAGTCCTGCCAATAGGCGATGGTGCGGTCCAGGGCCGCCGAAACGCCGGGGCCGACGTCCTGGTCATAGCCCTCGTCCGGACCGAAGAAGAAGGCGTGCGCCCGCTCCAGCCGGAAGGTGCGCTCGTTCAGGATATGCGACACCGGGCAGTCGGTGGTCAGCCGGAAGATCACGTCCGTGCACAGATAGCGGATATGGTTCGAACCGTTGGTGCGCTCGGCGCGGCGCGCGCCCCAGTCAGCCGTGGGGCGCAGGCGCACGCGGATGCGCGGCGATCCGCCCAGCGGCCGGACGATCCGTCCGAACGCCAGCGGCCGGTAGGTGCGGCTGTGTTTCGGATGGCGCGGGGCGAAGTCGATGATCTCGACCGAGGCGCCGTCCGCCGCCGTCAGGACGGTGCGCAGGACCGGCGTGTTGCGGACATAGGCCTGTTCGACCGACGCCTGCCCTTCCAGCTCGATATCCCAGAAGCCGTGATCCGGATCGAAGCCATCCATCAGGGCCGAAAAGACCGGGTCGCCATCCACGCGCGGCGCACAGGCCCAGACATAGCGGCCGTTGCGATCGATCAGGGCGCTGACGGAACAGTTGCCGATGGGGGCGAGGTCCAGGTTCGGGGTCATGCGGTCTCCTCGACGGCCTCGAGCCAGGCCAGGACGGCGTCCACGTCCGGCAGTCCGCAACAGGCGGCGGTCTCGCGCGGGGGGCCGACCAGAACCCCGAAGCCGCCAAGCGCGGCGGCGGCGCGGAAGCCGTCCTCGTCGGTCAGGTCGTCGCCCAGCATCACCGGCGTCGAGCCCTTGAACGGCGCCTCGGCCATGAAGGCGGTCAGGGCCGTGCCCTTGTCCGTGCCCGGCGTCTTCAGTTCGATCACCAGATGGCCGGCCTGCAGCGTCAGGCCGGTTTCATCGGCCAGCTGTTCGGCCAGGGCCTCGGCGGCCCCCGCCTCGCCCGGCGCGCCGCGAAAATGCAGGCCGGCGGAGACGGCCTTGTCCTCGACGATGGTTCCGGGCCGGGTCTCGGCGAACCGTTCGAAGGCGGCCACCGCATCACGCACCGCCGGATCGGCCGCCGCCCGCGTCAGCGAGCCGTCCGCGCGGCGCCGCTCCAGTCCGTGCACCCCCGAGGCCGGGGTCAGGGCGGTTTCGGCGATCCGGTCGATCTCGGCGATCGTCCGGCCACTGACGATAGCCACACGCCCGCCCAGCCGTTCGGCCAGGGACTTGAGCACGGCCGTCCGCCGCGCGTCGGGAATGACGGCGTCGGGCGTGGGCGCCAGCGGCGCCAGCACGCCGTCCAGGTCAAGGAACAGCGCGGGCCGGCGCAACAGGGCGGGCGGCTTCGGAAGTGTCACGGCTTCGGCGGCCGCTTTCACGGCGGCGGTGTTCTGATTCGACGTCCCCATGTCTGCCAAACGCGCCGGGTCCGGGTTGGTTGTCTCAAGGCGAAGCTTTTCTTCGCACCGCAGCATGGCGGCCGGGCGCGCCGCCGTTGTGAAACGCGCGCGGATGGGCCAATTCCTGCGCATGACCGACGCCGCCAAGCCACTGCCCGCAGACGCCGACGCCATGACCGCCCGCGCCCGCGAGGTCATCCAGCTGAACATCGCCGCGCTCCAGGCGCTGGAGACCAGCCTCGACGACAGCATCGCCCGCGCCTGCGACATCATCCTGTCGCGCCCCGGCTATCTGGTCGTCACCGGCATGGGCAAGTCGGGCCATATCGGCGGCAAGATCGCCGCCACCCTGGCCTCGACCGGCACCAACGCCTTCTTCGTCCATCCGGCCGAGATGAGCCACGGCGACCTGGGCATGCTGCGCAAGGACGTCACCCTGCTGGCCATCTCCAACTCGGGCGAGAGCCGCGAGCTGCGCGACCCGCTGATCTTCTGCCAGCGCGAGGGCATCCCCGTCATCGGCCTGACCCAGAGGCCCAACAGCTTCCTGGGCCGGTCCTCCGCCGTCTGCCTGACCATGCCGCAGGTGGCCGAGGCCTGCCCCAACGGTCTGGCCCCGACGACCTCGACCCTCATGACCCTGGCCCTGGGCGACGCCCTGGCCATGGTGCTGATGGACCGGCGCGGCTTCACCGCCGAGGCCTTCGGCCTGCATCATCCCGGCGGCAAGCTGGGCATGAGCCTGCAGAGCGTGCGCGACTGGATGGGCGACCGTCCGCCGGCGCCCGCGACCGTGCCCCTGACCGCCACCTTCGCCGAGGTCGTCTCGGCCATCACCGAGGGTCGCAAGGGCGCCGCGGCCGTGCTGGCCGCCGACGGAACCCTTGCCGGGATTGTCACGGACGGCGACATCCGCCGCGCCTTCTCGCGCGACCTGAACGGCTTGACCGCGGCTGACGTCATGAGCCCTCGCCCCAAGGTCATCGGGCCCGACGCCCGGATGAGCGACGCCGTCGACCTGATGACCCAGAACAAGATCGCCACCCTGCTGGTGGTCGAGGACGACCGCCCCATGGCCATCGTCCACATCGCCGAGCTGATGCAGGCCGGCTACGTCGGCTAGACGGGGCTAGAAGGCGCGGCCGCCGTCGACATTGCCCGGCGGCGAATAGCGGCAGGCCAGAACCGAACGGTCGGCCCGCGAGGCGACGGCGCAGCCGACATGGGTCGTGCCGCTCCAGACGACCTGGGTATAGTGGCCGACATCGACCCAGTTGCCGGTGCGGCTGACGTTCGGGAAGACGCCGGGACGATACTGCGCCTTCTTGGCGATCCACTCGCCGACCATGTCTTCAGGGGTGAAGTCTCGCCCGCCCCAGCCGGCCCACAGATTCTCACCGTGGCCGTGCATTGACGGATCATGGGCGAAGCGGCCGGTGGCGATCAGCGCCTCGGCCCAGTTCCGGGCTTCGGCTTCCAGATCGTCGCTCCAGATCAGCGGCGGCGCCCCGACGCGGGCGCGCTCGCCGTTGTGCGCCGCCAGCAGCCGCGCCTCGATCTGGTCGGAGGGTCGTGAACTGCGGGGCGCCGCGATGGGCACGACCTGGCGCGCCGATTGAGGCGCGGGCTCGATCAACGGCGCGCGCGCCTGCTGAGGCGCATAGCTGTCGGCGCACGCAGCGGCGACCGGCAGAAGGCTGGCCAGGATCAGGAGCAGGGAACGGCGCATGGAGCTTCCTCGGGCAAGTGCGGGGACATAGCGCCCCCGGCCCCTCGCCGTTCCCTGTGTCTGCTTTAGCGGGGCGCCTCAACCATGGGCGTGTCGATCAGCGCCTTTTCGGTGTCGTCGCCTTCCAGCGTCAGGGTCACGGCGGGCTTGCCGGCCTGGAACTCCTCCATGGCGGTCGCCTTGCGGGCGCGCATGGCGTCGGCCAGGGCGTCCATGTCGAGGCCGGCGGCCCGGGCCTGGGAGAACATGCCCTCGGACCGCATCTCCTCCTCCTCGACATGGTGCTCGATCATCTCGGACAGCACCTTGACCTTGGCGTCGTAGAAATCCTCTTCCGGTCCGCCAGCCTCGATGTCGTTGATCAGCAGCTTGGCGCCGTCATGCTCGACATAGGCCTCATTCAGCAGGTCCTCGTCGATCTTGCCGCGGCAGGCCGGATAGAAGACCTCCTCCTCGATCACGGTGTGGACCTTCAGCTCGAGGCAGGCCTGTTCGGCCAGGGCCTGCTTCCGCGATTTCGACGTCGCCTTTTCGAACGCCGCGAAGATTTCCTCCACCTTGCGGTGGTCGGCCTTCAGCATCGCGATCGCGTCCATTTCTTCGTAGGTCTGGGCCATGGTGTCTTCCTTCTGGCAGGGTGTTGTCTCTGGCGGCGTAAGACCCGGACGGGGAAGCTGTTCCCATGCACAGCCTAGCTGAGAGTCGTTCTCGCGAATCCGCGGTCGTCGTGTCTGACACCGGACACAACGGAAGCGTTTCGGCGCGTTTCGCATTCCTGAATGGAGCCGGCAAAAGGAGCCGCCCGTGATCGATCACCTCGCCTTCGACGTCGCCGACATCGCGCGCTCCCGCGCCTTCTACGCCGCCGCCCTGAAGCCGCTCGGCTTCCGCATCGTGGCCGAGGAGAGGGACGGCGACTCCACCGTCGTCATGTTCGGGATCGAGGCGCCCGAGTTCGTCATCGCCGACAAGGATCGCCCGGGCGAGGCGAACCACATCGCCTTCCGCGTCGAGACGCGCGCCGAGGTGGACGCCTTCCACAAGGCGGCGCTGGAAGCGGGCGGTCGTGACAACGGCGCCCCGGGCGTGCGGGAGAATTACGGCCCGACCTACTACGCCGCCTTCGTCCTCGATCCCGACGGGTTCAACATCGAGGCCGTCTGCCACGCGCCCGGCTAGCGCCGCCGTCAAAATACTTGACGTTGACGTAAACGTAGCGTTTCTGACCACAACCGCTCGAATCCGTCCTTATTGGAGACCGACTCCCATGGCCGACGCCTATATCTACGACGCCGTGCGCACCCCGCGCGGCAAGGGCAAGAAGGACGGGTCCCTGCATGAGATTACGGGTCTCAGCCTGGCCACCCAAGTTCTGGAAGCCCTGCGCGACCGCAACGATCTGGACACCTCGAAGGTGGACGACGTCATTCTCGGCTGCGTCACCCCCGTGGGCGAGCTCGGCGCCGACATCGCCCGCACCGCCGTCCTCTCGGCCGGCTGGGCCCAGACCACCGCGGGCGTCCAGATCAACCGCTTCTGCGCCTCGGGCCTGGAAGCCGTGAACATGGCCACCGCCAAGGTGAAATCCGGCGAGGCCGACTTCGCCGTCGGCGGCGGCGTCGAGGCCATGAGCCGCGTGCCGATGGGCAGCGACGGCGGAGCTTGGCCCGTCGACCCGTCCTCGGCCTTCCCGACCTATTTCGTGCCGCAGGGCGTCTCGGCCGACATGATCGCGTCGAAATACGGCTTCAGCCGCGACGACGTCGACGCCTATTCGATGGAAAGCCACAAGCGCGCCGCCGCCGCCTGGGCTGACGGCCGGTTCTCGAAATCGGTGGTGCCGGTCAAGGACCAGCTGGGCCTGACCATCCTCGACCGCGACGAGACCATCCGCCCCAACACCGACATGCAGACCCTGGGCGCCCTGAACCCGTCCTTCGCCATGATGGGCGAGATGGCCTTCGACGCCGTGATCGGCCAGCGCTATCCCGAGGTCGAGCGCATCACCCACGTCCACACCCCCGGCAACTCGTCGGGCATCGTCGACGGATCGGCCGGCGTGCTGATCGGCACCCTGGAAGCCGGCAAGGCCCTGGGTCTGAAGCCCCGCGCCAAGATCCTCGGCGGCGCCTCGATCGGCTCGGAGCCCTCGATCATGCTGACCGGGCCCGAGTTCGTGACCCGCAAGCTGCTGGGCAAGCTGGGCATGACGACCGCCGACATCGACCTGTGGGAGCTGAACGAGGCCTTCGCGGCCGTGGTGCTGCGCTACATGCAGGCGCTCGACATCGACCATGCGAAGATGAACGTGAACGGCGGCGGCATCTCCATGGGCCACCCCCTGGGCGCCACGGGCGCCATGATCACCGGCATCGCCCTGGACGAGCTGGAGCGCTCCAACCGCTCGACCGCCCTGATCACCCTGTGCATCGGCGGCGGCATGGGCACCGCCACCGTCATCGAACGCGTCTGAGGGTCACGACCATGGAAAACTTCAAGATCGACGTCGACGCCGACGGCATCGCCCTGATCACCTTCGACGTCCCCGGACGGTCGATGAACACCCTGACCTCGGGCGTGATGAAGGAAATCCCCGAATGGGTCGAACGGGTGAAGACCGACGACGCCATCAAGGGCGCGGTCCTGACCTCGGGCAAGGCTTCGGGCTTCTGCGCCGGCGCCGACCTGGGCGACATGGCCGGCGGCATGCTGGCCGGCGGTTCGCTGCAGGAGGCCTATGACGCAGGCTGGAAGCTGAACGGCGCCCTGCGCGCGCTGGAGACCTGCGGCAAGCCGATCGCCGCGGCGATCAACGGGCTCGCCCTCGGCGGCGGCCTCGAGCTGACGCTGGCCTGCCACTACCGGGTCGTGGGCGACGACAATAAAATCCAGCTCGGCCTGCCCGAGATCAAGGTCGGCCTCTTCCCCGGCGGCGGCGGCACTCAGCGGCTGACGCGCCTGATCGGGGTGCAGGCAGCCATGATGGCCATGACCGAGGGCAAGTCCTTCCGCCCGAACGACGCCAAGGGCGCCGGCTTCGTCCACGAGGTCGTGGCCAAGGGTTCGGAAGTCGAGGCGGCCAAGGCCTGGATCAAGGGCGGCGGCAAGGCCGTCCAGCCGTGGGACGACAAGAGCTTCAAACTGCCCGGCGGCGGCCCCTACCACCCGGCCGGCATCCAGAATTTCCTTGTCGGCAATGCGATGATCCGCAAGCAGACCTACGGCAACTATCCGGCCGCGACCAACCTGATGAAGGCGGTCTACGAAGGGACGCAGGTCCCCATGGACGCCGCCCTGCGCATCGAGACCCGCTACTTCATCAAGACCCTGATGACGCCGCAGGCCCAAGCCATGATCCGCAGCCTGTTCCTGTCGAAACAGGAGCTGGACAAGGGCGCCGTCCGCCCCGCCGGCGTGCCGAAATCCGATCCGAAGAAGGTCACCGTCCTCGGCGCCGGCATGATGGGCGCCGGCATCGCCTATGTGCAGGTCATGGCCGGCATCGAGACCGTCCTGATCGACCAGACCCAGGAAGCCGCGGACAAGGGCAAGGCCCATGTCGAGGAGCTGCTGAAGAAGCGTCTGTCGCGCGGTCAGATGACCCAGGAGAAGTTCGACGCCACCCTGGCCCTGGTCACCGCCACCACCGACTACGCCCATGTGAAGGGCTCGGATCTGGTCGTCGAGGCCGTGTTCGAAAGCCGCGAGATCAAGGCCGACGTCACCAAGCGGGCGGAGGCCCAGCTGGCGCCCGGCGCCATCTTCGGCTCCAACACCTCGACCCTGCCGATCACCGGCCTGGCCGAGGCCTCGGTGCGGCCCGAGGACTTCATCGGCATCCACTTCTTCTCGCCCGTCGACAAGATGATGCTTGTCGAGATCATCATGGGCGAGAAGACCTCGCAGGAGGCCCTGGCGAAGTCGCTGGACTACGTCCTGAAGATCAAGAAGACCCCGATCGTCGTCAACGACAGCCGCGGCTTCTACACCTCGCGCTGCTTCTCGACGTTCCTGACCGAAGGCATGGCGATGCTGAAGGAGGGCTATGCCCCGGCCCTGATCGACAACGTCGGGCGCATGACCGGCATGCCGCGGGGTCCGCTGGAGATGCACGACGACGTCGCCCTGGACCTCTCCTACAAGATCGGCAAACAGACCCGCGCCGACCTGGGCGACAAATACGTGCCCAACCCCGGCGAGGACATCGTCGCGACCATGGTCGAGGGCGGTCGTTTCGGCCGCAAGAACGGCATGGGCTTCTACGACTACCCGGCCGAAAAGGGCTCGCCCAAGACGCTGTGGAAGGGCCTCGCCGAACTCGCTCCCACCACGAAGACCGAAGGCTTCGACGAGACGCCCGAGGCTCTGGATCGGGTCGCCGAGCTGAAGACCCGCCTGCTGTATCGCCAGGCCGTCGAGGTCGCGCGCTGCTGGGAAGAGGGCGTCATCGACGACCCGCGCGAGGCCGATCTGGGCGCCATCCTGGGCTGGGGCTTCGCGCCCTGGACCGGCGGGCCGATCACCTTGATCGACCAGACCGGGCTGAAGGCCTTCGTCGCCAAGGCTGATGAACTGGCCGCCGAACACGGCGACCGCTTCAAGGTCCCGCAGCTGCTCCGCGACATGGCCGCCAAGGGCGAGACCTTCTACGGAAACTTCGAGGGGAAGCAGAAGGCCGCGGCCTGATGTAGACTGGGCGGATGGTCGATCTGGTCGACATCCGCCGCCTCGCCGGGACGCTTCCGGAGGTCGAGGTTCACCACGCCGGTCAGGCCTATGCCTCCATCGGCGGCAAGGGCCTGTGCTGGGCTTACATGGCGCGGGAAAAGCCGAAGACCCCTCGGGTAGAAGTCCCCGGCGTGGTCGCCATCCGGTGCCTCCTGGAGACGCGGGACATGCTGCTGGAAGCGGCCCCGGACCGTTTCTTCACCGACGACCACTACCGCGGCTTTCCCGCCGTCCTGACCCGGATCGCCCTCGTGGACGAGCGGGAGATGGCGGGCCTGCTGCGCGGCGCCTGGCGGGCGCTGGCCCCGAAGACGCTGCTGAAGCGGCATCCCGAAGTCTAGAGGTTCACCACCTCGAACCCGTCCTCGCTCGCCAGCCGTTCGGCCAGCACCGCGCGGTGACAGCCGGCGTGGTCGGCCTCGAAACACAGCAGCGCCGTGGGCCGATCCTTCGCGATCTCGCGCAGCCGTTCGAAGGCCAGCTGCGACGGCGGCTCTTCCATGTGGCTGGCGAAGATCTCGCGCATCTCGCCGATGTGGCCCTTGCGCGCCGCGTCCCGCCCGGCCTTGGGCGTGCCCAGGTCGCGCAGATGGACGTATTCGATCCCGGCCTCGGCCAGGCTGGAGCCCAGCACGGTCTTGGAGAAGCCGGCCCGGCGCGACGCCGCCACAGCCCGCACGTCGGCCAGAACGGTCACGCCCGCGGCCCTGAGCCGGTCGATCACGGCGGCCTGCGGCTCGCCTTCGTATCCAATGGTGTAGAGTTTCATGCCTCCCACATGGGTCCGACGACCGCTTGACGCCAGCGGCTTTCGGCTCCACCCCTCCGGTCGTCCCAACCGGAGCCGTGTCATGATCCGCACCCTTTCCCTCGCCCTGCTGCTCGGCTCGGCCGCCTGGAGCGCGGGGGCGCAGGAACTGCTCATCCGGGGCGGCACGATCTACACCGGCGTCGTCGAGCGGCCGACGGCCGAAGTCGTCCTCGTCCAGGACGGCCGCATCGCCTACGTCGGCCCCGAGTCGGGCGTGCCCGAGGTCGAGTATGCGGAGACGCTCGATCTGAAGGGCGCATTCCTGTTTCCCGGCTTCACGGACGGTCATGCCCATCTGGACGGCATCGGCTGGCGCGAGCTGACCCTGAATCTTGAAGGCTCGGCCTCGGTCGCCGACGCCATGGCGCGGCTGACGGCCTGGGCCGCCGCCCATCCCGAAGGTCCCATCGTCGGCCGCGGCTGGATCGAGACGCGCTGGCCGGAAGCCCGTTTCCTGACCGCCGCCGATCTGGACGCCGCCGCGCCGGGCCGGGTCGTGCTACTGGGCCGGGCCGACGGCCATGCCGTCGTCGCCTCCACCCCGGCCCTCGTCGCCGCCGGCATCGACGCCTCGACCGTCGCGCCCTCGGGCGGTGAAATCCTCAAGGGATCCGACGGCAAGCCGACCGGCCTGCTGGTCGACGCCGCCGAACAGCTGGTCGCCCGCCTTATGCCCCAGGCCGATCCCGCCGCCCTGCGCGAGGCCTATCGCGCCGGCTTCCGGGTGGAGGCCGCCTATGGCTGGACCGGCGTCCACTTCATGAGCGCGCCGTGGAAGGACATCCCCCTGCTGGAGGATATGGCGGCCGACGGCGAGGCGCCCCTGCGCATCTACAACAGCGTCACCCCGGACGGCGCGGCGGAGCTGATCGCCGGCGGTCCGCGCAGCGTCGCCGACGGGCGGATCGTCACCCGGGCGATCAAATACTACGCCGACGGAGCCCTGGGCTCGCGGGGCGCGGCGCTGTTCGAGCCCTATGCCGACCGGCCCGACACCACGGGCCTGATGCAGATATCGGAACAGGAGATCGTGCCCCTTTACCAGGCGGCCCTGAGGGGCGGCATCCAGATCGCGACCCACGCCATCGGCGACCGCGGCAACGCCTCGGTGGCCGAGTGGTACCAGCAGGCGCTGGCGGGCGTGGCGCCGGGCGAGCGCCCCAACGGGGCCGACGTGCGCTGGCGGATCGAGCACGCCCAGATCGTGCGGCCCGCGGACTATCACTGGTTCAGGGACCTGCCGATCATCGCGTCGATGCAGCCCAGCCACGCGATCGGCGACCTGTATTTCGCGCCCGCCCGCCTCGGCGACGCGCGGCTGGACGGCGCCTACGCTTGGCATAGCCTCGTCAATCTGGGCGTGATCGTCGTCGGCGGTTCCGACGCTCCGGTCGAGCGGGGCGCGCCCCTGATCGAGTTCTACGCCGCCGTCGCCCGGGCCGATCTGGAAGGCCACCAGGGCCCGGACTGGCGTCCGAACGAGGCGGTGGATCGCGCCACGGCGCTGAAGATGTTCACCCTGTGGCCGGCCTACGCCAGCTTCCGCGAGGCCGAGCTGGGCACGATCGAGGTCGGCAAGCGCGCCGACCTGACGGCCTTCGACGTCGACCTGATGACGGCCCCCTTCACCGACATTCCCAAGGGCAAGGCGACGCTGACGGTGGTCGACGGCGTGGTGGTCTACCGGGCCGACTGAGCTTGAAGCGCGCCGCCGTTGGCCCTAAGGCTGCGGCGGCTGCGCGGGCGTGATGTAGTGGTAGCCTGAAAGCTTCCCAAGCTTTTCGTGCGGGTTCGATTCCCGCCGCCCGCTCCAGCCGTCGCCCTACTCCTCGCGGGTGACGGCCACGCCGCGGTCCGCGAGGATTTCCTGCACGCTGTCGTCGCCCACGAGGTGGGCCGCGCCCACGGCGATGAAGGCCGTGCCCGAGCCCGCCAGAAGCGTCTGGATCTGCCCCGCCCAGTCCGTGTTCCGCTGAACCAGAAGGGCCTGATAGACGGCCGGGGATTCGTCCCGCATCTCGTCGACCGAGACCCGTTGCAGGGTGGCGATATCACCCGTGGCCCACGCGTCCACCATCTGGTCCAGCTCGACCGTGGCGTCGTCATAGGCTTCGAGCGTCGAACGCAGGAAGTCGAGCTGGTCGGCCTCGGACATGCCGGCGAGGATGCCGATCTGCTTGTCGATGGTCTCGAAGCCGTGGATCGGCTTGCCCGCCGCATCGGCGCGGGCCTTGAGGATGATCTCGACCCCTGACTGGGGATCGTACCCGGCCTTGACCAGAGGAGCGACCGATAGGGTCAGGCCGGCCAGCCAGGGGCGGAAGGGGTCCATCTGGGCGGCGGTCAGGCCTGCGCCGGCGGCGGCTGCGTTCAGGGCGGTCATTTCCTCGGCCGTCAGCAGGCTGGAGAGCGGGCGGGCGGGCGAGATGCCGTGCTGCTGGATCAGGGGGAGGATGGCCGCCTGATCGTCGGGATTGGAGATCTCGAACCAGATGTCGTGGGCGCTGGCGAAGGCCGCGTCGACCTTCGCCGAACCCCAGGCCGTGGTCGGGCGCAGCACATGGACCGTGCCGAACAGGTACAGGGTCGAGTCGGCGTCGCGGATGACCCACAGCGCCGGGCCGGCGCCCTGAGCCTGGGGCACGACGCGGGCGGCGACGGCGGGAGCGGGCGCGGCCTCGACGGCCTGGGCGAAGGCCTGGGCGGGCTGGAAGACGACGGCGCCGGCCAGGCCGAGGCCGAGAACGGCCCCGAGCGCCGTGCGGGTCAGGTGGGCGATGCGGGTCGTGATGGGCGTGGGGAAGGTCATGGAAGCGATCCTGAAACGGGTAGAAAGCGATTTCGGGGCAGAGGCTGACAGGGAGATCAGTCCTCGGTGAAGATGGATTCGATGGGGTGGCCGAAGACCTTGGCGATGCGGAAGGCGAGCGGCAGGGAGGGGTCGTAGCGGCCGGTTTCGAGCGCGTTGACGGTCTGGCGCGAGACGCCGAGGGCGTCGGCGAGATCGGCCTGGCTCCAGTTCCGCTCGGCGCGGAGAACCTTGAGGCGGTTGTTCATGCTCAGTCCCGCATCCGGGTCAGCCACCACCAGGCCCAGACGACGGTATAGCCCACGACCATCAGCATCATCATTCCGAAGGCCCCGGTGGCGGCGTAGGCGGCCGGGTCGGTGCGGCCGTTGAAGGCTGCGAAGCTCCATTCAGCCGACTGGGGAAGGGAGGTCATGATCAGCAGAATGCCGCCGACCGACATCCCTCCGCAGCCGCCCCAGAACCAGGCGGCCTTGTGGGCCTCGCGCGCCGCCTCGTCGATGGCGCGCATCCAGGCCACGCTGATGACCATGGCGCCGACCATGGCCGCGACGGCGATGAAGGCGACCAGCCAGACAAGGGCGTGATCCTTGTCGATGGTCCCGTGGCCCGCGAGCCAGCCCACGGCGACGGCCGCGGCGAAGACCACGACCATGAAGATTCCCGCCCCCACCAAGGTTCGGAGCAGCAGGCCGTTCAACTTCTTGCTCATGGAAAGCGCCCTCGTCGATGTGACAAGGGTGTTTTACATCGCCTCGCAGCGGTGTCAAGCGTCCTTGTCTGGCGGGCTCAGGCGCCCGGGAGCGCGGCCGTCCGGTTTTCGCCGGTAACCAGCTCGGGCCGGCTCAGGGCGCGGGGCGACTGATCGACGGGCGCCAGTTCGGGCAGGTCCTTGCCCTCGTGGTCGACCTGGAGATCCTCAAAGCGGCGGGCCGAGACCATGACCTGGCTCTCCAGCGAGCCGACGAACTGGTTGTATTTGCCGACGGCCGTGTCGAGCGCCCGGCCCACGGCGGCGGCGTGGCCGCCCATGACCGACAGGCGTTTGTAGAGTTCCTTGCCCAGCTTCGCGACATCCTCGGCGTTGCGCGCCTGCTCCTCGGCGCGCCAGCCGTAGGCGACGGCCTTGCAGAGGGCGAACAGGGTGGTCGGGGTGACGATGACGACGCGCGAGGCCATGGCCGTGGTCATCAGGTCGGGTTCGTGGTCCAGGGCCGCGGCGAGGAAGGCGTCGCCGGGCACGAACATGGCGACGAAGTCCGGGCTGGGCTTGAACTGGTCCTGATAGGCCTTGGACGACAGCTGGCGGACGTGGGTCTTCATGCTGGCCGCGGTGCGCAGGGAGGCGGCCTTGGCCTGGGCCTCCTCGTCGCCGTCGGCCTCGTTGCCGAAGGCCAGGGAGACCTTGGCGTCGATCACGAACATGCCGCCGCCGGGCAGGCGGACGACGAAGTCGGGGCGCTGCTGGCGGCCCGCGTCGTCTGCCGAGGAGGTCTGTTCCTCGAAGTCGAAGCGGCCGGCCATGCCCGCGGCCTCCAGCACATTGCGGCAGGTCTGTTCGCCCCAGCGGCCGCGGCGGCCGGTGTTGCCGCGCAGGGCCTCGGTCAGGCGCCGCGCCTCGTCGCGGGTGGCGGTCGAGGCCGTCATCAGCTGGGCCAGCTGCTCCTTCAGGCCGCCGGTCTCCTCGTTGCGGGTCTTCTCCAGCGCGGCGACGTGTTCCTGGAACAGTTTCAGGGTGTCGGCGACGGGCTTGAGCTGGGCCTCCATCCGCTGTTGAGACATCAGTTCGCGGGTGCGGAAGGTCTCGTCGGTGCGCTTCAGCAACTCCTCGGCGACGGCGTGGGCGGACTGGGCGGCCTGGGCCCGAAGCAGTTCGGTCGAGGTGGCGGCCTGGTCCTCGAACAGGCGCATGCGGGCCTCGGTCTCGGCATACTGCTCGCGCAGCTGCCAGGCCCGGGTGTCGGCGGCGGAGGCGCGGCGGCGCTCCATCATGGCCCAGAACAGGGCGACGAGGGCGATGAGTCCGAAGGCGACGGCGAGGGACAGGGAGGCGTTCATGCTCCGTTCCTACCGGGAGTCGCAGGAAGCGGCGAACCAAAAAACATGGTCTGGATAGTCCGGATGGTCCGGGTCGGACGGAGGGTTGGCGATGTGCTGGCGCGCGTCATTTCCACAGCCTGCATCATCCATCCGTCAGAATCGGACGCAGCGATCAGGCCGGTCGCCTCTGCCTCAGCGCCTGGATGATCGTCCCGTCGTCCAGCCAGTCGAGCTCGCCGCCGACCGGGACGCCGCGGGCGAGAGAGGTGATGGTCACGCCGGTGTCGGCCAGCCGTTCGGCGAGGTAGTGGGCCGTGGTCTGGCCGTCGACGGTGGCCGGGAGGGCCAGGACGACCTCCTTCGCCTCGCCGCCGCGCACGCGTCCGACCAGCTCAGCGACCCGCAGGGCGTCCGGGCCGACGCCGTCCAGGGCCGAGAGCAGGCCGCCCAGCACATGGTATTTGCCGCGGAAGGCGCCCGACCGCTCCATGGCCCACAGGGCGCCGGCCTCCTCGACGACGCAGATCAGGGCGTTGTCGCGCGATCCGTCCGAACAGATGGAGCAGGGATTGCGGGTGTCGGGCGCGCCGCAAATCGAGCAGGAGGACACCTTCTCGGCCGTCTCGGCCAGCGAGGCGGCCAGCGGGACCAGCAGCTGCTCACGCTTCTTCAGCAGGGCCAGGGCCGCGCGGCGGGCCGAGCGGGGACCCATGCCGGGCAGCCTGGCCAGCAGGCTGATCAGCCGTTCGATCTCGGGTCCGGCGGAGGCGGCCATGCGGGCTCAGTTCGCCGCGGGAACGCGGGTGGCCTGGCCGTAGACCACGCGCCACCGGCCGTCGCGCAGGGCCCAGACGTCGACGTAGCGCAGGGTCTGGCGGAAGGGCGAACCGGCGAAGGTCCCGACCACGTCGACCGTGCCGCCCAGGGCCGCGCCGTCGGTCCAGACGTGCTCGACCGCGTCGCGCACGACAACCGGCTGAAGGTCCATTTCCGGGGCGGTGAATTCGGCGATGTGGGCCGCCTTGTCCGAGCGCGAACCGTCGCCGCCGACCAGCACATAGTCGTCGGCGATCAGGCGTTCGAGCGAGGCGCGGTCGCCCTCGATCTGGGCGCGTTCGTATTCGTGCGCCTCGCGCGCCAGGTCGGCGGGGATCTGGGCGAGAACCGGCGTCGGGGCGAGCAGCAGGAGGCAGGCGGTCAGCAAGGCACGCATCGTCACCTCGTTCAGAAGAGTTTGGGCATTCCCGGTATGTTCATTCCGGCCATCGGGCCGGCGGCCTCGCGCATCAGGGCGCCGTTGATCTCGTCCAGCTTGCGCTTGGCGTCGGCGTGGGCCGCCACGATCAGGTCGGCCAGGATCTCGCCGTCGCCGGGGACCAGCAGGCTGTCGTCGATGACCACCGAGGTGATGTCGCCCGGGCCCTTCAGGGCGATTGTGACGAGGCCGCCCCCCGAGGTTCCGGTCGCGGTGGTTTCGGCCATTTTCGCCTGGGCGTCCTGCAGCTTCTGCTGCATCGCCTGGGCCTGTTGCATGAGGGCGTTGAGGTCTTTCATGCCGCAAAGATAGGCGTTCGGGGGCCCGAGCGACAGACCGGAAAATCTGCAACAGAATTTGTTTCGAATGCACTTGCAGAAAATTCAGGTCGACCTAATTAGCAACTATTGCTGTTTCTGATTGGAGTCACATCGTGGCCTTCGACGCTTCCCCCGTTCGCGACACGCCGCTGAGCGAAGCCGCGCTTTCGCAACTGTTCACCGGCGCGCGCACCCGCAACGCCTGGTCGGACCGGGCCGTGCCCGAGACGCTGTTGCGGCAGCTGTACGACCTGACCAAATTCGGGCCGACGGCGGTCAATGCGACGCCGGCGCGGTTCCTGTTCATCACCTCGCCCGAGGCCAAGGCGCGGCTGGCCCCGCTGATGGCGGAGCAGAACCGGGCCAAGACGCTGCAGGCGCCGGTCACTGTGATCATCGGCCAGGACATCGAATTCCACGAACACCTGCCGGTGCTGTTTCCGCATGCGCCGGGGGCGAAGGACTGGTTCGCCGACGAAACCCACCGGCGCGAGAACGCATTCCGCAACGCCTCGCTGCAGGGCGGCTACTTCCTGCTGGCGGCGCGGGCCCTCGGCCTGGACGTCGGCCCGATGTCGGGCTTCGACGCGGAGGGGGTGAAGGCCGAGTTCTTCGCCGGCACGACCGTGGAGCCGAACTTCATCGTCAACCTGGGCTACGGGACGGACGAGAACCTGTTCCCGCGGTCGCCGCGGCTGAGCTTCGAGGAAGCGGCGCAGATTCTATAGGGCGCAAAGATACGGATCGGCGCGTCCGAAGGCGGACGCGCCGCAGGTCCGGAACGGGTGGGTAGCGGACATTGGCTCCCGTCGCCATGATGGGCCCGCAATAGGCGAGCTCAACATGAGATTGATCCTTCCGGTGTTGGTATTGGCTTTGGCTGCACTGGCTTCACCCGGTCAAACTGAACCTGAATGGCTCGGCATCCGGAGTGATCTGGAGCGGTTGTCACATCAGTCGGAAGCGGCAGAACCGTATGCTGGATCGTCGCAGCCAGACCTCAACCAAGACCTCGACATGAGAGCTTTCTGTGGAATGGACGATCAAGCGTTTATCGCTCAATTGATTTCCCAAGACTGCGGGGATGACGGCTGTGCTAATCGCCCCGCGATGGTCAAACGAACCATCGAGACCTTGGCTGCGGAACTTGATGGCTTGATGACCGAAGCACGCGCGAGGGGCGAGCTGCTTTTCGTGCCCGCTGACTCCATCTTTCCACGGCGGTCACCAGAAAGCGGCGAAGAGCTCATGTATCGGGCCGCCGCCGACCTGTGGCTCCGAACCTCGACCGAAGCTTCAACCAGTGATCCTGGCCAACGCGACCGCTTCTTCGTCGGAATGCGGGCTTGGTGCCGACTGATCGAACGCAACGCAGCTGCAGCCGTATCCTTCACTCGGCTAAACGGTTTCCCGCAAGACGACAGTTCGCAAGGTCGGCGGCAAGTCGCAGCCATTGTCTACATCGCTCAACACTCCGCGATGAATTATGCGGCGTTATCCGCCCTCCGGCTGGAAGCCGAAAAGACGTTCCGGCGAGCAGGGCTCTCCCCATATTACATGGCGCAGATGCTGGACGTTGAGCGGGAGGCGTATGACGGGCAGCAGGTCGTCGGGCACCTGACTTCTTGCGACGAGACGCGGGCGTTCTTTGACCCGCCATTGGTGGATGTCCACGCGGCGGACGAGTGGCGGGCGGCGACGGGGCTGCCTACGAGCGCCGCCTACCTTGAAACCACCTCGCGCCGCTGCCGCTAAGACGACCGATGGGTGCTTCCGTAACGTCCGCTATGGGTCGGAAGCCGACCGACGCTTGAGGGTGACAAGGGGACATCCAGAAGCCGGCTCAGCGAGGAAACATTGGCCTCCGACAGACCGGACACTCATCGATGATGGATGTGTCGTAGAATTTAAGCAGGCGCGCTTTCTGGTTGATCCTATCGTCCTGGAACGACGTCCCGCTTTGGGAACACTTCAAGAATATCAAGATTGCTATCGACAACATGGCCGGAGCCACCACCCAGCCGCTCCGGAAAATCAAATAGCCGATCAGAGTCACGATCCATGATCCCTGAGCGACAATCAGAACTGCTTTGACTGGCAGGCTCTTCAGCATGGATTTGTCCATCAGCCCGTCCAGTTAAGCTGGGGGAGCGAATGTCCGCAACGGGTCGGAAGCCGACGGTCGCCCGTGGGCGGGAAGCAGACCCTTGGCGCCGTGCGGGGCCAGGCTGAAATCCGGCCGGTCTCCCTCGGGCCGGTCCCGCTAGAAGGATGCGAAAAGGCTGGCGACGACCGCGCCCTCGTCCGCATCGCTGTCGACCCAGGACAGGCCGATCACCACCGGCCCGAGCGGGGCGCTGGCCCCGATGAGCCAGTCGGTCTTTCCGCCGGGCGCATAGGCCCCGTCCTCGTATCCGACCGTGGCGGCCAGGCTGAGGGGCCAGGTTTCGGGTGCAAAATCAGCGCCGCCCCAGACGTAGCGATTGTCCTCGTCGCCGAGCGCCGACTGCTCCGGCGCATAGGCGGCGCCGACCGTCCATGTCCAGGGACCGAAGGTGCGCCCGACCTGGGCGGGAATCTCGACGTAGTTCACGTCCGAGCCGTCCGGATACTGATAGGCCGAGATCCCGGCGTCGACGTCGAATCCGGCGATCGCGCCGGCCCAGCCGCCCGTCACGGTGACTTCAAGCTCCGCGCCGTCCCCGTCCGCGCCGAGGCCATACTCCTCGATCGACGAAAGGTAGACGTCCCCGTAGAGGCCTGACGCATGCGTAAGGGTCAGTCCGCCCTGAACCGCAGGATCGCCGCCCGAGAGGGAGTAGCCCCGGTAGCGATAGTCCGACACGACCCCCGCGGTTCCCTCCAGCGTCCAGGGGCTGGTCTGGGCCGCCGCGCCAGCCGGGCAAAGGGCGCCCGCGAGAAGGACAGCCGCCAGTGCGGTCAGGGGAACGTGTCGCGCACTCATGCTACGGCCTTCGTTGTCGTGGCGGTCTCGGGAGCGAGAACCCTGTTGATCGTATCGATCAGCTTGTCCGGCCGGATCGGCTTGGCGAGGTGGAGGTCGGAGCCGGCGTCGAGACTGCGCCGGACGTCGTCGGGCATGGCGTTCGCTGTCAGGGAGATGACGGGGGTCCGCGCGCGACCGGTCGATCGTTCGAACTCCCGGATGGCCCGGGTCGCCGTGAGCCCGTCCATGACCGGCATCTGGACGTCCATCAACACCAGGTCGAACGCCCCGTTCCTGAAGGCCTCCACGGCGAGGGCCCCGTCCTCGACGCCTGTCAGATCGACGCCGAGGGGTTCGAGGATCAGCGCCACGACCTTTCGGTTAATCTGGTGATCATCGGCGAAGAGGATGCGGAGAGGCGCGTCGGACGTCTCTGCTGCTCCCGCGGACCAAGCGCTCTCGACCTCGTCGGCGTTGACGGGAACCGTTTCGCCCACGCGTCGAAGCGGGAGGTAGACCGCAAAGATGGATCCCGTGCCGATCCTCGAGCGAACGCCGATGCGGCCCCCCATCATTTCCACCAGCGACCGGCAGATGGAAAGACCCAGACCGGTCCCGCCATATTTGCGGTTCGTGGAGGCGTCAGCCTGTTCGAAGCGCTGGAAAAGACGACGGGAGGTCGAGCGGTCGAACCCGATGCCGGTGTCGGCGACGAAGATGCGAAGACCATCGCTCACGGCGCGCACCGTGACCCTGATGGATCCGCTTTCCGTGAACTTCACGGCGTTGCTCACCAGGTTGGACACCACCTGGCCGATCCGGGTCCGATCGCCCTCGTAGACACCCTCGGCGGATGGCGGAATCAGGAGTTCCAGGCGGACGCCCTTGGCTCCGGCGGCGGCGCGGTGAAGATCGACAATCTCGCCCAGGGCCCCGCCGAGACCGAAGGGCGCAAGCTCGAACCTGAGCTGGTTGGCCTCGATCTTGGCGATATCGAGGATATCGTTGACGACGTGCTCCAGGGTTCGGCCCGAGGCCACGATCGTCCTGGCCATGTCGCTTGACGTCGGGTCGCTCTGCCGCCGTTCGAGCAGCTCGGTCAGGGCGATGATGCCATTCAGCGACGTGCGAAGCTCATGGCTCATGTTTGCGAGAAACTGCGACTTGGCGGCGTTGGCGGCCTCAGCCTGCGCCAGGGTGCGGTCCAGCGCCGCTTCGTTGTCGGCGAGTTGATTGATCAGGGCGCGGACGCGTCTCACGCCCACGTAGAGCGCCGCCGCCATCAGGCCCAGCAAGAAGAGAAGCACCGGAATGGCGCCCATCAGAAGGCTGGCGCCGGGCGTGGCGGGACGCCAGGTGATGTAGCCCAGGGCGTGGCCGGCGGTGTCGGCCAGGCGGACGGAGGGACGCGAGCTGGCGTCGCTCGACAGTTTCGGCTCGGCCAGGACGAGGTCTTCAGTCAGGCTCGGCACGAAGCTCGACACCGCCATCCCTGATGCGACGATGGGGTCCGGACCGCTGGTCGCGGTTTCGCTATCCTCCGGAACCACCGTCGAAACCGAAACAAAGTAGGTGGCGCCCGCCACATCGACGGTCGCCTCGCGCGTCACGACCGCGTCCAGGCCCAGCAGCCTCACGCGTTGCTCCGCCCGTTTGAGCTTCGCCTCGTCCCTGACCTGGCGCACCAGGGGCGCGACCGCGTTTATGAACGGGCGTTCGCTTTCCACGGTGACGGGCTCGCTGTCCCGGGACGCATAGATCGGGGTTCCGTCGGGCGCGTAGGCGACTGTAGCTTCGTGGTCCATGTAGTCGGCGTAGTAGTCGCCGTAGTTTATCTGCATCCACTCCTGATCGCGGGCGAGAGTCCGGGTGTAGGCCTCGTTCCACACAGTGGCGGAGACCACGTTCTCTCGGATGCGGCCCAGGGTGCGGAGGACCTTGCGTTCGACGAGCTTCGTCTCCGACTCGACCTGCACCCGGTCGATGACCCGTACAGAATAGGTCACCAGTCCTCCGACAGCGAAAACGACCGCTGCTGCGGCCACCAGACCCGCGGACAGGATGCGTTGAAGGCGGGCGCGTGTTTTTACAGACTGTTCGGACATGGCTACTCTCGGAGCCATCTCGATGTGAACCACTTAAGACACAGATAATTACGCTGATTTCACACTCAGCACTGGTCAAGGCCCAGAGGCCCGCCGCTACAGGGAGAAGGCCGAAGTGTGTCGGGAACCGGATACTGAATTCATCCATCCCGTCGCGAGCTCCGGATCTGAAACAGACCTTGGCCCGGCCGGATTTCAGTCCTCGTCCGCCGCCTCGTCCGGAATCACCGGCAGTTCGACTGCCGGAGCCAGGGTCTTGATCTCGCCGATCTTCGCGCCCGGGAAGGCGTCCATCACCGCCACGACGAAGGGATCAGCCTCGATTTCCGCCCGCTCCTCGCCGCGCTTGCGACGGTCGATCTCGATCATGGTCTCGCCGCCGCCCTGGCCGTTGGCGGCGATCAGCCAGGTGCGGCCGGTCCAGTCCTTGAGCCGCGAGGCCAGCTTGCGGGCCAGATCGACGGGGGCGCCGTCGAGGCTTTCATAGGTGATGGCGCCGGGCTTGAAGGCCACGGGACGGACGTAGCGCTGGACGTCCATCTGCAGGCCGACCTCGCGCTTCTCGCCGATCAGGGCGACGACCTGTTCGAACGACTGCGGATCCGGAAGGGCCGGCGCGGCGGCCGGGCGAGCGGCCAGCTGGGCCGAGGCGCCGCCGCCTCCCCCGCCGCCGGAGGGACCGCGGGGCGCGGCGCCGCCCGGCATGGGCTCGCCGTCGCGCAGGGCCTTCAGCGCCTCCTCGGGACCGGGCAGGTCGGCGGCGTAGGCGAGGCGGACGATGGCCATCTCGACCGCGTCGGCGGGATTGGGGGCGCGGCGGACCTCGTCCAGGGCCCGCAGCAGCATCTGCCAGACGCGGGCCAGGGTGCCGGCCGAGATCACGGCGCCCAGGGCCGTCAGCTTCTGGGCCTGGTCGTTGGGCAGGCGGGTGGCCTGCGGGCCCAGCATCTTGGCCACCGAGGCGGCGTGGCAGTGTTCCAGCAGGTCGTTGGTCACCTGCACCGGATCGGCGCCGTAGCCGTAGAGGGTGCGGAACAGCTCCAGCGCCTCGGGCGTGCGGCCGGCCATGATGGATTCGAACAGGGCGATGGTCTGGCTGCGGTCGGCCAGGCCCAGCATGTCGCGGACCACCTCGGTCTTGACCGTCTCGCCGCGGTCGCCCTGGACCAGGGCCTGATCGAGCAGGGACAGGCCGTCGCGGACCGAGCCCTCGGCGGCGCGGGCGATCAGGGCCAGGGCGTCCTGTTCGATCTTCATCCCCTCGCGGTCGGCGATGCGGGCGAGGTGTTCGATCAGGATTTCCGGCTCGACGCGGCGCAGGTCGAAACGCTGGCAGCGCGACAGGATGGTCACCGGCACCTTGCGGATCTCGGTGGTGGCGAAGATGAATTTGGCGTGGGGAGGCGGTTCTTCCAGCGTCTTCAGCAGGGCGTTGAAGGCCTGGTTCGACAGCATGTGAACTTCGTCGAGGACGTAGACCTTGTAGCGCGCCTCGACCGGGGCGTAGCGGACGCTCTCGATGATGTCGCGGATGCCGTCGATGCCGGTGTGGGAGGCGGCGTCCATCTCGACCACGTCCATGTGCTGGCCTGCCATGATGGAGGCGTCGTGGCGGCCCTGATCGGTCAGGGCCAGCGACGGGCGGTCGATGGTGTCCGTCTCGTTGTTCAGCGCGCGGGCCAGCAGGCGGGCGGTGGTCGTCTTGCCGACGCCCCGGACGCCGGTCAGCATGAAGGCGTGGGCGATGCGGCCGGTGGCGAAGGCGTTGGTCAGGGTGCGGACCATGGCCTCCTGGCCGATCAGGTCCTCGAAGGTGTGCGGCCGGTATTTGCGGGCCAGGACGGTATAGGCCTCGCCATCGTCGACGTGGGCCGGCGGGCCGTCGTCGGCGGGAGCGGGTCTGGCCTTCGGTGCCGGTTCGACCGGCGCCGCGGCCGCCTCGGCCTCTCGCATGCCGGCGGGTTCGGGCGCGCCGAACATGTCGTCGGTATCGGGATCGCGCTCGACGACGTCCCCGTCGGGCGCGTCTTCCTCCCACGGAGGGCCATCGAGATTCGGGTCGGCGTCGCTCATGTCACCGTCTTACCGCGAGTAAGCCGGGACGCTAAGGCAATCGGGCGCCGAGGTGGGGAAAACCTGCGCGCGCCAACCGCGCTCAAGCAGCGAGCGACCGCGTCGCGAGCGACAGCGCCAGACAATGAAAGGAAGTGGAGACCGCGACCCGAAGGGGAATTCGTTGTGGCTGCTGCCTTCCGGCCCTGACCAGATTGGCGAAACCTTCGCCCGCGATCTCCGGGGGGAGATATGACGATTTCGGCTCGCGGATGCAAGCCTGGGCTTGCTAGATGACCGACATGGCCCTCCCCGCCCTCAATACATTCTCCGGCAATCCGCTCGATCGCGCCGGCGACTTCCGCAACGATCCGGAGTGGCTGGCCGAACAGGCCGCCAGTCCCGAGGCCGTGGCCATGGTGCTGTGGGAGGGACGGCCGCTGGTCGAGACCGGCGAGCCGCGGCTGGCCTGGCTGGATCTGGCCCACGCCCGCGCCGTGGCCCCGGAGCGGGAGCTGTTCCTCGGCCTGTGGAAGGGCGCGCCCTGTTTCGCGGTGGAGATCGAGGGCTCGGTCGATCCGGCGGCCGGGCCGCTGGCGGGGCTGGGCGCCTTTCACGAGATGCGCGAGGCGGCGGCGATGCTGCCCGGGCCGGACGCGGCCATGGCGGGGACGGCCAAGTCGCTGTTCGACTGGCGGCGGCGGCATGGCTTCTGCGCCGCCTGCGGGGTCGAGAGCGAGAATGCGTGCGGCGGGTGGAAGCGGATCTGCCCGGCCTGCAAGACCGAGCATTTCCCGCGCGTCGATCCGGTGACCATCATGTTGCCGGTCTACAAGGGCGGGGCGGAGCCGATCTGCCTGCTGGGGCGACAGGCCGCCTGGCCCGAGGGGCGGATGTCGGCGCTGGCGGGCTTCCTGGAGCCGGGCGAGACCGTCGAGGCCGCCTGCGCCCGCGAGATCGAGGAAGAGGCCGGGCTGACGGTGACGGCGGTGCGCTATCACTCCAGCCAGCCGTGGCCCTTCCCGTCGCAGCTGATGATCGGCCTGATCGCCGAGGTCGACAGCATGGACGCCCGGCCCGACCAGACCGAGCTGGAGGCCGTGGCCTGGCTGACGCGGGCCGAGGCGGCGACGGTGCTGGCCGGGACGCACCCGTCGATCAAGGCGCCGGCCCGGATCGCCATCGCCCGGACGCTGCTGCAGGCCTGGGTGGACGGGTTCGAGGCCTAGGCGAGTCGGCTCCCCGGTTTCAGGGCGAACAGCTGCAGCCCGGCGAGCCCGGCAACAGCAGCGGCCTGGGCGATCACGAAGGCGACGCCCAGGGCGTTCGGCTCCAGCCATCCCAGCGCAAGGGTCAGGACGCTTTCGATCGTCCACAGGACGTTGACGGCGATCACCGCCATGACCAGCGGACGGGCCGGGCGAGGTTGCAACGCCAGCGCCGCGACGGCGAGAGCCCAACCGACGAGGAACAGGCCGGCGGGCCGGGTGAAGCCGGGGTCAAGCTTCAGAAGATCGGCCAGCGGGCCCGCACCGAAGGTCAGCAGCAGGCCGACGGCGCCGCTGGCGACGGCGTCGAGGCCCAGAACGCGGCGCAGGAACAGGGGGGAAGCGGGGGTCATGTCGGGTCTCCTTTGTTGCGACGTTCCGAGACTGGACAGCCGGATGACGCCGGTCGATTACGTCCGGGGTAATGGCGAACCGGATCTCGACCTGATTGAATCGGGCCATGAAGACGAAATCCCCTCCCGACGCCTTCGGCCCCGCGCTGCGCGACTGGCGTACGCGCCGCCGCCTCAGCCAGCTGGATCTCGCCATCGAGGCCGAAATCTCGACCCGCCATCTCAGCTTTCTCGAAACCGGGCGGGCGCGGCCCAGCCGGGAGATGGTGCTGAAGCTCGCCGAACGGCTGACCATTCCGATCCGCGAGCGCAACGCCCTGCTCAACCTCGCGGGCTTCGCCGCCGCGCACGGCGAGCGGACGCTGGACGCGCCCGACATGGCGGCGGCGAGGAACGCCATCGAACGGCTTCTGAAGGCGCATGAACCCTATCCGGCCCTGGCCGTGGACCGCGGCTGGACGCTGGTGACGGCCAACGCCGCCGTCGGGCCATTTCTGGAAGGCGCGGCGGCGCATCTGCTGGAGGGGCCGATCAATGTGCTTCGGCTGACCCTGCACCCGCAGGGGCTGGCGCCGCGCATCCTCAACCTGCCCGAATGGCGGGCGCATGTTCTCGAGCGGCTGAGGGCGCAGTTCGCCGCCTCGGCCGATCCGGCCATCCTGGCCCTGCTGGACGAGCTGTGGGCCTATCCGGCGCCGCCGGGACCGCGGGGGCAACTATCGCCGGGCCACGCCATCGTAACGCCCCTGGTGCTGGACGGACCGGACGGCCCCCTGTCCTTCATCTCGACCACGACGGTGTTCGGCACGCCGCTGGACGTGACCCTGTCCGAGATCGCCATAGAGGCCTTCTTTCCGGCGGATGACGAGACCGCCCGGCGGCTTTCAGCCCGCTAGCGCCCGCGCCGCAGCGAGGTCGTCGGGGTTGTCGACTGACAGCGGCGCTTCATCGATCACGGCGGCCCAGATCTGCAGGCCCATTTCGAGGGCGCGGAGCTGTTCCAGCTTCTCGCGGCGCTCAAGCGGCGACGGCGGGGCGGCGCAGAACCGCTCCAGGGCGGCGCGGCGGTATCCGTACAGGCCGATGTGGCGCCAGACGGGGGCGTCGCCGAACAGGGTCGAGCGGGTGAAATAGAGGGCGCGGCCGTGATGCTCGCCTTCGGCCAGGGCGACGACGGCCTTGACCACATCGGGATTGGTCCGGTCGGAAGCGTCGGCCTCGGGCGCAATCAGGGTGGCGATGTCGCAGGCGGGCTCGCCGTGCAACAGGGCCGCGCAGGCCGTGGCCAGGCCGGGGTCGGCGAAGGGCATGTCGCCCTGCAGGTTGATGACGGCGTCGTGCACCCCGTCCGGATCGATGGCGTCCAGGGCGGCGCGTATGCGGTCCGAGCCCGAGGGCAGGTCGGGATCGGTCAGGACGGCGACGCCGCCGTCGGCCTGGATGGCGTCGACGATTTCCTGATCGCCCGCCGCGACGGCGACCGGCAGGCCCGACAGGGCGGCCTGGCGATACGCCCGCACGATCATCGGCACGCCGCCGATGTCGGCCAGCGGCTTGTTCGGCAGGCGGGTCGCGGCCATGCGCGCCGGGATCAGGATCAGCGGGTTCACGTTCAAGTCCTCGGGCAAGTCCTGGGGCGAGTCCAAAGCCGCCTGTGGGCTGCGACGCTCCGACGACCTTCCGCCGGTTGCGAAGGCCGCGCTAGCGTGTAAGAGACGCCCACGCAAGAATTCGCCCGCCCGTCATACGGCCGGGCCTCAGAAACGGGATGAGACGACGCGCATGAGCGGCGATCTGAAGTGGAACAAGATTCTGGGCGCCGGTCTGGCGACCGTGTTCGTCATTCTGGTGGTCCGTGAGGGGACGGCCGCCATCTATCACAGCGAAGCCCCTGAAAAGATGGGTTATTTCGTCGACGCGCCTGAAGAGGCCGCCGGCGGAGCGGCCGAGGTGGAGCTGGCGCCCGACTGGGGCACCGTCCTGCCGGCCGCTGATCTGGCCGCCGGCGAGGCCGCCTTCGCGCGCTGCCAGGCCTGCCACACGGCGGTCGCGGGCGGGGCCGACGGCATCGGCCCGAATTTGTTCGGAGTCGTCGGCGGACCGGTCATGCACCGTGCAGGCTTCGCCTATTCCGACGCCATGGCCGCCCACAAGGCCGAGGCGCCGACCTGGACCCTGGACGAACTGGACAAGTTCATCACCGCGCCGGGCCGCCACGTTCCCGGCACCAAGATGTCGTTCGCCGGCATCCGCGACACCAACACCCGCGTGAACCTGATCGCCTGGCTGCGGAGCCAGGGTTCGGGCGGCATGGCCATCCCGGCGCCCGACCCGACGCGTCAACCGGGCGCCGCCCCCGCGGCGGCTCCGGCTGAAGGCGCGGCTCCCGTCGCCGGCGCCGAAGCGGCCGGAGCCGCGAGCGGCGGCCAGACCGGCGGAGCGCCCGTTACCGGCGCAGCGGCCCAGCCGACCACCGCGGCCACGCCCGCGGCCCCGCCGGCGTCAACCAGCCCGGCCCCGCCGAACCGCTGAGTTCGGCCGCTGTGACAACGATGGAAAGGCGGTCTTCGGGCCGCCTTTTTCTTTTGCGGACCGAGGACAGGGCTCGGCGCCCTCGGCTCTGGACAACAACGGGTGCTCCAGCCTACCAAGGCGCGACCTCATAACCTCCCCAGGACGGGATACGCCGTGCGCCATCCCAAGGATCAAGCTTTGCCAATGCGACTTTTCCTCTTGTTCCTTGCAGCCGCCAGCCTGACCGCATGCGCTACGCGCGGGCCCGCCGCCTTCAACTCGGAGGCGACCGTCGATGTGGACCGGTTTCTGAACGCTTCATCAAGCGAGGAAGCCAGCGCCTATCGCATCGGCCCGTCCGACAAGCTTTCCATCTCTGTCTTCCAGGTCGCGGATCTGTCGTTCGAGGAGATCTTCGTCGACGCCTCTGGCAAACTGCAGCTGCCTCTGCTGGGTTCCGTCCAGGCCGCGGGCCTGACGCCCGCCGAGCTGTCGTCGGACATCGAGCGGCGCCTCGGGGAGCGGTACCTCCGGAATCCTCGGGTCTCGGTCTCGGTCACGGAAGCCGCCAGCCAGAAGATCACGATCGACGGGGCCGTGATGAAGCCCGGCGTCTATGAAATGCGCGGTCGCACCAGCCTTCTGCAGGCGGTGGCCATGGCAGAAGGCGGCAGCCGGATCGCCGACCTGAAGAAGGTCGCGGTGTTCAGAACCGTCAACGGTCAGCGAATGATCGCCGTCTTCGATCTCGCAGCCATTCGCCGCGGCCAGGCCACGGATCCGGAAGTGCTGGGCGACGACATCGTCGTGGTCGATACGTCCCGCCTGAGCGCCCGGTACCGGGACATCATCGAAATCCTGCCGGGACTGGCGGTCTTCACCTACTTCCGGTGATCAGGGCCAGCCGACTGATATGACGAAGGGGCGGTCTTCGGGCCGCCCCTTTCTTTTGCGCTCAGAGGCGGCGGATGACGGGGTCGGCGCCATCGGGGCCGCGATGCCGGGCGTCGGCCTCGGCGAAAGCCTCGATCACCACGGCGCCGTGGTGGCCGGTCGCGTGCAGGACGCGGTCCGGCCCCAGCATCAGGCCGGCATGGCCGTTCCAGGGGGCGAGGCCCGGCGACAGCCAGATCACAAGGTCGCCGCGTTGCGCCTCGGAGAGGGGGACGCCGACGCCCAGCTCGGCCTGCTGATCGGCGTACCGCGGCGCGGCGCGGCCGCAGGCGTAGAGCGCCTGCTGCACCAGACCACAGCAATCGGTCCCCCGCGAGGTCCGGCCGCCCGGCCGGTGCGGCGCGCCGAGAAAGCGCCGGGCGACCTCGACGGCGTCGTCAGCGAAGGCGCCGATGGCGGCGGCCCCTTCATCCGGCGCCAGGACCAGGGCGTTCAGAGGCAGGTCGGCGTCGACGGTTTCGATGCGATGGGTCGGAAGCGGCGCGCCCTCGGCGAGGGAGGCGGCGTCGATCCAGCCGACGATTCCGTCCCGGCGGGCGCGGCCCCACAGGCGGCCGCCGCGGCTGTCGAGCACGTCGAAGGCTTCGCCGAAGATCAGCTGGTCGACGGGATGACTGCCGGCCTCGGCCTCGGCGTCGATGTCGGCGATCGCGACCGCGCAATGCATGGGGCGGACCGGGCGGTAGGCCGCGGCGCGCACAACGCCTTCCAGCGCCTGCTCGGCCAGATCGGGCCGGGCGAGCGTGGTGCGGGGGTCGAGAGTGGCGGCGGCTGCAGTCAAGCGTGGGCTCGTCCGGTTGAGCCGTTGTCGTAACGCAAGAAGCCGAAAGGGCCGTTAACGAACGGAGGCTTTCTTGTGGCCGTAGCGCCGGGACAGCATCTCGAAACAGGCGCGCAGGGCCTGGGCCTCGCCGCCCTCGGGCCAGCCCGGACGCGCGCGGGGGTTCCAGGCGAAGATGTCCATATGGGCCCAGCCGCCGGTCGTCGGAGCGAAGCGTTGCAGGAACAGGGCGGCGGTCACCGAGCCGGCCTGGGCCCAGGCGGCGGAATCGTTGCGCAGGTCGGCGATCTCGGTCTCCAGCGCCGCGCGATAGCCGGGCCACAGGGGCATCCGCCACAGCGGATCGCCGACGGCGCGGGCGGCGTCCAGCAGGTCCGCCGCCAGATCCTCGTCATCGGTATAGAGCGGCGGCAATTCGGGGCCCAGGGCGATGCGGGCCGCGCCGGTCAGGGTGGCGAAGTCGAGGGTGATGTCGGGCGAATGCTCGCCCGCGCGGGTCAGGATGTCGGCCAGGATCAGCCGGCCCTCGGCGTCGGTGTTGCCGATCTCGATGGTCAGGCCCTTGCGGCTGGACAGGATGTCGCCGGGGCGAAAGGCGTCGGCGGAGATGGCGTTCTCGACGGCGGCCACCAGCACGACCAGCCGGACGGGCAGCTTCGCCTGCATGACCAGCCGGCCCAGGGCCAGGGCATGGGCCGAGCCGCCCATGCCCTTCTTCATGTTGCGCATGCCGGCGGCGCCCTTGATGTCCAGGCCGCCGGAATCGAACACCACCCCCTTGCCGACCAGGGCGACAAGCGGAAGGTCGGGGCGGTCGAGGTTCCAGCCGATCTCGATGACGCGGGGCGCGCGATGCGGGGCGGCGGCGCGGCCGACGGCGTGAACGGCCGGATAGTTCTCGTCCAGCAGGGCGTCCCCCGTGACGACGGCGACGACCGCCCCCGCCTCGGCCGCGATCTCGCGGGCGATGGTCTCGATCTGCAGGGGGCCCATGTCGGCGGCGGGGGTGTCGACCATCTCGCGGGCCAGGGCGCAGGCCGAGGCGATGCGCGTCGTCGCCGCCAGATCGAGGCCGTCCGGCGCGACCAGCCGCACCCGGTCGCGGTCCGGGCGGGCCTTGTAGCGGTCGAAGGCGTAGGCCCCCAGAAGAAAGGCCAGGGCGGCCGTGCGCGCATCCTCCGGCTCGGCCTCGAGCCGGTACAGGCCGGGCGGCAGCCTGGCCGGCAGGGCGCGGGCGGACATGGGATCGAAGGTCTCTCCGGCGCCGACCAGGACCGCGGCGATGCCGCCCCGGTCGTCCGGCACGACCAGCATCTGGCCGGGTTTGCCCTTGAAGCCGTTGGCCGCGACCCAGCCCTGCATCGCCGCGTCGATCCGGCCCCCGGGCCCCACGAACCGGACCGGGATCGCGCCCCCGGCGTCGGCGGTCAGCAGGTCGGGATGCAGGACGGACATGGACAGCGGCCTTTCCGGCCGGCGGCGGCCGATCTTAACCAAGGATTGACGCGATGAGCCGACTCTGGCCCCCGAACCATCCGGAGCGCCTCCATGTCGCGCACGACAGCCTCTATCGCAATCCTCGTCCTGCTTTCGGGCGCCGCCGGCATGGCGAGCGCCCAGGAACGGGCCGCTCCGGCTCAGGCCCGGCCCCAGGCCGCAGCCGCCCCCGCTGCTCCGCGCCAGCCCGCCAACGCCGAGGTGCGCGCCGCCTATGAGCGTTCCGACGCCCTCAGCCGGTCGGTGTTCTGGACCGATCAGGCGGACATCGATCCCCGCGACCCGGTCGCCGGGGTGAAGGCCGCCGCGGCCCTGCGCGATCTGGGCCGCTACGATCAGGCCGCCGAGATGGCCCAGGGCGTGCTGGTGATCCAGCCCGGCAATGTCGACGCCATGCTGGAGGTCGGACGCGCCCATATCGCGCGCGGTCAGGCCTTCTATGGCGTGGCCGCCCTTGAGCAGGCCCGCAACGCCCGACCCAACGACTGGCAGGCCTGGTCGCTGCTGGGGACCGCCTATGAGCAGGTGCGCCGCCCCGACGACGCCCGCGCCGCCTGGGCCCAGGCCCTTGCCCTGTCCCCCGACAATCCCGCGGTCCTGACCAATATGGCCATGTCGGCCATGACGAGGGGGGACGCCACGACCGCCGAGCCCCTGCTGCGCCGCGCGGCGGCCCAGCCGGGCGCCACGCTGAAGGTGCGGCTGAACCTGGCCATGGTGCTGGGTCTGACGGGCAAGATGGGCGAGGCCGAACAGATCCTGCGCCGCGACCTGCCGCCGGATGCGGCCGACGCCAATCTGCAATGGCTGCGCGACCGGGTCCGGGACGGCTCGGTCGATCAGGCGCGGACCTGGGGCTCGCTCCAGGGCGGGTGATCTCCTATATTCCGGCTCATGATCGACGAGCTCTACAGCGCGCGCATCCTCAGGCTGGCGGCCAACCTGCCGCACAGCGGACGGCTGGCTGCGCCTGAAGGCACGGGCGAACGGGTCGCGAAACTGTGCGGCTCGAAGGCTGTCGTGGATGTGACGCTGGACGAGGCCGGACGGGTTCTGGCGTTTGCGCAGGACGTGAAAGCCTGCGCCCTCGGCCAGGCCGCCGCCGGCGTGCTGGGCGAGAGCGTGATCGGCGCCTCGCTGGACGAACTGGTCGCGGCGCGCGACGCCATGTCGGCCATGCTGAAGGCCGGCGGCGACGGTCCGACGGGCCGGTTCGAGGGTCTGCGCGCCCTCAAGCAGGTCGCCGACTATCCCGCCCGCCACGCCTCCACCATGGTCGCGATCGAGGCGACGCTGGACGCGATGCGGCAGGCGGCGGCGCGTAAAGGCCCCGACACGCGAACTAGCTTCGCCGGGGCTGCCTGACGCCCGTTGCTCCTGCGCCCATTGCAGGGGATAAGCGCGGCGACATGGCTTCCGGCGGAACTCTCTATGAACGCGGCGTGCGGCTGGCCCATCGGGGCTACAAGCTGACGCTGTCGCCCCTGATCGGGCAGTCGTGCCGGTTTCGGCCGACCTGCTCGGACTACGGCCGCGACGCGCTGATCCAGCACGGACCGATCAAGGGGGGATGGCTCACGGTCAGACGCCTCTGCAAATGCCACCCCCTCAGCGAGGGCTGGAAATACGATCCGGTCCCGCCCGTGAAGACGAAACGATGATTGAACTCAAATTCCCCGACGGCGCCTCCCGCCAGTATCCCGACGACGCCACGGGCCGTGACGTCGCCGCCTCCATCTCGCCGTCGCTGGCCAAGCGCGCGGGCCTGGTCGCCCTGAACGGCGAGCAGCGCGACCTGGACCGGCCGCTGGGCGGGTCCGGCGACTTCAAACTGATCATGCGCGACGATCCCGAGGCGCTGGAGACCATCCGCCACGACGCCGCCCACGTGCTGGCCCAGGCCGTGCAGGAGCTGTTCCCCGGGACACAGGTCACCATCGGCCCGGCCATCGAGGACGGCTTCTATTACGACTTCGCCCGCGACGAGCCCTTCTCGACAGACGACTTCGCCGCCATCGAGAAGAGGATGGCCGAGATCGTCGATCGCGACGAGAAGCTGGTCCGCGAGGTCTGGGAGCGCGAGGCCGCGATCAAATATTTCGAGAGCGTCGGCGAGACGTTCAAGGCCGAGCTGATCCGCGACCTTCCGGGCACGGAGGAAATCACCGTCTACCGTTCGGGCGGCTGGCTGGACCTGTGCCGGGGACCGCACTTCCCGACGACGAAATTCGTCGGCAAGGCCTTCAAGCTGACCAAGCTGGCCGGCGCCTACTGGCGCGGCGACCACCGCAATCCGCAGCTGCAGCGCATCTATGCGACGGCTTGGGCCTCGAAGGAGGACCTGGACGCCCACCTGCTGCGCATCGAGGAGGCCGAGAAGCGGGATCACCGGCGCATCGGCAAGGCCATGGGCCTGTTCCACATGCAGGAGGAAGGCCGGGGCATGGTCTTCTGGCATCCCAAGGGCTGGGAGCTGTGGCGCGTGCTGGAGGCCTACATGCGCCGCCGGCTGGACGCCGCGGGCTATGTCGAGGTCAAGACGCCCCAGGTGCTGGACCGCACCTTCTGGGAGAAGTCGGGCCACTGGGAGAAGTATCGTCCCAACATGTTCGTCTGCGAGACGGTCGAGGGCGAGACCCTGTCCCTCAAGCCGATGAACTGCCCCGGCCACGTGCAGATCTTCGACCAGGGCCAGCGGTCGTACCGCGAGCTGCCGCTGCGCATGGCCGAGTTCGGGGCCTGCCACCGCTATGAGCCGTCGGGCGCCCTGCACGGGCTGATGCGGGTTCGCGGCTTCACCCAGGACGACGCCCACATCTTCTGCCGCGAGGACCAGATCGTCGACGAGACGGAGCGGTTCATCCGCCTGACGCGGATGATCCACGCCGACCTGGGCATGGAGACGCACGAGATCGCCTTGGCCACCCGGCCCGAGGTCCGCGCGGGCACGGACGAGTTCTGGGACAAGGCCGAGGCCATGCTGCTGGACGCCTCGAAGAAGGCGGGCATCGAGCCGGTCATCGCCGAGGGGGACGGCGCCTTCTACGCGCCCAAGCTGGACTTCATCGTCAAGGACGCCATCGGCCGGACCTGGACCTGCGGCACGCTGCAGCTGGACTATGTCCTGCCGGAACGTCTGAACGCGGAATATATCGGCGAGGACGGCCAGAAGCATCGGCCGGTCATGCTGCACCGGGCCATCCTGGGGTCGTTCGAACGGTTCATCGGCATCATGATCGAGAACTACGCCGGAGCCTTCCCCCTGTGGCTGGCGCCGACGCAGGCGGTGGTGGCGACCATCGTCTCGGAAGCCGACGACTATGCGCGCGAGGTTCAGGCCCGGTTCAAGGCCGCCGGCCTGCGGACCGAGCTGGACCTGCGCAACGAGAAGGTCGGCTACAAGGTGCGCGAACACTCGGTCGGCAAGGTCCCGGTCATCGCCGTGGTTGGCAAGAACGAGGCCGAACAGCGCACGGTCGCCATCCGCCGTCTGGGCTCCCAGGCCCAGGAGGTGGTGTCGCTGGACGAGGCGGTCCGCATCCTGACCGAAGAGGCCACGCCGCCGGATCTGCGGCCGGCCTGATCCGGTCCGGAAACAGAAAGCCCGCCACCGCGATCGCGATGGCGGGCTTTTCAATGGGCGATGTCCGGGCGGTTACAGCAGGCGCTTGCGCATGGCCTGGGACAGCATGTCGATCAGGGTCACGGCGATCACGACGATGATGACGATGGCCGAGACGGCGCGGAAGTCGAAGGCGTTCATGCTGTCGAACAACACCTGGCCGATGCCGCCGGCGCCGATCAGACCCAGGACCGTGGCCGAGCGGCTGTTGGACTCGAAGCGGTAGAGGGCGAACGAGGTCCACAGCGGGGCGACCTGGGGAATGACGCCCCAGACGATCTCGTGCAGCTTGGAGGCGCCGGTGGCGCGCACGCCCTCGACCGGGCCCTTGTCGATCGACTCGACGGCTTCCGAGAACAGCTTGGCCAGCACGCCGGCCGTGTTCAGGGCGATGGCCAGGACGCCGGGCAGAGGGCCCAGGCCCACGGCGACCACGAACAGCAGGCCGATGACCAGATCGGGAATCGAACGCAGCAGGTTCATCAGCCAGCGAACGGGGGTGACGATCCAGACCGGGGCGATGTTGCGCGCGGCGGCCAGTCCCATGGGAATGGCGGCGAAGACGGCGATGAAGGTGCCCCACAGGGCGATCTGCACCGTCTCCCACATCTTGGCGACGAACAGCTTCCAGTTGGCGAAGTCGGGCCGCAGCAGTTCGCGGGCGAAATTCTGGGTGTTCTCGTTATTGCCGAACAGCTTGGTGATGTTGGACAGCTCGACCGGGCCGAAGCTGTAGATCAGCACGGCGGCCACCCCGCCCCAGATCAGGAGGTCCAGCAGCCACGCGCCCATCGACTTGGTCGGCGGGTTGGGAATGGCCGTCGCGGCCGGTTTGACGGCGGCGTCGGTCAAGGCTGGACCTCGCGCAGGCTGCGCAGGCGCTGCAGTTCACGCTCGGCGGCGGCGACGCCGGCGGCGTCTCCCTTGTCGCGCGCTTCGCCCAGCTTCTGGTCGGCGATCATTTCCCGGATCGGGTTCAGATAGCCGTCGTCAGCGGCGTTGAAGCGCGAATATTCCAGACCCGCCAGAACCTGACGCTGGCGCTCGGCCTCGACGCCTTCGCCCTGGCCGTAGGTCAGGAAGAAGCTGCGGATCTTCTCCTTCAGCGCCGGATCCAGATCCTCGCGCACCAGGATGCCGCTCTCGGGGATCGGAGGCGACTGCCAGATCTCCTGAATCTGGGCGGCGACCTGCGGGTTCTGCTTGTTCAGGAAGACGGTGTTGACGGTGTTCGACGTCGCGACGTCCAGAACGCCGGACGCCACCGAGAAGGCGTTCGACTGGTGGTTGGCCGAGCGCACGGTCTTGAAGCACTGGGCCGGGACGATGTTGCGCGGGTTGAACAGGAAGGCCATCGGGGCCAGCGTGCCCGAGGTCGACTGCGCGTCGCCGATGCCGAAGTCGAACTTCTTGCCGCAAGCCAGGACCTGATCCAGCGTGATGCCCGAACCGGCGCGCACGATCAGGGTCGAGCGATAGCTGTCCAGACCCTCCTTGTTGACGGTGCGGGCGATAACCTCGGCGTCGGCGCGGTCGATCGCTTCGACGGCGGGCTTGGCCGAGAACCAGGCGACCTGGGTCTGGTTGCCGCGCATGGCCTCGACCAGGACGGTGTAGTTCGAGCCGAAATAGGGCTTCACCGGCACGCCGACGGCCCTGGACATGTCGTCCAGCAGCGGCTGCCACAGCGGGCCGGCCGAGGCCTGGCCCTCGGCGGACAGGATGGAGAAGGTCAGTTCGGTCGGCGCGGCCGCGGACTTGGTCTCGCCGCCTCCGCAGGAGGCCAGGCCGAGCATGGCGGCGGCGGCGGCGATCAGGCCGAGACGGCGGGTGACGGGTGCGAAGGTCATGCCTTGGTTTCCCAGAACGCGTCCTCGAACTCGGGACCGTAGATGTCGATAAGCTGTTTGGTGTCCAGGCCGGTCGCCGGGCCGTCATAGACGATCTGGCCGGCCTTCAGGGCGATGACCCGGTCGCAATAGCGGATGGCGTAGTCGACCTGGTGCAGGGTGACGATGACGCCCAGGCCGTCGCGCTTGTTCAGCTCGACCAGCAGCTCCATGACCTTGCGGGCCGAGACGGGGTCCAGCGAGGCGACGGGTTCGTCGGCGAGAATGGCCTGTGCGCCCTGGACGAGGGCGCGGGCGATGGCGCCGCGCTGCTGCTGGCCGCCGGAGAGGGTGTTGGCGCGCTGGGCCGCATAGTCGGACACGCCGACGCGGTGCAGGGCGGCCATGGCGCGCTGCTTGTCCGCCTTGGGCCAGGCGCCGAGGAAGCCCTGCCAGCCGGGCAGGCGTCCGAGGGCGCCGAGCATGACGTTGGAGAACAGCGACAGGCGGCCGACCAGATTGAACTGCTGGAAGATCATGCCCAGCTTCTGGCGCGCCACGCGGGTCGCGCCGGTGGTGCGGCCGTTCTTCTGGACGCATTCGCCGAAGACGGTGATCGTCCCCTTGCCGGAGTCGATGGTCTGCAGGCCGGTGATCGAGCGCAGCAGCGTCGATTTCCCGGACCCGGACGGGCCGATCAGGGCGACCATTTCTCCGGCCCCGACCTCGACGGACACGCCGTTCAGGGCCTTTCGGGCGCCGAAAGTCTTGGACACGTCCTTCACGGACGCGACGGCGGCAGTGGCTGAGGTCATGGACACGCTGAAAGCGGTTGCAAGGGCGCGCCGCATGGCCCGATCAGGCCCGCGAGGCAAGTCTTAATGACACGTCCGCGAGGATTTCGTCCAGCAGAACGGCAGGCGAGCCATACGATCTACTGCGCCGCTCGAAGCTCCGCCGGGAAGGACTTGTCGCGGCGACGGGGCGACCGGCGGCTGACGTCACGGTCAACGCGCCAGCCGCCCCCGGCCCGGCGCGGCGACGCTTGCGCCCGGCGCGCGTCCTCCGTGGGCTGATGAATCCCCGGCAAACCCATGGCCCGCCTAGAAAAAACCGCTTTACATGACAGTCACGTGACCCTACATCGCGGCTTCCGGCGGACCCCGTAGGTCTAACGTTGCGCTGCTAACGCCGGTCTGGGTTTAACAATTACAGGGGTTTACGTGAATTGCGCACGTATCCATTTCCCCTGGACCTGGTCCGCGAGCGGTCCCCTGAACGTCCCGTCGCACTCGTGCGACCGCGTTCAGTTTCCGTAGCGGCGCGCTGGTTCCAGGATAATCTAAAGGCCGACGTCTTCTATGCAGTGAAGGCCAACCCCTCGCGCTGGGTCATCGAGACCCTGGTCGAGGCCGGCGTCACTGCGTTCGATGTCGCATCGCTCGCCGAGATCGAACTGGTGCGTTCGGTCAGCGCCAATGCGCGCCTGGCCTTCATGCATCCGGTCAAGAGCCGCGGCGCGATCACCCGCGCCTATTTCGACCACGGCGTCCGCACCTTCTCGCTGGACAGCCATGACGAGCTGGCCAAGATCCTGGACGCCACGGGCAATGCGACCGACCTGAACCTGCTGGTCCGCATGACGGTTTCGGCCGACGGCGCCGCCTATTCCCTGTCGGGCAAGTTCGGCGTTTCGCCGGACCATGCGCCGTCGCTGCTGATGGCCACGCGCCAGGCGGTGGTCGACGGCCTGATGGGCGTCTGCTTCCACGTCGGTTCGCAGTGCATGCGCCCGTCCGCCTATGAGGCCGCCATGGCCCAGGTCGGCCGTGCGATCTCGCGCGCCGGCGTGATCGTCGACATCGTCGACGTCGGCGGCGGCTTCCCCTCGGTCTATCCGGGCATGGTCCCGCCGGACATGAGCGAATACGCCGACGCCATCCACCGCGGCTTCGCCGAGATGCCGGTCACCCACACCACCGAACTGTGGTGC